>Ga0073934_10007434_pt1 | contig 15266 bp, 10 predicted proteins | sample LarsenN4metaG_FD_76834 | JGI IMG/M metagenome (GOLD analysis project Ga0073934, IMG submission 76834) | Hot spring sediment bacterial and archeal communities from British Columbia, Canada, to study Microbial Dark Matter (Phase II) - Larsen... ...
CCGTGTTCGCCGCGCGTTGCCGCCAGCATGCTGGCGGCAACGCGCCAAACCCCGCATCGACAACTACGATGCACAACCCTGGGCTCTAGATCGAAGTGCTACGAAACCTGGGGGCAGCGCACGGGGCCTCGAGCGCGGCGCCGGACTTGTGGTCGCCGAGGTGCGCTCGCAATTGCAGTCGTCCGGTTGCATCGATCTGGTCGTGGAGCGTTGACTTGCTGCCGCAGAACGCTATCCGATTCGCGCCGACCTTTAAGGACGTCGGCACCAGCCAGCCACTGCTCGGCTGCGGTAGCTGCATCGACCGCCCTGTCTGCGGTGGACTGCATCTGCGCGACACCGGCGCACTGCTGGTGGACTGCCTGTCGTTCTGCCACTGCGAAGACCGCAGCAAGTGCGACATGGTGTGCCCCAACAAGCCCGCGCAGTACGTCAAGCGGCACGAGGAAGTTGACGGCTGGGATCTCTGCACGATCCCGTTGGCACGCGATGTGGACCTGCCCCGACTGCCCGATTGGATCCCGCTGCTCCAGGGCAACCTTGTAGGTACGCGCATCACATCGCTGGATGACTGTGTCGCACTGCCGCTGACCTACGCGCTCAGGGGCCGCAACCACGCCACTCGGGCCAGGACTCAACGGGAACTGGCAAGTGCCTATGGCGTGCGCCCGCGCCATGGCTGGGTGTTATCGGGCGTCCAGGAAGATCCGTTCGTTGAGCGGATCTGGCCGCTGCCCGACATTAGCCGAATTGCCAGGCAGTTGGTCCACGCGGGCGCGATCTTCGCGACATCGCCGGACTTCAGCACGGTGATTGACTGCCCTCGACAGGACAACCTTCACGCAATGAAGCGCATCGCCTGGGTCTGGTACCACATGACCCAAGGCGGGCTCTGCACGGCCCTTCATGTCAACGGCCGCACCGATCACGACTTTTTGCGCTGGGCGGCTTTCATCCGCAACCAGACTGCCGTCAAGGCCATCGCCTATGAGTTCCTGACCGGCACAGCCACCAAGTTGAGCATCGGACAACACTGTCAGCGGCTGACCGAGCTTGCCAAGCAAGTCGGGCGCGACCTAACACTCGTGGTGCGCGGCAACGCTGAAGCTGCTCGGTCCCTACGCGGAACCTTCAAGCAGGTGGTCATCATCGACTCCACGCCCTACATGCGTGCGATGAAACGCCGCAAGGCCTACGTGAACCCCAGTGGCAAGGCGTCCTATGTGTCGGTACAGGCCGATTCCAGACGCGAGACGCGTGCGCTTCTGAAGCACAACATCCGGATCCTGCGCCTGGCCGCCACGATGCCGTCCGAACGCCCAATTGACGATCGCCAAGCGAGCTTCGACTTTCGGCCATCACCAGCGCAGCAGGACGCTGACGACGAATCCCCGCAGATGTCCTTGTTCACGGACTAAGAATCTGGGCTGGTCGGCAACCTGCACCAGCTCAAGGCTGGCCGAGTCGCTGCGAACGCGAACGCAACCGTCCAGAGACCGCACCGACTGGATCACCGACCGGAAGCCCAGCCCTCGGTGCGGATCGCCGGTACGCGACCGATTCTCGATCACGGCCCAGGTCAGCGCCTCCTCGGCGGTGGCTGGCTTTACCGGCAGTGGCGACTCGGCATAGCCAGCCCGAACGCCTCTTCCGCTGTCTGCCACCACCATCCAAGCTTCGCGGTCCAGGACCTCGAATGCGCCCAACCCATCCACTGCATCGCCCGCGTGCTCGTCGATGTTGGTCAGAAGTTCATGCAGAGCCGCCGACAGCCGGCCCGCAGCGGTCGCCTGCACGCCAACTGCCGCAAGCTGCGTCTGGAACGTCTTCGCGAAATCGTTCGATGCGGCATCTGCCGCGGCGTTGCCACCAGCGGGTCGGTGGATTACTCCACAGGGCCCTTCGCTGACGAACAGTCGGGATGAAGCCAATAGCCGACGCAGCAGCCGCCCACGTGGTGTCGAGTCGGCCACAGCGATCCGTCGATCGGCCGTGCGGCGCAGCATCAGCAGCTCTACCAGTGCACCCAGGCTCGCACCGGAGGCATCGACCCGCAAGGCCTCGCCGGCACGGGTCATCATCTGTGCGGCGTCGTCAGACTGTGCAAATCGCTGCTGGAATGTCACCCGTCAATAGCCTCCGATGTCAAATCGACACCCACGTTCCGAAGCACTACAGCCCGATCAAGTTCGCCGGGCTCAAGCCATCATCCCGCCGACTGCGCCCGCTCCAGCAGCCCCGCCACGTCCTTGAACTTGTCGTAGATCACGGGTTTCTCACCCACTGACAGCGCCTTGAAGTGCGCACGGCCACATTCGATCTTGGCGCTCTCGGCGTTTCGCAGATCACTGACGAACAAGCTGCTCTTGGTCTCCACGACGAAGTAGAGCCGATCGCCGTCGGGCGTCGCCACCAGTACGGCCCAGTCGGGGTTGTAGCTGCCCAGGGGCGTCGGCACCTTGAACCAGCCCGGCAGCTTGGCGTAGACCTTGATCGATTCGTTCTTCGACAGTTGGTCCGCGAAGTCGCGCTCGGTGTCGGAGTCGTAGATGACGTGCTGGTAGACCGAACGCTCGGCATCGAGCAGCATGTTCTTCAGGTAGCCCGTCAGCTCCTCGGTCTCGAACAGCTCCTGCGCATAGTACGCCTCGTCGCCAAGCCGCTGGTAGCGGATGCCATCCACGAGGACGGCACGCTTGCAACGGTTGATGGCGTCGGCCACCGTCTCGATGAACTGCTGCGGGTTGCGCTTGAAGTCGTTGAGCCGGTGGCTGTCGACCAGGATGCGGCCGATGCTGCGCCTCGTCAGCTGAGTGCGGTTCTGCAGCTCGGTGAGGATGTCCGGTAGTTCGATGTCGTCCTCGTTGAGCACCACCATGTCGGCGCCCTTGCGTTCCACCGCCGTGACCCCGGCCTCACCGATCTCCATGCCCGCCTTTCGCCACTGCAGACGAGTCTTGCTGACCGGCGGCGCCTGGATCACGGCGGTAATGCAGTCGCGGATGAGACGTTCATTGTCGAACTGAACCCGGTATGTCGTCTTGTACTTGATGCGGTCCCACAGCGCCTTGAACTCCGGGCTGTCCAGTACCGCACGACGTACAGGCACCTGCCGGCGCTCGTCCGCGTTCTTGATCTCGAGCTTGCCCGACACCCGACGCAACAACTCGAGGATCTGCGCTCGCTGCGCCTCCACCTCCGGCGGCAGCGGCAGATTGCCGTCCTTGATGGCGCGGCGCAGCTCGTCTTTGACCTTGCCGCGCGCATCCACCAGGCCAGTCGCACGCAGATGCTCGGCGACCACCTTGGAGAGCTCGAAGCCCAAGGGCCTTTGCGTGCCATCAGGCTGCGCCACTGAGACGCCGGCGAACAGATGCTCGGGCACGACGCCGAACTGATAGCCGTCCGCCTCGATCTCCTTCTGCAGGCTGTCGGCGAACTGCTGGTAGCTCTCGTTCGCCACCACGGTGAGCGTGTTCACCTCGAAGCCGCGCACGCGGTGGCCTTGCTGATTGACGCACAACCGCAGGCCTCGTCCGATGGTCTGCCGCCGCCAGCGCTCGGTCTCGCGCGTGCTGAAGTTGCAGATCTGAAAGACGTTCGGGTTGTCCCAGCCTTCCTTCAGCGCGGAGTGGCTGAAGATGAACTTCAGCGGCGAGTCGAAGCTCAGCAGCTTCTCCTTGTCGCGCATGATCAAGTTGTAGGTGTCGTCGTCGGCCGCCGTGCTTCCGCTGGTGTCCTTCACCATCTCAACGGTCTTGCCGGCGATCTTCTTCTTGTCGATCGAGAAGTAGCCGTTGTGCACGTCGGCCGCCGCGGCGCTCAAGTCCACGGAGCCGAACAGGTCGCGGTAGTCCGGGTGCCCGGCCCAGCGCATGTATTCCTCTTCGAAGATCGTGGCGTAAACGCCTTTCTGGGCGTTGCCCTGGGCGTCATATACGCGGTACTTTTCCACCGCATCGATGAAGAACAGGCTCAGCACCTTGATGCCCATCGGGCGGAAGCGCCGTTCCTTGTCCAGGTGCTCCTTGATCGTGCGGCGGATCATCTCCCGTTCGATCGCCAGGGGTTCCACGCCACCCCAGGTCTCGTTGACTCGCAGGTAGTGCTGCGCGCCCGGCACGTGCAGTTCCAGCAGCTCATCCTTCTTGGCTGCGCGGATGGTGCCGATCCGCAGATCAGCGTACACGGCCCGTCCCGTCTCCTGCTGCAGATCGAATCCGTCCTGCACCTCGACCTCCTGGCGCTTCACCGTGCCGGCCTTGGTCTGCACGTCCAGCTCCACCGTGGCCACCACGGTGCCGCGCTTGGCCTTTGCACCGAGGAACTTCACGTAGGGCTTGTTATGCGCCTGCTCAACCGTGGCCGCGGCAACCTCGATCTGCTTGACCAGCTTCTGCTCGTAGGCGTCCACGGCGTCCAGCCGGTAGACCATGTTGTGCTTGTCCACGTGGGTCGCCGAGTAGCGCAGCGTGCACAGCGGGTGCATGCGCGACAGCGCCTTGCGGCCCCGGCCATCGATGCCGCCGTCAACGCTTTGCGGCTCGTCCACGATGAGGATTGGACGGGTCTGGCGAACCAGATCGATCGGCTTCTCGCCGCCAGTCTTCTCACTGGCGCGGTACATCACGTTCTTGCTCTTCTCGCGGCGCAACGCCTCGTCGGCCTCCTCGGCAGCGGCTTCCTGCTCGTCGCCGAACTTGTTGATGGCGCCGACGGTGATCACCATGATCTGGATGTTCGGGCTGGTGGCGAAGTTGCGCACCTGGCCCAGCTTGGCGGAGTCGTACTGGAAGAACTCGTACCCCTTGGCCCCCGGGTACAGCGCCTCGAAGTGTTCGCGGGTGATCTGCAGCGTCTTGTTGACGCCTTCCTTGATGGCAACCGACGGGACAACGACCACGAACTTGGTGAAGCCGTACCGCCGGTTCAGCTCGAACACCGTGCGCAGGTAGACGTAGGTCTTGCCGGTGCCCGTTTCCATCTCCACCGTGAAGTCCGGGGACAGCTTCGTCGTCGGCGGCAGACCATTCCGCAGTTGCACCTCGCGCAGGTTGGCCTCGATCTCGTCGTCGAGCAGCGTCAGCCGATTGCCGATGCCGCCCTGTTCGGTTGCCAGCATCCCTTCGAGTGTCCCTTGCGCGGCGGCAGAGTCGCTGTCTGGTCGGGCGGCGCGCACGGTCACCGTGAACTCGGTCCGGCAGACCTCCTGGCCCCGGAACAGGTCACACACCGACTCGATCGCTGCGGACTGATAGGGCAGGTCCGCCTCAAAGTGCAACCTCACGTGGCCGCCTCCCCGGCCTGTGCGGCTTCCAGCCACCCCTGCTTGGTGAGCACATTCAACGCGATGCCGATCTGCCGCGGCGTGAACTGGCGCTTCCGGTCATTCCACGCGTAGGTTCGCTCGATCACCTCGGCCGACGTCCTCCCCGGACTCTCATGCCTAGCCACCCAATGCACCGTGGCCAGCAGTTCCAAGCCGAACGGCGTCTCGAAGCCCTCGACGAGCCGCCCCACCCGGTCGAAGCGCTCGCGCGTCAACGCGTTGGCCTCCAAGAACGCATTGGCATCGTCCACTGCACCCGGCACCAGCGTGAGCGGCTTGTCCGGCGAATCGCCGCCGTCCGCATAGCCGGCCACCAAGTGCCCTTCGATCGCTCGCAGCACGTGTCGCAGGTTCTCCGCGTAAGGCCCGTACGGCGCCTTCACGTACTTCAAGCGAAGGGGCTCGCCGGCCTCCTGCATGAAGTACATCAGCTTGTGAACTTCCAGGAGGGTGATCGTGGGGTCGAGCAAGCCACGGATGTAGCGGCCCATCAGCTCGACCAGTGCCGCCCTCCCGGCCGTCATGGGGGGCACCTCGCGGCTGTGGTGCATCACATCGGACGCCGGCGCCCCCTTCGGCTCGAAGATGCGCACACGCACGTCAGGCAACTCCCTCATCGCGGCTTCGATGCGCGGTCGCACGTCGTTCCAGTCCAGACCGCCGAGCCCGCTGCCCAGCGGGGGAATCGCGATCGACCGAATCCCGCGCTGGCGGATCTCGCTCACCAGCGCCTTGAGGCCCGACTCGATGTCCTCGATGCGGCTCTTTCCGCGCCAATGCCGCTTGGTCGGAAAGTTGATGATGTAGCGTGGCGTGGTCAGCTGACCGACCTCGTAGACGAGCATGCGGCCGGGTTGCACCTCTTCGCGCTTGCAGGCTGCCTTGTAGGCCTTGAAGTTCTCCGGCCAGGCGTTCTTGAACTGCAGCGCGATGCCTCGGCCCATGATGCCAACGCAGTTCACGGTGTTGACGATGGCGTCCACATCGTCCTTGAGAATGTCGCCGCTGGTGAATTCGATCATCGCGGTCTCCTTGTCAGTAGTACCAGGCCGGCAGCACGGCCACTGGCGGCCGGTGCCCGCCCACGGGCAAGGCGTGCGCCACCTGGGCATTGATTGCCGCAGAGTACACGCCGATGCGCTCGATCAAGTGCCACGGGAAGCTGTGCTCCATGAGGAACTCGGCCTGTTTGCGCTCCTTGACGGTCGGCCACTGCGTGCTGGCCACCGCGGCCCAGTCGATCTCGCCCAACTGAGCCAGGTCGGCCCGGTCTTCGAAGTAGTACGAGCCCGCGTTGGACAGAGTGAAGGCCCACCGCCTGCCGTTGGCCTGGGCCCACGTGACGGCGTCGAACAAGTCGGCCTCCAGGTGCACGATCGGCTCCTGCCCGCCCTTGTAGGCCAACTCGGGGTTGCGCTTGTGGATCAGGTACAGCATCACCGAGCGCGGGCAGAAGTAGAACGGCGCGCATTGGCCAACGTACAGGCCCGGGTGGCTGTCCAGGGTCAGCTCCGTCAGCCTGCGCTGCTTGATGTTGCTCATGCCGATGACGGTGCCGGGCGGCGCCAAGCGCTGCACTTCGGCGTCGGAAAGCAGCCCTCCAGCCACGATGGACGGCAACCGGTCCACATGGCAGATGTGATAGATCTTGGGCCGCGCCGGTACCGGCATGGTCAGAGGCTCCGCACCTTGGCGATTCCGTGCTGTTCGAGGATGGCCGCCAGATTGGTCTTGGCCACGTCGTTCTCGAACGCGCTGTCGCGGAAGACGCAGGTTACTTCACCTGCCGGGTCAAGGGCCTTGCGCCATTGGGCAATCCCAAGGGCAAGTGGTTCAGCCTCAGCGGACGAAATTCCCCTGTCCAAGCACGCAATCAACACGCCGCCGCCTACAGCATTGACAGTCTTGCCAGCGATCGTCTGCTCCCGCATCGGAACGCAGAGGTCGAGGCCGAGCTTCAGTAGCAATTCGTAGAGCAGGTCATCGTCGGTCCGCGTACCGTCAATGTGATCGAGGTGATCGAAGAGTGACTTTGCCAAGTCGTCTCTCGTTGCGTTCCACGGCCGCACATTGGATGCATCAAGTCGGAATGACCTGAAGCCCAAATCGCCCTCATAGGAAGCACTTGAACTGCGCAGTGTCTCCCCTGCGCGTCGTAGCCGCTGCCGCGTTATGTCAGCGATCGTCGAAATATTGCCAATGGTCTTTTCTAGTGGCTCAGGCAATTGGACGAGAACAAAGCGACGGTTCCCTCCATCTTCGAGATTGGCCGCGTAGACAGCATGACCTGTAGTGCCAGAACCGGCGAAGAAGTCCAGAACTACATCAGCTTCATCGGAAGTGGTGGCGAGCCGCAGCATCCGATCGATCAGCTTGGTGGGCTTCGGCGTGTCGAACGATTCACTATCAGGGAAGAGTGCCCGCAGCTCATTCTTCGATGTACGGTTGCTGCCTACATCCTCCTTGCGCCAAAGAGTGCGAGGAGTCAGGTCAGCGACCTCAGATAGGTACCTCTTGATACTGGGTCTAGCATCCTTCTTAGGCCCCCACCAAACACGCCCATCCGCGTCAAGCTCACGTAGCTTCTCCTCCGAAACGCGCCAGTATCTTCCCGGAGGAGGCGCAAACTGGCGGCCAGTCGGCCCTGTAATCGTGTATTGCCCTTTCGAATAGGGCTTATTCGCAAACGGATCCCCCGGAATCCAATCCCCGCGCGTGTCGTTGTCAGGGTTAGAGTAAATTGAGTTCGCCTCATCAGTCCGCGGGAGCTTGCTCGGCGCCCACTCGGGCCGCGCAGAGTACACCAGCACGAAGTCATGATCCTCCGAAAACTGTCTTGCGGTATTGCGTGGTGAATCCGCCTTCTCCCAGATCACTGTCGCGACGAAGTTCTCCTCGCCGAACACTTCGTCCATCAAGTCTCGTAAGTGATGGACTTCGTCATCACCAATCGAAACGAACATAACGCCGTCGCGGTGCAGCAGGGTCCGCGCCAATCGAAGTCGCGGATACAGCATGTTTAGCCAGTCAGTATGGAAGCGTCCACTGGCATCGGTGTTGCTGGCAATCCTTCGACCGCTCTCAACTTGTCCCGTTAGCTCCAAATAGTTCTTAATGCTGTCCTGGAAGTTGTCCGGGTAAACGAAGTCTTGACCTGTGTTGTAAGGAGGGTCGATGTAGATCATCTTCACCTTCCCCGCGTAGCTTTTCTGCAGCAGTTTCAGCACCTCGAGGTTGTCCCCCTCGATCATCAGGTTCTGGGTGGTGTCCCAGTCCACGCTCTCGTCCCGGCAGGGCCGCAGCGTCCCGGTGCTGGGCGTCAACGCCAGTTGGCGCGCGGCACGCTTGCCGTGCCAGTTCAGTCCGTACTTCTCGTCGGCGTCGGTCACCGTGGAGTCGCCGACCAGGCTCTTGAGCACGTCGACGTTGACGGCCGGCACAGTGCGTCCATCTACCTGACGCTCGGTCACCAGCTCCGGGAACAGCGCCTTCAGCCGGGCCAGATTCTCGGCACGCAGGTCCGCACTCTGCGATTCGGGCGCGCCGGGTTCGATCTTCTCTACAGCCATCGTTCGGTTCTCATAGGGTCTTCAGTTGCAGGGGCCCACCGATGAGGACCCGCAAAGCTCACATCATCGCAGCCCACGGCGGCTCACCCGCGCGCTCGCCGCTGCCGATTCATCCGCCGCCGACCATCAGCTGCTGGCGCAGCGACTCCATCAGCGCGCTGATGCTGCGCAGTTCCTCGTTCAGCGCCACCTGGCGGGCCAGCTGGCGCTCCTTCATCGCCCGGGCGCGCAGCTCGGCGGCTTGCGCCCGCAGGCCACGAAATTGCTGCAGCGCAGCATGCCTGGCCTCGGCCTGCGCCCGGCTGGTGCTGGGCACGAAGGACCCCGTCTCCTGCGCTGCGTCCAGGGCGGCGATGGTGTCCATCCATCCCTGAACAAGGGCAAACAGGTCGGTACGGGGTTGGTTGGCGAGCGCCAGTGCGTTCCTGAAGGCAGCGCCTCCGCCTTCCGGCTTCACTTGCACCGACATCACGGGGCCATCGAGCACCGTTTGCCCTGCTTCCGTTTGCGACCAGCGCAGGTGGGCCAGCGATAGGCCCAGGCCACCATCCACCGTGGTGGACAGCAGCACCGGGTGCGGCACGGCGCGATGCAACAGTTCCACCAACCGTGCAGGCCGCGTACTAGGGCGGAGCGAGAGGCTCAGAACCGCGGCCTCGCGGTAGTGACGGTGCTCGTCTTCGTGCTCCGGTACCCCGATGAGGTGAGGCTTCAGCGAAGCCAGCCAGGTGATCTCGTCGATGCCATCCTGGATGAGCCGCTTGTCTTGCGCCGTGGCGGCGCCATGTTCGACCAACAGCTTCTTGGGCACCCGCTGCTGCACCCGGGTGGAGTCGGGCAGCGCCAGCGCCTGAAGCAGTTGGTCGACCGTCATGCCGCCCGTCAGGCCGTTCCAGCGGAGCCCGCATGATCGGCGGGAGCCTCCGTGCCCGGCAAAACCACGAGGTAGGCCAGTACTTCGAAGTCGTTCATGCCGGCGAACTCACCCTTCAAGGCGTGCGTACCGGCTGGGTCGAACAGGCTGGCCACCGCGCGCTCCGCACTCTTGCCGGCCACCGACGACACGGCTGCAGCGAGCAGCCCTTGCGCTTGTCGCATGTCGGCGCCCTGCCGAGTTTGCTTGCCATAACGCGCCACGGCTAGCGCGTCAGGCAGTTCCCGGCCCATGCACAGCCGCTTGAAGCGATCCAGCGCGTGCTTGGCCTGGGTGTAGGGCAGCAGTACGTTGCCGCCTTCGGACACGTGCACCAGGTAAACCGGCGCCAGCGGGTAGCCTGGGTCGACAGCTCGCTCGGCCGCTTGCCCCTCTGCCCGCAGGCAGAAGAGGATGCCTGGCGGAAGGTCCGCCTCGGTCGTCGTCACCACGGCACTGGCGCCCAGGGGCATCGACTCCAGCTTCCCAGGGTGCGCCTTCAAGTAGCGCGCCAGGTCGATGCGGAAATCCGTCAAGGTCAGGTCGGTGATGGACACGCCGCTGGAGAGATCCTCCAGGTCGATCACCGCGTCCTGCAGCTTCAGCAGTTGCTTGCGCCGGTACTCCAGGTCATTCATCGGGTCGCCGGACTGCTGCTCGATCAGGTTCTCTTCGCCGGTGGCCGAGACGTCGAGCAACACCATGCGACCGCTGACACGCTGCTCGAGGTTGATGTACTCCTCCAACTCCATGTTCGGCCAGAAGTTCACCAGCTGGATGCTGGTGTTGGGCGAACCGATGCGGTCGATGCGGCCGAAGCGCTGGATGATGCGCACCGGGTTCCAGTGGATGTCGTAGTTGACGAGCCAGTCGCAGTCCTGCAGGTTCTGCCCCTCGCTGATGCAGTCGGTGGCGATCAACAGGTCGATCTCGCCCTCGTCGGCTAGGCTCGCCGGCCGCTCCTTCGATCTCGGCGAAAACGCCGTGAGGATGCTGCCGAGGTCGCGCCGAAGACCGGGCAGCGTGGTCTGGTTGCCGCCGGAACCCGTGACGAGCGCGCCATCCACGCCCAGCTGGTCGCGCGCCCAGCCAGCCAGGTGCTCGTAGAGGTATCCGGCCGTATCGGCAAACGCGGTGAAGATGATCAGCTTGCGATTGCCGGCGTTGATCGGATTGCGAACCTTCTCGGCGATGAGTTCTCGCAGCTTCAGCAACTTGTCGTCGCGGCCTGCGTCCACCTGGCGCGCTGCAGCGTGCAGCGTGGCGAGCCGGTTGCGATCCTCGGTGAGATCCTGGCGCCAGCGGGCCAGGTCCAGGTCGCCCAGCAACACCTTGACCTTGCGGCCGACCAGCAGCGGTTCGAACAGCGGATCGTCGACATCGACGTCTGCGATGTCGAGTTCCTCGAACTCGCTGGCCTCACCTTCAGTTCCAGCCTTGTAAGCCGCCAAGCGCGCCAGCGTGGCGTCCACGTCCTTCAACTGCCGGCCGACCGTCAGCGCGAAGGAATAGACCGAGCTCTCCATGCGCTTGAGCAGGTTCACCCGCATCAGGTGGATCAGGCTCTCTTCCCGGTCGACTTGGCGGAAGATGCTCTCGCCACCGCGGATGGCCGTGCTGTACTTCTGATCGTAGGCGGCAAGCCGCCCTTCCTTCACGTACCGCAGCGGCGCATAGCTTGCGAGCTTCAAGCGCCGGATCTCGAGGTTGATCTCCTTGATCGGGCGGAACTCGCCCGCACGGTCGACATCGGCCTTGATGTTCACCGGGGGCAACCGGCTGGGAAACCGGCCCGTCTCTTCAGTGCCGTAGTACTTTTCGATATGGCGCCGCGAGCGGGCGATCGTCAGGTGGTCCAGCAGCGTGAAGTAGTCGAAGCCGAGCATGTCCACCAGCAGCGACGGGGTCTTCTCCTCCTCCGGTAACTCGAGCCATCGGTTGAAGGCCTTTTGCGCCCGGCGGGTGGTGCTGTCGATGCTGGCAATGCCGTGGTCGAAGAGCGCCGTGTCGTCACCCTCCGTGACGAAGGCAATCTGGTTGCGGAGGTCGGCCAGCCGGTTGTTGACGGGGGTGGCCGACAGCATCAGCACGCGGGTCTTGACACCCTCGCGGATGATTCGGCGCATCAAGCGGTCGTAGCGGGTCTCATTGCCCTGCTTGGGCGACTTCTTGTTCCGGAAGTTGTGCGACTCGTCGATGACCACCAGGTCGTAGTTGCCCCAGTTCACGTGGCTGAGGTCGATGTCACCCGATAGCCCGCCTTCGCGCGACAGATCGGTGTGGTTCAGGACGTCGTAGTTGAAACGGTCGGACGCCAGGACATTGCGCTGATCGTTGGCCTTGTACAGCGTCCAGTTGTCGCGCAGGCGCTTGGGCGCCAGCACCAGGACACGGTCATTTCGAAGCTCGTGGTACTTGATGATCGCCAGCGCTTCGAATGTCTTACCCAGGCCCACGCTGTCGGCAATGATGCACCCGCCGAAACGGTCCAACTTGTCGATTGCGCCCACGACGCCGTCGCGCTGGAACTTATAGAGCTTCTTCCAGACCACCGTGTTGCGAATGCCGGTGGCGGCCTTGACGATCCGGTCTTCGTCCAACTCCTGCCCGTCACGCTGCAGGAGGTGAAACAGCACGGCCGCGTACACGCTCGCCGGGTCACGCGGGCTGGCGAGCCCTTCGAGTTCGGCAAGCAATCGCGCCTTGGCCTCGGCGCGTACGCCCAGCGCAGCCCATTGCGCATCGAACCATTGCGCGAGCATCTGGCTCTCCGCAGGCGACTCAGAGGCCTGAATGAAGGACAGCGGGTTACCCGGGGTCAACCCGAGGCCGTCTGTGGACAGGCCGAACGACCCGTGGACCGCTTGAACTGGCTCTCCGGCTGCGTCGCGAATGACCGCGAGGCCTTGGGGAATCTGGCCGGCCGCAGCGCGCACCTCGGCGACGGAACGCAGCCAATTGGCCATCTGTCGAGCCAGATAGGCCGTCTGCAAGCGGTTGCGCGCCGGTCGATCCGCCTCGCCTCCGACGAGTGCCAGGTCGGCGTCCGTGCCCGGAAAGATGCACCTTCCACTCGCAAGCTGGGTCGCCTGGGACTGAAGCGCTTCGAAGGCAAACAACGACGCGGTGCCTGACATCAAGTCAAGCGACACGCCGCGCGCCGCGTGGACCAGGATCAGGTCGAGAACTCGGTCGGTGCCTGCGTTTTGAACCAGCCGCATTGGTTTCAAATCTCCCTCTGCGCCACTCTACCCAACTTGAACGGAGACCCCAGAACATCAGACCTCGGACACAAGGGTCGGCTCGGCGTCGAAACCCCCCTCGCAAACGCGCCATTCCGCGGCGCCGCGGCGGCAGCCGGCTCCTACCCTTTCGGTCACGCGCTCGACAGAGCACGGCCTTCAGATCCTGAAGCCACCGAACGAGGACCGCGCCATGTACTCTGCATTGCCCGCTGCCCGCTGCGACGCCGCCACCCAGGCTGGCCAGGCCGGCTCCGGCGCCCACGACGGCGAACACCCGGAGACCATCGAGACCCGGCTCTGGCTCGAGGAGCACGACTGGCTGTTCACGGTGTTGCGCAGCGAGGGCAACGTGTCGCCCACCTTCCGCTTCCCGGACCTCATCAGCGCCTGCGTGTCGCTGGTCTTCCTGCACGATGACGCGCCGGCGCGGATCTTCGACTTCCTGGGCACGCAGCTGGTGCTGCGCCCGCCGCTGACGCCCAGGCGCCGCGAGTCGATGTGGCGCCCGCAGTACGAGCTGCTGCTGGCCGTGCAGCGCTCGCCGGCCAACCGCCACCCCAACCCCAAGTTCCAGCTCGACCAGCTGACCACGGCCTGCGTGGCCCTGTGCCGGCAGCACGAGGGCGCCGACACGCTGGTGCTGCGCCAGGCTCGGCTGAACATGGCCGACCGAGCCGCGCGCGGGCGCCCGTCCCGCCCCGGATGAGGCGAGAGGTGACGGCGCGGTGGTGCTGGGGCTTCGTCCCTCACGCGCCGCAGGTCACCTGCCCGTAGACCCGCTCTCGATACCCGCTCAATACCCGCTCCACACCCGCTTCCGACCCTGACCGCTCCGCCGGTCCTCACCCGTCGCTCGACGCCCCGCACTCGGCCACGCCTGGCCGACAGCAACGGCGTCGCCTTGTCCACCAAGACGTCACGGGTCGATCCATGCAGGTGCCGCTGTTGTTCCCCGCGCGAAGGTCGTTGACCAGGCCGATGCCAGGACCCTGGCTGCTGGCAGCGCTCGCCACCGGCTGGGCGCCGTTGCAGGCCCAGGCCTGCTGGGAGCAGGCGGCGCAGCGCTACGGGCTGTCGCCCCACCTGCTGGTCGCGGTGGCGCGTGTCGAGTCCAACCTCGACCCGCGCGCCGTGAACCGATCGCATCTGCAGCGCACGGGCTCCTACGACATCGGGCTCATGCAGATCAACAGCTCCCACCTTCCGACGCTCGCGCGGCATGGCATCAGCGAGGCGCAGCTCTATGACCCGTGCACGAACATCCACATCGGCGCGTGGCTGCTGGCCGACGCATTCGCTCGTCACGGTGCCGCCTGGAACGCCGTCGGCGCCTACAACGCCGCCTGCAGCCAGCTCAAGGGCGAGGCCTGCACGGCGGCGCGTGCCAGCTACGCCTGGAAGGTCTACCGCCGGCTGCCTTCCGCCAGCGGCGCGGCTGCACGTCCCGTTGCGGCGACTTCGCAGCCGCCTGTGCAGGCGGCGCGACCGGCACCCATCCTCCTGTCCGCGAGGGTGGTGCCATGACGCGACATTCGCTTCGGCTTCTGGCCGTGCCTGTGCTCGCGGTGACGGCCGTTGGCGCCGCGTCGTCGTGCAGCACACCCCGAACTGGCGCCCTCCCTTCACGGCCAGAGGCCGCTCAGCCGCCCGCCACTGCGGCGCGCGCCGCAGCTGGGCTGTCGATCGCCCAGCTGGACCACGGCCGCGAGGCTCGGTTCGCCACGTGCGCGCCGCCCGCCTGCCCGGTCGTCACGCCGAAGACGCTGGCCGTCGATCCAGCGCGCGCAGCAACGGCTGAAGCGCGAGCCGATTCCACCCCGGGCTCGGATGCGGTCATTGCACAGTCGCTGAGCCCCGGTGAGACCTTGGTGATCGCCGGTCCGCAAGCACCGCTGCCCCCTGCGCATCGAACCGCGATCGGGCCCAAGGACGCGGGCGAACCGCTGGTGTCCGAGATCGTCGTGAGCTTTCCGTTCGGGAGCGCGGTGCTCACGGCCGCTGCCCGTACCTCGATCGATGCCGCGGCAAAGGGCGACGGTATCCGGCGCATCGACATCCGGGGCCGCACCGACAACGTCGGACCTGCAGCTGCCAACGACCTGTTGGCCCGCCAGCGCGCGGCTGCGGTCGCGCAGTACCTCCAGGCGCGCCACCCGCACCTGGCTGGCGCGGAGGTGAAGGTCGATGGACGCGGCGTCTGCTGCTACGCC
>Ga0073934_10007435_pt1 | contig 15263 bp, 17 predicted proteins | sample LarsenN4metaG_FD_76834 | JGI IMG/M metagenome (GOLD analysis project Ga0073934, IMG submission 76834) | Hot spring sediment bacterial and archeal communities from British Columbia, Canada, to study Microbial Dark Matter (Phase II) - Larsen... ...
GATCCGCGCGAACTCCTCTTCGGCGGCCGCCTCCATGCGGTCGGTCAGGCTCTCCACCAGGTAGGCGCCGCCCAGCGGGTCGATGACGTCGGTCACCCCGGTCTCGTGGGCGATGATCTGCTGGGTCCGCAGGGCGAGCGTCGCGGCCTCCTCCGTGGGCAGGGCCAGGACCTCATCCAACGCGTTGGTGTGGAGCGACTGCGTCCCCCCGAGCACGGCCGCGAGCGCCTCGATCGCGGTCCTCACGACGTTGTTCATCGGCTGCTGCGCCGTGAGCGAGACCCCCGCCGTCTGGGTGTGGAAGCGCAGGCGCATCGAGGCCTCTTCCCGTGCTCCGTAGCGCTCCCTCAGCCACCGAGCCCAGATCCGTCGCGCCGCCCGATACTTCGCGACCTCCTCGAACAGGTCCAGGTGGGCATTGAAGAAGAACGAGAGCCCAGGGGCGAACCGGTCGACGTCCAGCCCGCGCTCGATGCCGAGCTCGACGTAGGCGAACCCGTCGGCGAGCGTGTACGCGAGCTCCTGGACGGCCGTCGCGCCCGCCTCGCGGATGTGGTACCCGGACACGCTGATCGGATGGAACTTCGGGACGTGCTCCAGGCAGAACTCCATGAGGTCGGCGATCAGCCGCAGATGGGGCCGGGGCGGGAACAACCACTCCTTCTGGGCGATGTACTCCTTGAGGATGTCGGTCTGCAGCGTCCCGTCCAGGCGCTCCCAGGCGACGCCCTGGCGCTCGGCCGTGGCCAGGAAGAAGGCGAAGACGATGACGGCGGGGCCGCTGATCGTCATCGACGTCGTGATGTCCGCGAGCGGGATGCCGGCGAAGAGCTGCTCGAGGTCCTCGACCGAGTCCGCCGCGACGCCGCAGCGACCCACCTCGCCCTCGGATCGGGGATCGTCCGAGTCCCGTCCCATGAGGGTCGGCATGTCGAAGGCGACCGACAGCCCGCCCTGCCCGCGCTCGAGCAGGAACCGGTACCGGGCGTTCGTCTCGGCCGCGGTCCCGAACCCCGCGAACTGTCGCATCGTCCAGGGCCTGCCCCGGTACATCGTCGGATACACACCGCGGGTGAACGGGTACGACCCCGGGCTCCCGAGCTCGACCTGCGGGTCGAACCCCTCCAGATCCTGCGGTCGCACGAGGGGGGGCAGCGGCCATCCCGAGAGGCTCCTCACATCTGCCCGTTCGTCGTCCACGCTCGCCTCCGCCCTCAGCCGCGGATCGCACGCTCCCCGAGGAGCGCCGCTGCCCGGTAGGGATCGATCCGGCGGTCCGTGAGGTCGCCGGCCAGCCCTGGGTCGTCGTCGAGCCATCGGCGGACCCGCGAGCGCAGCTCCTCGATCGTCAGCGCCTCGACCTCGCGCAGCAGGCGTTCACGCCGGCCGCGCTCGAGGCGTCCGCTGGATCGCAGCGCCTCGCGGTGCGACTCTGCGGTCACCCACAGCTCGTCCACGCCCGTCCCCTCGGCCGCGGCCGTGGCCACGACCGGGACCCTCCACCACGGTTCGGGGCCGAGTCGGAGCATCTGCTCCAGGTCGCGAACCGCCTGGTCGGCGCCCTCCCGATCGGCCTTGTTGACGACGAAGACGTCGGCGATCTCGAGGATGCCCGCCTTGGCGACCTGGACCGCATCGCCCCAGCCGGGGGCCACGACCACGACGGTCGTGTCGGTCGCCGCGGCCACATCCACCTCGGCCTGGCCAACACCCACGGTCTCCACGATGATCACGTCCTTGCCCGACGCGTCCAGGATGCGGATGGCCTCGGGAGCGGCGAGCGCCATCCCTCCGAGATGACCGCGCGTGGCCATCGACCGGATGAACACCCCCGGGTCCGTCGCGTGGACCTGCATCCGCACGCGGTCACCGAGCAGCGCCCCGCCCGTGAACGGGGACGTCGGGTCGATCGCCAGCACGGCGACCGAGCGTCCACGGGCCCGGGCGGCCCGCACGAGCGCCGCCGCGAGCGTCGACTTGCCGACGCCCGGCGCGCCGGTCAGGCCGATCGTCCAGGCCCTTCCAGTGTGCGGGAACAGCCCGGCCGAGAGCTCCGCGAGCCCGTCGGCGCCGTCCTCCACCATCGAGATCGCCCGCGCGACGCTGCGCGGGTCGCCCTCGAGGATCCGCTCCACGAGGTCCACCCGGCAAGCGTACCCCGGCCACCCGGCCCCTCTGCCGGGCGGGGCTCAGCCCGGCGCGACGTCGGAAGGCCCTCGGGCTGCGGGCGCGGCCCCGGGGATGGCTGCCAGCGCGTCGCGGAGGGACCTGCAGTATGCGCGCTTCACGACGAGGACCGGGTCGTCCGGGCCGGCGGCACGGGTCCGAGCCATCGCGAGGTTCACCTGCTCGCGCTGGAGCCGCCGGAGGAGCCGCGCCGCTCGCGCGCCCGCTCGACGCCGCATGTCCCGCCGAGATCGGCGCCGAGCCACCGGATCGAGCAGGATCTCGAGCTCGGTGACCGTCAACCCCTCCGAGCCGGCTTCGGAGCGCAGGGCGAGGGCGAGCCAGTGCCGCTCGCGCCGGTGCGCGAGCCTCACCAGCACGATCACGAACGCGAGCAGTGGGAGTCCCTTCAGCGCTGCGGCCAGGGGGATCCTCAGCAGGTCCCAGACGTCTCGCACCTGGGCAGGGAACGCGTCCAGGAGCGGGGAGTTCCACAGGACGTGCCCGGCGACACCCGCGACGAACAGCCCCGTCGCGACGGCGATGCGTCGACCGAGCGGCTCCTCGTCCTTCCTGGAGACGAAGTAGGCGATCCCCATGCCGGAGAGCCCCGTGTACAGCACGTGCCCGTACAGACCGCTCGAGATCACCCGGACCCAGAACCCGGCCAGCACGCCCGTCGGCGTCCCGCCGAAGACGGAGACGAAGTAGAAGACGTCCTCCACGACCGCGAAGCCCAGACCGCAGAGCGCGCCGTAGACGAACCCGTCCAGGACGTCGTCGAACTCCTCGGGCGCGATGAGCGCGAGCAGCACGATCCCCGAGGCCTTGAGCACCTCCTCGGCAAGGGGCGCCGTCAGAACGGCGGTCCAACGCGAGGCGAACTCGGGTCCGCCGAGCCGCGCCACGACGAGCCCCCATCCCTCGTTCGCGAACGCCGCCAGGGTCGTGGCCGCGACGGCACCCCACAGGAAGGCGCCGACCATCAGCGACACGGGTTCGCGCTCGTACAGATCGAGCGCCAGCACCAGGAGCACGACCGGCAGGACGTACAGGGCGAGGAGCACCCAGGACAGGGCCCAGCCCGAGGGCGAGAGCTCCCGGAACACCTCCTGCTGCTCGACCGCGAGGAAGCCCGTGACGAGCAGGATCGCCGCGAACAGCGCGAAGGCCGGCTCCCGGGGCCGGAACAGGGTGCCGCGGGCCGCCCAACGGTGCCGGGCGGGCGGGGGCGGGGGTGGCAGCGGGTCCATCAGCCCAGCTCGACCGCTTCCGTCATCGCGCGCACGTCACCACGGATGTACCGGAGCACCCCTTCGGGCCCCCACCCGTCCGACACGACGGCCACGCCAGAAGGCGCCACGATCGCCGTGATCTCTCCCTCGATCGGCGTGAGGGCCCTGCCGAACAGGCCGACGTAGGCGATGCGTGCCCCAGGAAGCCCCGACGCCGTTCGGACGGCTTCGACCCGCCGGGACACGGACAGCCGCTCCGCACCGGGTTCGAGGATCTCGCGCACGTACCCGTCGACCAACGCTTGCGGGGTCCCGGAGAAGGGGATCGCCACGACGTCCAGGTTGCCCGCGCCGCGGGTTAGACGGACGCCCACGGGCTCCTCGAACCGCCCCGCCGGCTCCCAGCCCGAGAGCGGTCGGATCGTGACACCCTCCGCGACCTGGACGGGAGGACCCGCCGAGCGGGACAGAGCACCCCCGACGGCGTAGCCGCCGAACACGACGATCGCGATCGTCACGGCCAGGCCCAGCGTCGGCAGGAGCGCGGGACCGGACCGCGGGCGCCCCGGGGTCGGCATCAGGCCACCGAGAGCAGCTTGGCCAGGCGTGTCAGGACGCCCGGGTGGCGCAGCAGGCCGACGATCCGGATCCGGCCGGATGCGACCTTCAGCAGCACGGCCCGTCCCTCCCGATGCAGGGCATCGGGCAGCCCACGGCGCAGCGGCGTCGCCGCGAGCTCGACCAGGGACATCGAGTCCGACCGCAGGTGCAGGTCCGCCCGGGGGTTGGACAGCCCGTTGGCGATCCTCACGGTCCCCGGCTCGATGCGGATCGACACCGCCACGTCCGCGTCCACGGCCTCCAGGTCCACGACCGCCGGCCGGAGCAGCTGCACGCGGTCCGGATGATGAGCCAGGTTGGCCTCGATCAGCCCGCCGATGATCGTCGCGAGCCCGTTCGGCTCCGCGTCCTCGAGGATCACCCGAACCTCGCTCACGGCACCAGGAGCACCTTCGTGGCTCTTCGGGTCGCGAAGAGCTCGTAGCCGATCGGAGCCTCCTCGAGCGTCAAGCGGTGGGACACGATGGGGCGGGGGTCGATCGTGCCCGAGAGGAGGTCATCCATGGCTCGACGCCACCAGGCATGCACCGGGCAGACCCCCGCGAACCGTACGTCGAGCGCCCGCGCCCACCAGATGCCGACGGGGACGGCGAGGGTCTCGCTCGTGTACATGCCGAGGACGACCACCCGACCGCCGCGTCGCACGACATCGATCGCGCTCTCGAAGGCCTGCGGGGTGCCCACCGCCTCGATCACGACATCGGCGCCCCGGTCCTGCGTCCGCTCGGCCACGGCCATCTGCGGATGGTGCTCGGCGACGTCGATCGGCTCCGCGCCCACCCGCTCCGCCGCGGCCAACCGGTCGGGGGCGAGCTCGAGCGCGAGGACCCGCCCGGCACCTCGCGCCCCGGCGGCCTGGATCGCGGAGAACCCGACCGGGCCCGCGCCGATCACGGCCACCGTCTCACCCGGTGCGATCGTCGCCAGCTCCGCACCGTACGTGCCGGTGGTCAAGACGTCGCCGAGGAACAGCGCTCGCTCGTCGTCCAGCTCTTCGGGGAGCGCCAGCAGGTTGGTGTCGGCGTGCGGGACCCGTAGGGCCTCTGCCTGGGCGCCGCCGAGGTCGCCACCGAGGATCCCGGCGCCGAGGTTGCGGAAGTCCTCGCAGAGCTGGGTCTGACCGGCCCGGCAGAACCAGCAGGTCCCGCACGCGATCACGAACGCGACGACGACCCGGTCGCCGGGCCTGAACCGCCGGACGGCGGGGCCCACCGACTCGACGACCCCGACCGCCTCGTGGCCGATGCCCTCGCCCGGGTCCATGGGAGCCTTGCCGTGGAAGAAGTGCAGGTCCGAGCCACAGATGGCGGACACCGTCACCCGGACGATGGCGTCGTCGGCTTCCTGGAGCACCGGGTCCGGGGCGTCGACGACCTCGACGACACCGACGCCCTGGTAGACGACCGCGCGCATGCTCCCTCCAGCGCTCCCGGGGCGACCAGCCTACCTGGCGTGCGGCTCGTCCAGGAACTCCGTGGGCACCGATCCGGTGAGGTGCACAAGCTCGTTGGCAGCTCGCACGTAGCGGATGATCGTGGGGAGATCCCCCTGCAGCTTCAGCTTGCCCTGCATCATGCCCTTCACGGGATCCAGGTCTCCCATCAGGACGTCCTTCCAGCGGGTGTACGGGGCACGGATCACGTAGGGCGCGCGTTCGCCCTCGCTGGGGGCGACCATGCGAGCATCCCGGCACTCGCCGTGCCACAGGTCGAGCCAGGCCCACAGATCGGTCGGCACGTGCTTGTCCGGCTCCGCCTCGAAGACGAAGCCGATGTCTCCTTCCCAGGTGGCAGCGGCCTCGCGGTACTCCGGGGACGCGTTGATCCGGTCCTGGAAGATACGGAGCCACTCGTCGCTCGGGAACACCGCCACGGTCCCGCCACCTCACCTGATCGCGTAGATCAGCGTCAGGCCGATCACGTTGAAGGTCACGTGCGCGGCGATCGGCGCCACGATCGACCCGCGACGCTCGTAGATGTACGCGAACCCGATCCCCGTGAACACCATGACCGACATCAGCAGGAGCGCGTCGATGGCCGGCCCGGGGACGTAGTGGATCAGGCCGAACAGGAGCCCCGAGACGACGGCGCCGGCCCAGAACCCGTGGCGGTCGCGAACCGCTCGGAAGAGCACGCCGCGGAAGAACAGCTCCTCGGCCACCGGAGCCACCAGGACCCCATAGACGATGGTGGCCGCGACCCCCAGGGGCGGGAGACCCTGCGGCACCTGCTCCGGCGCCTGGACGGTCTCACCGGACAGGAGCTGGAACACGAGGGTGAGCACGAGCCCGAAGCCCAGCACGATCACCGGGTACAGCCCGATCCCGAACACGACGCCGGCCCGGACGTCGGGTCCCCACCGCTCCGGGAAGCCCATCGCCTCGACCCAGCCCGGGTGCGCCCGCGCGAGCCACAGGAGCAGGAGGCCGATGATCACGAGGGCCGCGGCGAGCGAACCCACGATCGTGGCCAGGTCCTCATCGTCCACCAGCCGGAAGATGGGGAGCGTCGCGATGCCGGAGACGATGAACGCCCCCACGTACACGCCCACGGCCTCCCACCACGGCCACGAGACGGGGGGACGCTCGGACAGCCGACGCATGGCACCCGACGGCGCGGTCGCCGGCGCCGACGGGTAGGGCGCGTCGGGTCGCGGTGGGATGGACCCGGTGCTCACGGTCCACCCATCTTCCCGGCTCGCCGTGCGGGCGACACCCGCGCACGACCCTGACGGCCGCGCGGGCGGCTCACGACGGGAGGGATGAGAGCTCCCGCTCGCGCCGGACCACGGCGCCGAGCGCGGTGAGCTTGGCCTCGAAGTCCTCGTAGCCCCGGTCCACGTGGTACACGTCCTCGATCTCCGTCACGCCGTCGGCGGCCATCGCGGCGAGGATCAAGGCGGCGCCCGCCCGGATGTCGAGCGCGCGCACCGGCGCGGCGGACAGGCGAGGGACCCCGCGGATCACCGCGTGGTGACCCTCGGTGCGGATGTCGGCACCCATGCGGTTCAGCTCGTCCACGAACATGAACCGGCTCTCGAACACGTTCTCGGTCACGATGCTGGTCCCCGCGGCCCCGGCCAGCAGCGCCATCATCTGCGGCTGGAGGTCGGTGGGGAACCCCGGGTACGGCAGCGTGACGAGATCCACGGGCCGGGGCTGGCCCTGCATCGAGACGGCCAGGCCCGCCTCGGTCACCAGGATGTCGGCGCCCACCTCGGCGAGCTTCGACAGGACGAGGTCCAGGTGATCGCCCCGCGCCTCCCGCAGGACGATCCGCCCACCCGCGGCGCACACGCCGATCGCGAACGTGCCCGCCTCGATCCGGTCGGGGATCACGACGTGTTCGACGGGCTCGAACCGGTCCACCCCTTCGATCTCGATCGTCGGCGTCCCCACCCCGTCGATGCGCGCTCCCATCGCGACCAGCAGATCGGCGAGATCGGCGAGCTCCGGCTCCCGCGCCGCGTTCTCGATCACCGTGGTGCCGCGCGCTCCGACCGCCGCCATCATGACGTTCTCGGTCGCGCCGACGCTGGGGAAGTCCAGGCTGACCACCGCCCCCCGCAGACCGGGCGTCTCCGCCTCCAGGACGCCGTGCTCCTGGCGGAACCGGGCGCCCATACGCTCGAGCCCGCGCAGGTGCAGGTCGATCTTCCGCGATCCGATGTTGCAGCCGCCCGGCATCGCGACCCGGGCTCGACCGAAACGCGCCAGCAGCGGCCCGAGCACCAGGATCGACGCGCGCATCCGACTGACCAGCTCGTACGGGGTCTCGAGCGGCCCCACGTCGGAGCTGTCGATCGCGAGGGCTCCGTCTTCCCACGTGATGCGCGCGCCCAGATGCTCCAGCACCTCGTTCATCGTCAGGCAGTCCTGGATGTGAGGAACGTTGCGGAGGGTCGACCGACCGTCGGCGAGCAGCACGGCGGCCTGGAGCTTCAGCGCCGAGTTCTTCGCGCCGGAGATGCGGACCTCGCCCTCGAGCGGGGTCCCACCGGTGACCAGGAGTCGGTCCATCAGCTCCTTCCCATGCCCCACGACGTGTCGGTCGCGACCTCAGCCTAACCCCGGAGGTGGATCCTCGCGAGCGCCTTCGCGAGCTCGACATGGGCCTCGGCATCGTCGTGATCGGCGATGCGCGCCTCCGCCGCCTCCGCACGCCGACGCTCGCGCTCCAGGTCGATCTCCGACAGCAGCGAGGCCGTCGGCGCCAGCACGTCGACGCGGGTGGTCTCGGGATGGCTCACGACGTGAAGGAACCCGCCGTCCACCACCGCGAACTGCTCCTCGCCATCGCGCTGGATGCGCAGCGGCCCGATCGCGAGCCGGATCAGCAGCGGCGCGTGACCCTCGAGGATCCCGACCTCCCCTTCGACACCGCGGGCGATCACCATCCGGGCTTCGCCGGCCCAGACCTCGCGCTCGGGGGTGACGACGTGGACGTCGAGCGCCATCGTCAGGCGGCGGCCTCCATCCGCTTGGCCTGCTCCACGACCTCCTCGATCCCCCCGACGAGCAGGAACGCCTGCTCGGGCAGGTGATCGTACTCGCCCTCGCAGATCGCCTTGAACGACGCGATCGTCTCGTCGATCGGGACGTACTTGCCGGGGATCCCGGTGAACTGCTCGGCGACGAAGAACGGCTGCGAGAGGAACCGCTGGATCCGACGCGCCCGCGCGACGATGACCTTGTCTTCCTCGGACAGCTCGTCCACGCCGAGGATGGCGATGATGTCCTGCAGGTCCTTGTTCCGCTGCAGGATCTCCTGCACGCGGCGTGCGACCTCGTAATGCTCCTGGCCCACGTAGCGCGCGTCCAGGATACGGCTCGTCGAGTCCAGCGGATCCACCGCCGGGTAGATGCCGATCGCGGCGATGTCCCGGGACAGGACCGTCGTCGCGTCCAGGTGCGCGAACGCCGTGTGCGGCGCCGGATCCGTGATGTCGTCGGCCGGCACGTAGATCGCCTGCAGCGAGGTGATCGAGCGGCCCTTCGTCGATGTGATGCGCTCCTGCAGCTCACCCATCTCCTCGGCCAGGGTGGGCTGGTACCCGACCGCGGACGGCATCCGCCCCAGCAGCGTCGAGACCTCGGAGCCCGCTTGCGTGAACCGGAAGATGTTGTCGATGAACAGCAGGACGTCCTTGCGCTCGACGTCGCGGAAGTACTCGGCCATCGTGAGCGCCGCCAGGCCCACGCGGAGCCGGACGCCGGGCGGCTCGTCCATCTGGCCGAACACGAGCGCGGTCTTCTCGATCACGCCGGACTCGGTCATGTCCAGGAACAGGTCGTTGCCCTCGCGCGTGCGCTCCCCCACGCCGGCGAAGACCGACACGCCGCCGTGCTGCTCGGCCTGGCGACGGATCATCTCCTGGATGATCACGGTCTTGCCCACACCCGCGCCGCCGAACATGCCGATCTTTCCGCCCTGCACGTAGGGCTCGAGCAGATCGATCACCTTGATCCCGGTCTCGAGCATCACGGACTTGGGCTCGAGCTCCTCGAACGGCGGCGCCTCCCGGTGGATCGGCCACCAGTCGCTGGGATGGATCTGGTCGGGCGTCGTGTCCAGGGGCTCCCCGATCACGTTGTAGACGTGCCCCAGCACGCCCTCGCCGACCGGCACCATGATCGGGCTCCCGGTGTTCACCACGGGGGTCCCCCGGACGAGGCCGTCGGTCGGCCGCAGGGCGATCGTCCGCACCGTGGAGTCGCCGATGTGCTGTGCCACCTCGCAGGTGATCGTCCGCACCTCGCCACCCAGCTCCACGTCGACCTTGAGGGCCGTGTTGATCTCGGGCAGCTCCGCCGGCGGGAACTCCACGTCCACCACCGGGCCGATCACCCGCACGACCCGTCCCTTCGCGTGACCGCTCTCAGCCATCGTCCACCTACTCCCCCGCCGTCTGGGACAGGGCCTCCGCCCCGCCCACGATCTCCATGATCTCCGTCGTGATCTCGTCCTGACGCGCCCGGTTCGCCTGGCGCGTCAACACCTTGATGAGGTCCTCTGCGTTGTCGGTCGCCGCCTTCATCGCGCGCCGGCGTGCCGCGTTCTCCGAGGCCGCGGACTCGAGCAGCGCCGCGTACACCTTGGTGATGACGTACTGCGGGAGCAGCTCGTCGAGGATGGCGGCCGGCGCCGGCTCGAAGATGTACTCGGGGTGCGGCCGGCCCTTGAAGTCCCGGAGCTCGTTCGGCGCGACCGGCAGGAACCGCTTGCGCGCGGCCCGCAGCGTGAAGGCGGAGCGGAAGTCCGTGTACACGGTGTGCAGCTCGTCGATGCGGCGCTCCGCGAAGTCGGCGATGACCCGCCGACCGATCGCGTCCGCCGCGGAGAAGGGCGGCACCTCGCTGAACCCCGACCACTGCGCCTCGAGCGGCGTCCCTCGGAACCGGAAGTACGAGATCCCCTTCTTCCCGCTCGCGTACATCACCGGCTCGAGGCCTCGGTCGCGGATCTCCGCCGTGACGGTCTCGGCCAGGCGAAGGATGTTCGCGTTGTACGAACCGGCGAGCCCCCGGTCCGACGTCATGACGAGCACGCCGGCGCGCTCGGGCGTTCCCCGCTCCTCCAGGAGCGGGTGGACGAGCGCTCCGGTCTGGCGGGCCACGTCCTCCATCGCCCGCGTCAGGAGCTCTGCGTACGGGCGCGCAGACTCGACCCGCTGCTGGGCCTTGACGATGCGTGAGGCGGCGATGAGCTCCATCGCACGGGTGATCTTCATCGTCGACTGGACCGAGCGGATCCGGCGACGGACGACACGGAGCTTGGCCCCCATCCGCTACCCCGGGAACGGGACGTCGGCGTCCCCCGCCGGCCCCGCCTTCTCCTCGTAGTCCTGGCGCATCTCTTCCCGCGTGGGAACGTGCGGCGGCTCCTCCTCCACGGAGGACATCCGGTCCCAACCGACGTCTCTCTTGAGCTCGTCGGGCGGGCCGCCCTCGCCCGCGCCGGCCTCGACCCCTGGGACCCCGGCGCTCGGAGCGAAGGTCGCCTTGAACGCCTCCGTGGCCTCGCTCAGCGCCGCCTCGGTCTCGTCGGAGAGGTCTCCGGTGTCGCGGATCGACGAGAGGATCTCGGGGCGGCGCGTCGCCACGTGGTCGGCGAACTCCTCGACGAACCGTCTCGCGTCCTCCACGGGGTACGCGTCCAGGTGCCCACCGGTCGCGACCCAGATGTAGATCACCTGGCGCTCGACCGGAACCGGCTGGTACTGGGGCTGCTTGAGCACCTCCACGACACGGGCACCGCGGGCGAGCTGCTGCTGGGACGCCTTGTCCAGCTCGGAGCCGAACTGCGCGAACGCTTCGAGCGCCCTGAACTGAGCCAGATCGATCCGCAGGCGCCCGGAGATCTTCTTCATCGCCTTGATCTGCGCGTTGCCCCCCACGCGACTGACCGAGATCCCGACGTTGATCGCGGGCCGCACACCCGCGAAGAACAGGTCGGGCTCGAGGTAGATCTGGCCGTCGGTGATCGAGATGACGTTCGTCGGGATGTAGGCCGAGATGTCGTTGCCCTTGGTCTCGATGATGGGCAGAGCCGTCAGCGAGCCGCCGCCCAGTCGGTCCGAGAGCTTGGCGGCGCGCTCGAGCAGCCGTGAGTGCAGGTAGAACACATCGCCCGGGTAGGCCTCGCGCCCGGGCGGCCGACGGAGCAGGAGGGACAGCGTGCGGTAGGCGGTGGCCTGCTTGGAAAGGTCGTCGTAGATCGCGAGCGCGTGCTTGCCCTCGTACATCCAATACGCGCCCAGCGCGGCGCCGGCGTAGGGCGCGACGTACTGGAACGGCGCCGGATCGGACGCCGCGGCGTTGATGACCACGGTGTAGTCGAGGGCTCCGTTCACGCGGAGCGTCTCGACGACCTCGGCTACGGTCGAGGCCTTCTGCCCGACCGCGACGTAGATGCAGCGGACCTGCTTGCTCGGGTCCCCGCTCGCCCAGTTGTCCCGCTGCGCGATGATCGCGTCGATCGCGATCGCGGTCTTCCCCGTCTGCCGGTCGCCGATGATGAGCTCGCGCTGTCCACGCCCGATCGGGGTCATCGCGTCGATCGCCGTGATGCCGGTCTGCAGCGGCTCCTTGACGGGCTGGCGATCGATGACGTTGGCCGCCTGCACCTCGAGGTTGCGTCGGGTCTCTGCGGGGACCGGTCCCTTGCCGTCGATCGGGTTCCCCAGTGGGTCGATCACGCGGCCCAGGAAACCGTCCCCCACGGGGATCGACAGGATCTGACCGGTCTGCTTGACGAGATCCCCTTCCTCGATGTGCTCGGACTCGCCGAGGATGATGCAGCCGATCTCGTCCTCGTCCAGGTTGAAGGCCACCCCGAGCACCCCGCCGGGGAACTCGAGCAGCTCGTTCGCCATCGCGCGCGGGAGCCCCTTGACGCGGGCGATGCCGTCACCGGCCTCCATCACCCGGCCGACCTCCTCACGCTCGACGGAGGGCACCCAGGCCTCGACGTTCTTGCGGAGCGCCTCCGCGATCGTGCTCGGATCGAATGTGGTTGCCATCAGCTCACTTCCTCGGTCAGGAACGGGTCAGCCGTCCACGCGCCTCCTGCAGGCGCGCGCGCACGGTGCCGTCGAAGACCTCGTCCCCAACCTTCGCGACGATGCCTCCGACGACCGAAGGATCCACGACCACCTTCACCTCGACCTCGCGCCCCGTGGCCCGCGACAGCGCCTCCTCGAGACGGCGCCGCTGGCCCTCGTCGAGCGGGATCGCGCTGCGGACCTCGGCCACCTGATGCGCGCGGCGCTCCGCGGCGACGGCCACGAGCTCCTCGACGATCCGCCCGATGTCCCGCGCCCGGCCCTGGTCGATGAGGAAGCCGAGGGCGTTCACCGTGTGCGGGTTGGCGCGCTCCCCCAGGAGATCGCGGATCAACCCCTTCTTGTTCTCCGCCGGCAGGACCGGGTCGGTCAGCGCCTCACGGACCCTCGTCTCGGTCTCCAGGGCCTTGGCGAACGCGTAGAGCTCGTCCTCGACGGCACGGAGCTCACCCTCCGCGTCGGCGATGGCGAACAACGCCTCCGCGTACCCGCGCACGAGCGCGTCCCGCTCGGTCATCTCAGCCCCGGCCCTCCCCGTTGCCCGAACGGGCGACCTCGTCGATGTACTCGTCGATCAGCCGCTCGTGCGCCGAGGGGTCCAGGGACCGACCGACGACGCGCCCGGCGAGCTCGACGGCGATCACACCGACCTGCGCCCGGAGGTCCTGGAACACGCGGTCGCGCTCGGCGCGGATCTCCTCCTGGGCCCGCGCGACGGTCGCCTGGGCCTCCTGCTCGGCCTTGGCCTGCAGGTCCCGCCGGAGCTGCTCCGCCGTCCGACGCGACTCCTCGATGATCCGGTTCGCCTCGTCGCGTGCGCCCGCGAGCTGGGCCCGGTACTCGGCGAGCTCCTGCTCGGCGGTCATGCGCGACTGCTCCGCCTTCTCCAGGTCACCCTGGATCTTGGCCGAGCGCTCGGCCAGCATCTTCCCAAGGGCGGGGAAGGCGAACCTCCACAGCACCGCGAACACGATCAGGAAGGCGAGCGCCCCGTAGATCAGCTCGGCCACGTCCGGGAGGATCGGGTTCTTCTCCTCCACCTCGGCCGCCGTCTCGGCGGCGACCACGAGCAGGTGCAGCATCCCGTACCCCCCCTCAGACGATGAACGAGAGCACGAAACCGAAGAGGGCGAGCGCCTCCACGAACGCGATACCGAGGAACATCGTGGTGCGGACCATCCCCGCGGCCTCCGGCTGGCGGGCCATCGCCTCGACGGACTTGCCGACGAGGAAGCCGATCCCGATGCCAGGGCCGATCGCGGCCAGGCCGTACACGAGGCCCTTGCCGATCGCGCCGATGTCGCCCTCGACCTGGGCGAGGAGACCCAACAGGTGCGTCATACCTTCCTCCTTCTAGTGCTCGGGATGGATGGCCCCGGCGATGTACACAGCGGTCAGGATCGTGAAGATGTAGGCCTGCAGGACCCCGACCAGGACCTCGAACGCGGTGATGAGCGTGCCCAGGGTGAACGACAGCGCCGCCACCGGGATCGAGACCAGCTTCCACTGGAGGTACCAGGTGGCGACGAAGAAGATCGTCAGCATGAGGTGCCCGGCCATCATGTTGGCCGTGAGACGGACCGACAGGGTGAGCGGTCGCAGGATGAAGACCGACACGAACTCGATCGGCGTGTAGAGGACGTAGATCGGCGTGGGCACCCCTGGAGGGAACAGCGTGTTCCTCAGGTAGTGCAGACCCCCCTGCTTGACGATGCCGACGATGTTGAAGACGAACCACACCACGATCGCCAGGAAGATCGGGATCGCCATCCGCGCGGTGGTCGGGAAGTTGATCCCCGGGATGATCCCGTAGAGGTTGTTGACCCAGATGAACACGAACAGCGAGGTGAGGAACGGCAGGAACGGCAGCCCCTCGCGACCCATGACCTCCAGCACGATGCCGTTGCGGATGAAGTCCACGAGCGCCTCCATCGCGTTCTGGAGGCCGCGCGGGACGATCTGGGGACGCCGGAAGGCGACCACGAACAGCGCGGTGATGATGACGGCCGACATCAGCATCCAGAAGGTGATGCGGGTGAGGCACAGGTCACCGCTGCCGATCAGGCACGTCTCGGTGTAGTCGAAGATCTCGGTGCCGGGGGCGTGGAAGCCCTCGGGCGGTCGGGTCAGGACAGCGACGATCCCAGCGGACATCTCGTTACGCCTCCCGGGCGGACAGGGCCTCGGCCGCGCGCGTCGCCGCCGGATCGGCGGGGATCTGCAGGGTCGAGCCGATGCCGCGCATCGTGAGCCATGCCTCGTAGACGAGCAGCAGCAGGGTGCCTGGAACCACCGCGAGCCCGAAGGCGAGCGGCGAGAACCATCCCAGGGCATCCAGGGCGAACATCAGGGCGACGATCAGACCGATCCGCACGATCGGCCCGATCAGGGCGACGGCATGGACGGCCGGGATCGACACCGTCGACGCCCACGCGAGCGAGAGCCCGTGGGCGCCGAAGTTCAGCGCCACGACAGCCACCCCGATGGCGGCCGAGGCGCCGGCGCCGGCGCCCGAGAGCGCGAGGCCGACCAGGAACGCGGTCGGGAGAGCGAGAAGGGAGGGCACCAGTGCCCTCCTGACCATCGCGCGCTCGGGTCGCTCAGCCGTCTCGTCCATACCGCAGGTACACCATGTAGATGGACGCGCTCACGCCGACCACCATGCCGATCGGCAGGAAC
>Ga0073934_10007436_pt1 | contig 15262 bp, 16 predicted proteins | sample LarsenN4metaG_FD_76834 | JGI IMG/M metagenome (GOLD analysis project Ga0073934, IMG submission 76834) | Hot spring sediment bacterial and archeal communities from British Columbia, Canada, to study Microbial Dark Matter (Phase II) - Larsen... ...
CTGGTGCAGCGGCAGCAGCTTCAGGTTGATCTCGCGCGCCTTCTTGACGTCGCCGACCAGCGCCGCGGCGCACATCTCGCGCATCAGCCGCGGCGCGACGTTGGCGGTGACCGAAATGACGCCGTGCCCGCCGAGCAGGATGAGCGCGAGCGCGCCGGCGTCCTCGCCCGAGTAGATCGCGAAGCCGCGCGGCGCGCGCCGGATCAGATCCGAGCCGCGCTCCATGTTCGCGGTCGCGTCCTTGATGCCGATGATGCCGGGCACCTGCGCCAGGCGCAGCACCGTGTCGTTGGCGAGATCGGTGACCGTCCGCACCGGCACGTTGTACAGGATCATCGGCAGGTCCACCGTTTCCGCGATCTTGCGGAAGTGCCGGTACAGCCCCTCCTGCGTCGGCTTGTTGTAGTACGGCACCACCGACAGGCACGCGGTCGCGCCCGCCTTCTTCGCCGCTTCCGTCAGCTCGATCGCCTCGGCCGTGGAATTGCCGCCGGTGCCGGCGATGATCGGAATGCGGCCGCGGGCGTGCTCGACCGCGACGCGGATCAGTTCCTTGTGCTCGTCGAAGTTGACCGTCGGCGATTCGCCGGTGGTTCCGACCACCACGATCCCGTCGGTGCCTTCGGCGATGTGCCAGTCAATGAGGTCGCGGAAGCGGGCAAGGTCGAGACTTCCGTCCTCGTGCATCGGGGTGACGATTGCGACCAGGCTGCCTGTGATCATCCGTACCCCCCGCGAAAAGTCTTTGAATGAACGCGCATTTTACCGCGCCGCGGAACGCGCGGCGCAAAGCCTCTGAATCATCGCCGGCCTCGGCCGCTCGACGAAGCCCTCCTCGAAGGCGATCACGTCCAGCCCGCCGAACGCCTCCAGCAGCTCCCCCGGCCGGAGCAGAAACTGCGGATTGGACGGCTTTCCGTAGCGTTCGTTCCCGGCCATGAAGGTTTCGTAGATCAGGATTCCGCCGGGGGCGAGCGATTCGGCGAGGACCGGAAAGAGCGGCCGCCACAGGTAGTTCGTCACCACGATCCCCTCGAAGCGCTCGCCGGCGAAGGGCCACGGTCCGCCTTCCAGATCGGCCTGCACGAAGCGCGCGCCGGGAATCGTCTGCGGCACCCGGTCCACCGCGACGACCTTCAGCCCGCGCTCGAGGAACACTCTGGCGTGCCGTCCGGCGCCGCAGGCGACATCCAGCACGGTGCCCGAAGCGATGCGCGGGGCCCACGCGAGCACCCACGCCGAAGGCTCGACCGGCTCGTGCGCGCTCAAAGCGACCGCGGGGCGCCGGCTACTTGCGCCGGGCAAGGAGGTAGAAGACGACTCCCGCCGCCATCACCGCGAGGCCGGCGAGCACCATGGCGCCGAACTTCGGCCCGTAGTCCGGATTGCGCACATAGTCCACGCTCGACCAGAGCATGTACAGGCACGCGCCGACGAAGACCACCGGCACCAGCGGATAAAGCGGCACGCGCGTCTCGACGTACTCGAGGTCGCCGCGCGCCTCGCGCACGCGCAAGACGAACAGCGTCAGCCCGGTGAGAAGGAAGAAGGTCCAGAACACCGGCGAGGTGTAGGCCACCATCGCGCTGAACCCGTCGGGCGTGAAGGCGCCCGCGACGACGAGCACGAGCGAGATCGCGCCCTGAAGAAGCAGCGCGTTCGCCGGCGTGCTGCCCGAGGCACGCCAGGCGCCGAGCCGCCCGAACGCCGGAAAGTCCCGGCTGAAAGCCCAGGTCGTGCGCGCGCCGGTGAAAATCGCGGCGTTCATCGTCGTGAGCGCCGACACGCACACGAGCAGCGCGATCACCGCGGCCCCGGTTTCCCCCGCGACGAGCCGCATCACGTCGGCGGCCACCGCCTTGGACTCGCGCATGCCGGTGAGCCCCAGCGCCGCGAGATAACCGATGTTGACGGCGAGATAGAGCAGCGTCACCGCGACGATCCCGGTCACCAGCACCTTCAGCATGTTGCGGCGGGCGTCGCGCACCTCGCCGCCGAGATACGCGGCCTCGTTCCAGCCGCCGTAGGTGAGGAGAACAAAGATCATCGCTAGGCCGAAGGCGCCGCTGCCGCCGGCGGGCGCGGGCCGCGCGGGCGCATCGGCGAGCAGCCCCGCGACCGCCAGCACGAGCAGCCCGGCGATCAGCGCCGTCTCCAGGTAGCGCTGCAGGTTCTTGGTCGGAAGGGTCCCGGCGACGTTGAGCGCGGTGAACGCGACGACCCCGATCGCGGCGTAGATCGCGGTGCTGTGGCGGCCGAGCGGCAGCAGCTGGCTCGCGTAGTCGCCGAAGACGAACGCCACCGCCACGATCGCGCCGGTCTGGATCACGGTCATGCGCGACCAGGCGAAAAGGAACGCGATCCCGCGGCCGAAACCCCGCTCGAGGAAGCGGTACTCGCCGCCGGTTTCCGGGTGGCGCGCGGCAAGCTCGGCGTAGACGAGCGCGCCGCAGAGCGACACCACGCCGCCGATCAGCCAGGCGAGCAGGAACTCCGCGTTGCTCGAAGTGCTGCCGGCCACGATCGAAGGCGCCTTGAAGATGCCGACGCCGATGATCATTCCGATCATGAGGAACACGCCGTCGGCGACCGAAAGCAGCGGCGTCGGCGCGGCCTCGGCCGCCGCCGGCCGCGGCTGCGGCGCGATCACCGTCTCTTCGCCCGAAGGCGGGCGGATCACTGTCTTTTCGCCGTCCATGGAAGCACCCGCAAGGATTCCCCGTCGGAGACCTCGACCTCACCCGCGATGCGGTCGCCCGAGACGAGTCCCCGGAACAGATGGTTGAAGGGCCGGCCGCCGAGCGTGCCGGTGACCGAGAGCCGGATCTCCTCGCCGCGCAGGCGCGCGCCGCGTACCGCCATCGCGCCGCCCGGCACGCTTGCCTCGACGTCGAGCACCTGATAACGCTGCGCGACCGCGAACCGCCACCGCCCGCCGTGGCCGGGGACCTCGGCGGTCCATGTGCCGCGCACGTCGGCCGGTATCACCCACAGATAGATGCGCGAGCGGCCGATCGGCCCGACGCGCTTCTCGGCAAGCGGCAGCTCGATCATCTCGTCGAAAGGCCAGGCGCCCATGTCGTAGTCGTGCGAAACCACGCGCGCCCCGGGCGCGAGCTCGGCGAGGAGCTTCGGCGCGAGCTTGCGATTGACGTCCGGAAGCAGATAAAGCGTCACCACCTGCACACCGCGCAGGTCGGTCTCGAACAGGTCGCGCACCTCGAAGCGCGCCAACGCCTCGACCCCGGCCCTGCGCGCGTTTTCGCTCGCCAGCCGCACCAGCCGCGGGTCAATGTCCACGCCGAGCCCCTGCGCGCCGTAGCGCTTCGCCGCCTCGATCACGATGCGCCCGTCGCCGGAGCCGAGATCCACCAGCCTCTCGCCCTTTTTCGGCGCGGCCAGATGCAGCATGCGCTCGACCACCTCCGGCGGCGAGACGACGAACGGCGTCGTGCCGTCGTCCCAGGCCCAGCTTTGCGCTCCCGCCGCGGCGGCCGAGAGCGCGAGCAGTACGGAAATGGCGAGTCTCAAGGAACGTACAATCGCGTCTCGCGCCCCGGTAGCTCAGTGGATAGAGCAGCCCCCTCCTAAGGGGCAGGTCGCACGTTCGATTCGTGTCCGGGGCGCCATGCGTGCGCCGCGGCGCAAGTCTAGCCGAAATCGCTAGAAATCCGCCTCGCCGCCGGCCGCGCCGCGCGCGCGCGTGCGCCGGTGCTGCCAGATCGCGGCGACGAACGAGAGCGCCGCGGCCGCGAGCAGCATCCCCGAGATCGGCCGCGTCACGAAGAGCCAAAGGTTCGAATCGGTCATGAGCGCGCGCACCAGGTTGATCTCGATCTGGTCGCCGAGAATGACCCCGAGGATGAAGGGGGCGAGTGGAAAGCCCGCCTTCACCATCGCGTAGCCGAGCACGCCGAACACGAGCAGCACGTACACGTTCGCCATAGTGTTGTTGAGCGCGTAGGCGCCGATCGCGCACAGCACCAGCACCACCGGATAGAGCACCGCGCGCGGCACCGTCACCACGGCGAGCATCCAGCGCGCGCCGAGGGCGAACATCAGCACCATCAGCGGATGCGCAAGGAGATAGGCGGCGAAGATGCCGTAGGCGAGCTGCGCGTTCTGCGCGATGAACAGCGGCCCGGACTGGATGCCGTGGATCGTGAGCGCGCCGAGCATGACCGCCGTCACCGCGTCGCCGGGGATGCCGAAGGCCATGATCGTCACCAGCGAACCGCCGACGTTGGCGTTGTTCGAGGACTCCGAGGCGATGATGCCTTCGGGCGTGCCGGTGCCGAAGCGCTCCGGGTGGCGCGAGATCCTTTTCGCCTGGTCCCAGGCGAACATGCTGGCGGCGCTGCCGCCGATCGCCGGCAGCACGCCGATCAGCACGCCGATGAACGCGAACCACAGCAGCTGGAACGGTCGCGAGACGATTTCCCAGATCACCTTCGCATGCGACACCGCCAGGCTGAGCGCGCGATCCAGGCGTCCGGCCAGCTGCGCGGCGCCGCCGATGCGCTCGACCTCCTGCATCACCTGCGAGAACGCGAACACGCCGATCAGCACCGGCAGGAAATCTATGCCGCCGCGCAGGAACGGGATTCCGAGGGTGAGCCGCTCCTGTCCCATCACCGGATCGTTGCCGATCACCGTGACGACCAGGCCGAGCATGCCGGCGACGAGGCCCTTCAGGATCGAGGCCTCCACCAGCCCCGCCACCATCGAGAGCGCGAGCACGAAGAGCGAGAAGAACTCCCACGGCCCGAACTGCAGGGCGAAGCGCGCAAGCGGCCCGGTGGCGCCGATGAGGAACACCGCGCCCAGCAGCCCGCCGAAGAACGAAGCCCAGATGCCGAGCCAGAGCGCGCGCCCGGGTTCGCCCTTCTTCGCCATCGGGTGGCCGTCGAAGGTGGTGGCGATCGCCGAGGGCGTTCCCGGAATCCCGAGCAGGATCGCCGTCACCAGCCCGCCCGCCGATCCGCCGACGTACACGCCGGTCATCGCGGCGAGACCCTGCAGCGGATCGAGGCCGAAGGTGAAGGGCAGCACCACGATGATCGTCATCGTGATGGTGACCCCGGGCAGCGCGCCGCCGACGATGCCGGCCAGCGTGCCGGCGGCGAGCGGCACGAGATACTTCGCCGCCATGATGCCCTGCAGCGCGTCGAGCAGCAGCTCGAACATCGGTCAGAAGCCCGTCCAGGTGCCGCGCGGCAGCAGCACGAGCAGGTAGCGCTCGAACACGAGCCAGGTCGCCGCGGCGGTGGCGAGTCCCGTGAGGAGGGCGCGCGCCCAGCCGCTTGCCGCCCGCGGCGGATCCATCAGCGCGTTCGCCGCCGCGACATAGGCGAAGGTGCCGATCCGGAAACCGAGGAACGGCAGCAGTACCGCGTACACGCCGAACAGCGCAAACTGAAGCGCGACGGCGGCGTAGTTCGCCGGCCGCGGCGCGCCCGGTCCCGCCTGCCGAGCGCGGGGCCGGCGGCGCGAGCGAACGACGTCGGCGACGACGAGCCAGAGTCCGAGCGCCGCGCTGAGGCCCAGCACGATGCGCGGATAGAACCCCGGCCCGATCGGGACCATCGGGTTGTGCTTCAGCCCGAGGGTGAGCGCGAAAAAAAGAAGGCTCGCCGCGGCGACGGCGAGCCCCGCCCAGCCGTCCCTGGACAGCATCAGCGCTTGTACAGCCCGAGTTCCTTCGCCAGGTCGCGGTTCAGCTCGTCGTTGCGCTTGAGCCAGGCGGCGTACGTCGCGCGATCCATGTAGCGCACATCGGTGCCCTGCTTTCTCATCGCCTCGGCGAACGCCGGTTCCTTCGCCGCCGCGGCGCAGGCCGACTCCAGCTTCGCGATGACCGGCGCGGGCGTGCCCTTCGGCACCATGATGCCGCGATTGACGTCGTAGACGACGTTGACGCCGAGCTCCTTCAGCGTCGGCACGTTCGGCATCTCCGGATGGCGCTTCTCGGTGGCGATGGCGATGAACTTGAGCTCGCCCGCCTCGACCTTGCCCTTCTGCGTGAGGTTGGAGTCGGTGAGGTCAATGTGGCCGCCGAGGATCGCGTTCATGCGCGGCGCGAGGCCCTCGTAGGAAACGTACTTGAACTTGATCCCGGCCGCCTTTTCGATCAGCGCCGGGAAGAAGTGGCTGGTCGAGCCCAGCGTCGCGCCCACCGTGATCTGCCCGGGGCGGGCTTTGGCGTCGGCGAGCAGCCCCTGCCAGTCCTTCCACGGCGTCTTCGGGCTCGCCGTGAGCACCGAGGGCGTGGAGGAGATCAGGCAGATCGGCTCGAAGTCGGTGTACTGCACGTCGGCGACGCCGGTGTAGTAGGTGCTGTGGATGTAGTCGTGCACCGCGTAGAGCGTGTAGCCGTCGGCGGGCGAATCCTTCGCCTCCCTGGCGCCGCGCGTGCCGGAGGCGCCGGCGACGTTGGCGATCACCACCGGCTGGCCGAGGTGCTTCTGCAGCAGCGGCGCGAACGGCCGGAAGATGTTGTCGGTGTCGCCGCCCGCCGGCCAGGGCACGATCAGCTTCACCGGACGGTCGGGATACTGCGCGAGCGCCGCGAGCGGCGCGACGAGCGCCAGCACGAATGCGAGAGCAAGTCGTTTCATCGTTCCCTCCTCCAAAGGTGCGCCCATTCTAGCTATAGTCGCCGTACGCGTGAACGGAGGTCGCCATGGTGGTATTCCAGGGCCGGTGGTACGACGAGGTGGCGGTGGGCGAGAGCTTCGGCGCGAGCCTCACGGTGACCGAGACGCACCTGGTGCTCGGTTCCGGGATGTTCGGCGACTTCAATCCGCTGCACGTGGACGAGGAATTCTCGAAAGGCACGCGCTTCGGCGGGCGCGTCCTGCACGGCCCGTTCACGAGCGCGCTGGTGGCCGCGCCCGCCGGGATGTACTTCGCCGGCACCGCGATCGCGTACCTGGAGCACGCCTGCCGGTTTCGCGCGCCGGTGCGCGCCGGCGACACGCTCACCACGCGCTGGACGGTGACCGCAAAGACCGACAAGCCGGCGCACAAGGGCGGCATCGTCGAGATGAAGGCGGTGAGCACCAATCAGCGCGGCGAGGTCGTCGTCGAGGCCGAGGGCAAGATGCTGGTCGCGAGCCGGCCGCGCTGACGCCGGCGCGCCCGCCTCACTTCTTCAGGCCCGCTTCCTCGCGCTTGCGCAATTCCTTGCGCTGCACCTTGCCGGTGGTGGTCATCGGCAGCGCGTCAATGAACTCGATCTCGCGCGGGTACTCGTAGGGCGCAAGGCGCCCGCGCACGTGGCGCTGGATGTCCTCGACGAGCTGCGGCGACGGCGCGAATCCGGGTTGCAGCACGATGAACGCCTTGACGATCTGGCCGCGCGCTTCGTCGGGCTTGCCGATCACCGCGGCGTTCGCGACCGCCGGGTGCTTGACCAGGCACGATTCGATCTCCGCCGGCCCGATGCGGTAGCCGGCGGACTTGATGACGTCGTCGGAGCGGCCCTGGTACCAGATGTAGCCGTCCTCGTCCATGCGGCCCTGGTCGCCCGTCAGGCCCCAGTCGCCAACATACTTCTCGCGCGTCGCCTGCGGGTTTTTCCAGTATTCGAGAAAATGCACCGGGTCGCGCTGGCCCTGAAAGAAGCGGTGCACGGCGATCTCGCCGAGTTCGCCCGGCTTCGCCTCGTTTCCGTTCTCGTCCAGGATCGCGACGCGATGCCCCGGATACGGCCGGCCGATCGCGCCCGGCTTGACCGGCCAGGCCTCCTGGCAGTTGCCGACCACGTAGTTCATCTCGGTCTGTCCGAACATCTCGTTGATCGTCACCCCGAGGTGTTCGCGCGCCCATTCGATGACGGTGGCGCCGACCGCCTCGCCCGCGCTCATGATCGAACGCAGCCGCAGGTCGTACTTCTTTTCCGGCTCGGGCACCGCCTTCATCATCAGCTTGAGCGCGGTCGGGAAGAGGAACGAGTTGCGCACGCCGTACTTCTCGATGAGATGGTAGGCGCGCTCGGCGTCGAAGCGGCCGCGGTAGCCGAGGATTGGCATGCCGAAGTACCAGGAAGGCAAAAGCGCGTCCATCAGCCCTCCCGTCCACGCCCAATCCGCCGGCGACCAGAACATGTCGCCGGGCCGAGGAAAGAAGTCATGCGAGTAGATGAACCCCGGGAGATTGCCGATCATGATCCGGTGCGGCTTGAGCGCGCCTTTCGGCGGCCCGGTGGTTCCGCTGGTGTAGATGATCAGGCAGGGTTCCTCGGCCGCCGTGTCCACGGCCGCGAAGTCACGGCTTGCGCGCGCGAGCAGTTCCTCCCACGCGAGCACGCGCGATTCACGCGCCCCGCCCACGCCGATCACCTGCCGAAGGCCGGGGAGCCTTTCCTTCACCGCCCAGAGGTTCGCGATCGTCGTCGGCTCGACGATCGCCACCGACGCCCCGGCGTGCTCCAGGCGGTATTCCAGCGCCTCCGGCCCGAACAGGTGGCTGAGCGGCAGCGCGATCGCCCCCATCTGGAAGATCGCGATGTACGCGATCGCGGTCTCCGGACGCTGCGGGAGAATGATCGCGACGCGATCGCCGCGCTTCACGCCCAGCCCCGCGAGCGCGTTGGAGAGCCGGTTCGCCTCCTGCTGGATGTCCCAGAAGCTCCAGGCGCTCGTCGCACCCGATTCGTCTTCCCAGTAGAGCGCGAAGCGCGAGCGGTCGGCCGACCAGCGGCCGCAGCAGGCGGCGGCGATATTGAAGCGCTCCGGGACTTCCCAGCGCCAGCTCCGATACAGCTCGTCGTAGCGATCGGTCAACATCGCGGCGCGACGCCTACTTCCCGTTCGGCTCCTGCGGCGGCGGCGTGCTGATCGTGTCCGAGAGTTTGAGCTTCTCGACGTTGACCGGCGGCTCGTCGGACTCGGTCCCCTGCGCCGCCGTCTGCCGCGGCGGCGCTGTCGCCGCCTCGGGTTTCACCGCTTCCGCAGCGGGCTGCGTCCCGATCGCGCCGGAAGCGGTCTGGTTCGCGCGCGCCCTGGCCGCCGCCTCGTAGGCCGCCGGCGTCGCGAGCGGCGGCGGGTTGAGCTGATACACGATCCAGGCCACCCACGCGACCGCCAAGATCATGACCGCGGCAAGGAACCGCCAGAACCACTCGCCGACCATCCTGCCGGCGCCGCCCTGCTCCGCGGTCGGAGTCTGCTCGCCAGCCACCGCGCCCGTTCCTCCTTGGCCGGTCATCCCTCGGGCAGTTTACCATTGCAGGGGAGATCCCCCGCGAATCCCTCCCTTACATGCCGCGCGCTTACGTCTTCGACGCCTACGGCACGCTCTTCGACGTGCATTCGGTGCAGGCCCGCTGCGAGGCGTTCTGGCCCGGCAAGGGCGCGGCGCTCTCGCAGCTCTGGCGCGCGAAGCAGCTCGAATACACCTGGCAGCGCAGTCTCATGGGCCGCTACGAGCCGTTCTCGCGCATCACGCGCGAGGCTCTGGAGTACGCCTGCGCCGCGCTCGGCCTTGCGCTCGACGCCGCGCGCGCCGATGCGCTGCTCGGCGAGTACCAAAGGCTCGCGCTCTTTCCGGATGCCCGCGAGGCGCTTGCGCGCCTCGGCTCGCAGCGCCGCGCGATCCTTACCAACGGCTCGCCCGACATGATCGAGCCGCTGGTGGCGCAATCGGGCCTGTCTTTCGACGCCGTGCTCTCGGTGCACGAGCTGCGGATCTACAAGCCCGCGCCGCAGGTGTACCGGCTCGCCGTCGAGCGTCTGGCGGTCCCGGCCGCGGACATCGTGTTCGTGTCGGCGAACTGCTGGGACGCGCTCGGAGCGACGGCATTCGGCCTGCGCGCGGTCTGGATCAACCGGACCGGCGCCCCGGTTGACCGGCTGGGGGCGGCGCCCGAGCGGATCGTGACGAGCCTCGCCGCGCTGTGAAATTCTGTCCGACCTGCGGCGCGGCGGTCGCAAAGCGCATTCCTCCGGGCGATTCGCTGCCGCGCTACGTCTGCGACGAGTGCGGCGACATCCACTACCAGAATCCGAAGCTCGTCGTCGGCACGATCCCGGAGTGGGAAGGGCGGGTGCTGCTGTGCCGGCGCGCGATCGAGCCGCGCTACGGCTACTGGACGCTGCCCGCAGGCTTCATGGAAAACGGGGAGAGCGCCGGCGAGGCCGCGCTGCGCGAGACGCTGGAGGAAGCCGGTGCGCGCGCCGAGCTGATCGCGCCCTACAGCCTCATCTCGGTGCCGGCGGTGAATCAGGTGCACCTGTTTTACCGCGCGCGGCTGCTCGATCTGGATTTCCGCCCCGGCACCGAGAGCCTGGAGGTGGCGTTGCGGGCGGAAAAGGATATCCCCTGGAAGGAGATCGCCTTTCGCACCGTCGGCCTGACGCTCCGGCGCTGGTGCGCCGACCGGGCGCGGGGCGAATTCGCCTTTTTCGCCGAGGATCTGAAGTAGGCCGGGACTCGGAGTATGCTTTGCCCGGGCGCCGCCGGGCGTCCGGGCAAACCTGGGAGGGGGTTTCCATGACCGCGCATGCGCGTATCGCCGTAGTGTCGCTGCCACTTCTCGTGCACGTCCCGCTTGCCGCCGCGGCCGAGCCGCCCAAGCTCGACGCCGCCAACACCGCGTGGATGCTCACATCGTCGGTGCTGGTGCTGTTCATGACCCTTCCCGGACTTGCGCTCTTCTACGGCGGCCTGGTGCGGGCGAAGAACGTGCTATCGGTCCTGATGCAGTGCTTCGCGATCGCCTGCGCGGTGACGATCGCCTGGCTGGTCGCCGGATACAGCATCGCTTTCGGCGACGGGGGCGCGGCGCAGGCCTGGTGGGGCGGGCTCGACAAGGCGTTTTTCTCCGGCATCGAGGCGAAAACGGTGAAGGGCTCGATCCCGGAGACGGTGTTCGCGATGTTCCAGCTCACCTTCGCGATCATCACCCCGGCGCTGGTGGTCGGCGCCTACGCCGAGCGCGTGCGCTTCGGCGGCATGCTGCTCTTCAGCGTGCTGTGGCTGCTCGCGGTGTACTGTCCGGTGGCGCACTGGGTCTGGGGCGACGGCTGGCTCGGCAGGATGGGCCTCATGGACTTCGCCGGCGGCACGGTCGTGCACCTCAACGCCGGCGTGGCGGCGCTCGTGTGCGCGCTCGTGCTCGGTGCGCGCAAGGGGTTTCCCGACACGCCGATGCCGCCGCACAACCTCACCATGACGCTCACCGGCGCCTGCATGCTCTGGGTGGGCTGGTTCGGCTTCAACGCCGGCAGCGCGCTCGCGGCCGACGGCGCGGCCGGCATGGCGATGCTCGTCACGCACATCGGCGCGGCGACGGGCTCGCTCGCGTGGATGGTCTGCGAGTGGATCCGCTTCGGCAAGCCTTCGGTGCTCGGCATCGCGACCGGCATGGTCGCGGGCCTGGGCACGATCACGCCCGCCTCCGGCTTCGTCGGCCCGGTCGGCGCGCTCGTCATCGGCGCCGCCGCCGGCGTGTGCTGCTTCTTCGCCACCAGCTGGCTCAAGCGCTCGATGGGGGTGGATGATTCGCTCGACGTCTTCCCGGTGCACGGCGTCGGCGGCATCCTCGGCACGTTCCTCACCGGCATCTTCGTTTCCGCCGCCTTGGGCGGCGCCGGCTACCCGGAAGGCCGGACGATGGGCGCTCAAGTGCTGGTGCAGCTCGCAGGGATCGTCGCCGTCGGCCTGTGGTCCGGGGTGCTCACCTGGATTTTGCTCAAGGTGAGCGACGCGGTGGCGGGCATGCGCGTCCTGCCCGACGAGGAGACCGAGGGCCTTGACACGGTGCTGCACAACGAGAAAGGCTATAACCTGTAGCGAATGGAGCGCCGCGAATTCATCCGCATCTGCGCCGCCTCCGCAGCGGCGGCGGCGGGCGTGCCGGCGCTCGCCGCCGGCGCGACCGCGCAACTGTATGCGCGCGTGCTGCTGGTGGACGGGCGCGGCGAGCCGCTGCGCGCGGGCGCGGTGCCGGCGCGCCGCAGCCTGATCTTCCACTATCCTTACGCGGCCACGCCCTGCTTTCTGCTCAACCTCGGGCGGCCGGCGAAGGCAGCCGCGCGCCTGCGCACCGCCGATCGGCGCGACTACGAGTGGCGCGGCGGCGTCGGAGCGCAGCGCTCGATCGTCGCGTACTCGGCGATCTGCGCCCACCAGCTCGCCTATCCGACGAAGGAGATCAGCTTCATCAGCTTCCGCGCCGAGACGAGCGCGCGCAACCGCCATGCCGACGTGATCCACTGCTGCGCCGAGCACAGCCAGTACGACCCGGCCGAGGGCGCTCGCGTCGTCGCCGGCCCGGCGCCGCAGCCGCTCGCGGCGATCCTGCTCGAGCACGATCCGGCGAGCGACACGCTGCACGCCGTGGGCACGCTCGGCGGCGAGATGTTCAACCAGTTCTTCGCCAAGTACGCGATGCGCCTTGCGCTGGAGAACGGCGATGCCGGCAAACGCGAGGTTTCCGGGACCGCGGCGGTCGTGCCGCTCGAACAGTACTGCCGGCAGCAGGTGAGGTGCTGAGGTTCCTGTCGCCGGAGGAGCCGTTCCCTCCGGTCGAGCGCGCGCTGAAGGCTCCCAACGGCCTGCTCTGCGCCGGCGCCGACCTCTCGGTCGAACGGCTGCTCGAGGCCTATCGCCGCGGCATCTTTCCCTGGTATTCGGACGACGAGCCGATCCTGTGGTGGTCGCCCGATCCGCGCATGGTCCTCTTCACCGACGAGCTGAAAATCTCCCGCTCGCTCGCCAAGAGCATCCGCAACAAGGGCTATGAGGTGCGCGTGGACACCGCGTTCGACGACGTGATCGAGGGGTGCGCCGCTCCGCGCCGCGACGCCGCCGGCACCTGGCTCGGACCGGAGATGCGCCGCGCCTACCGGCGGCTGCATCGCGCCGGGTACGCGCACTCGTTCGAAACCTGGCGCGACGGCCGGCTCGTGGGCGGGCTCTACGGCGTCGCGATCGGCCGCATGTTCTACGGCGAGTCCATGTTCGCGCGCGCCACCGACGCCTCGAAGGTGGCGCTGGTCGCGCTCGCGAGGACGCTGCGCGCACGCGGCTTTCCGATGATTGACTGCCAGCAGCGCACGCCGCTGCTGGCGGCGCTCGGCGCGCGCGAGATCCCGCGTGCGGAGTTTTTGCGCCGCCTCGCGGCGTTGGTAAACTACCCCGAGCCACCGGCCAAGTGGAGCGATGTCGCGACTTAACGACCTGCCGCACGCGGTACTTCAGTTCTACGTCACCGCGCCCTACCCTTGCAGCTACCTGCCCGAGCGCATGGCGCGCTCGCAGGTGGCCACGCCCAGCCATCTGATCAACACCGAGATCTACGGCGATCTGGTGAAGGCGGGCTTCCGGCGCAGCGGCATCTTCACCTACCGCCCGCATTGCGACAGCTGCCGCGCCTGCGTGCCGGTGCGCGTGCCGGTCGCGCAATTCCGGCCCAACCGCGCCCAGCGCCGCGCCTGGAAGCAGCACAGCGGCCTCGTCGCGCAGGCGCAGCCGCTCAAGTTCCGGCTCGAGCACTATGCGTTGTATCTGCGCTATCAGTCGCGGCGCCATTCCGGCGGCGGCATGGACAACGACAGCCGCGACCAGTATTCGCACTTCCTGCTGCAAAGCAGGGTGGACACGCGCCTGGTCGAGTTCCGCGACAACGGCCAGCTCGTCATGGTCTCGATCGTGGATTACCTGCCCGACGGTCTGTCCTCGGTCTACACCTTCTTCGAACCGGACCGGCGCGGCGCGAGCTTCGGCACCTACAACGTCCTCTGGCAGATCGAGGCATGCCGCGCGCTCGGGCTTCCCTATCTCTATCTCGGCTACTGGATCCGCGAAAGCCCGAAGATGACCTACAAGTCGCGCTTCCGGCCCATCGAGGGCTTCGTCGGCGGCCTCTGGCGCAGGCTCGAGACCGAAGAGCTCGCCTGAGCCGCCGGCGCCATGCTCTATGCGCTGGCGCGGCCGCTGCTCTTCGCCCTGGAGCCGGAGACCGCGCATTCGCTCGCGCTCGGCTTGGCCGACGCGCCGCTGCGGCTCGGACTGCTGCGATTCCGCCGGCCGCCGGATCGCCCGGTGCGCGCGATGGGCCTGGAGTTCCGCAACCCGGTCGGGCTCGCCGCCGGCCTGGACAAGGATGCCCTGCACGTAGATGCGCTCGCCGCGCTCGGCTTCGGCTTTGTCGAGCTCGGCGGGGTGACGCCGCGGCCTCAGCCGGGAAACCCGAGGCCCCGCCTCTTTCGCATCCCGCAGGCCGAAGCGCTCATCAACCGCATGGGCCTGAACAGCGCCGGCGTCGAGGCGTTCGCCGAGAACCTGCGACGCGCGCGCCGCGAGACGGTGATCGGAGTCAACATAGGCAAGAACCGCGACACGCCGAACGAGCGCGCCGCCGAGGACTACGAGCGCTGTTTGGAAGCGCTCTATCCGTACGTCCACTACGTCTCGATCAACGTCTCCTCGCCCAACACCCCCGGCCTGCGCGACCTGCAGTCGCCGGATGCGCTCGCTGCGCTGCTTGCCCGCCTGCGCGCGGCGCGCGAGCGGCTGCGCGAGCGGCACGGCCGCGACGTGAAGCTGCTGCCGAAGATCTCGCCCGATTTCGAAGCCGAAACCGTCCGCGCGATCGCCGACGTCGTGCGGCGCGAGCACATGGACGGCATCATCGCGACCAACACCACCGTCTCGCGCGAGGGTGTCGAGGGACTGCCGCACGCCGAGGAGCCGGGCGGGCTCTCCGGCGCGCCGTTGCGCCCCCGGGCACTCGCCACGCTGCGCGCGCTGGTGGCGAGCCTGGGCGGCGAGCTTCCGGTGATCGGCGTGGGCGGCATCATGAGCGGGTCGGATGCCGCCGAGCGCTTCGCGGCCGGGGCGACGCTGGTGCAGCTCTACACCGGGCTCGTGTATCGCGGGCCGGAACTGATCTCCGAATGCGTGGCGGCGTATACCGCGAAATGAAGGGCGCGGCGTTTCGCCTCGCGCCGGCGCGGGAGGGCCGCGGGGCCGCCGTGCGCGATCGCCCCCTGCCGTGAAGCGCCCGCGTGTCGCCCTGATTGACGAGGCGCGCTGCATCGGCTGCGCGCGCTGCATCGCCGCCTGCCCGGTGGACGCGATCGCCGGCGCCGAAGGCTGGATGCACACCGTGATCGCCGCCTATTGCGTCGGCTGCGAGAAGTGCCTGCCGCCCTGCCCGGTGGACTGTATCGCCATGGTGCCGGCGCCGGCGGGCTACTCCTGGACCGAGGCCGACGCGCGCGGCGCGAAGCTGCGCCATGCGCGGCGCCGGCGC
>Ga0073934_10007437_pt1 | contig 15254 bp, 10 predicted proteins | sample LarsenN4metaG_FD_76834 | JGI IMG/M metagenome (GOLD analysis project Ga0073934, IMG submission 76834) | Hot spring sediment bacterial and archeal communities from British Columbia, Canada, to study Microbial Dark Matter (Phase II) - Larsen... ...
CCCCGCGGCCCCGCGAGCACGCGCTCTACTCCCTGCTTGAGCAGACCCGCGGGCGCGACGCCTACTCCCATTTCAACTCCCTGCTTCGCCGGCTGGCGAGCCTCTGTCATGCCCTGGAGCGCCGGAGACGGCCGCCGCACCAACACCCATTCGGCAGCGATGGCTAGAGCGGTGCCGGTTCGGCATCCGGAGGCAGCTGGCCCCGGACGGAGTACGGGGCCCGGCGCCGGCCCTCACCTGGCCTGGACCCGGCCACTCGGGATGCTGCGGCTGGAGCATCGGCGGCGAGTCCGACATCAACCCGTTGCCGCCGCGCGCAGGGGGCTACCCTCTGGCACGCCCTCGGGCAGGAGCTGGTACTGCGTCGTGCGGCGCATGGGGGTGTAGCCGGCGTCGCGGATCAGCCGCTCGATCTCCTCGATGGGCATGGTGAACGCGCATCCGGCGGAGGAGACCACGTTCTCCTCCATCATGGTGGAGCCGAAGTCGTTGAGGCCGTACTGGAGGGCGATCTGGGCAATCCTTGGGCCCTGGGTCACCCACGAAGCCTGCATGTGGGGGATGTTGTCCAGCATCAGGCGGGAGACCGCGCAGGTGCGCAGGTAGTCGAACGCCGACGCCCGCTCGATTCCGGGCAGCTCCGTGCCGTCGGGCTGGAACGACCACGGGATGAACGCCGTGAACCCGCCCGTCTCGTCCTGCAGCTCACGGGTGCGCACAAGGTGCTCCAGGCGATCCTCCCAGGTGTCCACGGACCCGTACATCATGGTGACCGTGGAGCGGATTCCGCAGCGATGCGCCGTCCTCATGCAGTCCAGCCATTCGTCGGCTGTGTCCTTGTACGGTGCGATCTCCTTGCGCACCCGGTCCGTCAGAATCTCCGCGCCACCGCCAGGCACGGAATCCAGCCCGGCCCGCTTGAGCCTCAGGAACATCTCCTCTTGGCTGATGCGGCTGATCCGGGCAATGTAGATGAGCTCCGCGGGCGAGAGGGCGTGCAGGATCACCCCGTATGCGCCGAAGCGGTCCTTGATCGCGGCGAAGAGGTCCTCGTACCACTCTATCTTGAGCCTCGGGTTCAGCCCGCCCTGCAGGAGGATCTCGATGCCGCCCAGATCCACCATCTGCTGGATCTTCTTGAAGATCTCCTCCCGGCTGAGGACGTAGCCCTCCGCATGGCCCGGGATGCGGTAGAAGGCGCAGAACTTGCACCGCACCCAGCAGACATTCGTATAGTTGATGTTGCGGCCGACGATGTAGGTGACGATGTGGCACGTGCGGGGATGGAGCCGCTGCCGAACATGATCCGCCAGCAGCGACAGTTCCGGAAGGCAGGGGTGCGCGGCCAGCCTTCTCCCGTCCTCCCAGGTGAGGCGCTCGCCCGCGTATACCTTGTCGGCGATGTCATCAATGCCGGTTCTCAGCGCGCGTTCCAGCACAGCCATGGCCGCCCTCCTGTGGCGACTAGTGTACCCGTGCGGACCCGGCTTGGGCGCGCGATACTCCGCCGGGGACCACGCCGGTGCAGCCAGCCCTGCCCCCTCCGCCCGCCTTCGCGTTGACGCGCCTCGGGCCGCACGGATATAATACTCCGGCCCGCGGCTCGCCATCTCGGGGCGCGGCACTATCCGGGCGCCTGCCCGGCGGAAGGACTCGCCGCACTTGAACAACATCCATACGCGACTGTTCTTCGTCATCCTCGCCCTGGTCGCGGGCGCCGCGTGGGTGGTGTACCGATACCCCACGCGCAAGGGCCTCGACATCCAGGGCGGGATGCGCGTGGTGCTCCGCGCCAAGACGGAAGATCCCTCCTTCAAGCGGAAGAACACCGCGTGGACGGAGGACCACCTTCAGACAGTCGCGGAGATCATGCGGAACCGCGTGGACGCGCTCGGAGTGGCCGAGCCTGTCGTCTACGGCGTGCCGCCGGACCGGATCGTGGTGGAACTGCCGGGCCTCAAGAACAAGGAGCAGGCGCTGGAGGCCATCCAGTCCACAGCCAGCCTGGAGTTCCGCTACGTCAAGCAGCTGGAGGGCGAATGGACCACGCGCCCGGAGGTCCGCAACGGCCGCGACACGGGGTTCGAGGAGATCCTGGAGGCCGGCAAGCCCGTCTCTCCGGAGGAGCTGGATGACAAGGTGTTCAGCCAGCCGCCCATCGTGGATGGCGCGGAGCTGGAGCCCAACTCCAAGGCCCAGCTGGGGCCCCAGGGCTACTACATCACCTTTTCGTTCCGCGGCGACGCCCGGCGCGTCTTCGAGGAGTTCACCCGCAGCCACATCGGCAAGCCCCTTGCCGTCTTTCTTGACAAGAAGCTCATCTCCGCGCCCGTCATCGAGGACGTCATTCCGGGCGAGGGGATCATCCGGGGCCGGTTCACCGCCCAGCAAGCCAAGACCCTCGCGGGCCAGCTCAACGCGGGCGCCCTGCCCGTGCCGCTGGAGCAGTTGGAGCTCACCAATGTGGAGGCCACGCTGGGCCGCCAGGCGGTGCAGCAGACCACCCTGGCCGGAGTCATCGGTCTGGTGGCGGTCCTGCTGTTCATGCTCATCTACTACAAGGTGCCCGGCCTGCTGGCCGACATCGCTCTGATCCTGTACACGCTCTTCACCTTCGCCGTCTTCAAGCTGATTCCCGTCACCCTCACCGTGCCGGGCATCGCCGGGTTCATCCTGTCCATCGGCATGGCGGTGGACGCGAATATCCTGATTTTCGAGCGGTTCAAGGAGGAGCGGCTTGCGGGAAAGTCCATGCGGGCCGCCATTGAGGCCGGCTTCAAGCGCGCCTTTACGGCCATCTTCGACTCCAACGTCTGCACGCTGATCACCTGCGCGATCCTCTACCACTTCGGCACGGGCCAGGTGCGCGGGTTCGCCGTGACCCTGGCGATCGGCGTGGCCATCTCCATGTTCACGGCCATCACCTGCTCCCGCACGTTCCTGCTGCTCCTGGCGGGAACGGCGGCGGGCCAGAACGATCGGCTCTATCCCCTGGGCCGCGGGTTGCATCCCAATCTGCAGGTGAGCCGGCGCATGGGCTTCTTCTTCGCCCTCTCCGGGCTTATCGTGGTTCCCGGCCTGGTCTTCTGGGCGCTCGGGGGCATCAAGCCCTCCATCGAGTTCACCGGCGGCACCGAGATGGCGGTCCGCTTCAACAGCCGGCCCGCAGCCGGGGACATCGCCTCGATCCTCCGCACCCTGGGCCATCAGGAGGCCCGTGTCGTCATGGCCGAGGGCAACCGGGCGTTCGTCACCACCAAGCGGCTGGACCAGGCCGAGCGCGACCGGATGGTTCAGGCCTTTGCCGCCAAGGGCGGAACCGTGGAGCGCACCGACTCGGTGAGCGGTGCCATCAGCGCCGAACTCACCCGCAAGGCGATCACCGCGGTGGTCGTCGCCTCGCTGCTGATTGTGCTGTATCTGGCGTTCCGCTTCGCCATCCCCAGCTTTGCGGAGGGCCTGAAGTTCGGCGTCTGCGCCGTGGCGGCGCTCGTCCACGACGTGGGCGTGCTCTGGGGCGCATTCGCCATCTTCGGCTACTTCCTGAACTGGCAGATCGACAGCCTGTTTGTGACGGCCCTGCTCACCGTCATCGGGTTCTCGGTCCACGACACGATCATCATCTTCGACAGGATCCGCGAGAACCTCCATCACAAGGCCCGCGGCGAGACCTTCGCCGAGGTGGCCGACCGTTCCATTGAGCAGACGTTCGCCCGCTCCATCAACACCTCCGGCACAGTGGTCATCACCCTGCTCGCCCTGCTGATCTGGGGCGGCCCGGTGATCCGCCTGTTCGCGAGTGCCCTGCTCATCGGCATCGTGAGCGGCACCTACTCGTCCATCTTCAACGCGACGCCGTTGCTGGTGCTGTGGAAGCGCGTGGCCGGGGAGCGCGCCCTGGCCGCCGCGGGGGCGCCCGCGGCGGCCGCAGGGCGGCCGGCGTCTCGGAAGCCGGCGGTCTCGCCTCGGCCGAAGCCGTCCGCTCCCGTTCCGGCGGCGCCCTCAGCTCCAGCGAACGGCCCGGGGGCAGGCGCGCCTTCTGCCGGACCAGTGAGCGCCGCGGCCAGCGCCGAGCGGCTGAAGCCGAAGAGGAAGCGGCGGCGCATGTAGGCTGCAGAGCCGGCCCTGAACCGACGCAGAGCGGTGGGCCTGTGGACGCTGGCGCGCGAGAAGTCCACAGGCCTTGCGTTTCTTCGGCTGGGCGAGCGCCGTTCCGGGCTGGCGCAACTGCCGGCGAGGCACGCGCGGCCATGGGGAGGAGCAGAGATGGGAACACCGACACAGACACCCGCCCCAGAAAAGAAGCGCATCTCGGCCCGGACCGCAGTCCTCGTCGCCGCGGCGGCGTGCCTGGTGCTGTTCGCGGCCATGAACACCGGGCCGGTGACCGTGTGGCCCATCGGCCAGCGGTCCCTCATCGTGGTCATCCTTATCTCCTTCGCGCTCGGGGCGCTCATCGGCTGGCTGAGCAGAAGCCTTGCCTCCCGCGGCCCGCGCGGGGAACGGTAGGAGCCCAGCGACCCAATGACCTCGCGGGCGCGCAAGCGGTGGCGATTGAAGCCCTGCGACGCCCAGGCCGCCGCTGCGCTTGCCGAGGCGGTGGGCTGCTCCCGCACGGCCGCCCAGCTCCTCCGCAACCGGGGCATCGACACGCCAGAGGCCGCCCACGCATTCCTGAATCCCTCCCTGTCCGACCTGCCGGACCCCTTTCTTCTGCCCGACGCGGAAGCAGCGGCCGAACGCATCAAGCAGGCCCTCCACCGCGGGGAGAGGATCGCCATCCACGGCGACTACGACGGAGATGGCATCACATCCGCCGCGCTCTGGACGCGGGCCCTGGAAAAGCTGGGCGCCCGGGTCATGGTTCACGTGCCCCACCGCCACCGCGACGGATACGACATGCGGAGCGCGTTCGTGGCGCACGCCAGGTCCGAAGGCGCGGGCCTCATCATCACCACCGACTGCGGCATCCGTCGGGCGGACGAGGTGGAGGAGGCGCGGGAAGCAGGGATTGACGTGGTCGTCACCGACCACCACATTCCCGACGAGCAGATCCCCCGCGCGGCCGCGGTAGTGAACCCCAACCGGCGCGATTCCCGCTATCCCTTCCGGGAACTTGCGGGAGTGGGAGTCGCGTTCCGCGCCTGCGAGGCGCTCGTCCGCCACCTGGGGCACTCCGTGGACAGCTACCGGCGCGCCTTCATCGAGTACGCGGCGGTGGGAACGATCACCGACATGATGCCGCTGCTGGGCGAGAACCGGGTGATCGTGACGCACGGCCTTTCCGCGCTGCGGCACACCAGAAAGCCCGGCTTCCGCGCCCTCCTGTCCGTTGCGGGAATCGCGCCGGCCACACTGGACGCGCGCTCCATCGGGTTCGGCATCGGCCCCCGAATCAACGCCATCGGCCGCATTGACGACGCCCGCCTGGCCCTGGACCTTCTGCTCGCCCGGGACGAGGCGCAGGCCCAGGCTCTGGCCGCCAAGCTGGAGCAGGCCAACACCAACAGGCGGGCGGAGCAGGACCGTGTGCTGGCCGAAGCACTGGAGGCCATCGCCAGCAGGAACCTGGCCTCGGAAAGCTGCCTGGTGGTCTCCGGCACCTCCTGGCATTCGGGCGTCATCGGCCTCGTGGCCAACAAGCTGGTGGAGAAGTACCACCGGCCGATCATCCTGATCGCCATCGACGAGAGGACCGGCATGGCGCGCGGCTCCGCCCGCTCCATCGACGCCTTCGACATGCTCGCTGCGATCACGACGTGCGCCGAGCACCTGGAGGAGTTCGGGGGCCATGCCCACGCCGCGGGCCTGAGCATCCGCGCCGACAGTCTGCCCGGCTTCCAGCAGGCGGTTGCCCGGGTGGCTGCCGAAGCGCTCACACCCGAGGACCTTGTGCCCGCCATTGACGCGGACCTGGAGGTGCCCATCCAGGAGCTGACGGTGAGCCTGCTCCGGGAGCTGGATCGCTTCCAGCCCTGGGGCGCTGGCAACGAGGAGCCCGTATTCGTGAGCCGACGCCTGGAGGTGCGCGAGGTGCTCCGGGTCGGCAAGGAGCAGCAGCATCTCAAGCTGAGGTTCGCCGAACCCGCCGCGGGAGCCCTGGCGGGTCTCCGGTGGAACTGTGGCGACCAGGCCGAGCATATCCATCCAGGCGATGTGGTGGACATCTGCTATCGGCCCCGTATCGACAACTACGATGGGAGCCTGAGCATCGTATTGAATGTGGAGGATCTCCACGCCGTCCGCGGTCCGGGGGCCTGAGTCTCCGGAAGGGACGGATTCCGCGCCATGACTCTTGCGCTGGCACAGCCGAATACGGAGATCGACAGGCAGTTCGAAGAGGTCCTGGACGAGGTGCGCCGCGTGCAGCCCGGCGCCGACCTGGACCTGCTCCGGCGCGCCTATGCGTTCGCCCGGGAGAAGCACGCCGGCCAGACGCGCCTCTCCGGAGAGCCCTACATCACGCACCCCGTAGCCGTCGCCCGAATCCTGGCGGGACTGGAGATGGACGTCCCCACAGTGGCCGCGGGCCTTCTCCATGATGTCGTGGAGGACGCGCCTGTCTCGCCCGAGGAGATGGTGGAGCGGTTCGGCTCTGAGGTGGCGGGCCTGGTGGACGGCGTCACCAAGTTGAAGATCCCGGGGATCGATCTCCTTCAGCGTGAGCAGCGGGTCCTGGCGGAACCCGCTTCCGCGCAGGACGAAGCGCGCCTGAAGCGCCGCGCCGAGACCGCCAAGAGAGAGGCCAACCTGCGCAAGATCTTCCTGGCCATGGCGCGGGACCTGCGGGTGATGGTTGTGAAGCTGGCGGATCGCCTCCACAATATGCGCACGCTGGACAGCATGCCCGAGGACAAGCGTGCGCGCATCGCCGACGAGACGCTGCGCATCTACGCCCCCCTGGCGCACCGCCTGGGAATCTGGCAGATGAAGTGGGAGCTGGAAGACCTGGGGTTCAAGTACACGGAGCCCGAGGAGTATGCCCGCGTAGCCAGCCGCGTTGCCCAGACACGCGCCCAGCGGCAGGAGGAAGTGGACGAGGCCATCGCCATTCTCCGGGAGCGCCTCGTGGCCGAGGGAATCCGCGATCCCCACATCACCGGCCGGCCAAAGCACCTCTACAGCATCTATCAGAAGATGCTCAAGCAGGAGCTGGACTTCACCGAAGTCTACGACTTGGTCGCCCTGCGCGTGATCGTGCACACCCGGCCGGAGTGCTACCACGCTCTGGGCATTCTCAGCTCGCTCTGGCCGCCCCTGCCCGGAATGTTCAGCGACTACATCGCCCGCAGCAAGAGCAACATGTACCAGTCGCTTCACGTGAAGGTGATCGGCCCCCGGGGACGCCCGCTGGAGGTCCAGATCCGCACGTGGGAAATGCACCGCACGGCTGAGTTCGGGGTGGCCGCCCACTGGGCCTACAAGGAGCAAGGAGAGGGCGGAAAGGCCTCCGATCAGTTCGAGCGCAAGCTCTCGTGGCTGCGCCAGCAACTGTTCGACTGGCAGGCCGACGCCCGCGACTCCGGCGAGTTCCTGCGCTCCGTCACGGAGGATCTCTTCACCGACCAGGTCTTCGTCTTCAGCCCGAAGGGCGATGTGATCGACCTGCCGGCGGGGGCCACTCCCATCGACTTCGCCTACCGCATCCACTCGGACGTGGGCAACCACACCGCCGGGGCGAAGGTCAACGGCCGCATGGTGCCGCTGAGCTACCGGTTCAAGAACGGCGACCTCGTGGAGATCATCACGCGGGCCGACGCTCACCCCGGCCGCGACTGGCTGGCGCTGGCCAAGACCTCCCACGCGCGCAGCAAGATCAAGTCGTACTTCAAGAAGCTGCTGCACTCGGAGAACGTGCAGCGCGGCCGGGAGGCGCTGGCACGGGAGGCCGAGCGGCTGGGACTGGACGGCACGGCCCTGCTGAAGGACGAGTCCCTCCGCACCGCGGCATCCCTGTTCAACGTGCCCAGCGAGGAGGAGCTGCTGGCGGGCGTGGGGTATGGAACGATCGCGGCCGGGGCCGTCCTGCACAAGCTCCAGCCCAGCACACCCCTGGCGCCGAAGGGGCTCGTCGTCGGTGGCCGGCGGGCCGATGAGAGCAAGCTGAGGGTGACGGCGGGCGGCGTGGACAACGTCATGTTCCGGCGCTCGCGCTGCTGCCAGCCGATTCCGGGCGACGAGGTGGTGGGCTATGTCACGCGCGGCCGGGGCATGGCACTCCACCGCGCTGAATGCGTGAACGTTCGGCACTACGAGCGCACCGAGCCCGAGCGCCTGGTGGCTGTGGAGTACGCCGGAGGCGACAACCAGGTCTACAGCGTAAACCTGATAATCACCACGCTGGACCGCACGGGGCTGCTGGCCGACATCGGAAGCATATTCGGCGAGCTGAAGACCAACATCACCGCCGTGAAGACCCAGTCCCACCGCGACCGCACCGCCACGCTGGAGATCAGCCTGGAGGTGCGCGATGTGGATCACCTGAACCGCATCGGGCTCGCCGTGCGCCGCCTTTCGGACGTGCTGAACATTGAGCGCGCCATGGGCGGCCGCGAGAAATAGGCTTGCCAAGGGCCGCCCGGACCCCGCCAGCAGACGGCACTCGAGGAGACGATGAGATGGTTGTGATTCAGGGCAGCGGCACGATCAGCGTGACGGAACCCGGCAAGGACCGGGGCACGTACTACGAGAACGCCGAAATCACCGTGTACGGCGAAGTGGTCCACTTCAAGGCCTACAACAAGTTCCACACGGCCGCGATGGGGATGTGCCTCATCGGATGGGACGAGCCCCCCAGCCTGCGCGAGTCCTCCGGCTAGGCCCCCCGGCCCACCCACCTGCTCGCGTCCTGCGGCCCGCGGGACTTCGGCAGCCCGCGGGCCGGCAGATGAGCAGGCTTCCCGTTGCCCTCGTCGCCGTCCGGCCGAACGCGCCCCGGTACAGGACTGCGGCCCTGTGGCGCCTCCGGCGGTGCAGGGCCATGGCGACGCGATACTGTGCCGGGCGCAGTGCGCCGGAAGGATGGGGAGGCCACACTGCCTGAGACTGCCGTCCGCCGCGCCCGGTCGCCCGCCCCCCCCAGGCTGCGGCCGGACACGACCTAGCGCTGGACCGCCCGCCCCGCACCGGCGACGGGTCCCTGTGGCGCCCGGCCATCCGGAACGATGGACCGGGCGGCTGGCGGGCCAAAACCCTGGCGCATGTGTGGAGGAAAGGGCACGTAGGCGGCGGAGGGCAGGGAACGGCGTGGCGCCAGCCGCCGCCGCTTGCGCATCTCCTCCTCGGCGAACCGCGGATCGAACCACACCTTCAGCCGCCCCGTTCCGGGATCGGCGCGCACCTCCGCCAGCTTCTTCATGGGCATCGTGATGTATGTCTCGTAGATGTCCACGTCGTGGGTCCGGCCGAAGACACGCCGCGCCTCTTCGTGCAGCGATATGGCGACACGTGCCATGTCCCAGCGGGGGATGCTAGGGGCAAACATCGCCTTGATGCGTCCGTCCGGGAGGAACCTGACACCCACGGCATGCTGCCGGTCCCGGAACCGCCGGCGAAACAGGTCCGCAAATCGCCGCTGACGGTCGTCGTCGAACGCGGCGGGCCGCCCCTCGCCGAGCTCCGCGGCGATCTCGTCGGCGGTGGGACGGAAGCCGTCGAACGGCCCGATGGGGTCCGTGCGGGCGCCTGCACGGATGTCACGAGACGTCATTCCCAGGAGTGCGGCCAGGGCGCCAGGGCGCTCCGTGCCCCAGGGGGACAGCAGCAGCATGCCCCCGATGAGAAGCAGTCCCGCCGCGCACAGCAGGACCGCATTCCGGCGTTTCACGGAGATCTCCTCGCCGGCCAGCAGTCTCACGGGGCCGGCACGCCCCCACAGTAACACGGACCGCAGGGTGCTGTCAACGCCCACTCTGTGCTAGCCCTGGTACTCCTCGCCCGCGCCAAATCGGGCCGCGATTCTGGCGATCTCTTCCTTGGCCTCCCGGGCAATCTCAGGACGAGCCGCCACCACCTCCCAGCGCGCCAGGCCGTCCTCACTCTGGGAGACCCGGTGGCACACCTGCAGCCAGTCGCCGCCCAGCCTGGTGTCCGGCCCGATCTCGAAGGGGATGCCCCTGCGCATCAGGGTGGCCTCCAGGTCAAGCCCGTTGGCCATGCGCGACATGGCTGCCGCGCCCTGCTTCAGGAAGTGCCTCTCCACGGCCTCCAGCACCTGCGCGCGCAGATGGTCGCTGGGAAACTTGTAGCCCCATTCGCGCTCGCGCGCCGTGCGGCCCTGGATCTCAAAGAGCCTCTCCACGCGGCCAGGATCCTCCTGCCAGGTCCGGGCCACAAGCAGGGCGATGTAGAGTGTGTTTTCCGTGCAGTGCCGGGCCCCGTCCAGCAGAAAGGCTTCGTAGAAGTGCGCCGACTCTTCCACCGCTCCCACCATCGCCGGGTTTTCGAACAGGGAGTTCTTGATCTGCGAGTGTCCGTTTCGGATCACCTGCACCTGGAAGCCGGTGCGAGCCATCTCCATCACTGCGAGCGGATTCGACTTCAGGTCGGCGTACACCCCCAGGCCGGCCTGCGGGAAGCGGTCGCGAATGTGTGGGAGGATCAGCGCGTACACGAAGCTGGAGGAGAGGTAACGGCCGTCCCCCGCATAGAAGTCAATCCGGTCCCCGTCACCGTCGAAGAACGTGCCCAGGAGCGGCCTCTCCTCTGTCAGGACCTCCAGCCCTTCGCGGATAACCGCTGCCTTCACCGGATTCGGATCTCCCAGTGGAAAGCGGCCATCCGCGGCGTAGTGCAGCGGGCGCAGGCGGGCCCCGGCGACTCCGAATGCCAGCATCATCTCCCTGCCCGCCGCGCCATTCAAGTAGTCGTGCAGGATGGGCACGCCGGCCAGCCCGCCAGGCCGCACGCCCGCCAGGCTCAGGCTGTAGGCGACATACTCATCCGTTGGGTCAAACGCGCGTGTCGCTCCCCGGCCAGACCGGGGGCGCGGATGGGCGCCGGCCACATAGAGCTCCTGAATGCGGTCCAGGCCGCCCAGCGGGCCGATGTGCTGGGCAACGGGACGCACTCCGGGTGCCAGTAACTTCTGGCCCGTGTCGCCTGCCGGATTGTGCGAGGCGCCGAACATCACGGCGGCCAGGCCCGGATGGCGCATGGCCGCGTAGTAGAACATGCTCGTGGAGCACACTCCGGGCAGCACGATCACGTCCAGGCCCGCGCGGGCATACTCCTCCGCCGCGAGCTGGAGGCACCCCGGTCCGGTCTGGCGGGCGTCATGTGCCACCAGCACTCCCGGCACGCCCAGGTCGTCCCGAAAGTAGGCGGCCTCGGCCCGTGCCAGGCGCAAGGCCAAGTCCTCCGGCAGGTCGGCGACCGGAGTGCGGATGTCATACGCACGGAACATGCTCAGATTCAGGTCTTTCATGGAGATCATCCAGGGGAGAGGATCATCCACCGTTTCCAGGCCAGGCTCCCGCAGCGCGGCTCGAGCCTAGAGGTGGCGGGCGCGGCTGACGGCGAAGAAGACGGCCGCGGCCATCGCGAGCACCTGAAAGGGGTGGCGCTGGAGGAAGCCGAGCACGGCCGGAACCGTGGGAGGAAAGCCGCCCGCCAGGAACCAGAGGGCAAGCCCCACCCCCACACCGAGCGCCGCGCAGATGCCGGCGGCCGCCTCGATCCTGGGCCCCCGGCGCCGGCCCGTGATCCGCAGAATCGTTTCCGCCACGGCCCATCCGCCCAGGATGCCAAGCCAGAAGCCAAAGAAGCCCAGCCTGTAGGCGGCCGCAATGACGAGTCCCGCCGCGGTGCCCACTGCCAGACCGCCGGCCACGCCCAGAGCAAGGCGGTCCGCCGGAACCTGGAAGAGCGGCGATGTCCGCGTAGCCCCGCACTCCCGGCAACGCGTGCCGGCCGGGCCAACGACCACGCAGTCGAGGCAGATCGGGCGGTCGCACTTCCCGCAGCGCAGGAAGGTCTCCACGGTGGGGTGCTTGTAGCAGGTCATGGCGAGCGGGGGCCGGCAACTATGGGCATATACGTCCGCAGGGGCAGCGAATCCTCCAGCGGAGTCCTCCGCCAAGCGGCATCGCCATTGCCATGCGGGCGGATTCTTCCTATAATGGCAGGAGTGCGGCTGCCAATGCTGTGAATCCGAGAGCGCATGTGGTCCGGAGGGGCTGGGCTCGCCCGTGGCGCCGTCCGGACTGTCTGATTGCCCCACATCCGGGCCCGGGGACCTGGGCTGGGCCGCGCCGGCAGCCGCCGTGCGATGCCCGGGGCGGGAATGGCTGGCCGCGCAGGCATCGTCTGCCCGGTGCTGGAGCGAATGGAGATGGCCTGGAACCCCTGTTCGCGCGCGCCCCTCCTCGGGGTGGCTTTCGCAGCCTTGGCGGCCGGCGCGGGTCTGACCGTGGCGACGGCCGGACCTCAACCCGGAACGCCCGCCCCGGGCGCGCTGAGCCTGGCTCCGGCCGCGGCCATCATCGACGGCAGCTACGGGTTCCAGACGCTTGCGGTCGTGGTGACCGCGCCCGACGGCGGTGCCCTGGACGTCACCTCCTCTGCCAAGATCTCCTCCGCGAACCCCCGCGTGGTGCGGATACAGAACGGCACCGCGCTGCCCGTGGGCGACGGGCAGGCCGACGTCGTGGCCGTCTTCGGCGGGCGCACGGCGAGGGCGCGCATCACCGTCCGGAACAGCCGCACCGATGCCAGCCTGAGTTTCCAGAATGACATCACGCCCATCCTGTTGAAGGCCGGATGCAATGGCGCTGCCTGCCACGGCGCACCCCAGGGTCAGGGTGGCCTGAAGCTCTCTTACTTCGGATACGAACCGGACAAGGACAGGGATGCCCTCTGGACGGGCGATTCCGGCCGGCGGGTGAATCCTCGGGACCCCGGAAACAGCCTTGCGGTGCTCAAGCCCCTGAACGTGGTGCCCCACAAGGGAGGCCGGCGGTTCGCCTCGGCGAGCGCCGAGCACCGAGCCCTTGTGGCGTGGATCAGGGCCGGGGGGCCCCTTCATCCGCGCGCCCGCCAGGCGGCGGACGGTGCCCGGCTCGCCTCCCTGTCCAGCGTACCGGCCGCTGGCTCCCCGCGGCTGGAGTCCCTCGAAGTCTGGCCGGCCGCACGCACCGTGCGGACCCCGAACTCCCGCCATCGGCTGCTCGTCACGGCGCGCTACTCCGACGGCAGCGCCAAGGACGTCACCCCCCTCTGCCGATTCACCTCGGACGACGACGGGATCGCCTCGGTCGCAGCCAACGGCGAGGTGCTGGCGCTGCGCCATGGAGAGGCCAATGTCATGGTGCGCTACAACGGCAAGGCGGGGGTGTCCAGCTTCCTCATGCTGGTGCGGCCGGCTCCGACAACCTACCCCCGCCTGCCTGAGAACAACCTGATCGACACCCACGTCTTCGGCAAGCTGCGGCGAATGGGCATCGTGCCCTCGGAGCCGGCCAGCGACGCCCAGTTCTTGCGGCGGGCCAGCCTGGACATCGCCGGAGTGCTGCCGACGCCCAACGCCATCCGGGAGTTTGTGGCGTCCAAGGACCCGCGGAAGCGCGAGAAGCTCGTGGACGAGTTGCTGGAGCGGCCGGAGTACCAGGATGTCATGACCATCATGTGGAGCGATCTGCTGCGGGTGAGCAGGACGTTTCTGCAGGAGCCCGGCGTGCGCGCCTACACCGCATGGATTCGCGACGCCTTCGCCGAGAACCGGCCGTTCGACGAGTTCGTGCGCGAGCTGCTCTCCAGCGGCAGCCACACAAGGGAGCAGGTGGAGGGCAGCCGTGATTCCGATGACCGTGCGCGCATGGCCGTCTACCGCCAGAGCAGCGGCTACCACACGGGACCGGTGAATTACTACCGCGTCACCAGCGACCCCGTTGAGCTGGCCACCTCCACAAGCCAGATCTTCCTGGGAGTGCGCCTGGACTGCACGCGGTGTCACAACCACCCGTTCGACCGCTGGACCATGGACGACTTCTACGGCTTCGCGGCCTACTTCGCCGGCACCGGGCAGACGGGCGGCAAGGTTCGGGACGAGGTGGCCATCTTCACGGATCCCTCCGCGGCCATCGCCAACCCCCGATCGGGCAGGGTGTGCCGGCCGAAGCCGCTCACCGCATCCCAGGAAGGCGAGGACCCGGGACTGGACCGGAAGAAGGCGCTGGCCCGGTGGATCACCTCCCGGGACAATCCGTTCTTTGCCCGCGCCACGGTGAACCGCTTCTGGAAGCACTTCTTTGGCCGGGGCATCGTGCACCCCGTGGACGACTTTCGCGCCACGAACCCGCCCGTGAACGCACCGCTCCTGGACGCGCTGGCCCGCGACTTCGCGGACCATGGCTGGGACGTGAAGCGGCTGATCCGCCTGATCTGCACTTCCCGCGTGTATCAGCTCAGCGACCGCCCCAACGCCACCAATGCGGGAGACACGAAGAACTTCTCGCGCTTCTACAGCAGACGCCTGGGGCCGGAGGTCCTGCACGACGCCATCGTTGCCGCCACCGGAGTGCCCGAGACGTTCGGCGGCGCGGTTGCCCGGCGCGCCACCAACCTGCCCGACAACAGCGTGCCCTCCTACTTCCTGGACGTCTTCGGTCGCTCGCGGCGGCTGCAGGTGCAGGAGCGCAGCGACCAGACCTCCATGTCCCAGGCCCTGCACCTCATGAACGGCGGGACGATCAACGAGAGGATCGCCCATGCGCAGGGGCGTGTGGCACAGATCCTGAAGAAGCAGTTCACCCAGGAGGACGCGGTGGAGGAGATCTTCCTGGCCACGCTCAGCCGCCCGCCATCGGCGAGGGAGCGCCGCTCGGCGCTGGTGCACGTGGCCGAATCCCCGTCGCCCAAGGAGGGCTATGAGGACCTGCTGTGGGCGATCATCAACTCGCGGGAGTTTGTGTTCAACCACTAAGACTCAGGGGACGGCAGGCCTCCTTTGGGGCGCGCCCCGATGGCACGATGACCCGTGCGCGCCCAGTCCCAGCCAGTCATGCGTGCCCTGGAATGCGTCATAGACAGACCGAGGGAGAGGGAGCCATGCAGCGCGAGATTCCGGAGATCGGGAGCCATGCTGACAGGACGTGCGGCGGGCTCACCCGCCGCCAGGTGTTGCGAGCGGGCAGTGTTGCGTTTCTGGGGCTGGGGCTCACGGAGTTTCTGGCATTGCGGGCGGCTGCCGACGCCCCGTCCAAGCCCAGAAGCCGGGGAGCCGAGCACGACGTCTCGGTGATCCTGCTCTGGATGGC
>Ga0073934_10007438_pt1 | contig 15249 bp, 15 predicted proteins | sample LarsenN4metaG_FD_76834 | JGI IMG/M metagenome (GOLD analysis project Ga0073934, IMG submission 76834) | Hot spring sediment bacterial and archeal communities from British Columbia, Canada, to study Microbial Dark Matter (Phase II) - Larsen... ...
GCTTCGCATAGAGGATGTCCTGGAACTGGAAGCGGGTGGCGGGCTGCGGGGCTGGAACGGCCACGATCCTCCCCCCTCCCTGCGGTATGCGAGTCGAGCCGCCCGGCCGCACCCGGCGGTTCGGGCGTTGACACAGTTTTGATATTACTCTTTAGCGTAGGGAATTGTGCCGCTCGCGCCTATCGGGCGAACACCCTATTCCGGCAGCTGAAGCGTTTCGACCAGGGAAACATCCGATCACCGCCCGCGCGGAGGGCCCTTCCCGCTGGTACATCGACCGATGTCGCCGGCGCTCCGACCGCCGACCCGAGGATGGTTCAGGTGCTGCGCGGTGTGGCTGCGTCCACGGGCATTGGCTGCGGCTATGCGCGTCCGGTCGCCGGACGAAATTGGCCCGCGTCGCACGGGGAGACGCCTGGTCTGTCCGGCCGCCAACCCTTGATGGGTGCCCCTCCTTCCCATCATCGCCGGACTGGTCACCGGCACGGGGGGCGCACTCTCTCACCCCGCCGTCGTGGCGCGAGAATTCGGGGTCCCCGCGGTAGTGAGGACGAAAGAAGAGAACCTGCACGCGCTGGCACGCGCACTTTGGGATCGAACTTGCGCAGGAGCCCTAGCTTGGCGCGACCGTCGCCGCACAGGCGCGCAAGCGCCATGTTCGGCACCGAGGAAATGACGGCCCAACGTGCGGCTCAAGGCACGGGGATGCGGGTCAGGCGCCGCAGGAACGGGACCAGGCCTTCACGGAACGCCAGGAAGAGGACGATGAGGAGGACGCCGTACGCCAGCACGGTGGCCTGGCCGAACGGTCGCACCAGTTCGTCGATGAGTGTGAAGGCGGCCGCGCCGATGACGGGCCCCAGCAGCGTCCGCATTCCTCCCAGGAGGAGCGCGATCAACACGACGATGTCGACGTGCGCCAGGGAGAAGATGCTGGGGCTGATGAACTCGTTGAAGTCGGCGAACAGGGCACCCGCCAGCCCAATGAGGCCCGACCCCACCGTGGCGGCGAGCACCTTGTAGCGCGTCACGTCGATCCCGGCCAGTTCCGCGGTCAGCTCGTCCTCGCTCAACGCGCCGAAGGCCAGGCCCGGTCGGCCGGCCATCAGCCACTGGTACACCCAAAGGGCCAGGACCAGGAGGACGAGGAAGACGTAGTAGGCCGCCGCCGTGTGTCCGGCGAGGCCAAACCCCAGGCCCTGGGTGACGATACCCGTTTCGCCGTTCGTGTACCGCCGCAGCCCCAGGAGGAGATTCTGGAAGATCAGCGAGACGACCAGGGTCACGATACCCACGAAGATGATCCCAAGACCCCGGCGGGCCGCGACGTAGCTGAGCAACGCGCCCAGGGCGCCGGCGCCCAGGGTGCCCACGGCGACGGCCGCTGCGGGGACGAGCTTGAGCTCGCGCATCAGAATCACCGAGAGGTACGCGGACAATCCGGCCAGAGCGCCCAGGCAGAGGAAGAGCTGTTTGGTGTGGCCGAAGATGATGTTGAACGCCACCGTGTAGATGATCATCACCAGCATCAGCGTGGTGATGCGCAGGGAGTAGATGCCGGTGCCGAAGATCCCCGGGAGCAAGGCCAGGATCACCCCCGTGCCCAGGACCAGCGCCACCCGCCCGAGGCCGGGCCGCCCCGTCATGTCCAGTACGCCAGCAGGCCCTCCGGGCGGACCAGCAGGGTCAGCAGAGCCGCCAGGAGGAGCAGGATCCACGTGAGGTACGTCCCCACGTAGAAACTGGCGACGGCGTTCACCAGGCCGAGGAGCAGGCCGGCGATGACTGTGCCGCTCAGACTGCGTACGCCTCCGACGACAGCCACGATAAGGGCGAGGACCGTGAACTCCGGGCCCATCTCCGGCCCCAGGTTGGAAAAGAGCCCCTGCGACAGCCCGGCCAGTCCCGCCAGGAGGCCGCTCATACCGACGATGAGGGTGCGCGTCCGCCCCACGTCGATGCCGCAGAGGGACGCTCCCGTCTCGTTTTGGATGATGGAGCGGACGGCCTTCCCCAAGAGCGTTCGTTTCAGGAAGAGCGCCAGCAGGGCGAAGGCCAGCAGTGCCAGGCCGGCCACCGCCAGGCTGACCGTGCGGACCCTCACACCGGCAAGGACCACCGCGCCGACAGGCAGGCGCAGGGTGAGCGCCACGCTCGGATAGCGGTAGGCGAGGAACCCGTCCACGCCGAAGGAGAGTCCCAGGGTCAGGATCAGGGCCAGCAGGAGTCGCTCTTCCCCCCGGCGGCGATAGGCCGGGAGCAAGAGGGTCCGATCGATGATCACGCCGGCCAGGCCAGCGCCCAGCAGGCCGAGGAATGCGCTGGGGATGCGGCCGAAGCCCGCGCCAATGAGGAGCGCGGTGGTCACCCCGGCGACGACGGCCAGCTGGCCGTGGGCCAGGTTCAGCACCCCGCCCAGCCCGTAGACGAGGGTGATGCCCACGCCCAGCAGCGCCAGCTGCAGGCCCTGCACGAGGCCATCCAGCAGGACGCCGATCACGGCGGTCGATCAGCCTCCCGCGCGCATCTCGGTTCAGGCAATCCCCAGATACGCGCGCTTCAGCGCAGGATTTTTCAGCAGATCGTCCGGGGAGCCCGCCAGCACGACCTGCCCGTTCTCCAATACGTACAGTCGCCGGCAGAATTCCAGAGCCCTCGGCACCTGCTGCTCGGCCAGCAAGACGGTGAGGCCTTCGTCGCGCAGGCGGCCGAGCTGCCGGTAGAGCTCCGCCACCAGCAGCGGGGCCAGCCCCGTGGACGGCTCGTCGAGCAGCAACAACTTCGGCTGCATCATCACCCCCCGGGCGATGGCCAGCATCTGTTGTTCTCCACCACTGAGCGTGCCGGCACGCTGGTGGCGACGCTCCGCCAGCCGCGGGAACAGGTCGAAGATGAACGCGAGACGCACCGGGTAACCGCTGGGGTGAGGATAGCTCCCCAGCTGGAGATTCTCCAGGACCGTCATCTGGGGGAACAGTTCGCGCTCCGCGGGGATATACACGACCCCGCGCCGTGCGACCTGGTGGGCGGACAAGAGGTCCAGCCGCAGACTGTCCCAGCTGACGCTGCCCGCCTGCGGCCTCACCAGGCTGGCGATGGTCCGTAACAGGGTGGTCTTGCCCGCGCCGTTGGGGCCGATCACCCCCACGGCCTCGCCCCGCCCGACCTCCAGGCTCACATCACGAAGGATGGGAATGCCGTCGTAGGCGACCGCCACCCCTTCGACCCTCAGCATACGATCAGCGCCGCTGCTCAACCCCCTGCGCCGGAGGCACCACCCCCAGGTACGCCTGGACGACGGCAGGGTTGTTGGCGATCTCGCCGGGCGTCCCCGCGGCGATCACCCGCCCGTAGTCCAACACGAAGACCCGCTCGGCGGCGCTCATGATGGCGGTCATGACGTGCTCAACCCAGACGATGGCTACCTGCAGCTCGTCCCGTACCCGGCGGAGCAGCCGCACGCAGCTCTCCACCTCGCCCGGGTTGAGCCCGCTCATCACCTCGTCGATCAGGATCAGCTCCGGTCGCGCGGCCAGGGCGCGGGCCAGATCCACCAGCTTCTTCTCCTGCAGGTTGAGCCTGGCCACGGGCTTGTCCCGTTTGTCCTCGAGCCCGACCAGAGCGAGGGTCTCCTCGGCCTGGCGGCGGGCTGCCGGCACGTCCCGCCGCCCCGCTCCCTGGCCGAAGACGGCCCCCACTGTCACGTTGTCCAGCACGGTCATTCCCAGGAACAGGCGCGGAATCTGGAGCACACGGCCGACTCCGCGGCGCGTGATTGCGTGCGGGGCCAGCCCCGCGATGTTCTGCCCGCGCAGGCGCACCGTGCCGGCGTTGGGGCGCAGGACGCCGCTGATCAGGTTGAGCACGGTGGTCTTGCCGGCCCCGTTCGGCCCGATCAGCCCCACGATGCTCCCGGGATCAACCGAGAAACTGACCCCGTTGACCGCCACCATACCGCCAAAGATCTTGGTGAGGCGGTGGCACTCCAGGATCGGGCCGTCACTCGGGTGGGACATACGGCGGGACAGCAGTCGGGCGGAATAACCACTTCTGGAACCAGCTCGCGCCGCCCGCCTGCCCACGCTCGATGACAAAGATAATCGGGCGCGCTTCCTTCATCTCGCCCCACTCGGTGTACGAGAGAGGCCAGCCGTACCCCGGCTGGACGAACCGCCCCTGGCGAATCGTCTCCGCCAGAGCCTGCGGAGCTGTCGAGTTCGCCCGCCTGGCGGCGTCTGTCACCATCTTGACCATTACGTACCCGGAAAAGGCGCTGTTGTCGAAATACCGCTTGTAGTCGGCCTGGTACTTGGCCGCGAGGCGTGCCCAGGTAGGGTTCTGGAAGTCGACGCAGGAGTAATCCTGGAAGCGGCCGTAGACCGCGTCGCCGGCCCGCTGCACCATCAACTCGGGCGGCAGCACCGAACCGATCACGGGCGCCGTCAGGCCGAGTTCCCACATCTGGCGAACGATCGTGGGGTTACCCGGGGGATGGCCGGCTGCGACCAGGAGCTGGGGTTCCAGTCCCTGGAGTCTACGGATGTAGGGGGTGAAGTCAGGCGCGATCACCGGCGCAACTTCGAGCTGCGTCCGAACGCCCGGGAGGGATGTCACGTAGCGCTCGAAGGCCTGCCGGATGGCGTGCCCCCAGGCATAGTCGGCCACGATGGCCCCGACCCGTGTGTACTTGTTGTAGCGCACCATCTCGGCGATGGCCTGGACGTACATTGGCGCGGCCACCAGGCACGTCCGGAATGTGAACCGGCTCTTGCGGGTGAGGATGGCGTCAGAGCCGGCCATCGTCAGGAACAGGGGGATGCGCAGCGTCTCGGCCTCGCGGGCCGCGGCGAGCGCCACGTCGCTACTGATCACGCCCCCGGCGGCCACGATGCCTTCGCGCTCGGCCAGAAAACGAAAGGCCGTGATGGCCTCTGCCGGGTTGTTCCGATCATCTCGTTCCACGAGCTCCAGCTGCCGCCCCAGCACCCCGCCCGCCGCGTTCACCTCAGCGACGGCCATCTTCATGCCGTCCCGCGCGTTGACTCCCCAAAAGGCGAAGGGACCGCTGAGGGAACTCAGGAAGGCGATCTTGACCGGCTGTGGCTGCGCCGCCGCCGGCCCCAGGGTCGCCACCACCAGCATCAGGACCGCTGCGCCCACGATGATCGTGCGCATGGCTGCCCTCACCTCCTGTCATCTCTGCTTACAGCGTTCTCCACAGCCGGGTATTGGGCATGCTGTCGAGCCTGATCCCTCCCCCCGCCCTCGGCCTCTAACCCGTCACGTGGTGCTACTGAACTGCGGCTTCCGCTTCTCGACAAAGGCCCGGACGCCCTCCTGCCCGTCGGTACTGCGAAACAGGCCGTCCAGCAACTCCCGCTCGATGCGCAGGCCATCGTCCAGCGAACGCTCCTGACCCTGGTGGACGGCTAGTTTGATGGCGCCAACGGCGGACGCGGACCCGTCGGCCAGCGCCTGCGCGTAGGCTCGGGTCTCGGCGTCCAGCCGGTCGGGCGGATGCACCCGATCGATCAGGCCCAGGGCGTATGCCTCCCCCGGCGTCACGCGCCGGCCCGTGACCATCAGGTCCAGCGCCCGGTTCCAGCCGATCAACCGCGGCAGGCGCTGCGTGCCGCCGTTTCCGGGCAGGAGCCCCAGGGTGACCTCGGGCACGCCCAGGGAATACGCGCCGTCGGCGGCAAAACGGAGGTCGCAGGCTAGCGCGATCTCCAGCCCGCCGCCCAGGGCGTGCCCGGCGATCTGGGCGATGAACACCTTGGGCACCATCGCGATGCGAGCCAGGGTGCGGTGGGCCAGCCGGCACAGGATCATATTCTGCTCGGGGGTGTTCTCGCTGAACGCCTTGATGTCCGCGCCCGCGCAGAAGAACTTCTCCAGGGCGCTGCGCACGATGACCACCCGGGCCGCCGCGTCCGCCGCGGCAGCCTCGATGGCCCGCCCCAGTTCTTCCATGAACGTGATCTCGTAGGAGTTGGCAGGCGGGCGATTGAACGTGATGAATCCACTGGGCCCCTCCCGGCTGTACTCGACGGCCATCTCCGCCTCCTTGTCGTGCGATCTCCTGGTGGCCCGGCGACGCCGCTACGCCAGGTCGCCGACCACCACCGACTTGAACTCGACGTAGGAGTCCATGGCCTCGGGACCGTGCTCGCGCCCGATCCCCGAGGCCTTCACCCCGCCGAACGGCAACTCGTCGTACCCGAAGTGCAGCTGGTTGACCCAGGTCATTCCGGCATCGATCTCCTGCGCCGCCCGGTGGATCCACCGGACGTTGTGGGTCCAGAGGGACGAGCCCAGGCCGTAGATCGAATCGTTGGCCAGCCGGATGGCCTCGTCGATCCCCGCAACCTTGAACACCGGGAGCAGCGGTCCGAACGTCTCTTCCTGCACCACGCGGCTGTCGTGGGGCGCCTCGGTCACCACGGTGGGCGTGAAGAAGTATCCTTTCTCGCGGCCTTCGGGCACGGTCCCGCCGTAGGCGACGCGCGCACCCCGGTGTACGGCCTCTTGCAGTTGCTCGACGATTTCCTGGCGTTGCTGGGGGGTGTGCAGCGGACCCAGGCGAATCCTGGGCCGCTCCGCCTTCACCCAACCCTCGCCCGGCTCGTAGCGGGCCACGCCGGCCAGGAGCTGCTCCATGAACGCGTCGTAGATGTCGGCGAAGACGTAGACGCGCTTGGCCGCCAGGCAGGCCTGGCCGCAGTTCCAGAAGCGGCCGATCAACACGCCCCGGACCGCCTTCTCCAGGTCGGCGTCCGAACAGACGATGACCGGGTCGGAGCCTCCCAGTTCCAGGGTGACCCGCTTGAACGACGGCCCGGCCAGCTCCATGACCCGGCGGCCGGTGACAGTCTGGCCGGTGAAGGCGACGCGCCGGACGTCGGGATGACCGGCCAGCGCCTCGCCCACCGTCCTCCCGGGGCCGGTGACGACGTTGAGGACTCCGGGGGGCAGGCCCGCGTCATTCATCAGCCCGATGACCTTCAGGGTGGCCAGCGGCGTGGTACTGGCCGGCTTGACCACCACAGTGTTGCCGGCCGCCAGCGCCGGACCGATCTTCGTCCCCATGAGGGTGAGCGGGAAGTTCCACGGCACGATGGCCGCACACACCCCGGCCGGCCGCCGGATCACCAGGCCGTACGCCTTGCCCAGCGCCGACGGCAGCGGTGCGTACGCCCCGCGTTGCTTGCTCGCGAGGTCGGCATAGAACTCCATGCCGTGGAGGAAGTGAGTGAGTTCGCCCGTCGCCTCGTGGAGGGGCTTGCCCTGCTCGCGCACCAGCAGCTCGGCCACCTCCTGGGCCTGCGCCCGCACCCTCGCCACTCCCTCGCGGATCTTGTGCGCACGTTCCTCGGGATCCGTCTTCGCCCAGGCGGCAGCCGCCCGCCTCGCCGCGGCCACGGCGGCGTCAACGTCGGCCGGCCCGGCCTTCGGGACGACGTCGACCGTCTCTTCCGTGGCCGGGTTCACCACCGCCATCTGCTCGCCGCTCTTGGCCGGCACCGCTTCGCCGTCGATCACCAGCAACGCCATAGCCCAACCTCCCCGCCGCCTGATTGGCGGTCTCGCTGCCCGGCCGACTGCCCTGTTCGGCGGCTCACTTGCGGATCCGCTCGAAAGGACTGTGGCAGGTCCGGCACAGGTATTGCTCGGACATCAGTTGCGCCGCAAACGCGCCGACCCGCTCCACGTCCGCCGAGCCACACCAGGGGCACCGCGGGTCTCCGCCGGGTCCCCCGAGGGGCGTCACGCCTCCAGGCGACGCTGGATCGGATTCCATCGCTCCCACGGCAGCGGCGGCACGTCCCACCGGGCCTCCTCCAGGTTCCACCGCACCGGCAGGCGGACGCTCGTCTCCAGCAGCAGCGGTGTGACCCGCTGGAGGTACGCCTGGCGCAGCGCGTCGTTGCCGGATCCCAGGTATCCTTCGGCCTGCAGCAGGGCCACGCCCGCCTCCCCAGGCGGGCCGAACCAGCACAGCATCTCCGGCAGGACCTCGTCCACCCGCGCCTGCAACGCTGCGGTGCCCTGCGGGGTCGTAGCCAGCCGTCGGACCAGGCTCTCGGCATAGCCCAGGTGCGCTCGCTCCTCCTCGAGCGCGCGCCGCACCCGGCTGGCCAGCGCCTCGTAGCGTGAGGCGACCAGCGCCCCAAACATCGTGGTGACCGCGGTGTCCACCAGGGCGCAGGCGGCCACCACATGCGACCAGGTGGCGAACGGGACGTCCAGGAAGCGGACGGAGTAGCGCCGGTCGCGGTCGGTCTCGCGCTCGAGGGGCTGGGGCCGGTTGGGGTACGGCAGCTCCTCCAGCAGGGGATAGATGGCCCGCGAGTGCCCCAGATCCTCCTGGGCGATAGCTGCGCAGGCCACGGACGCCTCGAGGAACGGGGCGCCCGGCGCCCACTCCGAGGTCCGCCGCCCCAGGAAGTACTTGGTATCGGCCAGCACCACGATGAGATTGACCAGAGCGGGCAGCGCCCGGCCGGTGCTTCCGGTGGCGGGGGCCTGGTTCACGCTGTCGGCTCCAGGAGTTCTGCCTCGATGACCCAGTGCACGGCGGACTCGGGCGCCAGGACCAGCTCGAGCCAGTCGGAGCCGAAGCGGCCGGTCGCCAGGGCTGCCGGCTCCTCATCCGCCGCGACCTCCAGGGCGCCCCGGTAGGCCAGCGCTTCCGTGTAGGCCCGTCGAGCCAGCACGAGGAATCGGCGTGACGCCAGGGTCATGACGGCCTGATCACCGTCACCAGCGCGCGGCGGGGAACGACAAACATCGCGCGCCATCGCCACTCGTCGTAGAGCTTGTGGGCGAAGATGGCCGCCTCGCGTGACGAGGTGGCCCGCACTGTGCCCACGTTGCGCAACGGCTCACCGGCCTCCGCGCGGGCCGCGAACACCTCGTAGTATTCCTCCGCGTCCATTAGACGACCCCGAGGCGCCGCAGGCGGCGCCGTCCCTCGGCGCTGATGTGCGCCCGGCTCCACGGCTCCCACACCACCTCCAGCTCCACCCGCTGCACCCCCGGCAACCGCTGCAGCCGCGCAGTGATGTCCTCCTGGATCAGGTCCATGCACGGGCACCCCATGGAGGTAAACGTCAGCCGCACGCGCACGGTGTCCCCGCGGACCTCGACGCCGCGGATCAGGCCCAGGTCCACCACGCTCACCGGGTACTCGGGGTCCAGTACTCCGCGCAGCGCTTCCACTGCCTCGGCCAGCCGCGAGCGGGCTCCCGGCGTTTCAGGCGCAGATGACGGATTCTGCTCCTCGGCCATCCCGTGTCTCCCGTCAGCCATCGGGTTGCCGAAGCTGCTGGTAGCCTCGCTGGATCTCGCCGACCAGTTGCCGGTTGGCGGGGCCCCGCTGGCGCCAGCGCGTCAGCACCTCGTCCCAGGTGATGGCTCCATCCTCCAGCCGCCAGCGCTTGCCCGCGGCGTCGAAGCGGGCCGGGAACGGGCAGGTGATGATCCATCGCCCTGAGGCGGCGTCGTAGCGCGCCGGCACCTCCAGGCCGAGGTCCTGACACAACGGTACGGCGGTGGAGAGCCACTGCTGGCGCAGTTGATCGTTGGTGTACCCCTTGAGTCCGTAGTCGATCTGCTCCTTGTGGCGCTTGAGGTCGTCGGGCAGTCCGAACCACTCTACGGTCAGGAGGAACATCCAGTCGACCGCCCGCTGCAGCTCGGTTTTCGTCGCCGGGGCGGTGGCCAGGGTGCGCATCCACTTCTCCCCATGGCGCAGGTGGAAGTTCTCCTCGCGGTCCACCTTGGCCAGCGCCCGCTTCCAGGGCCCGTAGGTGGTGTGGCGGTAGATGTCTCCCAGCAGCACGAACCCGGCCCGGTCGTAGAAGGCGTTGGCCACCACCAGTTCGGTCCACGTCTCCAACGGCACGTCGAAGGCGTAGGGATGCTTGAACTGGGCTGGAGCGCGCTGGTAGATAAGCGCGTCGGCATCCACGCCCAGGTCGCGCAGCATGCGGTAGGCGATGTGCGCGTGGCCCAACTCGTCCTGGATGATGCCGACGGCGGAAATGTACGAGTTGATGCTGGGAGCATCGCGCGCGGCGGCTAGGTAGGCTGGCGCGCTGATCAGTTCCGTGTCGGCTGAGACGATCAGGGTGCGCGTGAGCGACTCGACGTAGGCGGGGGTCGCGTATTCCGGCCCTTCGATCAGCTCACCCCGGTCGAGGCGCGCCCGCAGGGCCTCCTCGGTGACAGGAGCCACATCCCTTCCCCCCTCCCGCCGAGATCCGCAGCGCCCGACGCCGGCGCCGGGCTTCCTTTCTGCCTACTATACCTGGCGAGCGCCCGGAGAGCAGCCTCCCGGTCGATCTACACACGCACCAGGCGCTTCGCCTTCAGTTCGAATCGGGGCAGCGTCCCCGCCGCCACAGCCCGCACTTCCATCCGCAGCCCGAAGCTCAGGCGCAGGGCCTCGGCCACGGCCGCCACGGTCCGCTCACGAACGGCTGGCCCGTGCCGTCGCTCATCGATCTCCAGCAGCACCCGTACCTGGTCCATCTCCTCCTGCCGGTAGACCTCGATGCGGAACTCGTCCACGGTCGGATGACGGCGCACCAGGTCTTCGATGACGCTGGGAAACACGTTGACCCCCCGGACGACCAGCATGTCGTCCACCCGGCCCAGCACGCCGCCGTCCAGCCGGGCAAAGGTCCGGCCGCACGGGCAGGGTGTGGTCACCAGGCGCACCCGGTCGCCGGTGCGGTACCGGATCACGGGTGAGCCCACCCGCCCCAGGTTCGTCAGGACCAGTTCCCCCTCACCCTCCAGCTCCGTCTCACCCGTCGCCGGATCGAGGACCTCCGCGATGAACTCGCTCTCGTTCAGGTGGATGCCGCCGGGCCGGGCGGCGCACTCGAAGCCCACCGCACCCACTTCGGTCAGGCCGTAGTGGTCGAAGCAGCGCGCGCCCCAGGCGTCCTCGATCCGTTGTTTCGTGGCGGGAATGCTGGCACCCGGCTCTCCGGCGTGAATCGTCACCCGCACGGTCAGCGCCGCCGGATCGAGCCCCTGCTCCCGGGCCACCTGAGCCAGGCGGAGCGCATACGAGGGTGTGCACACCAGCACGGTGGCGCCGGTCTCCTGGATTGCGCGCAGGCGCAGCGCAGAGTCCTGGCCACCACCCGGTACCGCCAGGGCGCCCAGGCGGGTGGCGGCGTCGAAGCCGGCCCAGAACCCGATGAATGGGCCAAACGAGAAAGGAAAGAACACGCGGTCAGCGGGGCCGACGCCGGCCGCGCGGTAGACGAACCCCCAGCAACGGCACCACCAGTCCCACGACGCCGGCGTATCCAGCCAGCGCAGCGGACGACCGCTGCTGCCCGAGGTCAAGTGGAAGCGGCTGTACTGCTCCACAGGGTAGGTGAGGATTGTGCCAAATGGCGGGTGGGCGTCCTGATCGGCCAGAAGCTCCGCCTTGGTCACAAGCGGCAGCCGGCGCAGGTCCTCGGGCTCGCGCACACCCTCCGCAGCCCGCACTCCGGCCGCGTGCCACTTCTGCCGGTAAAACAGGTTGGCGTCGGCCACCTCTGTCAGGAGGTGCCGCAACCGTTCCAGCTGGAGCGCACGCAAGGCGGGCCGCCCCAGCGTCTCCAGTTCGGGCTGAAAGAACGGCACGTCCGTCGGAATGCTACGCGCAGCCATCGCCGGGGGCTACTCCCGAACCCCCCGGGCCTCCTCCCCTGGTCCCTCTGCGGCCGGCAGCCCGGCCAGCTCTCGCAAGGCGCGGCGCACGTAGACCCGCACCATGGCCTTGCGGTACCCCAGGCTGAGGTCGGCGTTGTCCAGGGGCTTCGACGGCTTCCAGGCCGCCTCCGCCGCGGCCTCGATCACCTCCGGCACCAGGCGCTGGCCGAGGAGCACCCGTTCGGCGGCGTCGCAGCGGACCGGTCGCGATGCCACCGCGCCCAGCACCAGCCGGGCGTGGCGACAGGTCCCATCCGGCTCCAGCTCGACGGCGGCAGCCACGCCCAGAATGGGGAAATCAATGGCACCGCGCCGCCGCAGCTTCCAGTACGTAGCGCGACGGCCGTCTGCAGGCGGCAGCAGCACCTCCACCATGATCTCATCAGGTCTCTTGGCCAGGTACGCGATGCCATCGTCCCGGTAGAGTGCCTCCAGCGGCACCGTGCGCTCGTCCCGCGCGCCCACCAGGCGCACCTGCGCCTGCAGCGCAATCATCACGGGCGCCAGATCCGACGATGAGATGGCCCAACAGCGCCTCCCGCCCGGCGCGACCCAGCAAACGTCGCCGTCCTTCTTCATGCAGAAGTGAATGGCCCGCCGCCACCAATAGGGCATGTTGTAGTAGTTGCACCGGGTGTCGATCAGCAGGTTGCCCCCGACAGTGGCCATGTGGCGGATCTGCGGGTTCGAGATCGCCGCGGCGGCGCGGGCCAGCACCGGGTAGAACTGTGTCACCGTGGGATGCTCGCTGAAGAGGTGCAGCACCACCCCAGCACCAACCCGCAGCCCCCCCTCCGCGTCGCCGCGGACCTCCTGCAGCTCGCGCAGCCCCCGGAGACCGACCAGCACCTTCGGTTCAATCTGGCGGCGTTTCATGTTTGGGTACAGGTCGGTGCCGCCGGCGACCGCCACCGCCGTCGGGCCGTGGTCGGCCAGCAGGCGTGTGGCCTCCTCCAGCCGGCGCGGCGCCAGGTAGGTGAACGGTGGCAGCCGCATCATGGCGTGCCCCTCCTCGACCCTCCGGGGCGCGGGGCTCTCATCACGGCACCGGAACCTGCTGCCAGTCGGGCGGCGGCTCCACCCGGATCGGATCCCTGAAGCGCACCGCCGGTACTCCCTTGGGCCCCACGCGGCCCGGGCCGCCCCGCCGACGGTCGGCCAGGGCGGCGCGCACCTTGTCGGGGGTGAGGGGAACCTCGTCGATGCGCACCCCCAGGGCATCGGCCACGGCGTTGACCACAGCGGGGATCACAGGCAGCAGGGGACCCTGTCCGACTTCCTTGGCGCCGAATGGCCCCTCGGGATCGACGGTTTCGATGAGCATGGAGTGGATCTCGGGTGTCTCCAGCGTCGTCGGGCTCTTGTATTCCAGCATCGACGGGAACTTGTGGACGCCCCGCCGGAAGACCTGCTCCTCCATCAAGGCCTCTCCCAGCGCCATGTAGACACTGCCCTCGATCTGCCCCTCGACCAGCAGGGGGTTGATCGCCCGGCCGATGTCGTGGGCAATCCAGACCTTCTCAACGGTGACCCAACCCGTCTCGGCATCGCTGGTGACCTCAGCGACGCACGCCGTGTAGGAGTAGGCCGGCGAGGGTCCCACGCCCGACCCCTTGTACGGTCCGGCCAGCTTAGGGGGACGGTACGAGCCGGAGGTGAGGAGCAAGCCCCACTTGGCCTCGGCGAGGCGGACGGCCCTGACCCACTCGACGCCCAGTTCCGGTTTCTCCCGGTTGAAGATGCGGCGCCCGCGGGCCGCCAGCAGCTCCGCGGGCACCTCCAGGTGCTCGGCCACCGCCTCGAAGATCAGCGAGCGCATCTTCTGCGCGGCTTCCACCGCGGCGTTGCCGGCCATGAGCGTCACGCGGCTGGAATAGGCCCCCAGGTCGATCGGGGTGAGATCCGTGTCCCCGGTGACCAGCGCGATGTCCGCTGGCTCCAGGCCCAGCACCTCGGCGACGGCATAGGCCAGAACCGAGTCGGAGCCCTGGCCGATGTCGATGGCCATGGAGGAGACGGTGACGCCGCCGCCACGGTCGATCTTGATCTGCACCTCGGACTGAGGCATCTCGTTCCAGTAGATGGGTAGGCCGGAACCGCAGAGATACGCGCTCACGGCGAAGCCAATCCCCCGCCCTGCCGGCAGGCGGCCGTGCTTGTGCAGATAGCCCGATGCCGCCACCACACGGTCGATGCACTCCGCAAGTCCACAGCTCGTGATGCGCAGGTGGTTGACCGTCATGGTGTGGGGCTGCACCAGGTTGCGCCGCCGCAACTCCACGGGGTCCAGGCCCAGATCGGCGGCGGCCTGGTCCAGGTGACACTCCACGGCGAAACGCGGCTGCGGGGTCCCGTGTCCTCGCTTGGGGCCACACGGCGGCTTGTTGGTGAAGACGCGCAGACCCTCGAACCGGTAGCACGGAATCCTGTAGGTCGTCGTCTGCAGGGCCCCGGTGTAGTAGGTGGTGGCCACCCCGTAGGAGCCATAGGCACCGCCGTCCAGGAAGGACTGAAAGTGCATGGCGGTGATGCGGCCGTCTCTGGTGAAGCCTGACCGGACCCGCATCAGCACCGGGTGCCGCCCCCGGTGGAGGTAGAAAACCTCCTCGCGGGTGCAGGTGATCTTCACCGGGCGCCCTGTGAGCATCGACAGCTTGGCGGCCACGATCTCGTGGGCGAAGGGGTCGGACTTCCCGCCGAAACCGCCCCCGACGGGCGTGGCGATGACGCGGATCCGGCCGGCCGGGTAGGTCAGGACCTTTGCCAGCGCCAGATGGACGTAGTGCGGCGTCTGCGTCGCTGACCAGACGGTGAGCTTCCCGTCCGCCTCGTACGAGGCCACCGCCGCGTGTTGCTCCATGGGGAGGTGTGTGCTGCCTTCGTAGTAGAAGACATCTTCGCGGACGTACTCGGCCTCGCGGAAGCCGCCCTCGACGTCGCCGAACTCCAGGGCCACCATCTTGTGGACATTGGCCGGCCCGTCTCCGTAGTCGTGGATGCGCACGTCGTCGCGCGCCAGCGCCTCCTCGATGGTCATGATGGCCGGCAGGGGTTCGTACTCCACTTCGACGAGTTCCAGGGCCCGCTCGGCGGTCTCTTCGTCCACGGCCGCCACGGCGGCCACGGGATCCCCGACGAACCGCACCTTGTCCAGGGCCAGCGCGTGCTCGTCCTGGCTGACGGGCAGGATGCCGAACTTGACCGGCAGGTCCCGCCCGGTGATGACCGCGTGCACGCCCGGGAGCGCCCGGGCGCGGCTGGGGTCGATGCGCACGATGCGGGCATGGGCGTGCACGCTGCGCAGCAGGCGCCCGTGGAGCATGCGCGGGAAGTCCAGGTCGTCGGCGAACTTCGTCTGCCCGGTGGACTTGGCCAGGCCGTCCACCCGGGGCAACGGCCGGCCGATGATGGAGAAGTCGTGGGCCATGCTACGTCCTCCCCGCGGCCCCGGCCCTCGCGACAGCGGCAGGACCCGCGGGCGCCGTCTCACCGGCCATGCGCCGCGCGGCCAGCTCCACCGCCTCGTCC
>Ga0073934_10007439_pt1 | contig 15249 bp, 9 predicted proteins | sample LarsenN4metaG_FD_76834 | JGI IMG/M metagenome (GOLD analysis project Ga0073934, IMG submission 76834) | Hot spring sediment bacterial and archeal communities from British Columbia, Canada, to study Microbial Dark Matter (Phase II) - Larsen... ...
ATTTTCTCCGGGTACAATCAAACGCACATAGCGTTGATTTTTCTCGGCTGCGGCAAGCAAATTATTGTAGGAAGTACTTATCCCTCCGGAGTTTTTATGATAGTAATTCGTTAAATGTACCGTCGTTTTAATTTCAGTCATTTCGGATTATTCGAAGGGTTGCAACTACGTATAGAAATTGTAACACCTGTTAACAATTACCGTAAAATTACTTTCCATGCCCGCAACCAATTCAGCGGGAAAAGAATCCAACGAAATTAATGCAGAACCAGGAATAATTTAATTAACAAGGGAAAGATGGACAGCACTTCTCCGCTACCCGGGTCAATTGTTCACATCACTAATTATTACCATGACGCTTCGGGCGGCGTAGGTACCAATTACGACTTGCTTCTCCGCGAAGCAGAAAGACGCGGGAGGCGTCATTCACTTATAATTCCCGGTGAAAAAACTGAAGTGGTCCAAACCGGCAAATTTACACGAATTTACAAGATTGCTGCCCGGCCATCTCCGCTTTTCGACAAAAGATACAGAATAATGCTGCCGCATCAGTATCTGTTTCACGGCTCCGCCATACGTGAGGCCTTATTGACGGAAAAACCTGATGCCATTGAGATTTACGATAATTATGCATTGACTTTTCTGGCCGGAATGACAAGAAAAGGTTATTTTCGTCGTCTTGGCCGGCCAATGCTTTTATATTTTACCGGTGAACGGTTTGATACGTTTTTTTCAAGTTTTGTGATTTCCGGACGTGTTGGAAAATGGTTTTCACATCTCATGATGGGAAACTTTAATCTGGCAATGTTCGACTATTTTATTGCCAATTCGCCATTTGTTGCAGAAGAAATTTTTGATTCGGTAGATATCGAAAAAAGAGGTAAAGTCTCAAAATATCTTTTTAGACGTTGCTGGGAGTTTTTTCATAATTCTCCTGCTGATTTTTCGAATCGGGTAGAGATTTGTCCGCGTGGGGTGGACATTTCAGCATTCGGGCCTCATCTTAAAACTGTTGAAAACAGAGCCTCAATATGCAGAGAGCTGGGCATTTCCGACTCCGCTTTTTTACTTATTTCATCTACGCGACTGTCTCCCGAAAAAAATGTGAAACTTCTTCCTGAGATAATGCGTTGGCTCCATAGTAATTCCGATTTCGACTTTCATTTGATAATAGCCGGAGACGGTCCCGAGCGTCCAACTTTGGAAAATGAATGCCGTAACGCCTCACCCGGACGGGTTTCCTTTGCAGGCCATCTACCCAGACAACGGTTGGCTGAATATTACGCCAATGCCGATTGTTTTATACATCCTAATCCCCGCGAGCCTTTTGGAAACGTCGGTCTGGAGGCAATGGCTTCCGGAATCAGTGTTGTCGTTGCAAATTCCGGAGGTGTTTTGACTTACGCGAATCATTCCAATGCCTGGCTGGCGGATCCAACCGGTGAAGGTTTTGGCAAGGCGATAATTAAAACTGCGTCTGATTCGGCAGAAGTGGAGTCAAAACGCATGGCCGCACTTGCGACAGCAGCAGAGAATAATTTCGAAGCGTCTTTTGACAGACTTTTTTCGACTTACGATCAGATGTACAGGTCTTTTCTACAATCATCCTATGCGAAAGAAACAATATCTCACACGAGAGAATTAATAAGTAAAAGCGTTCATACTTCCACCGGTTGAGTTGTGTTGAGCTAAGATTTACTTTTGCGTCGATTCCCGTTTATCCGCCTGCTATTTTTCCACGTCCAGACAAGCGGAAAAGAGAGAAATTCAAAAATAATCCAAGGCATACGCAGCAGGTCACGCCCGAGCGATTGACGGCTTTCGTCCTTGACAAGCAGTGCTCCGCGACGCATGGCAAAAAGATTAAATACCGCAGAAATGGCAGAAACAAAGATGGAAACGGCAATGGCTTTTCCTCTTCCGGCGGCGCCTGTCTGGTGATCGTACAAAGTCTGTACGATGAATTCCATCAGATGGCTGAATGCAGCAAGTACGAGCGGAACGGTAAGAACTGCATGCCATGGCGGCTCAACTTTGCTGAAAGATTGAATGATTGCTCCGTTGATACCGCCAAAAGCAAGGCGAAATACGGATTGGGCAATCGCTGCTCCAAGTGCCAGTTTCAAGCCATCTTTCTTGAACAAATAGGCAAAAAAGAAAATCGGCGCGCGCAACAAAGCGCTTAAAACTGCGGCCTTCCAATTCCACCGCAGGATCATCGTTTCAAACGGATGGCGAATTACGTGGAAAAATACACCGGCCAGACTATCTCTTGGTTTGATAAGTTCGGCTTCAGGGAAAGGATCGTAATCATCCCCGGCCGAACCTTCGGTAACATTTAGCCGATCAGATGAAAACTCGGCTGATTGCGTCAGGCTAGGTTTGATACTTGCTTCGATGGAATTGTTCGAAGACATAGACTTATGATTCAGCGGCTTCGGATTTTGCTGTTGTCGCGGGACAATTAGCGTTATTTGCAGCCTCTGCCTTTTTGGCAAGGGCAATATCGATACATTCACGATATGCATCGTAAACGCCATCGAAAACTACATTCCATGAACGCGATCTGACAAATTTCAATGCTGCCTGTGCTATTTTAGAACGTTCGGCCGGATTATCCATAAGTCGGATCGTATATTCTGCAAATTGTTCAGAATCGGAAGCGATAAAACCGGTTATTCCGTTCTGTACAACGAATTTCGGGCCGCCTTTATCTGTTACTATGGCCGGAACCCCGGAAGCGTTTGCCTCCTGGACGACATTTCCAAATGCGTCAGTTTCTGAAGGGAAAATAAATAAATCCATATTTGCGTAGGTTTCTGCCAATTTTTCCCCTTCGAGAAAGCCTGTAAAATGCGCAAATTTCATGTTTTTTTCGAGGAATTCGCGTTCGCTGCCTTCACCTACTATTAAGAATTCGAATCCGCTTTTGCCGGCGGCAATCAAACGATTTTCAAGATTAACCAGCATCCTGACGTTTTTCTCAGCACGCAAACGACCCGCAAAACCTAATCGAAATTTTCCATCATAAGCAGTTCTCTTTTGTGGATTGAAAAGTTCCGTATCCACTCCACGCGTCATCAGACGGGCAGTTCTGCCGGTGCTTTTTGCCAAAATATCTACCAACTCCTGGTTAGGAGCCAGTACTACTTTCGGAATTTTGTAATATAGCAGAGCTCCCTCAAGAATTTTTTGCTCGACAATACCTGACAGAGAATGAAACATTGCTTCGGGAAGAAATTTCCCTAATTTCATAAGACGTCGGGCGGCAAACTCATGCAAATTTGTATGCCAGGATCCCAGCACAGGTATGTCTAATTTCCATGCAAGATAGTTTCCCAAAATGCTGACGTCATTAAGTCCTGTAATATGAATTATATCCGGTCGAAATTCGAGAAGTTTTCGGCGGACTGTTTTAGCGTATCTTTGAAAAAAAGGATCGTAAGCCAGCTCTTCATCTAGCTGAAATGAAAGAGGTGAACGTTTTAATGATAAATAACTGACTGAACCATCCGAATATGTTTCATTTCCGGGTCCGGCGTGAATACAAAGTACCGGCAAATTCCTTTCTTTTGCATAGAGCATAAAGCGGTTGCTTGTCATAGCAACGCCGTTGACTTCCAGAAAAGAGTCGGGGAAATATGCCAGTCGGGGAATTTTTATCACAAGTTAAGCCAATTAAATACTTACAGGCGGCCATTTAGACCGCCTTGAATTACACGCCGAATATAAAACTCCGGCAGATCAAACAACCGATTCGGAAACAGAATCGGGGTAAAGATATTCAAGCAAATCGGAAACATCCGGCCGCTGAAACTTTGCCCGCTCGAGTGTTTTTGGAACCCGGTCCGCAGATTTTCTTACTAAACGAAATACTGGTCTGACCGTCGGGCTTCCAAGGACGCCGAGTGTCCAAATTGCCCACCTCAGCCATAGTGGGCCGCCAAGTTTCCAGCCGTGCGAAGCAAGGGAACGAACGCCTTGACCGTCACCGGTATCAAAAAATACACGATCGAACCAGCGCTGCCGGCCTTCGCGAAAATGTGGATAGTGTGAAAGAATCTCGGCAAATGATTCAAGTTGGCGCGAATGCAGCGGCTGCTCGTAGGCCGGCATCAAAACTACCTCGCTCCGTTTACTAAATCTGATTTCCTCCACGAATTCGTCAAAAGTTGCGGCGTTGGTCAGGTTGATAACTGTATTCGGTTTGCATCCATGGCGGTCTCCGCCGGTGACGACGGGAATACCGAGACTTTCAGCCAGTTCAATTACTGCCTTGTTTTCGGACCACGAACGGAAACCATTGACTTCAAATGCATGAATCCACTTTCCGTGAGTTTTGATGAAATTCCGCAGAAGAATCTCGTGGCGTTGTTGGCCTACAATTTCGATATCCCAGAGCGGATGATTCAGGATTATCAAAACCTGCGGAATTTCATTCAACATTGCCATCAACTCTGTAAGCCGTTCATGAGAGTGATTTTCTTTATTGAATGTAAATTCAAGAAGCGTTTCGGTTAATTCCTCTGCCCGCTGCTTAGGTAGATTGTGAACGCCAACGTGAAAGAAACCGTAATCGTAGGGCACGGTCCATTCCATGGAAATCGGGGCCTTTTGATTCGGGTGTAATTCGTTAACGTTCAAAGTCGCAACGATACTGTCGTGGTCGGTGAGCGAGACTATAGATTCCAGGCCGGCATCTTCGATCTGCCGTCGTTCAATATCATAAACTTCAACAGGCGAAAGCGGCGGAGACCAGTAAGCTGTTGAAAAATCAATACCTTTACCTTCACGGGCAAGGTAACGCTCTCTTTCGCGACGCCAAAAAGTGGCTATAATTGGCAATTTTTCGGCATAATGCGGGATAAAATCCAGCATTTCCTTGGAGTGTTCAGTATGGCAATGAAGAGAGACGCCGGTTTTGGCCTTCAATGAGAGGCCGTCGGCTTTGCGGAGTATATGTAGCCGGGTCTTTTCTAGATTCATTTTCTGTCTCCGTTTCCGAGCCTGTTCAAACCTTATAATCTAGCAAATCATAGTGAATATGTAAACGTAAAGCCTTAATTTGAAAACAATTTTCAATAACTTTACAAATTCCGCCCAAAGCGAAAAAAAATTAAATTTCTGTCACAAAACATCCTTTCACGGTGTTTTCTTGTGTAGATTGGCGAGATTCCGACATACAAGTCGTAAATCCGGAGTAAATTATGAATTGGCTTTATACGTTAGTTTTCGCGGGTTTGCTCTTTAATTCAGGCGGCGACAGTAATTCCACGGCCCGAAACTTTCACATTTCATTCACAGAGACTGAATCTTATAAACAGTCAGTTTCCGATGAATCGGAGACCATAGAAAAAACCTTTCAACTGTCAAAAGGCGGCAGGGTTTCAGCTTCTAATGTAAACGGGCCGATAGAGGTTGAAGCGTGGGATCGTGATGAAGTACGGCTTGTGGCGGTTAAAACGGCAGAAACCCGGGAAGCATTAGAAAGCGTCGATATACGAATTGATTCCGAACCGGATTTTTTGAATATCCGGGCCGACTACAAGAATCGGGTTTGGCGCGAGGGTGATAATCGCTCTAAAGATCGGGTTAACGTGTCTTTTAAGTTGCAGGTGCCGCAAAATGCAGTTTTGGATGAAATCGGGACCGTAAACGGATCAATCACCATTACTGGCTTTACTAACCGCGTCAGAGCATCTGCGGTAAACGGAACAGTCCGCGGTGTCAATCTCAGCGGTGCCATCAGCTTATCGACGGTAAATGGAGAAGTATTGGCCGACTTTGACCGTCTGGAAGGTAAAGGGCGGATTAATTTGGAGACCGTCAACGGTAAAATTGTCTTACTTGTTCCGTCAAATTCGGATGCTGTCCTAAGGGCCGACACGCTTAATGGAAACATAACAAACGATGTCGGCCTCTCAGTTCGTAAAAGTGGATTTATCGGTCGTAACCTGTCCGGCAAAATTGGTAATGGCACTGTTTCGGTTCGCCTTAGTAATGTAAACGGCTCTATTGCAATTACACGCAAAACAGACGGCAAGCCATTGAGTACAGTGATTGATCTTCCATCTTCACGTCTGGACTCTTCTGCTGAACCCGCAATGCCTGAGGCAGTTACATCCAGAAACAAGCGTCTGAGGGTTGAGGCTGCAATTGCGGTAGATAAAGCAATTGCCGAGGTTGAAAAAGCTGTCGCAGATGCCGCAAAAACGTCTGCCGATATTGAAGCCTTAGAGATAAAAAAAGCCGAACTTGAGAAATTAAAGGGACTGAATGCCGCGAAAATCAAGGATATGGCAAATCTGCCAGACAAGGTAGTCGTTGCGCCTATTCTCTCAAACAACGGGATTCGAGGGCCGCTTATCCCTGCGATGAATGGTGTTTTTACTCCCTTTGTCGGGCGTTATGCCGAGAGTATTTCGGCTGAAGGTGTCAAAAGGATTGTTGTATTGTCGCCTAACTGCCAGGTAAGAATTCGGGGTTTGCTGGAGAAAAAGGAAATTAGTTTTTCCGTTACTTCAATTACACGGACAAAAGAAAGAGTATCGCTTAAACCTTCAATCTCCAAAACCGACGACCAGCTGACAATCTCGGTGCCGGAAATTGCGGAATCGGACGAATCCGGGTTTTTTCCATCAAACTGTACACTTGACCTGGCAGTTCCGCAAAAATCAAATATCAAGGTCAATTCAAAACTTGGTATCCGGATTCAGGACATCAAGGGCAATTTAGAGCTGGCAGGAGATGGTGGTCCGATTGACATACGTGATTCTGAGGGCAGTCTTTCTCTTAAGAGCGTTGAATCTTTAGTTCGCGTCGTGGGATTTACGGGAGATTTAGCCGTAGATGCCGTAGATTCCGAGGCTTACCTTGACGGAGATTTCAATTCCATCAATGCCGAATCCACTGACGGTTCAATCGTTGTAACCTTACCATCAAATATCGGGGCTGAAGTAATTGCCAATGCTGTAGATGTTGCCCTTGACGGCTTTCCGCTGGCTAAAAAGATTTCTACGGGTCGATGGTCGATTGGCGACGGAAAGCGTAAATACGTGTTTGCCGGAATGGATTTTGCAGTAACAATTCGCTCCAGGGATCAGCTTTATGTCAATTGACCAAAGTTTTCGCCGCACATGGTGCTTGCATTTCTTAAGAGCCCTTAATGGCTGCAGTAAACACGCCTCGACAGGATTTTTAGGTAATTAAAAGTTGTTGTCGAAATACTTGAAGCCAAAGAAAGGCTCGAAACAAATTCGTAATTTTCACGTTAAGTTATTCATACCGGCAGCCGCGCCGTAAAAAGAAAATCATTTCAATATTGTTTTATACCACGGTACGGCTGTCGTTTTAGTTCAAATAATTCAAATTATGATTTACCGAATTTTTTCCGCACTAGTACTTTGTTTAATTTGCACATCTGTTTTCGGTCAGCCATCAATTGTTACGGAGGCGATTTCCAGGCCGGATCCCGATAATTCGCCGGTTCCGGCTGTAAAGAAAATCGGCCGCGTAGCCGTACCTCAGGAAAAGGCAGTACCAATAAAGATACCGAAATATGAGACTGAGATAGTAATTGATGGCCGCCTTACCGAGGAAGTCTGGAAAACAGCGGCAGTTTTCAAGGATTTCATTCAGGTAAATCCCGGCGACAACGTAGCCCCATCAAAGCCGACCGAAGTCTATATGTTTTATGATGCAAAGAATCTTTACATTGGCTTTCGCTGTTGGGACGAAAGGGACAAAATTCGTGCAACTATTGCAAAACGCGACAATGTTTTTAATGAAGACAATGTCCGTGTATGGCTGGATACATATAACGACCAACGCCGTGCATATATTCTCGGTTTTAATCCTCTTGGTATTCAACAGGATGGTATTTATACGGAAGGACGCGGTGCGGATTTCAGCGTAGATATTGTAATGGAATCGAAAGGCGTGATTGAAGACTGGGGATGGTCGGTTGAGGTAAAAATCCCTTTCAAATCACTTCGTTATGTTGCGGGTGAAGGCAAAATGTGGGGATTTAATGCAGCCCGTAATATTGACCGTTTCAATGATGAATTCGATCAGTGGTTGCCGGATGACCGAAATGTCTCCGGTTTTCTGATAAAGCATGGAAAGATAACGGGTTTCGACGGAATTAAATACGAACGCACGCTGGAGATCGTACCGAGCGTTACCATTTCAGAAACCGGCAGCCGAAAGCGGACGATACCGCGTGCAGGCTTTGCGCCTTTCGGACGATTTGATCCGATTTTCAACCCGATAGGAGTACGTGATCCGGGTAAATTTGTAAATGATCCGATCAAATATGACTTAGGCCTCAATCTGAAATATACGATTTCTCCAAATATTACACTCGATGCCGCAATCAATCCGGATTATGCGGAAATAGAAGCCGATGCTCCGGTTGTAACAGCAAATCAAAGGTTTCCAATCTTTTTCGAAGAAAAGAGGCCGTTTTTCCTGGAGGGAAAAGAGATATTCGATACGCCGTTAAATCCGTTTTATTCAAGGACAATCGTTGATCCTGACTTTGCCGTAAAACTTACAGGCAAGACAGGTAAGAATTCCTTCGGGCTGCTGGCTGCATCGGACAATGCTCCGGGCAATTTCTCTGAAGATGAGCGCGGCGAACTTCTTGTGTGCCAAAGACTTCGCGAGTCAGATCCACCCGAAAATCGGCGAAATTGCGGCATCGAGCCATTCGTTGATAAAAATGCCTCATTTGCAATTCTTCGGGTAAAACGTGATATCGGTGCCGAGAATAACCTCGGCTTCATAGCTACGGCTCGGACTTTTCCCTTTAATAGAAATTTCACCGGTGGTTTTGATGGAAGTTTCAAGCTGAATACAAAAACAATTTCAAAATTTCAGGTGCTTGGTACACATTCGAGGAAATTTTTCTATGATCCTGTTCGTGATACTTCGGAATATCGAACCGGTAACGGTGTCGGCTATGTCGTAAATTTAGACCATACAACAGACCTTTTTGGTTATTTTATCGAAGCAACGGGACGCTCAGCCGACTACAGGACAGATGCCGGATTTACCCGTAGGACCAATACCAATACATTGTTTTTCGCCAGCCGATTTAGTACAAAATCCAGGCCGGAGAATTTGCTGATAAGGGCAAATACAAGGCAATTTGCACGCTGGGTTTATGATTGGAGCGGGCGCGTTCAGGAAGCTTTAATCGGGGCAAATGCAGATTTTAATCTTCGCGGTAATTTGCGGTTGAACGCAGAAACCGGTCTCCAATTCGAAAAAATCTATGAAGAGGAATTCGGGGCAAAAAGAAATCCGGCATCCGGAATAAACGGAGCATTTTTTGGAATGCCGACCCGCTCCGCCCTCGGCCCTTACTTTAGTATCAACTTCAATAAAACTCTCAACAAAAGGTTCAATTTCTATGGCTTTGTCGGCTCCATCTTTAACGCTCTCGATTATGATTTTGGGGCCGGCCCGCGTTTTACCCGTGTAAGCAGAGCATTTCGTAATTATCTGGCAAGTCCTGAATATAACGAATACTTACGATTGCTTGGCATTTTTGCGACAAATCCTACATTACCACGCCCCGTTTTGCCTGAACCTCCGGCATTGGATCCAGGACGGGGCCGGCAATTTGATTTTGAGGCCGGTTTCGAATATAAGCCGACGGATCCGCTTCGTATCTCGTTGTCTTACACAAAAAGCCGTCTAATAAGAAAAGACACGGATTTGCCGGCTTTCGATACAAACATTTTTACTTTGCGCTCGACTTACCAATTTTCACGATTTACGTTTGTGCGGGCTCGTTGGGATTACGACTCTCTTAGGGCAAATGCTGCCGGCCAATTGCTGTTTGGGTGGAATCCAAACCCCGGTACAGCCTTTTATATAGGCTATAACGATAACTTTAATTATAACGGTTTTAGTCCGATTACAGGGCAATTCGAGCCGCGGTTCGAGCGTAACTCCAGAACTTTTTTCATACGCGCCTCGTATTTATTTCGCAAGAGCTTCTAGAGAGCGCTTTTCTAGAAGGCTTCCTCCTGAAAGCGCAAAAGGCGGCGGAAGACATTTTCAGTCAACTGCCGCCTTTTTTGTTCAATTTTCAAAAAGTTTAAGCAAAATGCATAAAAGTACTTGTAATTTCTTAAGCAATAGTTTATAAATCTATGAGATTAAACGGGTTCGATATTACGGATCCGCCATCCGAAGGGCGTTACTCGAAACCATTCAAGCACATTCATTAGGAGGTAAAATGAAGAATATACGTAAGTTAGCGGTCGCCTTACTAGGCTTGTCTCTTAGTTTTGTTTCGATTGCGGGGCTTTTGGCGGTGCCGGCATCGGCTCAGGTATCAACAGGTGTTGCATTGCAGCGTGGCTACCGGACGGGTTATTCGGATGGTTATATGGCCGGATATCGCGATGTTATCGACGGCAAGGCGAGGGATTTCACAAATCACCAGGATTATCATAAGGCTGATCGTGCCTTTAACAAAGATTACGGGACTATTGAGGATTACCGTGATGGATATCGCCAGGGGTTTGAGGCAGGATATTCCGCGGGCTACGAAAAGAAAGCCTTTGACGCCACGATTCCGGGGAATTTAGCCAAACGCAGAGCAATGGATATTCCGGCGGCAACTGCGACAACCAGGTCGGGTCAGACTTCGGCTGATGAAGTGAACGTATCACTAACCTCCGAAACAAAAGTTTCTTCCCCGGAGTCTGTTGCCACAACGAATACAACAGAATCACCGCGTGTTTCTACCATTCAAAAGGTTGCTTACGTTTCATCAGACGATCCTATTATTATTGTTCCGCGGGATACTGAAATAATTATCGAGTTGGACGAGGCTTTGGACACAGAACGAAACCGCGAAGGTGATAAATTCACCGCAAGGGTGGTTTCACCGGTTGAAATAGCCGGCGCTGTCATTGAAGGACACATCGAAAAAGTTACCCGTCCCGGGCGTTTAAAACGCAGATCGGAACTGCTTTTGGCTTTTGACCGTATTGTTCTGTCCGAGCGGCGCTGGAGCAATTTCAATGCTCTGGTAACAGAAGTTTTGCCTGTTCGCGGTGATAACGTAAAGACAGTTGATGATGAGGGAACAGCGGTTGGTCGCGGCACTTTGAAAAATGATTCAATCAAAATAGGAGCTTCTACCGGCACGGGCGCCACGATCGGGGCGATAACAGGCGGTCCTGTTGGGGCTGCTATCGGTGCAGGTGTCGGAGCCGCGTTTGGGGTTGGTTCTGTCGTTATCGAGCGCGGCAAGCATATCCGTTTGAGTAAATCTCAACAATTGCGGATCAAATCTTCTTACGAGACACAGATACGCTGAGCTAAATAGATAGAAATAAAAGGATTTTAATCGAATCGGACCGGCTTCGGGGACATCTTTCATCCCTGAAGCCGGTTTTTATTGATTAAATTCTACGATTTAGAACTATTTTGCAGTGTCTAACTTGTCCGCCGTGCGATGCTTGGTTACAATATAATGTTGCGTAATGATCAAATAATTCAAGGGTATCAGACATAATGACAACAGCTACAGAAAGTACAGCAACAGCCGGTCTTCGGGGCGTGGTCGCAGCCCAAAGTTCAATCGGCGACGTTAATGGCGAGCAAGGGATTTTAATCTATCAGGGATACGATATTCACGACCTTGCTGAGCACTCCACCTTCGAAGAAGTTATCTATTTACTCTGGAACGGAAGGCTTCCCAACAAGACTGAACTGGATGAACACGTAAGTAAATTACGTGCGAATTATGCGGTTCCGGATTCTGTAATTTCGCTGATGAAACAGTTTCCGGCAGATGCCGATCCGATGGATGTTTTGCGCACTTCGGTTTCGGCTTTGGATTTTTATGACAAAGACGGGCATGGGACCGATCGTGAAACTGCTACGCGTGTGGCAATTCGCCTGACCGGGCAGTTAGGGACGATTGCAGCGGCTTGGGATCGCATCCGCAGCGGCAAAGAAGTGGTTCCACCCGATCCGGAGTTATCTATCGCCGAAAACTTCCTATATATGCTCCGTGGTGAAAAACCGGACGCAGAAGAAGCTCGGATGTTTGACATCTGTTTGATTCTTCACGCGGACCACGAGCTAAATGCTTCGACATTTACAACCAGGGTCGTCGCCGGAACTCTTGCCGGCATGTATGGTGCAGTTACAGCAGGAATTGCAGCCCTTGCCGGTCCATTACACGGTGGAGCCAACACAAATGTAATGAAGATGCTGCTGGAAATTGGCGATCTGGACAAAGTAGATGAATGGGTTGACAAGGCTCTGGCGGAGAAACGAAAGATTATGGGCATCGGGCATGCAGTTTACAAAACTGAAGATCCGCGTGCTACATGGCTGCGTAAATTTTCAAAAAAGATGGCCGAGAAAACCGGTGTAACAAAGTGGTTCGAAATGTCCCAGCGGATCGAAAAACTGATGCAGGAGAAAAAAGGGATGTACCCGAATGTGGATTTTTATTCTGCATCTACTTATTACCTGATGGGCATTCCACTTGACCTTTATACACCTATCTTTGCCGTCAGCCGCATATCCGGTTGGACAGGTCATATCCTCGAACAATACGCTAATAACAAATTGATCAGACCGCGTGCTGAATATGTAGGGCCGAGAGAGCTTAAGTACGTACCGCTCGATCAAAGGTAAGCACTTTTTGACGAGGTTGTATTTCGCTCAATCTTGAAATACTGGAAGAGCCCCGAACCGGGGCTTTTCCTTTTATTTCGATTGCGAGCTGCGGTGGAATGCGGATTTTGGGAAACTATATATCGTGCTTTCACGTAATGTTATTGCGTGCTAAGCTAGCCGAAATTCCATCATTTAACAGGAGAGGGCCGGATGAAAGGTTTTAAGTCTTTAAGATTTGCTATTTTATTTTTATCGCTTTGTGGAATTTTTTACGCTCAATCAGATATGAAACCACCAATCGCCAGGAAAGAGCCTAAGGTTCTTAAAATTCACGGATACGAAATTGTTGATAATTATGCGTGGCTGCGCGACAGAAATGAGAAAAAGGACCCGGAAATTATCAAATATCTCGAAGCTGAAAACGCTTATACCGAGTATCATATGGGCAAATACAAGCCCTTGGTTGACAGGCTTTATAACGAAATGCTCGGTAGAATCAAGCAGACAGATATGAGCGTCCCGTATCGTCTGGGAAATTACTGGTATTTCACCAAAACCGAAGAAGGGAAACAATACCCGATTTTTTACCGCAGCAAGTCAAAGGATCTAAGCGAAGCTGAGCTTTTATTAGATCAAAACGAGCTCGCAAAGGGTTTCAATTATTTTGCGATTTCGATTTTCGAACCCAGTGATGACGGCAACCTGCTTGCTTTCGCAACGGACACAACCGGATACAGGCAATATACATTGCAAATAAAGGACTTACGGACGGGGAAGATGCTTCCCGACAAGATTGAACGGGTTACCAGTGCCGAATGGTCGCCGGATGGCAAATATCTGTTTATCGGCCAGGAAGATGCCGTATCCAAGCGTTCGGACAAAATCTGGCGTCATACCGTAGGAAGCGATCGCAGCGATTTAGTTTACGAGGAGAAAGATGTACTGTTCGATGTCGGGATCGGGCGCTCGCGTGACCGTAAAATGCTTTTCATCGGCTCCGTAGCTAAGACCATGCGTGAATACCGTTATCTTCCGGCGGATAACCCGACGGGTGAATTTCGCTTAATTTCGCCGCGAAGGGAAGGGCATGAATATTCGGCAGATTTCAATGACGGAGAGTTTTTTATTACAACAAACAAAGATGCGGAAAACTTCAAAGTTGTCCGTGCTCCTTTTTCTGATCCATCGGAGAAAAACTGGAAAGATTTCATCCCTCATAATCCGGCTGTAAAGATTGATGGCATTGATTTTTTCAAAGATTACGCAGTTGTATCCGAATTGGAAAATGGTCTTGAATATCTCCGCGTCATTGATCTCAAAACACGCAGGGCGTCATCACGAATTGAAACGCCGGAATCGGTCTATACGATCAATCTGGCTTACAATCCGGAATATGACACGCCGGTAATTCGTTATTCATATTCCTCAATGATCACACCGAATTCTACATACGAATTCGATTTCAAAACACAAAAAAGCACTTTGATAAAGCAGCAGGAAATACCCAGCGGATATGACAAGACCAGGTACGAAACCAAACGAGTCTGGGCTACTGCCCGGGATGGGGTCAAAGTCCCGATTTCATTAATGATGAAAAAGGGAACTAAATTGGACGGCTCCGCTCCAATGCTTTTATACGCTTACGGCTCTTACGGCTATTCTACAATGCCTAATTTCTCCGTATCACGGCTTAGTCTGGTTGATCGCGGTATGATTTATGCAATCGCACATATTCGTGGCGGCGGGGAATTAGGTGAGCGTTGGCGGCAGGATGGACGAATGTTCAAGAAAATGAATACTTTTCATGATTTTATAGATTCTGCCAAATGGTTGATTAAAGAGAAATATACATCACCGTATCGTCTGGTCATACAGGGCGGATCAGCAGGCGGGTTACTCATGGGCGTTGTTGTCAATCAGGCTCCCGAGCTGTTCAAAGCTGCGATTGTTCAGGTTCCTTTCGTTGACGTAATGAACACCATGATTGACGAAACATTGCCGCTGACAACAGCAGAATGGATTGAATGGGGAAACCCTCGCGACGACAAGAAGGCCTGGGATTATATGGTCAAATATTCACCATATGATAACGTAAAAGCTCAGAATTACCCGAATATGTTGATTGAAATTTCGCTCAATGACAGCCAGGTACCGTATTGGGAGGGAGCGAAATTTGCTGCCAAACTTCGTGAAATGAAGACGGATAATAACGTTATCCTGCTTCGTACCAATATGGGCGCCGGCCACGGAGGCTCGTCCGGACGATATGATCGGCTTAAGGAAATAGCCTTCGATTACGCATATGCCTTGACCCAGGTCGGAATCAAGGAATGACCTGATTTTACCCTTGGGAATTGACAAAATTCAGGCGGCCTTCGCGGCCGCTTTTTCTTTTATCCGTTGATGAAAAAAATTCTGGTAATTTATACTTATTTGGGCTATTATTGCAAAGGCTATTACGCCCTTACCTTATTCTCCCGCAATAATGCCCAATTTAAGTTTCCCGGCCAGGTATTCTCATCAATTTTATTATGAATAAGCGTGTAACGATTACCAGTCTTTACATTCTGTTTTTGATGCCTGTTGGGGCGA
>Ga0073934_10007440_pt1 | contig 15246 bp, 11 predicted proteins | sample LarsenN4metaG_FD_76834 | JGI IMG/M metagenome (GOLD analysis project Ga0073934, IMG submission 76834) | Hot spring sediment bacterial and archeal communities from British Columbia, Canada, to study Microbial Dark Matter (Phase II) - Larsen... ...
GGTGAGGGGGGGTGGCTTTCTTCGGAACGTCGTTCGCGGCATCAACTCCCCCCATCCCCCCCTTGGCAGGGGGGGGCGACAGCAGAGTTCCCCTTGGCAGGGGGGGCGACGGACGAGTTCGCCTTGGCTGTGGCGGAGAAAGAGGCTGGCGTCGCCGCGAACGGCAGCACGGCGAACGTGCCTTCGCGCTCTGACGTCGTGGCCTGCCGGATGAACTCGCGGGCCGCCTCCGATGACTGGTTGTCGACGCTGAGGCTTTCATCCACCGCGAACACCACGAACACTTCGTCGGTGGGCGTCAGCAGCGTCAACCCGGCCAGTGCCAGCGACAACAGCACACAGATGACGCTCCGCACCACGAGCGAGGCGATCTGCTGCGCCCGCGGTAAGTCCACCAGCGAGCAATAGAAGAAGTACCCCAACCCCGGCAACAGCAGCAGCGTTGCGAGCCAGACCGGCGATGTGAGGTCGAAGCTCATGGTTGCTCGGCGTCATATCTGGTCCCCTCTCCCCCGTCCGCGGGGGAGAGGGGACCGGAAGTGCATACATCGCCGGGATTCGACAACCGCCGCTACTTCTCCGGTGCGTTCGGCCTCGCGGACTTGCTGTGGAAGTCGCCCGCCACCGCGGTGTAGATCTTCTTCGGGTCGATGTGCTTGCGGAAGGCGTAGGCCACGGTGTCGGGAGTGAGGTTGCGGATGCTGGCTTCCAGCTTCGTGTAGTACTCCATCGTCCGCCCGGCATACAGTGTGTCTTCCAGAATACGGGCCAGGTGCGGATCCTCCGTCCGCAGGACTTCCTGCTGCTGCAGGTAGCCCTGCTGGGCCGTTTCCAGTTCCTGCTCGGTGACGCCGTCCTTGATCAGGCGGTCGAGTTCCTCCTTCATGGCGGCGATCACCTTGTCGATGTTCTGCGGGTTAGTGATGGCGTACATCGACAGGCTGGTGCGCTCGTCCAGCGAGTTGGCCCGCAGCACCGAACCGACGCCGTAGGACAGCCCCTCCTTCTGGCGGATGCGGTCCCCCAGCCGCGACGACAGACCGCCCGATCCGCCGAAGATGTAATTGGCGATCGCCAGCCCGGGGTAATCGGGATGCGAATCGCTCATGGCATCGACGTAGCCGGCGAAGTAGACGGCGTTGGCTTTGTCGGGCGTCTCGATCCTCACCAGGTCGCCCTTGATGTCCACGTCCCCTGAGCGCGGGATTCGTTCGTAAGGCTGCTTCGCCTTCCAGCCCTGCAGCGTCTGCTTGAGCGTGCCGAGCGTCTCATCGACGTCGAAATCACCCACGACGACCAATTGCCCGGCGTGCGAGCCGAGGAAATCGGCATACACTTTGCGGACTGCGCCGGGTTCGAGATCCTGCAACTGCTTCAGCTCTTCCTCCACGGTGGGAACGTAGCGCACGTCGCCTGCCGGATAGGGATTGGTCACGCGTTGCACGGCCCGCACCGCGAGCGCCTGCGGATCGCTGAGGGCCTGCTCCAGATCGCTGCGGCTCTGCTGCCGGAGGATTTCCAGTTCCGAAGTGGGCAGCGTCGGCTCGCGCAGCACCTGGCGGAACAGGTCCAGCACGGCGGGCAGCTTGTCGCGTTTGGTTTGAATGACAAACGTCGCCTCGCCCGCATTGCCCGCGGCCTGCAGGACGGCGAGGTTCTGGTCGAGCAGGTCCTTGATCTGCTGATAGGTGAGCTGCCTGGTGCCGCGGGTCATCAGCGACGGCAGGAACTCACACGCCTTGTTCAAACCGGCGAGCGTTTGCTTGTCGCCATAGCGGAGCGTGAGCCGCAACACCACGGTGTTGCCGCGAGTCTTCTTGGGCAACAGCGCGACCTGGATGCCGTCGATTTTGGTGCGCGTGGTGCGGGCCTCGATTTTGGCAGGGGTCACGTCGAACGCCTCGCCAACAGCAGCCGATTCGCGACCTTTATAATCGCCGATCATCTCAGCCAGGTTGGGCGTGGCGGGCACCGTGGTGCGCTGCGGCTGTTCGGTGGGAATGTACATCCCCACGGTGCGGTTCGTGGGTTGCAGGTACTCGCGGGCCACGCGATTGACGTCGTCCACCGTCACCTGCTCGAGGCGGTCGCGATACAGGAAGTATAACCGCCAGTCGCCTTGTGCCGCCCATTCGCTGAGTTCGATGGCGAGGTCGGCGGAGTCGGACGCTGCGAGCTCACGCTGTTTGAGCAGGTTCTGCCGGGCGCGGTCGACTTCTTCCTTGGTGACGCCGCGGTCCACCACCAGCTCGATGGTGTCGAGCATCGTGTCGAGCACGGCATCGGGCGAATTGCCGGTGGCGACTTCCGCCATGAACCGCAGGATGCCGGGGTCGTGCAGCGCGTAGGCGGCGCCGCTGAGATCGGCGGCCTTCTTCTGTTCGACGAGCGCCTTGTACAACCGGCCCGCCGGCTGCTGCGTGAGGACCGATTCCAGCACGTCGATCGCGGGGAAATCGGGATGTGCCCCGGCGGGGATGTGGTACATCGCGCCGATCACCGCCACATCGCCGACGCGGCGGAGCGTCACGATCCGCTCGCCGTCCTGCGCGGGCTCTTCGGTATAGGTCTGTTCGAGTTTCCGGTCCGGCCGCTTCAGCACGCCGAAGTACTTGCCGATGAGGTCCAGCGCTTTCTCCTCGTCAAACCGCCCGGCGACGACGAGCATGGCGTTGTCGGGCTGGTAATACTTGCGGTAGAACCGCTGCAAACTCTCGACGGGCACGCGCTCGATGTCGGCCCGGTTGCCGATCGTCGACTTGCCGTAGTTGTGCCATTCATACGCCACCGCCATCATCCGCTGGCCGAGGACGACTGACGGCATGTTCTCGCCGCGCTCAAACTCGTTGCGGACGACGGTCATCTCCGAGGCGAGGTCCTCCCCTTTCACGTAGCTGTTCACCATGCGGTCGGCTTCGAGCCGCAGGGCAAACTCGAGATTGTCGTCGCTGGCGGGCAGCGTTTCGTAGTAATTCGTGCGGTCGAGCCACGTGGTGCCGTTGAACTGGGCCCCGCGCGACTGCAGCGCCTTGGGAACGTTGGGATGTGTGGGGGTGCCTTTGAACAGCATGTGCTCGAGCAGGTGGGCCATTCCGGCCTCGCCATAGCCTTCGTGCCGCGAACCGACAAATACGGTTAGATTCACCGTGACGGTGGGTTTGGACGGATCGGGAAACAAAAGCACCTTCAAACCGTTTTCGAGTCGATATTCACTGATGCCTTCAATGGTGGTGACGTTCATCGGTCGGGTCGCTTCCGCTCCGTTGAGAAACGAACAGTGTAATGTCGACCAGGCTGCCGCGGCACCGCCCACGAAGACGGCCGCCGCAATGCGCCAGTACGCTCTGAATTGCATAGCTCGCTCCTTGAGACCACAGAATCCGTGACCGAGTGCGCATCGTAGCGGGCGCGGCGACGAATGGGAATTCGACGGGACCGATCTGGCCTGCTCTTAGCGCGATGGCGATTGTCCAACGTTCATCAGTGCCTCAACTTCCGCACGAAGTGGCAATCCCGGCTGTGCGCCGAACTTCGTGCACGCAACCGCGCCGGCGGCACAGGCAAACCGCGATGCATCGACAAGTGATTGTCCTTCCGCCCAGGCCACGCCGAGTGCCGCCGTGAACGCATCGCCGGCCGCCGTCGTGTCAACGGGCGTGATCGGGAACGCAGGCACGTGGATCGGGCCAGTTTCCGACCGGTCCACGAGCGCTCCGAGTTCTCCCAGTTTCAGCACGACGCACGATGGACCATGTCGTCGCATCGCGTGCGCAGCGGCCATCGCGGACTCCAGCGAGTTCACGCGAATGCCGGTCAGGGCCTCGGCCTCCACCTGGTTCGGTGACACGATGTCGGCCAACCACAGTTCGTCGGGTAACGGCTCGGTTGGAACCGGGGCGAAGTCGAGGATCACTCGCACGCCGAATTGACGGCACAGTCGAATGACGCTCGTCGCGGCGGGGAGCGGGATCTCCAACTGCACCAGCACGACCTCGGCCGACTTCAACACCGGTGTCCACGCTTCGACGTCGACCGGCGTCACGCGGCCGTTGGCGCCGGGAATGACGGTGATCGCGTTCGCTCCCGCGGCATCGACTCCAATCCACGCCACGCCAGACGACGTCTGGCGCGTCGTCAGCACGTTTGTCGCATCCACTCCGGATTGATTCAGCGCCGCGCGCAGCGTTTGTGCGAACGCATCGTCCCCCAGTCGTCCGCACATCGCAGCGCTCGCGCCTAAATGGACCGCGGCAACCGCCTGGTTCGCGCCCTTGCCGCCGGGAATGTACTGCAGATTGCGGCCGGTTACGGTCTCTCCTCGCGCGGGCACGTGCGACACGCTGGCGACCAGGTCCATATTGATCGAGCCGACAACGACAACGCGGGGAGGCATGACACGATTCCATTCTCACAGTGCATTGTTTAGCCGAGATCCAACGGGGAGCGCTCTTCGCCGATCCGGTGTTGATGCAGAGTGCTCCCCTCCGGGTCGCGGCTAAACGGTTCGTTACCGGTGCGGGGGCTCGCTGCTGAGTTGTACCAGGGCTTCCACCACGCGCTCGCGGCGGTCCTGCGGAAGGATGAGATAGCGATGCGGGCCATTTGGATCTGGCGCGAACGAGGTGAAGCCGTCGTCGCCGACCGCGATCCGTCCCATTGGCGACAGGTCGAAATAGCCGCGGTCGGGCCACACGCCATACAGCACGGCGGTGAGATCCCACGTGGGCCGATTGTGTGGCGGCGGACTGTAAAGCCGGTACGCCTCCGCAAGCGGATGATGCCCCACGTAGCTGTAGTCGCGCTCGATGCTTGTTGCGGGGTACGGCACGGCAATTCCGATCTCAAACCCGCTCCACACGCTCGGCGTGGGCCACTTGTCAACGAGTTTCTTTGCGGACGACACATCCTGGGCGACGTTGTATTCGCAGTAATGGGCGTTGCCGTTGATGGTTGCGAACGCCCCGGCCATCACGCTCAACAAGCGCACTTTCTTTCGCGCCAGTTCCACGCCAGTCAGCGAGGAATGCCGATCGCCGGTCGATTCGAGCAGCCGCGCGAGGTTCGTCGAGAACCCCACCTGCACGACGACGACCGATTGATCCGGTTGCGTCGAGAGCATCTGCCGCAGCAAAGACGTTGCCTCCGGAGCGTCGTTGCCGTTGAGTAACTTGTGCGGATAGCGCAGGGCGTTGCCGTCGCGCGTTTCCGCGAGGGGAAGAAACTTGCTGTTCTCCGGCGTCTTGCCACCGCGGACGACGCCGATTGGAATGTCTCCGCGGCCGTAGAACGTGTTGATGGCGTCCGCAAACGGCCCGGCCAGTAGATGATCCTTGGTGAGCGTGACCGCGAGCAACCGGCAATGCCCGCGGCTTTGCAGCGCGTGCAACATGCCGAGTGCGAGCGCATCGTCGACGTCGTTGCCGAGGTCGGTGTCAAAGATGACGCCGACCGGTTCCGCCGCCTCTGTCGACCGGTTGCCTACCAGAATGCATGCCATCGCAACTACCCAGATCCGTTGCTTCCAGCATTTCATGGACAGGCGTCCCGCGTCTGGTGATTGAGAGAACGACAAAGTCTTCAGCCCCGAATCAACACCGATGGACTCGGATTTTTGACCCGAAGACCCTACCACAACCACAGCAGAAGCCCGGCACTCAAGGCAAATGCCAGGCTTCGATTCTTGTCTCTTATTCGTGAAAGTCCGTGGAAATCCGTGGCTATCAGCCTTCAGCCTGTTGAAAAAGGGGTCTGGCTCCAAGCCGAACCGCAGAATCCTCTCGAAAAAGGAGTGAGTCTCGGGGCCTGCCCCCTTTTTCAACAGTCAGCTATGCTCTTTATCCCGCTTTCTTTGTGGATTTTGTCGTGGGGGCATCCGCGGCCGAGAGCGGCGTGCGCAACACGCCGCGGAAGCCGATGTCGGGGTGGCGGGCACTCATGTCGGCGCCCTCGCGGCTCCAGGCCCACCAATCGGTGGCGCTGCCCTTCACCACGCGCTGGTTCAGCTTGTCAGTCTTCTTGGGCCCCGTCCAGTTTCGTAACGGTCGGCTGGCCGCTTGTTGAGCGGCGTCTTCATAGGCCTTGGGATCGTACCAGTCGCTGGTCCATTCCCGCGCGTTACCGGCGAGGTCAAAAACGCCATAGATGCTCTGGTCGGTCGGGTACGATCCCACCGGCGCGATGGTGCTCGGGGAGCGCGGCGTCGCCCACACTTCGCGACCATTGCCCCACGGCGTGCGAAAGCCGTCCGGCCCGCGGGCCGCCTTCTCGAATTCCACTTCGGTTGGCAGCTCCTTCCCCAGTCGCTGCACGTAGGCGTGTGCGTCGCCCCAGGTGATCCCCAATGCCGGGTACTGCCCACCCGACGCTTCATTGAGCGGCGGCAGCGGGACGCGCTTCTTCTGCTCGCGCTGCTCCTCCTGAAACTTCTTGAACCCAGCGACGGTGACCTCCGTGATGTCCATGTAAAAGGGATCGAGGAACACCGGCCATTGCGGACTCCCCTCTGCCGACGCGTCGTCCGTGCCGACCAGTGCCACCCCGCCGGAGATGAGCGCCATGATGGAATCGTCCTTGTCGCACTTGATGCGCCGAGGCAGGCCGTCCTCGGAGTAGCCGTAGTTTTTGAGCACGGAGAATCCGCTGGGCAGCTTGAAGTCTTCGCGCGGGGGAAAGCTGGTCGGCGCGGCGGCGACAGCCACGGCCAGTTGGTTCGCCCCAATGCCTGCACTGCCGACCTGCACTTGCAACACGTCTTCTCGACGGCGTTCCGGCGCGGGCTCCACGGTCATGGGCAGTCCATTCGAGGCAGCGACAAAGATGTCAGACGGACTCTCGCCGGGAAACAGTTCCTTCGTTGCGGTGGACTTCTTGGAAACAGCCTTCTTTGCCTGGGGCTGGGGCTGCACCGGCGACGCCTTTGCGGCGCCGGGGGCCTGCACCGGCGCCGGACCTGGTGCAACCACTGGCGACGGTGCAGGCGCATTGCCACCGCAGCCAAGAAGCCACGCGGCGCCAAGGAGAAGGTAGAGCAGGAGGAGTCCGCCAGTCCCGCCCATTCGCCGATTTCGACCGGGGTGGGACTCGCCGACGCGTCCCGCCCGACCTTGGGGATTCGCTTGCATCGCGCGTTCGCTTGTTGACAATTTGGGATTTGGGAAAGACGGTTGGAGTTGTCGTCCCGCTCACCGAGGGCGGCAACAATCATTCTCAGTCTCCTTCGAGACAATCGCAAGCGGCCAACGTTGCTCCGGACTGTGTTGCCGGGCTCGCGGAAAGGATGCAGATCATGTTGCGAATGGTGTTGGTGCTCGCATTGCCGGCCTGTTGCGCCGCCGTCGCGCCGGCGGACGACGTCGTGAACGGCTACACCTACGTCGCGCCGTCGTATTATCTCACGCCACCGGTCATCGTCGCGCCGCCGCCGGTGGTTTTCGGGCCCGCGCCGGTGTTGCTTGCCCGACCGGTGTATGCGCCGGTGGTGACCATGGAACCGGCGTTCCTGCACACCTCCGTCATGCCCTACGATCCCGTCTGGCCCTATGCCTATGCGGGAATTCCCGGCGCGTACTACACGGAGCGCGTGCGCACCTCGCCGCGCGAAGTCGAGTACAAGGTGAAGACCTACGGTCCCGCGGGCCGGTCAGTGTATTCCTACGAGGTGGATGCGAAGCGCAACGGCGTGGTCGTGCGCGAACGCTTTCGGTGAGTCGCAGGAATTCCGAGGAGAGCGCTCACTGGGGGCTTCCGGATTTGCAGCGCGAACCGACAGCAAATGCTGCAATCTTGCGCCGGCGACGCGCTGAAACAATTGACTCCCCCTTTTCACACGAACATAATTGGTCGTTCGCGGCGCGCAAGTGCCGCACCCTGGGCGTGTTGGGAACACGCCGTGTATGCAGACCAGGTCGGCTGCTGCTAGCTGCCGCGCGTGTGGGACCGCGGCAGCGCCGCCAGAGGGAAGCCGGCGGACAACCGTCCCGTGAGATTTGAACCCGATTCGCCGTCGACCTGCGGTGGATGAGGAACCGGTTTGTATGTCCCTGTCGACGCTGGTGTTGCTCAGTCGAGCACCGTTCGTCCCGAGTTAGCTACGCCATTAAGGAGCGCTTTGATGGAGCATCTGGGTCAGCACGTGATCATCGAATTCTGGGGGTGTAACGACGGCATCAACGATGCCGGACTGATGCGGACAGCCATCATGGAGGCCGTTCGCGCTGCCCACGCGACACTGTTGGACCTCAACGTCCACACGTTCAGTCCGCACGGCGTCACCGGAGTGGCCGTGCTCTCTGAGTCCCATCTCTCGGTGCATACCTGGCCCGAGTATGGCTATCTGGCGGCCGACGTCTTCACGTGCGGCGCCACCACCAAACCGAGCGCCGCCGTCGAAGTGCTCCGCCGGTACTTCCAACCGGACCTCGTCGACGTCAAAGAGTTGCCGCGCGGCGTGTTCCCCAAACCCGCCCGCACGAAACTGCGCCGGAGCAAGCCCGCTCCCGCAGCAGCCCTGACCTGACACGCGCGAACGCCCTGGCTGCTTCCAAACCGCCGGGGTGTTTCCCTATCGGATTTCAACGGCCACGCGGCTGACCACCGCGTGGCTTTTTTCTATACTGGCCCCGGCCAACGCCACCCATTCCAGCGATTCGGTCCGCGGGCTTCGAAGGGCGCCCACAAACCGGCATTTCTCACAGAAGACAGAGGCAAGAGAAACCACGAAGGCCCAAAGGCCACAAAGGTCAAGAGAAGCGAGAGTTTTGAGGAGTCATGTCTGGTTGACAGTTTCCGATCTGTTCGCCTTTTGCATCCTCTGACCTTCTCCGAACTTCGTGCCCCTCGTGCCTTCGTGGTGAGAAATTCGTCCTAACGCCTTCCACACCGCATCACGCGATGGGAGTTTTCGGGATGTCCAACCAGTGGCATTACCGCCTGTTGGGAGAGGAGTTCGGCCCCGTCTCCACGGAGACGGTGAAGTCCCTCATCGAGGCCGGCACCCTCAGCGATTCCGACGAACTTCGCAGCGAAGGTTCGTCCACGTGGGTCACCGCCGCCCAGGCGCTGCGGTCGTCGTCTGCGGCAGCCGCCAGCGCCGTCTCCGTCGACGCCGCAGCGGCGGACGACGATGTGCAGTGGTACTGCCGCGTTGCCGGGCAGGAATTGGGGCCGGTGGCGTTTGACGACCTCGTGCGATTTGCGGAGAACGGTGAATTAACCGCAGATGAAGAAGTGAAGTATGGGGCGACGGGGAAGTGGCGGAAGGTTGGCGCCATCGGCCGCCTGGTCTCTGTGCTACCGTTCCGCGAGACGACCGAGTTGCGGCCCTCGGCGAGTCCCACCGCGGCGGCGACGCCTGACGCTCCAGCCGCATCCGGCGGCGCTGCCGCAGCAGGGCGGATTCATTCGGCCGCGGAGCAGCCCACCTGGTATGCATGGATTCGCGGCGTGGAGTTCGGCCCGGCGAGCCTCGTGCAGCTTTCGCAATGGCTGACGACCGGACAACTTGGTCCGGCCGATTTTGTGAAACAGGGCCCGACCGGTGCGTGGCTGCCGTCGTTAAGCGTTACGGAACTGCTCGCCCAGATGACGATGCCGGCCGCTCCGCCGTCGTCACCGGGTGCGCCGAGAGACGTTGCCAAGGCGACGGCGTCGTCCGCTTCACCCCCAACAGCTCCCGTAGCGGCGGCTACAAGCCGTCCTGTGGTCGCACCCGCCTCGGATCAGAACAAGCCCGCTCCTTCGTCGGAGGGACCTGCCGGGATGGAACCTCCTCATCCCGCACCGCCGGCCGAACGGAAATCGTTTGCAGCACCACCAGAGGACGTGCCGGCCGTTCGTTCCACGAGTTCTCCCGGTCCAGCAACGTCCCACCGTCCCCCCCCTTCCGCATGGTCGCCGCCGGCAAAACCTGCCCCGCGGCCAGCGACGAAGTCCCCCGCACGCTCTACCAGCAATCGGGGAGAAATGCTGGCACCGCTCCTGCAGCCCAAGGCGCTGGGGGCGATCGCCGCCATTGCCGTGGCCGTCCTGATCTTCTTTGGCGGCTCGCTGTTGTTCCAGGGCACGGGCGGCGACATCAAGAAGCTGGAGGCCCTGCAACAGATTCTGGTCGAATATCGACAGGTCCGCGACAAGCAGGGCTCGAGCGAATGGACCGCGTTCGCCAAGAAGGCCAAAGAAACTGTCGAGCCGATTGTGAAGGAGTTGGAGAAAACCGCCAGCCGCCACGCACCGCAAAAACAATATCTGTTGTGGGCGGCAAGGGATCGCCTGCCCACGATGCTGAGCGGCGAATCGAAAGTCTCCGAGGCGGCCGCCAACGAGTTTGAAGGGAATCTGTACGACGCGGCGAAATTCCTGGGTGTGGCCAAGGGAGAGCCGCCGGCAACCTCCGCGACCGCCCGCGCCGCCGCGGCCTCCGTTGAGTCGCCGAACGATGAAGGTTCGTCCAACGAATAAAGTCGGTCGGGCTGCTCAAGTTTGCGCTGCACGATCAGATCTTGTCCCGTCCGCGGCCTTCTGCGACAACTTCTTTGCGGGCTGTCTTGACGAAAGGGGTTTGAGCGTGCGCTGGTTTCTGACGTTTGCGTTGTGTCTGACGTTTGCCACCCCGGCGCATGCGCAGCCGCGGTTGGGCGGTCTGCGGGGCGGGTTCGGCGGTGCCGGTGGAGGCGGCGCGCTGGCGGGCGGACTGGCCGGCGGCGTCGGTTCTCCGGGAACGTTTATTCACTTTCTGTTGCTCGAGCAGCCGTCGGTCCAGCAGGAGCTGCGCACCACACCGCAGCAGCAACAGCAGGCGCAGCAACTCTTCGAAACCCAGCGACAGAAGCTACAGCAATTGAGCGGTCTGCCCCGCGAGCAGGCGGTGCAGCAGGCGGCAGAGCTGCGTTCGTCTGCCGACAAACAGTTGCAGGCGATCCTCACCGCCGATCAGTTCCGCCGGCTGCGCGAGATCGGTTTGCAGAAGATCGGCCCGATCGCGATCGCCCGCCCGGACGTCGCCGAGGCGGTGCAACTGACGCCCGAGCAGACGCAGCAGATCCGCGCCCTGGAAGAACAACTCATTCAGGCCGGTCTGCAGACGGTCCAGTCGCTGCGGCCGGCCGGTGGCGGTCGCCCGCGCTTGCGCGAACTGCGTACAAAGATGGCAACCCTGAACGACAGCATGGCCCGCATCCAGGCGATGAAGAAAGACACCGAGGCCAAGATCGTGGCGCTGCTGACGACCGAGCAGAAAGCCCGCTGGACCCAGATGCAGGGCGTGCCGTTCCAGGGCCAGGTGAACCTGGGTCCGCTCGGGAATCAGTTGCTGAGTCCCTGAGCGGAGGTCAAGTGAGCGCGCCGGGACTCGAACCCGGGACCTACGGATTAAAAGTCCGTTGCTCTACCAACTGAGCTACGCGCTCGCCGCCGGAATTGTACGGAACCGGGCATTCTAGCAGCGGCGGCGAACGGGGGAAACCGGCGGGCGCGCGAATTGTCAGCAGGTAACGAGATCGCACGGCCAAATCATCATTCCACCTTGCAGGGCATCTTCCCAACCCGCGATTGGCGGATGCGGCAGGGGGCGTCATAATGCGTTGCGAACCTGCTCCAAGGAGGGATGTCGCAATGCCCGTTCAGCCCGTTCCGATTCGGCAGTGGTTGTGCGGCCGGAGTGAGCCCCTGTTGTTCATTGCCGGGCCGTGCGTGATTGAAAGCGAAGAGCTGGTGTTGCGCGTGGCCGAGACGCTGGCCGACGTCGGCGCGAAGAATGGCTGGCACGTCGTGTTCAAATCCAGCTTTGACAAGGCGAACCGCACCAGCGTGGACAGCTTTCGCGGACCGGGCCTGGAGAAGGGACTGGCGATCCTGGCGAACGTGCGCGAGCGAACCGGGTTGCCGGTGCTGACCGATGTGCACGAGCCGGCACAGGCCGCTCCGGCCGCAGAGGTGTGCGAAATTCTCCAGGTGCCGGCGTTTCTCGCCCGGCAAACCGATCTCGTCGAAGCGGTTGCCGCCGCCACCGGGAGGCACGGCGGCGTAGTGAACGTCAAAAAGCCGCAGTTCGTCGCCCCGGAAGACATGGTGCACGTGGTCAAGAAGTGCGAGGCGTTCGGCAACCCGCGGATTCTGCTCACCGAGCGCGGCACGATGTTCGGGTACGGTCGGCTGGTGAACGATTTCCGTTGCGTCCCTGTCATGCAGTCGTTCGGCGTGCCGGTGGTGTTTGACGCCACGCATTCGGTGCAGATTCCCGGCGGCGCGACGACGGGGGGCAATCGGGCACTGGTGCCGTTTCTCGCTCGCGCGGCGGTGGCCTGCGGCTGCGACGGAGTGTTCTTCGAGACGCATCCGGACCCGGATCGCGCGTTGAGCGACGGCCCGAACATGGTGCCGCTCGCCGAGCTGCCTCGGCTGATGCAGCAACTTTCGCAGTTGCGAACGCTGGTTCAGCAGTTTGCAAAAGAGTGACACCCTCGAAGCCAGCGAATCGTCTCGGACAGCCGATGCTTGAGAGAGTCCCAGACGCTTCAATGCGCAACGTCGCCGGCTTGCGAGAGGTTCATTGGCAGAACGCGGCGGTGGGCGGTCAGTTCTTGCAGGATCTGCTGCTGCGTGGCGGCGTCGGGAGTGAGGCCCGCGAGGAATTGCAACCGCAGGTTGCGGTCGCGGTTGATCTCGGCGTCGGCGAGCCAGCCTTCCAACTGTCGGCCGTAGCACACAAATGTGTTGGCGAGCGCCCGCGGCTGGCCGAGGCCGACTTCGGCCAGCGACCGCCGCACGCGCGGGTCGTCTTGCAGCCGGTCGAGCACTGTCCGCACGCTGGGCGCGATGTGCTCTGTCGTGCCGACCACCACGAGGTCGTAGCCCAACAATCCGCTTTCGCCGCTGAACACCAGCGTTTCGGGGAACACCTTCAGCAGCGTGGCCAGCTCGCACTTCACCGCGGGGACGTTGCTTTCGTAAAGGGGCACCCATTGCGTGATGACGCCGCCAGGGTTCAAGCGGTTGCGGCACAAAGCGTAGAACTCTTCGGTGTACAGGGCCGACGAGCCGCGGACCCAGGGATGGATGGGGTCGGTGGTAATGACGTCGAACTTTTCTTTTGTGGTGGCCAGAAAGTGACGGGCGTCATCAACGACGATCTGCGTGCGGGGGTCGTCGAGCACTGCATAGTTCTGCAAAGCGAAGAATTCGCGGGTGGCGTCGATGACTGCAGATTCGATTTCGCACAGCACGATCCGCTCGACCGACGGATGCAGCCCGCAGGCGCCGGCGGTCATGCCGCTGCCGCAGCCCACCACCAGCACCGACTTCGGCTGGCGATGCACGGCGGCCGGCCAGTGGCCGAGCAGCCGCTGCGTGCGCATGTCGGACGGGCTGGTGGTGGCTTCCATCTTTCCGGCGACGGAGAAGCAGCGGTTGCCGAAACTCGATACCGACACCACGACGGAGGAATCGACCCCTTCGCGGACGAAGAGGAATTTGCGGGCCGTGGGCCACAAATGGACGCTGCGGCCGTAGGTGAGCAATCCCCGTGGCACTGGGGGCACGCACAGGCCAGCCGCAGCGACGGCGGCCAATGCCAAGGATGGAACACTAGCCCGAAGCGCCAGCGAGGGGATCTTCGAGTTCGTCGATCGCTCCACGAAGCGCTCGAAGATCCCCTCGCTGGCGCTTCGGGCTAGCAAAATCAGGCAGCCCGACAGCCCCGCGATCACAGTCAGCGTTTGCTGCGCGAATTGCCCGCCTCCCCAGGGATGCACGATCAGCGTGATGCCCAGCGCCCCGGCGATCGCACCAAGCGTGTTTGCGCCGTACAACCGGCCGACCAGTCGCGAAGCATCGTTCGATCCGCCCGATGCTGCGGCGACCGCCAGCGGAAAGCTGGCTCCCCACAGGAACGTCGCGGGCAGCACGGTGGCCGCGGCGCGGACCACGTCGCACGCCATGCGGACACCGAGCGTCATCCCGGCATCGCGCGCGCCCCACCAGTAAGGCAGCACGTCGGCAATCATCCAGGCGGCATACGGAATGACGGCGATGAGCAGCAACTGCGTCGTCGCGAGTGCGAGGGTGGGCGACTTTGTTCGCCGTTCCCAGTGCGCCCCGGCGAGGCTGCCAAGGCCGAGCCCCAACAGGAACACCGCGAGGAGAATGGAAAACGTGTAGCTGCTCGGTCCAAAGAGGAGGCCCAGCAGTCGCGTCCACACGGTTTCGGAGCCAAGGGCCGTGAAGCCGGAGAGGGCGGTGACCGCGGTGATGGTCCACGTCGTGGCGCGTCTTCCCTGAAGCCCACGGGTTGCAACCCGTGGGCTTCGATGTACCGGCGCCCCAACCAAATCCTTCCGTGACAACCGCCACGCAATCAGCGCAAGCGCGAGGTTGAGCACAGCGGCAACAATCGTGGCAATGACAACGTCGTACACGCGCAGCAGCACGAGTCCCGCGATCAGGCAGCCGGCCACCGCCCCCAGCGTGTTCGCACCGTAGAACCAACCGAGCCGTCTCACGCCGTCGCGCGTGGCCTCCACGCTGCGCGCCACAACGGGAAGCGTGGCCCCCATCAGCAGCGTCGGCGGCATCAACACCACACCGCACAGGACCGAACGCCACACCAGGTCGTGCTGTCCAGGCGTGCCCCACGTGGTGTAAACGTCCCCCACCATCGGCAACAGCCACAGGCTCGCCAGGCCGTATAGGCCGATGAGCAACTCCAACAGCGCATAGTTCGTCAAAGGCGAACGGTGCGGCGACCAGCGCGGGGCCGCAAGGCTGCCCAGGCACATACCGCCGAGGAAGCTCGTGAGCAGAATGGCGAGCGAAATGGAGGTCGCGCCGAGCACCAGCGTGAGTTGCTGGAACCACACAATTTCGTAGATGAGGGCCGCGGCGCCGCTGCCGAAGAAGAGCGCTCCCAGCGCCGCCGTCCGTCGTCCTGCCGCGTCCATGCGTCGCCCCCCTTGTGTTCAGCGGGAGAACTGTAGCGGCGAAGGAAAAATGACGCCAGATGACAATCGAGTGTCCCGGACGCTCGGAAGTGTCCGGGACACTGGGGCGCGTCACAGCGTTTCCCCTTCCACCGCACTGTGCGGGTCAAAGGGATTCAGCTCCGGCGGATCGGACGGCGGTCTCCAGCGCAGCGACCAGCCCTTTGCTGGTGGCGGCTCCCATTCCGGTTGGGGCGGGGGAGCCTCCGCCACGACGTGGGTCGGCTCCGGTGGACGGTGCGGGGCAATGAGCACCGGCGGCGGAATGGTGCGACGA
>Ga0073934_10007441_pt1 | contig 15241 bp, 14 predicted proteins | sample LarsenN4metaG_FD_76834 | JGI IMG/M metagenome (GOLD analysis project Ga0073934, IMG submission 76834) | Hot spring sediment bacterial and archeal communities from British Columbia, Canada, to study Microbial Dark Matter (Phase II) - Larsen... ...
AATATCCCGACAAGGGAGGGCTGTCAATGGCTTAGGACGACATGAAACCGCGCACCGCCGCCATGACGGTATCGATATCGTCGGTGGAGACATCCCGGTGGGTGACCAGGCGGAGGGCTTCGCGGCCGGAGACGAGGATGTTGCGGCAACGGAGGTGCTCGACCAGGCGCTCGGTCTCCGCCGGGGGGAGGGTGAGGAAGACCATGTTGGTCTGCACCTCGGAGGGGTCGACCGGCAGTCCCAGTTCCGCCAGCCCCTCGGCGAGGCGGCGGGCATTGGCATGGTCCTGTTCCAGCTGGCCCATCCCCTCTTCAAGGGCGACGATGCCGGCGGCGGCGAGAATGCCCGCCTGGCGCATGCCGCCACCCAGCACCTTGCGCCAGCGGCGGGCAATGGCGATCAGCTCCCCGCTGCCGGCAAGGACCGAGCCGACCGGGGCACCGAGTCCCTTGGAGAGGCAGAGGGAGATGGAGTCGAAATGGCGGCTGATCTCGCGCAGCGGCACGCCGAGACGGACGGCGGAGTTGGCCAGGCGGGCGCCGTCCAGGTGCAGGGCCAGCCCGCTTCGTCGGGTGAACTGCCGGGCCTGCTCCAGGTAGCCGAGCGGCAGGACCTTGCCAGACTGGGTGTTTTCCAGGCAGAGGAGCCGGGTGCGGGCAAAGTGGGGATCATCCGGCTTGATGAGGCGGGCCACCTTCTCCAGGTCCAGGGTGCCGTCCGGCTCGAACTCCAGCGGCTGGGGTTGGACGCTGCCGAGCACCGCCGCGCCGCCCCCTTCGAAGCGGTAGCAGTGGGCGTCTTGGCCGGCGATGTACTCGTCTCCCCGACCGCAGTGGGCCATGAGCGCCAGCAGGTTCGACTGGGTGCCGCTGCTGACGAACAGCGCCGCCTCGGTGCCGAGCAGGTCGGCGGCCAGCTCCTGGAGGCGGTTGACCGTCGGGTCCTCGCCGTAGACGTCATCCCCCACCGCGGCGCTCGCCATGGCCTGCCGCATGGCTTCCGTCGGCCGGGTCACCGTGTCGCTGCGCAGGTCGATGGGTTTCATGGATAGCTCCTCTCGGTCATGTCAGGTCCGCGGTGAAGTGCCGAGCCAGGGAGCGAAACCGACAGACTCTATAAATTTCTCCCCTTCAAGGGAGGGGGAACTCGTTGCTTTTCCTCGCACCTCCCGACTCACTCCCCCAGCCACCCTGCCGGCACCGCCCCCTCCCACCCCAGCCGCTGCAGCAGGGTGGTGAACACTTCGTCCAGGGGGGCGGCGACTGTCACTTGGGCGCCGCTCCCCGGGTGGGGAAAGGTCAGCTGCGCGGCGTGCAGCAGCAGGCGGGGGGCAGCCATCTCCTCGCGGAAGAAGCGGTTGTGGCGCCCTTCGCCGTAATTGACGTCCCCCACCAGGGGGTGGAAGATATGCTTGAAGTGGCGGCGGATCTGGTGGCGGCGGCCGGTGAGCGGCTCGGCCTCGACGAGGGAGTAGCGGCTGGTGGGGTAGCGGCCGACGCTGAAGGGGAGCTCAACCGATCCCAGGCGGCGATACGTGGTGACCGCCTCCTGGGGGTCCTTCCCCTCCTGGCGGTGCGGGTCGCGGCGGTCCTGCTCCTCCAGCAGCGGGTGGTCGATGGTGCCGGATTCCGGCACGATCCCCCGGGCGATGCAGAGGTATTTTTTGGCCACGTTCCCGGTGGTGAACGAGTCGGTCAGGCGGGTTGCATCCTCCGGTGAGAGGGCAAAGAGAAGCACCCCGGAGGTCGGCTTGTCCAGCCGGTGCACCGGGTAGACCCGCTGGCCCAGCTGGTCCCGCGCCATCTGCAGGGCGAAGCGGGTTTCAAAGCGGTCGATCCAGCTGCGGTGGACCAGGAGTCCCGCCGGCTTGTTGAACAGGGCGATATGGTCGTCACGGTGGAGAAGGGTGAGCGGTTCCATCGGTCAGGGGAGGACCGACAGGAGTGCCTGCTCGATCTTGGCGGTGTCCACGACGGTGTTGACGCAGGGGCCGTTGGGGCGGTCGTTGAAGATGCCGATCACGGGCAGGGGGTAGCAGTCCTTGATCCCCGAGGTCAGGTCCCGCTCGCAGGCGACGGCGATCACCAGCTTGGGGCGCTTCTCGACGATGACCTTGCGGGCCAGCGTGCCACCGGTGGCAACGGAGATGTCGATGCGGTACCGCTCGGCCAGTTCCGCCAGCCCCCTGATGTCGCAGCGGCCGCAGCGCAGGCACTTTTCGATGCCTCCGGTGACCTTGATGTCGCACTCGGAAAGCTGCAGGCAGTGGGGGAGGAGTATCAGGATCCGGTCCGGGTGTATTGCCAGTTTCTGGGATGCAACCAGGCTGTTGTTCATGGCGACGAAGGACTGGCGGATGGTGTCCTTGGAGATCCCGAGGCAGCGCCCCAGGAGCTCGATGGCAGGCAGGAGGAACTTGATCACCACCAGCCGCATGAAGCGGGTGAAGAAGATGTCCTTCCCCAGGGCGGTGGTCAGGATGAGAAGGAAGGTTCCGAGGATGGCCGTGCCGGAGAGGATGGCGAAGACGAAGCCGACGTAGCCGGGGAGATCGGGGTGGATGTTCTCCAGCCCCTTGGTCGGAATCCACCAGCCGAGATAGATGACGCCGACGATGAGGAGGCAGGTTACCCCCATGAGGGCGACGAAGAGGCGTTTGCGCGGCACCGGGGTGCTGACGGGTCTGTTATCCTGCAACGGGCTGTCCATGGGATCCGAGCAGTGTTCCGGGTGCTATGCGGTAGCCGGCCAGGAAGTCGCCCGCAGCCATCCGCTTCTTCCCCTCCAGCTGCAGCTCTTCGATGATCAGGCTGCCGCCGTTGCAGGCGATCTCCAGTCCGCCCTTGCCGGCCTGGATGACCGTCCCCGGGGCGCCGCTGCCGCCTGCTACTGAGGTGCGGAAGACCTTGAGCATTTTGCCGTCCAGCCAGGTGTAGGCCCCGGGCCACGGCGTGACCCCGCGGATCAGGTTCCTGATGGCGGACGGATCGTTCTGCCAGTGTATCTCCCCGGTCTCCTTTTTCAGCATCGGGGCATAGCAGCTGGCACTGTCGTCCTGCTTCTCCGGGACCAGTTCACCCTTGGCCAGCAGGTCGAGGGTCGCGGCCATGGCGTCGGCGCCCAGAGCGGAGAGCCGGTCGTGAAGCGTGCTGGCAGTCTCGTCCGGGTCGATGGGGGTGGCCATCTTCAGGAGCATGTCCCCTGTATCCAGCCCCACGTCCATCATCATGGTAGTGATGCCGGTCTCGCTCTCGCCGTTGATGATGCACCAGTTGAGGGGGGCGGCGCCGCGGTAGCGGGGGAGGAGGGAGGCGTGGATATTGATGCAGCCGTGGGGCGGGATTTCCAGCAGCGCCTTGGGGAGGATCTGGCCGAAGGCGACCACCACGATCAGGTCCGGGGCCAGGGCGCGGATCTCCTCGATCACCTCGGGCGCCCTGACCTTGAGCGGCTGGAGCACCGGGATGCCGTGCTGCAGCGCCAGCTCCTTCACCGGCGGCGGCTGGGTCTGCTGGCCGCGCCCCTTGGGACGGTCCGGCTGGGTAATGACTGCCACTACCTCCTCCCCCCGGTCGATCAGCATACGCAGGGTCGGGACGGCAAATTCCGGGGTACCCATGAAAATGATGCGCAGGGGGGCGGTCACTCGTTCCCCTCCTGCTCCAGGGTGCCCCGGCGGTATTTGCGGCGGAAGATGTCACGCTTCAGTTGGGAGATGTGGTCGATGAAGAGGATGCCGTCCAGGTGGTCGATCTCGTGCTGGAAGGCGATGGCCAAAAGATCCTCGGCCCGCCAGGTGACCTCCTCCCCCTCCAGGTTCAGCCCCTTCACCACGACCCTGGCGTGACGGCGGACATTGGCGGCATACTTGGGGACCGACAGGCACCCCTCTTCCTCGTAGGTCTCCCCTTCGGCATGGATGATGACGGGATTGATGGCAACGATCAGGTCGGGCTTTTCGTCCTTGCCGGCCACATCGATGACGATCACCCGCTGGTGCACGCCGATCTGCGGTGCCGCCAGCCCCACTCCCGGGGCGTCGTACATGGTTTCGGCCATGTCGCGGACAAGTTCCCGAATCTTATCATTAATAACCGTCACCGGATGGGATTTCTTCTTCAGCTCCGGGTCGGGATAGGACAATGTTGTGCGTACCATATGCTCCTCAATCTTTCGGCGAATTCAATAAATATATAAAATCGCCGGTTAAAATGCAATTTCTTCCTGCATCATGCCCTGCCCATTGACAAAAGGGGGCGAAGTATTGTACTTACCGGTAGGTAAATAATTATCCCGTTTGGATGAGATGAAATGGAAAAAACGACGGATTCACCCGCCGATAACCCGGATGTCCGCGAACGGCTTCTGGCAGAGGCGCTGCGGCTGTTTACCTCACGGGGGTACGCCGCCACCACGGTCAGGGAGATCGTCGAGGCGGCGGGGGTGACCAAGCCGGTGCTCTACTACTACTTCGGCAGCAAGGAGGGGCTCTACCTGGAGATCATGAACGGCATAGGATCGCTGTTCGATCAGCGGGTCGATGCCCTGCGCATGACGAACGGCACGGTCCGTGAGCGGCTGTTGCACCTGTTTTCCGGCATGTTCGATGGTGCCAGGATGAATCTCGGCGCCGTCAGGCTGGCCTACGCCATCTATTTCGGTCCCCCCCAGGGGGCGCCGTTCATCGATTTCCACCGCTTCTTCGATCAGGTGCTGGCCATAGTCGACAGCCTGGTTGCCGAGGGGATGGAAACCGGCGAGATCCGTCCCTGCGACCGGCATCCCCTGGTCTGGACACTGGTCGGCAGCTACCACACGATCCTGGAGGAGCAGATCTGCCGCACCCCTCCCCGGGTGGACCGGGATGGTCTGTGCGCAGTGATCAACATGATTCTCGACGGTGCCGCCCCCCGCTCGGCCGCGGTCAGGGCAGAAGGAGAGTTGATATGAGAAACATCGCGCAGCTCGCGACCCTTGTCGCCTGCTGTCTGCTGGCCGCCTGTGACGGCGGGAAGGAGTCCGCTCCCCAGGCGGTCAAGCCGCCGGTGGCCGTGGAGACTGCCGCCGCAACCCCCATGGAACTGGTGGAAGGGGTGGAGGTCACCGGCAGTCTGGAACCCAAGTTCTGGGCCGACGTCAGGACCCAGATCCCCGGCCTGGTGAAACAGGTCTACGTCACCGAATGGGTCAGGGTGCGGAAGGGGACGCCACTGGCACGCATCGACATTGCCGAAACCGAGGCGCTGGTAAAGCGGGGGGAAGCGGCGGTGGAGTCGGCACGGGCCGGAGAAGTGCAGGCCAGGGTATCACTGAACCGGAGCGAGCGGGAACAGGCGCGGATCGTGAAACTGAAGGAGTCCGGCCTTGCCACCCAGCAGGCGCTGGACGATGCCCGCACCGAGGTGGAGGCCGCCCGGGCACGGGTGGACGCGGCCCGGGCCCAGATCCGGGTGGCCGAGGAGGACCTGCGGCAGGCCCGGGCGCGCCTGGCAAAGGGCCTGGTCGTCTCACCCATGGACGGGGTCGTGGGGATGAGGGAGGTCAACGTGGGTGACCTGGCCAGCGACGCGGCGGCGGGCAAGCCGATCTTCCGTATCGTCGACAACCGGCTCCTCAACCTGACGGTCAGTGTCCCGTCGGTGGATTCCGCCCGGGTCAGGGTCGGCCAGAAGCTGGAGTTCAGCGTCGACTCCTTTCCGGGGAAACCCTTTTCCGGCAGGGTTATGTTCGTCAATCCCGAGCTCTCCGCCGCCGATCGCTCTCTCAAGGTGATCGCCGAAGTGGAGAACCCCGGTGAACTCCTCAAGGGGGGGCTGTTCGCCAAGGGGCGGATCGTCACCGGCACGAGGAGCAATGTTCTGCTAGTGCCGCGCAGCGCGGTTGCCGGGCTCGATGTGACAAAGGGCACCGGCTCGATCTTCGTGGTCTCCGGGGGGGGCGTGCAGGTGCGGGGCGTCCGGGTCGGCTCCGCAAGCGGTGACAGACTGGAGATCGTCGACGGGCTGAAGACCGGGGAGGAGTACGTTGTCCGCGGCGGTTTCAACCTGAAGGACGGCGACCGGGTGAGCGTGTCGGCGCACCCGGCAGTGACACCCGCGGGAAAGGAGCAGGGAAAATGAAAAAGACCATCCTCTTCGTCTACAACGCCGACAGCGGCCTGTTCAACACCCTGACCGACATCGCCCACAAGATCTTCGCCCCCGAGACCTACGAGTGCAACCTCTGCGCCATCACCTACGGCAACTTTGCCATGCGGGCCGAGTGGAAGGAGTTTCTCGAGACCCTGGACCACGAGCTGGAGTTTCTCCACCGCGACGAGTTTAGCGGCCGCTATCCGGGGCTGTCTCCGGCGCTGCCGGCGATCTTCCTCAAGGATGGTGACCTGCTTGAACCGCTGATAACGGCCGAAGAGATCAACGGGTGCACCTCCATTGCCGACCTGAAGGATCTCATCACCGCCAGGCTGACCTGACACAAAGGACGCAGACGATGATTCTCTCCGATCTCTCCATCAAACGCCCGATCTTTGCCACGGTGATGATGCTCACCCTGGTGACCCTGGGGATCTTCTCCTTCAAGCGCCTCGGGGTGGAGATGTTCCCCAACGTTGAGTTCCCCATGGTCTCCATTATCACCACCTTCCCGGGGGCGTCGCCCGAGACGGTGGAGCGGGAGCTCTCCAAGCGGATCGAGGAGACGGTCAACCAGATCGCCGGGGTGAAGCACGTCTTCTCCACCTCCCGCGAGGGGGTCTCCACGGTTATGGTCCAGTTCCAGCTGGAACAGAAGGTGAACGACGCCGCCCAGGAGGTGCGGGCCAAGATCGGCTCCATCCGTGGCAGCCTGCCGGAGGGGATCGAGGAGCCGATCATCCAGAAGCTCGATTTCAATGCGGCGCCGGTGGCTTCCCTGGCGGTCCGCTCCGACACCCTTCCCCCCCGGGAGCTCACGACCCTGGTGGACAAGCGGATCAAGAAGCGTTTCGAGAACGTGGCCGGCGTGGGGAAGGTGGAGATGGTCGGCGGACAGAAGCGGGAGATCCGCGTCGACCTGGACCCGACCCGGCTGGACAGCCTCGGCCTCGGGGTGAATGACGTGGTGACCGGGCTCAGGTCGGAAAATACCAACACCCCCCTGGGGAGGATGACCAGGGGGACTGCCGAGTACCCCTTGCGGATCGACGGCAAGCCCGACCGTGCCGACCAGTACGGTCAGATGACCATCAGCCGCAGGGAGGGGCGCCCCATAACCCTGGGAGAGGTTGCCCGGGTGTCCGACGGGGTGGAGGAGAAGCGCAAGCTCGCCCTGGTCAACGGCCTGCCGGCCATCGGCCTGGACGTGTACAAGCAGTCCGGCGGCAACGAGGTCGAACTGGTGAACAACGTCAAGAAGACCATGGCCAGGGTACGGTCAGAGCTTCCTCCCGGGGTGACCCTCGACCTGGTGCGCGACGGGACCATCATGACCCGGGAGTCGCTGGCCGACGTGGAGGATACCCTGCTCATCGGCGGCATTCTCACCATCATCATCGTCTTCTGCTTCATCAATTCGTGGCGCTCCACCGTGATCACCGGGGTGACTCTCCCCATCTCGGTGGTCTCCACCTACATCATCATGTATGCCATGGGGATGACCCTGAACGTCATGACCCTCATGGCCCTGTCCCTGGCCATCGGCATGCTCATCGACGATGCCATTGTCGTGCGGGAGAATATCGTCCGTCACCTGGAGATGGGGAAGGACCATGTGGAGGCCTCCCGTTTCGGCACCTCCGAGATCGGCCTGGCGGTGTTCGCCACCTCCATGTCCATTGTCGCCGTGTTCATCCCGGTGGCCTACATGCGGGGGATCGTCGGCCGGTTCTTCTTCCAGTTCGGCGTCAGCGTCGCCTTTGCCGTGCTGGTCTCCCTGTTCGTCTCCTTTACCCTCGACCCCATGCTCTCCTCCCGCTGGCACGATCCCTCCATCCACCTGCAGGGGCGGCGCAGGGGGCTGGCCCGGTGGCTTGAGCGGTTCAACGACCGGTTCGACACCACTGCCGACCGCTACCGCGCTGCCATCGGCTGGGCCCTGGATCACCGCAAGACCGTGATGCTGGCCGCCCTGGGGGCATTTGTCGGCGGCATCGCGATCTTCGGCACCCTGGAGTCCTCCTTCATGGCGCTCTACGACAAGGGGGAGTTCCAGGTCTCCTTCAAGACCGCGCCGGACGCCTCCATGGCGGAGACCGAGAACCGGCTGAACGCCGTGCTGGCCGAGATAAAAAGCATTCCTGAGATCGACCACACCTACGCCACCATCGGCGCCGGCGACAACGGCACCGTGCGGGACGGCCTGGTCTACCTGAAGCTGAAGGAGCGGAGCGAGCGGCAGCGGGGGCAGTTCGAGCTGCAGCGGGAGGTGCGCCAGCGGCTGGGGCGGGTGGCCGGCATCACCATCTCCATCGAGGAGGTGGGGCAGATCGGCGGTGCCCAGAAGCCCCTCAACGTCAACCTCAAGGGGGACGATCTGGCGGTGCTCAAGCAACTGGGGCAGAAGCTGAAGGAAGAGCTGTACAAGACCCCCGGGATCGTCGACCTGGCGGTGACCCTGGAGCACGACATCCCCGAGTACCGCCTGAAGGTGGACCGGGAGAAGGCCCTCTCCGCCGGGGTGACCACCAATGACGTGGTCTCCTCCCTGAGCCGCCTGGTGGGGGGAGAGGCGATTTCCACCTACGAGGATGAGGATGGCGATGCGGTGGACGTGCGGGTTCGTCTCCCCGAGGCCTTGCGGCAGAACCCGTCCCAGGTCGGGGACCTGAAGGTGTCGGTGCCGGACGGCTCAGGCGGGAGCCGGCTGGTGCCGCTCTCCAGCCTGGCATCCATGGGGGTTGCGACCTCGCCGACGGAGATCAACCGCCGCGACCTTGCCCGCCAGGTGACCGTCTCCGCCAACCTGGACAACCTCCCCATCGGCACGGCGGTGAAGCATGTGGAGGAGGCGGCCAAACGGATCAACATGCCCCCCGGCTACTCCGTCAATCTCTCCGGCGAGGCGGAGGACATGGCCGAATCCTTTGGCTACATGGGGGAGTCGCTCCTTCTGGCGGTCATCTTCGTCTTCCTGATCCTGGCTGCCCAGTTCGAGTCGTTCTTCGAGCCCTTCGCCATCATGCTCTCCCTGCCGCTCTCCATTGTCGGCATGGCGGGGATGCTGAAAATCACCGGCGACACGGTCAACATCATGTCACTCATCGGCCTGATCATGCTCATGGGGCTGGTGACCAAGAACGCCATCCTCCTCGTCGACTACGCCAAGGTGCTGCGGGCCCGGGACGGCATGGCACGGCGGGAGGCGGTCATCCTGGCCGGTCGTACCCGCCTTCGGCCGATCATCATGACCACCCTGGCGATGATCTTCGGCATGCTCCCCCTGTTCTTCGCCCTCGGTTCCGGCGCCGAGATGCGCGCTCCCATGGCCCGGGCGGTGGTGGGGGGGCTGCTCACCTCCACCCTGCTGACCCTGCTGGTGGTGCCGGTGATGTATACCTACATGGACGACCTGGGGAGCTGGCTGAAGCGCAAATGGAGGAGGGAGCATGCCTGACCGTCCCCCCCTGGTACGACTCGACGCAAGCGGCGGCGACCGCTTTGCCTCCTCCTGGCGCTTCTCCGGTCACGTGGCGACCCTGGAGGCGCGGCAGCCGGCGGAGGTGGCAAACATACTCGACCGGGTGGAAAAGGCGGCAGGGGAGGGGCTTTTTGCCGTTGGCTACGTCGCCTACGAGGCCGCCGCGGGGCTGAATCCCGATCTCCCCCCCCGCTCCGGGGTGGAGGGGCTGCCGTTTGCCTGGTTCGCCCTCTACCGGCAGCGGCACCCTGCAGGGGACGATGAGTGTCCCGTGGAGGAGACGGCTGCGCCGCAGCTCCAGCCATCCCTTTCCCTCCCGGAGTACGACGCCGCTGTTGAGGAGATCCGCTCCCGTATCGCTGCCGGCGAGAGCTATCAGGTCAACTTCACCTTTCCGCTGAACGGCACCCTGGGCAATGAGCCGCTCCCCCTCTACAACCGGATCAGGGCGGGGCAGAAGGCACCCTTTGCCGCCTATCTGGACACCGGCCGCTTCGTGATACTGTCAGCCTCACCCGAGCTCTTCTTCGCCTCCAGGGACGGGGAGATCACTGTCCGCCCCATGAAGGGGACCGCCCCCCGTGGCCGCTGGACCGCCGAGGACCGGTCTCTGGCGGCCGGACTTGCCGCCAGTCCCAAGGAGAGGGCGGAGAACCTGATGATCGTCGACCTGCTGCGCAGCGACCTGGGGATCGTGGCCGAGACCGGCACGGTGACGGTTGACTCCCTCTTCGACGTGGAGCGCTACCCCACGGTGCACCAGATGACCTCCACGGTCAGCGCCCGGTTCCGCTCCGGGACCAGCCTCAGCGACGTTTTCCGCGCCCTCTTCCCCTGCGGCTCGGTGACCGGTGCACCCAAGCGGCGGAGCATGGAGATCATCGCCGGCCTGGAGAAGTCGCCCCGGGGTGTCTACTGCGGGGCGATCGGCACGGTTGGCCCGGGTGGGGAGGCGGTCTTCTCCGTGGCGATCCGCACCCTGCTCCTCGACCGGGCCGACTCCCGCCTCACCCTGAACGTCGGCAGCGGCATCACCTGGGATTCAAATCCCGGGGCCGAGTACCGGGAGTGTCTCGCCAAGGGGGCCTTTCTCCATGCCGATAACAGGCCGTTCCAGCTGATCGAGACGATGCGGCGGGAAAACGGGACCATTCTCCGGCTGGACCGGCACCTGGCACGCCTTGCGGCCTCGGCGGACTATTTCGGCATCCCCTGTGATCGGGAAAAGGCCCTGGCCATGCTGGCCTCCCTGCCCGATTGTGCCGGCCCGGTGCGTCTGCGCCTGACCCTGGACGCTCACGGTGAGTTCGGCCTGACAACGGCGCCCCTGGTTGTTGACAGCACCCCGGTGCGGCTGGGGATGGCCCGCGTCTCCGTGGACCCGTCGGACCGTTTCCGCTACCACAAGACATCCCGGAGGGAGCTCCTCGACGGGGAGCGGCTGGGGCGGAGCGATTGCGACGAGGTGCTCTTCGCCAACAGCCGGGGGGAGTTGACCGAGGGGAGTTACCATAACCTGGTGCTATGCCTCGACGGCCGCCTCGTGACCCCCGCTCTGGGGTGCGGGCTCCTCCCCGGTGTGCTGCGGGAAGAGCTCCTGGAGTCGGGCGACATAGGCGAGGCGATCCTCCACCCGGACGACCTGGAGCGGGCAGAGGAGATCTGGCTGATCAATTCACTGCGCGGCTGGCGCCGGGCAGTCATGACGCAGTCGTAACCGATGAGGTACGGCTTCCAAGGAGAACTGAAGTGAAACGTGTTGTCATTGCCCTGCTGCTTCTGGGTGCGGCATCGATTGCCCGGGCCGACGCCGGGCGCCTCACCCTTGATCAGGCGCTGCAGATTGCCATGGAGAAGAACCGTGATATCGACGTGGCCCGGGAGTACGGCAAGTATGTCCAGGGGCGTTACCTGGAGGAGCGGGCCGCCGCCCTGCCGCAGCTCTCCCTCTCCGCCGGTTACACCGCCTCGCGGGACGACGGCCAGCCGCCGGTCATGGGGGGGGAAACGACCATGTACACCAGCAGCGCCGGCCTGTCACTCTCCCAGCCCCTCTACACCTGGGGTAAGATCGGCGCCGCCATCCGCGCCGCCGAGGCGGGGCTCCGCACCGCCGGCGAAGAGCTGCGCGCGGCGCGGCAGGCTGCCTATCGCAATGTTTCTGTCGCCTTCTACGAAGTGCTCCTCCATCGGGAGCTGCAACGGCTCGCCGAGGAGAATCTGGAACAGAAGAAACGCCACGCCGATGAGGCCCACAAGCGTTTTAGCGCCGGGGTTGCCACGGATTACGACGTGCTCGCCGCGGATGTGGCGGTCGAGAATGCCAGACCGGAGACGATCCGCACCGCCAACCAGCTCCGTATCGCCCGGGAGCGGCTTCGCTTCCTCCTTGCAGGGGAAGACGAGGGGCTGGACGTGGAGGGGAGTTTGGCCGTCACCCCCGAACCGGTCCCCGAGTACGGGGATGCCCTGCAACGGGCCATGGCCAGGCGGCCGGAGCTGGCCAACCAGCGGGAGAAGATCAACATCTACGGCGAACTGGTGACCATTGCCGCATCGGACAACAAGCCGCGCCTCGACCTGAAGGGTGGCGCCGGCTACGGGGCCACGGACAGCAGCCTCTTCGACAGCTCCGGTCCCAACTGGAACGTGGGGGTCTACCTCTCATTCCCGTTCTTCGACGGCTTCCGCACCGATGGCCGGGTGCAGCAGGCCCGGAGCGATCTGGAGGTCAGGAGGATCGAGGAGCGAAAACTTGCTGACGCCATCGCCCTGGAGGTGCGCAATTCCATCAGCAATCTGCGGGAGGCAGGTGAGATCCTCACCGCCCTGGCCGGCACGGTGCGCCAGGCGGAGCGGCTGCTGCAGATGGCGGAGAAGGGGTACGAGTACGGGGTGAAGATCCGGCTGGAGGTGGATGATGCCCAGCTGAACCTGCTGCAGGCGCGCAGCAGTCTGGCACGGGCCTCGCGGGATTACCTGGCGGCCCGGGTCGTCCTGGCCTGGGCCATGGGTGTGGCGGGGGAGTGAGGTTCGGGGTCAGGGGTTCGGAGGGCGAGGTGTCCCCTCCCGGTTCAGGAGGGGACTGGGGTGGTCGGGTTTGCCCTGAGCCCTGAGCCGGACGGTCAGTCTATCTGCTCGACCAGGTAGTTCTGGATCCCCATCTGCTTGATCTGGTCCAGCTGGGCCTCGATCAGGTCGATGTGTTCTTCCTCCTCGCGGAGGATCGACTCGAGCAGTTCGCGGGTGCCGTTGTCCCCGACCTCCACACAGACCCGGATGCTCTCGTTGTATCCCTTGATCGCCCCTTCCTCCGCCACGTGGTCGTTTATGTGCATTTTCCCCACCTCGGCGCCGATGTGGACCTTGTTCAGCTTGGTGACGATCGGTATCCCTTCGAGGAAGAGTATGCGGGCTATCAGCTTCTCGGCATGCTTCATCTCGTCGATGGAACGTTTGCGGATCATGGCGTGCAGCCGCTCGTACCCCCAGTTTTCGCACATTTCGGCATGGACGAAATACTGGTTTACGGCGGTAATCTCCTCTGCAAGCCGTGCATTCAGGTGCTCGATGACTTTTTCATTTCCTTTCATTGGATCCTCCCGTATTTGTTCGTCCGGTAACCGGCCAAGCCACGTCATTTCAAGTCAAGCAGACTTCCTGGCAAGGTCAAGGTGATGCTCCGATTTTTTCGGTCGTGTTCCCGGGCTCAGTCCATGTCCCATCCGGCGGCACCGATCAGCGGCACGAACATGACCCCCATCAGGTTTTCCTGCCGGTATTCGTCCTCACCGTGTCGGAGAACCCGGAGAAGGGACTGGAAGGTCGGATTGCGACCGACCGGGATGACCAGTCTCCCGCCGATTGCCAGTTGCCGGAGAAGCGGCAACGGCACCTCCGGCGCGCCGGCGGTCACCACGATGGCATCATACGGTGCAGACGGCGGCCACCCCAAGCTCCCATCGCCCACATGCACGTCGATGTTGGTGAAGCCGAGCCGCTCCAGGCGCTTTCGTGCCGAGATCGCCAGTTCCTCGATCCGCTCCACGGTCTGTACCCTGGTGACGAGCCTGCTGAGCACCGCGGCGGCATAGCCGGAACCGGTCCCTATCTCCAGAACCTTGTCGGTCTCTTTCAGCTCCAGTGCCTCGGTCATGTAGGCTACCATGTACGGCTGGGAGATCGTCTGCCCCTCGCCAATCGGGAGCGGCCCGTCATTGTAGGCGAATTCGAGAAGATGTCGCGGAACGAACTCCTCCCGGGGGACTGCCCGCATTGCCTCCAGAACAGCCTTATTATGCAGCCCGCGATACTCCAGCTGCTCCCTGATCATCAGTTCACGCAGATAAGCGAAGTCGTGCATTGGTCGGGGGCCCCCGTCGGCGTCGATCGGCTCTCCATGAAGTGCAACTGCATCCCTCCTGCCGGCAGCCACGGCCGGCGCCCGGGTGCACGGAGTGGCAGGCGGGTGAATGTTGGGCGCCATTGGATTCTGCAATAGTTCAATAACCGTATCAGAATTATCGGGTAATTCAATCTGTGCCCGGATCGGGCCGTTTTCTTGACTATTTTGCGTCAATGGTTAGAATCTTTTTAATGATTCGGGCTGTTGACAGTCGCCAGAGTGATGCTCGGATAGGGGGCACAATGATCACGGAGAACATCAAGCGTTTTATCGAGGGGGTCGAGTATGCTTTCGTCGCATCGGCGGATGCGCACGGCTGTCCCCATCTTGCCGCCGGACAGGGATTGCGGTCGCCTGATCCGGGCCACCTGGTTTTCGAGGCATGGTTCTGCCATACAACGCTTCAGAATCTTGAAGGTAACCCCTCGATTGCCATTGCCGTTGCCGATCCGGTGTCGGGCAACGGCTATCAGTTCATCGGCCGGATCGAGAGGAGTGAGGAGGCTTCCGTCCTCGACGGCTATGCGCCGGATGTAGAAATCCCCGGCATGCCCCAGGTGAAGTCACGGCTGTATGTTTCGGTTGAGAAAATAATGGATTTCTCCGCCGGCAGGCACACGGACCAGCCGCTGTGACCAGGGCGCTGGTACGGTGACAGCGGTTGACGCAGAGATTCCTTGAGCAGATCATCCCGATCGTCTCTCGTGTGCCTGATGGCAACGAAAAAACCCCGCTTTTCCACGGCGGGGTTTTTTCGTTGCTTCGTGCCACCATCTGGGGATGGTGGCACGAAATCGTCAATGCCGCTTGCTGGCTACTGTTTCAGGAAAAGAGATATGCTGTTAACCGAGCCGTCGTCAAGCGCTGCCTGAATCCGGAACGTCCCTGAAGAGAGGCTCTTGGTGTAGAGGTTGTAAATGTACATGCTGTCGCTGGCAAGCCTGAAGAAGTTGCCGGTGTCCGCTCCGCTGGTGGATGTTACTTCAATGGGGTCGCCAACCGGCTCGTCTCCGGAGAACTGCTGCAGGTAAAGCCTTGCAACCGCCGTGGTGACTGCTGCGCCGTTGGCATCGCAGAGACCGAATTTGACCGGGATGGTGGAGCCGAGCTTGAACGGCTTGAGCAGGTTTACCGGTGGTTCGAACACTCCCGTGCAGCCGTATTTCACGAAGATGGTGGCAGTTTTCACGGTGGTATTGCCGAAATCGTCCACCGCGGTGAAGG
>Ga0073934_10007442_pt1 | contig 15241 bp, 8 predicted proteins | sample LarsenN4metaG_FD_76834 | JGI IMG/M metagenome (GOLD analysis project Ga0073934, IMG submission 76834) | Hot spring sediment bacterial and archeal communities from British Columbia, Canada, to study Microbial Dark Matter (Phase II) - Larsen... ...
GGCGACCAACTCCTTGCCCGTTCCGGTTTCGCCCAGGATGAGCACCGAGGCTTCGGTGGCGGCCACGAGGTCAATTTGGTTGATGATTTGACGCAAGGCGGCACTTTGGCCGATGAGATCACCGAAGGCGCGGGCTTCGACGACCTCCTCGCGCAGATAATCGTTCTGTTGCTGAAGCTGAGCCTTGAGGCGTTGAATCTCCTCAAAGGCGCGAGCGTTGGCGATGGCCGCGCCGATGTAGTTGGCAAAGGCACGCCCCCACGGACGCCCCTCCTCGGCGAGCATCGTGCGCGAGAAAACCAGAATCAGACCCAGAACCTCGCTGTTGTGGATGATGGGTGTGGCACCACAGGCTCGAATTCGTTCGCGTTCCAGCCAGTCAAAACCGACCAGATCATCCCGAGTGGAATGCAAAGAAGGAAGGACGACCTGCTCGCCCCCGGCCACAGTTCGGCCGAGGAAGCCAGTGCCGAGAGGTAGTCGCGCGTTGGGGCTGTCAAAGCATGTGGTGTTCGAGAGAGAGGAGGTCACGGACAGCCCCCGGTCCGCCACCAGGTGGAGACAGCGGGTCTGGTCGGAACACCGGGTTCGGTGGGGGCAAGAGGTGCAGCGGTCCCCGGGCCCGATCAGCCAGATTTGCGCGCAAGCAATGGCAGGCCTCTGAACCGCCAGGCTCACCAGTTTGTTTAACAGATCCTCCAGGGAGTGTTCATGGGCTATCTGCAGGAGGGCCTGGAGTGCGAAATTCGGATCAAACCGCGCGTCACTATCGGAAAGCATAGGGGTTGAATCTGCTCGACGCGCAACGAAACGTCGAAGGAAAAAGGGACGAATTATCGGACGGACGTTTTTTCGACCCTTGCGATGCCGACTGACCACGATCGCTATCTATTGGCGTTCAATATATTAGAATCAATCCAAGGTGGTGGCACGGTCCATGCGGAGGATGAATGGTAACGGGGCGCGAACTGGACAATGCGAGTGCGGATGCATCGAACTCCAATCTCTGAAGTGAACCAGCAGAACTTCGAAGCTGAGGTTCTGCGGGCAGCCTTGCCGGTATTGGTCGCGTTTGTGGCGTCGTGGAGCCGCCCTTGCCACGTGATCACGGCGGTCTTGAGTGAGGTGGCCGATGCGTGCGCGGGCCAGGTGAAAGTGGTCAAGGTCAATGCAGATGATCATCCCGAGTTAAGCCTGTGGTACGGGGTCGAGTCCATTCCCACGCTCCTTGCTTTTGCGGGAGGAAGGGTTCGCGCGCAGTTGGTGGGAACAGCCAGCAAGGAAGCCATTTTGGCCAGGCTGCAAGCGGTGATGGAATCCAATAAGGACGACGCGATTAGGCCTACGAACGATACAACAACATGAAGGACAATATTGATTCTCGGGGCAGGAGCTACGCCGAAGGCAGGACTGGCCGTCGGTTTTCGTTAGCGTATGGGGCCGCACTTGCCCTTGCCGGAGGGCTGGTTGTGGGGGGCTGTAAACGGGCACAACAACCTGCGCAGCAGTTGGTGCCCGAGGTGGTGACGATGGTGGTGGTGACGCAACGCATGGTGTTGACGACGGAACTGCCCGGGAGAACCGCGCCTTATCTCATTGCGGAGATTCGCCCCCAGGTCAACGGGCTGATTCAGAAACGCCTGTTCACGGAGGGTGCGGATGTAAAACAGGGTCAGGAGCTCTACCAGATTGATCCGGCGCCGTTTCAGGCGGCGTTCGATAACGCGAAAGCGGCCCTGGCCCGGGCTGAGGCCAATCTGCCAGCGATTCAGTCGCGGGCCGAACGTTTCAGAAGGGCGCTGGCCGACAGGGCGGTCAGCCAACAGGACGCCGACGACGCCGAGGCTGCGCTGAGACAGGCGCGGGCCGAGGTGGATTATTGGAAGGCCATGGTGGTTTCGGCTGGCATCAACCTCGGCTACGCGCGGGTCACTTCGCCCATTTCGGGGCGCATTGGGAAGTCAAGCGTTACGGATGGTGCGATCGTGACTGCGTATCAGCCTGTGCCATTGACGACAATCCAGCAACTGGACCCGATCTATGTGGACGTCACACAATCTGCAAATGAGTTGCTGCGGTTGCAGCGTCGGCTCAAGGAGGGGCACATCCACAGCGCCGGAGAGGTTTCGAGCCGTGTGCAACTCATTCTGGGAAATGGTTCGCCTTATGATGGAGAGGGTGAACTGCAGTTTCGGGATATCTCGGTGGACCCAACGACTGGGTCCGTGACCTTGCGCATGGTCTTCAAGAACCCGGATGGGGTGCTGTTGCCCGGGATGTATGTGCGGGCGATCGTGACGGAGGCGGTAAAGGAAGCGGCGATTGTGATCCCCCAGCAAACCGTGGGCCGCACTCCCAAGGGAGATGCCTATGTGTTTGTGGTGGGCGCGGATAGCAAGGTGGAGCAGCGTCCGGTCATTCTGGAGCGTGCTGTGGGCAACCAATGGTTGGTCTCGGGAGGGTTGCAGCCTGGTGAGCGGGTGATCGTGGAGGGTGTGCAGAAGGTGCGTCCCGGCGGGCCAGTGAAGGAAGCTGTGGCCGGCGGAGGGGCGGCGGGGGCAACCAGCGCGCCTGCGGGGACAAACTCGAACGCAAGGGAGTGATGCCATGCTGTCCCGCTTCTTTCTCCAGCGGCCGGTTTTTGCGTGGGTCATCGCCATTGTGATGATGGTCCTGGGGGGCCTGGCCATTCACAGTCTGCCGATTTCGCAATATCCGCCCATCGCTCCGCCTTCCATCGCGATTGAGGCGTTTTACCCGGGGGCCTCGGCCGAAACGGTCGAGAACAGTGTGACGCAGATCATCGAGCAAAAGATGACGGGCTTCGATGACATGTTGTATCTGTCGGGGACCAGCGATTCGGCGGGGGCGTCACGGGTGGAGTTGACATTCAAGCCGGGCACCGACCCGGACCTTGCGTGGGCAAAAGTGCAGAACAAACTGCAGCTTGCGATGACCAGTCTGCCCGAGGTAGTGCAGCGTTCAGGTGTCATGGTCAGCAAGTCCACGCGGAACTTTCTCATCATTGTGGGCCTGATTTCCGAGGATGGCAGCATGGACGGCAACGATCTGCGCGACTACGCGGCCTCGAATCTGGAGAAGGTGCTGGCCCGCGTGCCGGGAGTGGGGGAGGTCATGACGTTTGGCTCGCAGTATGCCATGCGTGTCTGGCTGAACCCGGACAAGCTGACGGAATACCAGCTTACGGTCGAGGACGTGATTCTGGCGTTACGGGCCTACAACGTGGAGGTGTCAGCGGGGCAGTTTGGCGGCACGCCTGCGCTTCCCGGGCAACGGTTGAACGTTTCGATCATCGTGCAGAACCTGCTCAAGACGCCCGAGGAGTTTGCCGCCATCCCTCTGCGCATCAACTCCGACGGATCGGTGGTGCGGCTGCGGGACGTGGGGCGGACGGAACTGGGAACAGAGTTTTACGATGTGCAGGTTTTCAACAACGGGCGGCCCGCGGCGGGCCTGGCGGTGCGACAGGCGCCCGGGGCCAACGCACTCGATACCGCCGATGCGATCAAAACGCGGATGGCCGAGATGAGCCGGTACTTCCCCAAGGGAATGAAGGTGGTCTATCCCTACGACACCACACCGTTCGTCAAGGTGGCGATTGACGAGGTCGTGAAGACTCTGATTGAGGCGGTGATTCTGGTGTTTCTGGTGATGTGGCTGTTCATGGGGAACATGCGGGCCACACTCATTCCGACCATCGCGGTTCCCGTGGTCATTCTGGGGACGTTTGCGGTGCTGGGCGCCTTCGGATTTTCCATCAATATGCTGACTATGTTTGCCATGGTGCTGGCCATCGGCTTGTTGGTGGACGACGCGATTGTGGTGGTGGAGAACGTCGAGCGCATTATGAGCGAGGAGGGCTTAAGCCCGTTCGAGGCTACGGCGAAGTCCATGGACCAGATCACCCCGGCTCTCATAGGAATCGGGGTGGTGCTGGCGGCCGTGTTTGGGCCGATGGCCTTTTTCGGCGGATCGACAGGGGTGATTTACCGGCAGTTTTCGATCACCATCGCGTCGGCCATGCTGCTTTCGGTGCTGGTGGCGTTGATTCTGACACCGGTGCTTTGCGCCACCATGCTCAAGCCCGTGGCCAAGGGCCATCAGCCGGCGGAGAGCGCCGTGTGGTTTCTCCGGCCGTTTTTTCTCTGGTTCGACCGGGTGTTCTTCCGCACGCGCGACTGGTGTGTGGGACTGGTGGGCCACGGGCTGGCGCGCCGACTGCGCTACGTGCTGGTCTTTGCGACCATTGTTGGCGGACTGGGGTTCCTGTTCATGCGCATGCCAGGGTCGTTTCTGCCCGACGAAGATCAGGGCATTCTCATGTGCCAAATCATTCTTCCCACGGGCTCGACGCTGGAGCAAACCCAGGCGGTTGCGGACGAGGTAAAAACGCATTTTCTCGAACGGGAAAAGGCGGCGGTGGAATCCTGCATGACGATCGCAGGCATGAGCTTTGCCGGGCGAGCCCAGAACAACGGCATGGTGTTCGTGAAACTAAAGGACTGGGCTTTGCGCAAGCGGGCGGATTTGCGTGTGACAGCGATCGCAGGTCGCGCCATGGGGGCCTTTGCCCGAATGCGGAACGCCCAGGTTTTCGCCTTTCCGCCGCCGCCGGTCATTGAACTGGGCACAGCCCGGGGTGTGGACTTTCAATTGGTGGACCGGGGCGGACAGGGTCACGACGCGCTGATGAGCGCGCGCAACCAGTTTCTGGGGCTGGCCGCCCTGGATGAGCGGCTGGCGCGTGTGCGACCAAACGGGCTGGACGATGTGGCGCAGTTTCGAGTGGATGTAGATTGGGAAAAGGCGGGCGCGCTGGGCGTGCCGATTAACGCCATTCATAACAGCCTGGCGGCGGCCTTTGGCAGCGCCTACGTCAACAACTTCATTCAGGCGGGGCGCGTGAAGCGCGTTTACGTCCAGGCGGACGCGCCCTATCGCCGACTGCCTAGTGATCTGGACAGGATCTTTGTGCGGAATGCGGCGGGCAAGATGGTGCCGTTTGCCTCCTTTGCCTCCACGCGTTGGTCGTCGGGATCACCCCGGCTGGAGCGCTTCAACGGGTTTCCGTCCATGAACATCCAGGGGGAACCGGCGCCGGGTCACAGCACGGGGCAAGCAATGGGCGCGTTCGAAGAAATCGCGTCCAGGTTGCCACAAGGGATCGGCTATGACTACACCGGTGTATCCTACCAGGAACGCATGGCCAGCAGGCAGACCGCCCCGCTGTACGCCTTTTCGATACTGGTGATTTTCTTGTGCCTGGCGGCTCTTTACGAAAGCTGGCCCATACCCATCTCGATTCTGTTGGTTTTGCCTCTGGGGGTGTTGGGGGGAGTGATCGCCTCGACATTGCGAGGGCTGCCCAACGATGTTTATTTCCAGATCGGACTCCTGACGACGCTGGGGCTGACAACCAAGAACGCCATTCTCATCGTCCAATTTGCCAAGGCCCGCGTGGAGCAAGGCATGGATTTGATCGGGGCGACCGTGGAGGCCACGCGATTGCGTTTTCGCCCCATCGTCATGACTTCGCTGGCTTTTGGGTTCGGTGTGTTGCCGCTGGCGCTGGCCAATGGAGCCGGCGCCGGTGCCATGACCGCGATTGGCACCTCGGTGCTTGGCGGGATGGTGACGGGCACCGTGCTGGTGGTTTTCTTCGCACCGCTGTTCTATGTTCTGGTCGAGAGGACTTTTGGCTCGCGCAAACAGTCGAAGGCGACCTCTCTTGCTGCGAGGATTCGAGGCGGGACCATGAGCATCTGGATTGCCCTGGCTGGAATTATAGTCCTTGGCACAGGATGCACGTTGGCACCTCGATATGCCCGGCCGTCTCCTCCGGTTCGCGAAACCTGGCCCAGCGGGCCGGCTTATCGCGACCTGACGGCGGTGACGAATACGCCCTGCACGGCCGAGACGGCCTGGCGGGAGATCTACACGGACGCGGGCCTCAGGGGGGTGATCGAAATGGCGCTGACCAACAACCGCGACCTGCGGATCGCCTCGATGAGTGTCGAGCGGGCACGGGCTTACTACGGCATTCAGCGGGCTGGGCTCCTCCCAGCCGTGGATGCTGTCGGCAGCGCAAGCAAGGCGCGCACGCCGGGTGATCTGGCCAGTTCCGGCAAAGCCCAAACGACGGAGCGCTACGATGCAAACCTCGGCGTGGCCGCGTGGGAGATTGATTTTTTTGGACGCATTCGCAGTCTGAAAGACCGGGCTTTAGAGGAGTTTTACGCGAGCGAACAGGCCCGTCGAAGCGTGCAGATTCTCCTCGTGTCCTCGGTGGCGCAGGCGTATTTCGCTCTGGCGGCGGACCGAGCCAATCTGCGCCTGTCGCAAAACACCCTCGAAGCTCAGCAGGCGGCATTCGATCTGGTGCAACGCCGTTACGATCTTGGGCTTGTCCCGGAGCTGGAATTGTTTCGGGCCCAGACGCCGCTTGAGGTGGCGCGCCGGGATGTGGCCCTTTACCAACAGCGCGTAGCGGAGGGTGAAAACGCGTTGAACCTGCTGGCTGGCGGCCCGGTGCCCATCGAATTGCTTCCCGCCGATCTGGACGCGGTTTGCCCGCCGCGTGGGGTTTCGGCGGGCCTTTCTTCCGCAGTGCTGCTCAACCGCCCGGATGTGCAGGAGGCTGAGAGTCTTCTCAAAGCCGCCAACGCCGACCTTGGCGCCGCTCGCGCCGCTTTCTTCCCGCGTGTAACCCTCACAGCGGCACTGGGCACGGCCAGCGGCGAGTTGTCCGGCTTGTTTGAGGCGGGGTCGGGCGCGTGGAGTTATGCGCCGAAGATCGTCATGCCGATCTTTGATGCCCGCACCTGGTCGGCGCATAAAGCCGCCAGGGTTCAGCGGGAACTTGCGGTGGCGCAATATGAGAAAGCGATTCAGAGCGCCTTTCGTGAGGTGGCCGATGCCCTCGCGGCGCAAGGTTCGGTCGGCACGCAGTTGGGCGCACAGCAGTCCCTGGTCAAGGCCCTGTCCGAAACGTATCGGCTGGCTCAATCCCGTTTCGACAAGGGGATTGACAGTTACCTGGGTGTTCTCGATGCCCAGCGGTCTCTGTTTGCGGCCCAGCAGGCCTTAAATTTTCTGCGGCTGCAGAAATTGAGCAACGACGCCAGGCTGTACGCCGTGCTGGGCGGGGGTTGGACGGCGGAATCCGGAAATCCGTCTAGCGTGGCAAAGGAGGCCGCTCATGGCGAGCCCCCGATCCCGGGCCAGAGTCAGTGAGCCCCCGTTGAGAATACCGAACTTGTCCGCTGGTTTGGAGGGACGTGATCACTTCACCGAGAAGCTGGGGTCAGAAATGACTTCGATTGGCGGCGCTTTTTTGCAGAGGAACTGAACTGTGACGCATTCCGGTGGCGAGGGGTTGGTCCCGGTGGTCCAGAGTGTTAGGATCGAAGGGCACCAGGGGTTTTTGGTGGTTCAACCGCCGGATCCAGCCAGATCCAGCTTGGTACTTTGGCAGGCCAAGATGGTTTGCGGGAGCGGGGGAGAGCTGGTCCCGCTCGCCCTGCAACAGCGTGGTGGCATGCTGCTTCAGGCGAAACATCGTTTTGCTTTTCGGGGCACCAGTGCCTATGGTGTAGCAGCAGATGCAACCATCGTTGTTTGAGCTGACGATCAAGATTTTCGCCGACGGGGCGGACAAGCAGAGCATGCTCGCTCTCTACGCCAACCCGCTGATTCGCGGCATGACTACCAACCCCACCCTCATGCGCAAGGCGGGCATCGCAGATTATGAGGCTTACGCCAGGGAGGTGCTGGAGACGGTGCGGGACAAGCCCATTTCTTTCGAGGTGTTTTCTGACGAATTCCCGGAGATGCGGCGGCAGGCTCTGAAGATCGCCTCGTGGCAGAATAATGTTTATGTCAAAATTCCGATCACCAACACCCGCGGCGAGTCGAGTGGGCCACTGATTGCCGAGTTGGCCCGGGAAGGCGTGCGCCTCAACGTGACAGCGATTCTCACACTCGACCAGGTGCGTCTTGTGGCCGGCGCGCTCAATCCGGCCGTGCCCTCGGTGGTCAGCGTGTTTGCCGGGCGCATTGCCGATACAGGCCGGGACCCCGTGCCAATGATGCGCGAGGCACTCGGGCTCCTGGCAAGCCAGCCCCGCGCCGAGCTGCTTTGGGCCAGCGTGCGCGAAGTGCTCAATATCTGGCAGGCGGCGCAGTGCGGGTGCCATATCGTCACCGTCCCGCATGACATCCTGGCCAAGGCGATCAAGCTGGGCGGCATGGAGCTTGCGGCTCTCTCGCTGGACACGGTCAAGATGTTTGCCAGCGACGCGGCTGCGGCCGGTTACACTCTGTAACAAGCAGGGCTGGTTTACTAAGCCCGGCACCCGGACCACGGAATTCAACAACCCTGCTCGCTGTTGGTCACTCCGTCACGTCAGCGGTTAAGGCTTTGCCAGGAACAGACCGTCCAAAAGGGATTTTGGTGCCCCAACGGTGAGCCATTGGCAGTCGGGGTGGTGCGAACCAAAACCTCAGTGAACCGCATTATATGGAGCGGCCTCGGCCGGGGCCGCCCTGTCGCCCCATCTCTGTGATTGCCGCGGATAGAGTAACCGGCAGCTTCCGGGCCGTCCAACATCGCGAACGGATCGGTTCTCAAAACGCTCAGTGCGGCGAAGAGCGGGTCAGGTGCTCAGTCTCTTACTGCGATGGAAAAGGTCTGACTCGCCGCCCATTGCAATCGTTGGGTTGCTCAGGTCGGGCGTGTCCTTTCCCATTTCACGATGGTGGTCGGGTGAACTCCCCCAGTGGGGAGCGCTGCCGTTGGGATCTTTGGACGCTCTCGCAGCCATTCGGGATGGTAGTTCTTCGCCCCCGGGCTAACCACTCCTTGTCTTCCGGACGGTTCAGCATGTTCTGGAGCTGCCCGGACTTTGCCATCGTCCCTGGTCCCCTGCCTTAATCTCCCCTTTACTGACAGTTGACGAACACTACCCAGCCACGATTGTGGAGGCCCTTTGCGCTTGACACCGCTGGTTAGGCAGGGCTATGAGCGGCACAACGTTCCCGACATGAATCATTGACCAGACCATGAAGCCCATGACGCCCAGCATCTCATTCGGACCCCAGACTACGCGACGGAACTTCCTTCGGGTGTCAGCGGCAGCTTCTGCTGCCGTGGCCGCAGGAGTCCTCGACCTTTCCCGAAGCGCCCACGCGGCGGGGAGTGATGTTCTGCGTGTGGGCATGATTGGTTGCGGCGGCCGCAACGCGGGTGCGGCTCTGCAGGCCTTGAGCGCCGACCCTGGCGCCCAACTGGTGGCGATGTGTGACATCCTCATGGACCGTGTGAAGGCCCAGCGGGCGGAAATCCAGAAGCGGAAGCCGGAGCAGACCAAGGTGAAGGACGAGCTTTGCCTGGCGGGTTTTCACGCTTACAAGCAGGTGATCGAGGCTTCGGACGTAGTGCTGATCGCCAATGCGGCGAAATTTCATCCGCTGCACTCGTTGGAAGCGATCAAGGCGGGGCGGCATGTGTTTGTGGAGAAACCGCACGGCATTGACCCTTATGGGCTGAAGATGATGCAGCAGGCTTGCGACCTGGCGCGGGAGAAGAAACTGAGTATCATGTCCGGCCTGCACAGCCGGCATCACCCGGGTTACCAGGAGACCATCCAGCGCATTCACGATGGCCAGATTGGGGACATTGTGGCCATCGAGGAGAATTTCCTGCGGGCTCCCTATGGGGTGGTGAGCCGCAACCCGGGCCTGAACGAGATCGAGTGGCAATGCAGCACGCAATATCACTTTGTGTGGCTTTCGGGTGACGACGTGGTGCAGTCCCTCGTGCACAACATGGATCGGGCGAGTTGGGCAATGCGGAACGCCGCTCCGATCAAGTGCCACGGACTGGGAGGGCGGTCCTCGATGACGGACGCCATCTACGGCAACGTGTTTGATCATCATTCGGTGATTTACGAGTTTCCGGGGGGTGTTCGGGTGTACGCGTTTTGCCGGACGACCACCGGCTGTTACGACGAATCTTCCAGTCTGGTGTTTGGAACCAAAGGGCGGGCGAACATTCTGGCGTGTCGCATCGAGGGTGAGAACCGGTGGCGATATCAGGGGGGTGGGGATCCGTATCAGATCGAGCATGACAAGCTGTTCGCGGCCATCCGGTCCGGGCAGCCGGTCAACAGCGGGGATTATATGGTGCGCAGCACAATGATCGCGGTGATGGGGCAGATCTCGTGCTACACGGGCAAGGAAGTGACCTGGGAACAGATTAACCAGTCGAATTTCGCCTATCCCCCTAAACCGGAGGCGTGCCACGACCAGATGGAGCCGCCGGTCAAGCCTGGTCCGGATGGGCGGTACGAGGTTTACGTACCCGGAAAGACGGTTCTCATTTGACAGACCTGTGTCAAGGCGGTCGCCATGGCCGCCTCTGGCCCGCACGCAAGAGCATGGCAGCAAAGCTGCCCCGGGCTTCAAACCAAAAGGTCGCGCGCGACCGCGACGAGCCTGTCGGCAGTCAGGTGGTGATGCTGGTAGAGGTGTTCGGCGACATAGGCGGACTGTCCGAATTCGCCGGGGATTCCCAGTGATTTCATGCGATGGGGGATGCCCGCTGTGGCGAGGGCGTGGGAGAGCAGCGCACCCATGCCACCCAGAACCTGATGGTCTTCAATGGTGACAATGCGCCCGCCACAGGCCCGGACGGCCGCACCGATGGTTTCGACATCCACCCGGTTGACGAAGGGGTGATTGATCACGGTCGCTTTGATTCCCTGTTCGAGAAGCCGCTGGCCTGCCTCGATGGCTTTGCTCAGGAGCACGCCGCAGCCAACGATGACGACATCGCTGCCAGACTGGAGGACTTGAGCTTTTCCCCATGTGCAGATGGCGTTTTCCGCCCAGCGCAAGGGGTAGTTCTCACGTCCAACGAAGAAGATGCATGTCTCGCCATCCCGGCCAGCCAGGCGATCGGCAGCTTGGCGCTTGATGGCTTCGTACATCAGGGCTTCTGCTTCATCGGCACAGGAGGGGACGATGACGACGGTGTGGGGGATGGAAGCAGTGGCGGCAATATAGGTAGTGGCCTGGTGTGAAGCGCCGTCGGCTGCGTCCTGGAGACCGACGTGGGAGAAGATGGCCACAACCGGGGCCTGGGAGAGTGCAGCCATGGTCAGAGGCAGGTTACCTTTGGTTACGCCGAACTGACCGAAGGTGTCCACAACTGGAATAAAGCCGGCCTTGGCAAAGCCGGCACCCACACTGATCATGTTGGCCTCGGCGATGCCTACTTCGATCCAGCGGTCGGGGAAACTCTTCTGAAAGAGACTGATGCCGGTGGAACCTTGCACGTCCGAGCTGATGGAGAACACCGGCAGGCCCTCCTGAGCAGCACGGATGGCTCCGCGGGCGAGGCCACTTTGTACCTTATCCTTTTTTACGGGCGCTGGGGTGGATGTGACGACCGGTTTGGACTTCTTAGCCGCTTCTTTTTGCTCCCAGTCCGCACGCAAAGCACGAGCCCAATTCATCAGTTCTTCCGGGACAGGCGCGCCGCTGTAGAGCTCGGTGACCCACTCGACGGCTTTCTCGCCGTTGGAGAGCGGGAAACCATGGCCGCCAGCGGCGTTTTCCATGGTGGCCTTGATCCCATAACCCTTGATGGTCCTGGCGAGGATGCAGACGGGTTTTTCAGGGTGGGCGCGCGCCTCGTTCAAGCCGCGTTCGACCGCGAGGTAAACAGCCTGCTGGTCGTGGCCGTTGGGGAGGTGGATGACGTTCCAGCCGAGGGTGCCCATGGCGGCGAAGGTGGGCGCCATGCTGAAGGCGTCCTGGGTGATTCGGCCGGACAGTTTGGTGTCGTTATCGGAGATGACCAGAACAAATGGGTTGACACGCCCTTTGGCTGCGAGGCCCGGTATGGCGGCGAAAGCCTCTTTGGCTTCGCCTTCCATGGAAGCACCGTCGGAGACAACACAGAAGGTCACACGGTCCCGGCCAGCGGTCTTGTCGGCGATGGCCAGGCCCTGGGCTTGAGGAAGGGAAGACCCCAGGGGACCGTTGCTGAGGAGTACGCCTTCGGGATTGAGGTGGGATTCACCGTGTCCCGTGAACTTGCTGGTAAGACTGCGGAACCCCTTGAGTGTGTCGAAGGTCATCCCGTCGAAGCCGTAAAGGGCGCGCAGGGCATAGACGCCGTTTTCAGCATGGCCAGCGTCGTTTACATAGTTATACGCCTCATGCCAGGGACGTCCGTGGGTCGCAAACATGATGGCGTGAATGGCCGCATTGATCTCGGCAAAGGCGGCGGGCCCGCCCCAATGGCAGGCAGCGCCTCCGACGACCGCATGAATGTTCATCAAGGCGACGAGCGATCTGACAGCCCGTGTGTCCGCCACGAGGACCTCAGCGCCAGCGGTGTTGCGCACGGTTACAGCGTAGCGAGGCGGTTGCGTAGGGGTCGCGCTGAGGCGGGACTTGATGTTAAGTGGTTTGAGAGGCGGCGCTGTCAGCGGCTTGACGGCGGATGATGTGTCTGCACCCATAAGTTTAATTCAGCAATGTTCCGAAGAAATAGTGGCAGGAATTTAGGTAAGGCGAGCGAAAAGGAAAGAACATTATAGGGGGGGCCGGAGGAACCACACTCATCAGGAGCTTGGCGCCAGGGGTCGTCGCGTCGGGCCATGGCCTCGTTCGCGACCCGCCCGCCGTGGCTCCAGTGGGAGGCGTCGGCCAAGAACTGGGGCAGGAGCTGCTTGTCTTTCCTGGTGATGGGCGCCCTGCTTTTTCAGGCCAGGACGTCCAAGACCAAAGACCACAGAACTTGCAGGCTCTGGCCCCACTCGTAAGGATGAGGCAAATCCTCGAACTTCGGGCTTGCGATGGACGGGAAACTTGTAGTAGAGAAAGCGGTGCTGATGGCGATGGGTAGCGTCAGGAGTTACAAGCTCTGATTCCCAAAGCTGTTTGGTGTGGGAGCCCGCGTGGCGGAATTGGCAGACGCGCTAGATTCAGGTTCTAGTGAGTAACATCGTACAGGTTCAAATCCTGTCGCGGGCACCAACAAGCAGGGGGTGGTCTTCCTGACAGATCTCCAGACAGTCACGGCAAGGACCGCCGAATCAGCAAGAGCTGGCTGCGCATCAAGTTCGTGCTATTGAATCCCCGCCGCGGAGCAGAGTCCGCCTCTGCGCTTGTGCTGGGTGAACCAAGGACCGCGTTGGTCAGTTCTTTGATCCTCCATTGCGGGGGCGGGCCGCACTTCATTCTGACGCATAGCGGAACCCGCTGGTGTGCACATCTGCCAGACTCACCAAGATAGAAAACCCCTTCCCCGGGGCGAGGAAGGGGGTGAAGTGATCCCTTGGCGGTTGCGCCAGCAGCTTGCTGGCACAACAGAGACTATGGTGTTATGACGACGCGATAGAACTGCTGGGCGTTGCTGCGCGTCGGGGTCACATAGCTCACGGAGCCGCCTGTGCCTTGAATAGGCGCTCCGACGTTGACCCAGCCGCCGCTGACTGACGAGGTGCCCTGGATCTGATAGGTCTTGCCGACCTCAGTGTTAAAGGCGATCTCTGCGGCTGTGTAGATGCGCAGTGTATTGGTGCCGCCGCTGACATTGTTGGTCGCGTTGACCCAGATGACGCCGTCTGGCAAAGCCATGCCTGGAACGGTCGGGTTCAAACCGAGCGAATACTTCAGCCAGTTTGGCACGCCGTCACCTGCGGGAGTGGCATTGGGAGCTGCGTTGGGGTTACTGGCCGAACCGAAGTACTGGATTTGCCACCAGTCAGGCAGACGATCGTTGTTCGCATCGCCAGTGAGGCTGGCAATGGATTCCCGCAGCAACCCCACCGCGTAGGACAAGTTGTGGATGCCGTAGCTGCCGTCCTCCACCACGAAGAGATAATTGTAGGCGGCGCGCAATTGCGGGCGAGTCCAGCTTGACGTAATGGTCAGGTTGGTCGCCGAGTGGTTAGGCTTGGGCACGCCAACCGGAGGCAGCAGGATGGCCAGCTTGCTCAGCAGCCCTTTGACCTCTGTCTGGACACCCTGAATAACACCGTCTCCATCGAAATCCTGTCGCGGCATGTCGAAGGTAGTCATGGGACCATGGCAGTCAACACAAGCGGCGACCATCTCGATGTGGCCGTTGGTCGTATGGGCGCTCATGCTGAAGGTATGCCCGCCAGCCAGAGTGAAGGCCGGGCTGGAGCTGGGCACGCTCTGCATGTGGCAGGTCACGCAAGTGTCCTCCACCACATCGCGGTGTGCTGAACTTGGGATAGCTTTGCCGAAGTTCATCGCGTTCGCGCCCAGCAACATGTCAGCTTGTGGCCCATGGTGCGGACCGTAGCGATTGTTCCCTGTTGTGACTTCGACGTAATTGGTCGCATTGCGCCGGCTTTGGTGGCAGTTCATGCAGGTGATGCCGATCCCTGCCTGGTCTTTGGTGACCGTCGTCTTGCCGTCCATCAGAGTCACGCTGTTGAGCGTGCGAAGTTGCTCGGGGTTGGACGCGTCATGCGGGTCATGGCAGGCGGCGCAGGTGATGACCTCGTAGGGTACGGCTTTGGCAGGCAGCCCTGCAGCATAGCGAGCGAAACCCTCGGCAGCGTGGCATCGAGCGCATGAGGCTCCGGTTTCCTCGACAGCGATCGCATGCCGGGAATTGTTCCACTCGAGGTTCTTTGTGTGATAAGGCTTGCTGTCGTGGCATTGCGCGCAGTTGCCGGCTTCGAACCCGACGCCGAGTCTCGGCCAGTTAGACAGGTTGGTGTTGCCCAAGGCCATGGCGTGCTCGCTGCCCGGCCCGTGGCAATTCTCGCACTGGATGTTGGCCAGATTCTTTAGTGCCTGCGGCATCGCCGCCCAGTTGCCGTTCGTTAAAACGGCGGGGAAACTCCATCCCAGTTGGGCGGCTACGTCATCAAACCCTCCATTCACCGCATTGGTGTCGTAGCCAAGAACGTGACAGGAGATGCAGTTGCGTCCGTAGTGGTCGCCTGCCATTCCGTCAATCGCTCTGGTGAAGAAGGTCGCATGGGCGGTGTTTGTCCAGCCAGCATGAATGTTCTCGGTGATAACCCCCCCGCTATGGCACAGAGCACAAGTCTGAAGGCCCATGTAGGTGGCGCCGGAGAGTGCGAGAGTCATCGTCTCCACGTCGCCGTCGGTTAGTTGCACCGTAACCTCGACGACATACTGACCTGTGACGTCGGGCACCAGCACC
>Ga0073934_10007443_pt1 | contig 15241 bp, 13 predicted proteins | sample LarsenN4metaG_FD_76834 | JGI IMG/M metagenome (GOLD analysis project Ga0073934, IMG submission 76834) | Hot spring sediment bacterial and archeal communities from British Columbia, Canada, to study Microbial Dark Matter (Phase II) - Larsen... ...
CGAAACCGGCAGCGCTGGTGGCGGCGGCGTCATCGCGACGAGCAGGTGTCGCTCGACGCTCACCTGCAGCAATTCGGGGATCTCGAACAGAAGAACGATCCCTCCACGCCCGACCGGATGCTGGCGCGCAAGGAGACGGCGTCCCGCATCTGGGCGGCGCTCGCGCATCTGCCGTTCGATCAGCGGACCGCGCTCATCCTGCGCGAGATTGACGGCCTCCGCTACGACGAGATCGCCTACTCCCTCGGGATCGCCGTCGGCACGGTCAAATCGCGGCTCACACGCGCCCGGCAGGCGCTGCGTGAAGAGCTGCTGGGGCTGCGCTAATGGTGCCGTATCTGGGTTGCGAGATCGTACGAGAGATGCTCCAGGCCTTCGTGGACGAGGAGCTGCCCATCCACGACCAGGTGGCCGTCGAATCGCATCTCCGCTGGTGCCGCACGTGTGCGGCGCACGTGGAGGATCTGCAGCTCATCGGCGACTCGCTGCGCCTGAACGCATCGCCGGCTGCGAGCGAGGACCACACCCGGCAGCTCGCCGCCATTCAGGCCGCGGTGCTCAGTCGCGTGCGCGCCGAGCAGGAGCAGTCGCTCGCCACGCGGTTCAAGGGGCTGTTCGAGGACCTGCACCTCTTCTGGGCCGGGCTCGGCGCCACCGCCGCCGTCGTCGTGTGCCTGTTCGGCGCCGTCGGCGTTCTGCACGCGGCCAGTGAGGAGCGTCCTGACTCGCTGGCCGGCGTCATGCGCTCGCTGGCCAACCCGGGCTCCGACCGGAATCCCATGCTGCTGGATGGCCGCATGGTCCAGGTGCCCCGCGCGCTGGACGATTCGTCCGGCCTCGAGCAGCTGCCCGAGGAGGAAGCGGTGTTCGCGCTGGCCGCAGTGGTCACGCGTGAAGGGCGAATCGCCAATTACGAGGTGCTGAGCCGCGACGGCTCGTCCCAGGCGGCCGGCGTGGCGCGGCTGCTCGACAAGGTCGCGCGTTCCCGCTTCGCGCCGGCCGAGCAGGGCGTGGCTCGGGCGCCGGTCGCCGTGAACATGGTGTGGCTGCTGGCGCGCACCACGGTGAAGGGTTCACCACGGGCCCTCGACTTCAACACCAGCTCGGAGTCGCGGCTCGCGGCCCCTGCGCCCCCGGTGGTCAAGCCGGCCACCGACCCGCTCGAGGAAGCCCGGCTCTCCCCCGCGCCTCGGATCTGCCGATCGCCGACCGCCTGATCGGCGACCCGTTCTACACCATCGCTACGGCTGCGTTCGGGCCGGCGGCGCCTCTCCGCGCGCGCTCGACACGTTGTTGAGCGCGTCGGTCGCACGGATTACCACGCCGCGCGAGCCGGCATCTCCGTCGAGCAGCAGCTCGAACCGCTCGAGGCGGGAGTCCGAGATGCCGTCCTTCGGATAAATCGTGCGCCAGCGGTCGCCGTCGAGCGAGTACTCCACCTTCTGGATCGCGGAGTGCTCGTCGCGCACCTCGAAGGCAATCACGGTGCGGTTGCCTTCGCGGCGCACGGCGGCAATGCCAATGGTCGGGGGCGCGTTGTCGATGTCGAACGACGTGCTGTCGAGATGGCCGGCCAGGGCGTTTCCAGGCGGATTCGAGTTCGAATCGCTGGCGACGATGCGGAGGACGTACGTGCCGTTCGGCACGCTGGTCGTGTCCCAGACGAGGATGGGATCGGTGAGCCCGCGCTTCAGCGCCTTCCAGGCGGTCTCCCCCTCGCGGCGGTAGAGCACGTCGAACTGCAGCTCGTCGTTATTCTCGTCCTCCGCACGCCAGACGAACGTCAGGAGCCCCTTCTGGTAGACGCGACGGCCCAGGGCCGGCGCCTGGGTGGCTCCGGGCGTGCCGACGCTCGAGGCCTGTGCAGTCAGACGGCGATCCGGCAGCTCGCCGTCGTAGCCCGCAATCTCCAGCTCGCCGGTGGAGAACGGCTTCTGGAACACCGTCCCGGGCGGATGAATCGTAATCGACGTCACGCGAGGCCGGAGGTTGCGCTGCAGGTATGCCGCCGTCACGGACGTCAGCAGGGGAGATTCCCCGCGCGTCCCGGTCAGTACGGCGCGCCACTGGAGATATCGCGCGCGGGGACTGGCGATGGGGCTTCCTTCCGCGTCGCGATAGGCGGGGCTCCACGAGCTCCAGGTGTCGTCCGGCACGCGCGTGTTCCCCGAGCGCGTGAACAGCTCGACCTTCGTGCCAGGCGGAGCGGACGCGTGCCACTTGATGGCGCCCCAGGTGGCGACGGTCTGCGCGTCGCGCACTTCGGATTCGTACGTCCCACGTTCGGCGCGCGCCGACGCGAGCCGGAACACCTTGCCGGGATTCGCCGTCGCGTACACCATGGCGCCGGCGCGATCGCGAAGTACGGTCGTGACCTGCTGCGCCGTGGCCCGCGTCACGAGGGTCGCCTGAATCGGATCGCCCGAGAGGCGATACACCTTGCCCTTGTTGCCGGTCGCCACCAGCAGGCCGCCGTCCGCCTCGAATCCGATGTCGTACGGCATGTCCTCGCGCGACTCCCAGATCTGGTCGGAGAATCCGTCTGGCAGTATGCGATAGACCGCCCCCACCGCGGCGCCGGCGGCCGGGCGGACCGTCGTCGCGGGTGTGGCGGTCGCGCTCACCGACACGTCGGCGATCGAGATGGCGGTGATCTCCGTCGAGACCGACGGGATCGACGGCGGCGGGGGAGGCTCGGGCGTGACCCGGACCGGCGGACGCTCCTCCCCCTGAGGCTTGCCGTTCAACGCCGCCGCGTAGATGACGCCGTTGCCGTCGACGCGCAGCGCGTGAATCTCGTTGAACGGAGAGTCGAGCAGCACGAACGGCTTCCCGCTCTGGTCCACCTGGAACACCCGTCCGGGCGACTCGGTGCCGATGATCAGACGGCCGTCGCGGTCGAAGGCGAGGGCAATCGCGTGGGTCGCTCGTGTCTGGTAGAACGGCTCGCCCCGTCCATCCGGGGCGATCTTGTAGACGATGCCTTTGTCGCCGGTGGCGGCGAACAGGTTGCCGCTCGCGTCGACCGCAAGGCTCCAGATGTACTTGTCCGGCGGATCGAACAGCGGCGTGGCGGCCCCTTTGGCATCCACGCGGTAGATCCTGCCGTCCGGGGAGGTGCCCACGTACACCCCTCCGTTCGGGGCGGGCGCGAGCGCATGGACTTCGAGCTCCTCGGCGTCGAAGAAGACCGAGCCCTTTCCAGAGGCGTCGATGCGGAACACCTGCCCTTCGTTGCCGCTGCCGACGTACATGGCACCGTCGGCGCCCTGGATGGCCGTCCACAGGAACGGCGCGCTCGACTCGAAGACGGCCGCCGAGGAAGGGCCGAGCATCAGGCGGCCATGCGCGTCGATTGAGAGGTTTTCGACCTCACCCTTGAGAAAGTCGGCCTGCGTGGCCACCTGCCAGAACGACGGAACGGCTGCGGACAGGACCGCGGCGCCCGAGACGAGCAGCGCCCCGGTCGCAACGGCAAATCGCCTGTAGGACATGGGAATCGTATGCAGATCAGTCTGGCTCGATGTTGAGCGTGAGCATGCGCGAGCCGGTCACCGCGTGATCGGTGGTCAGCTCCCACTCGCCGAGAAGGGCGCTGCGCAGCGGCCTGAAGCTGCCGCCGTTCCGATCGGCTTCCATCACCGCCATGACCGACGGTGGCAGCGAGGACAGCGGCTCGCCTTTGACGACCGCGCCGGTGTCGTCGCTGATCAACCGCACGTAGAGCCGGTTGTTCTTACGCGCCTTGTTCAGGACGCTGATCATCTGCGGCAGGCCGCGCGTCTGCATCGGCTGCACCTGCAACTCCCGCGACTCCCACTGAGCGAGGCGGGCGCCATCGGCCACCATGATCTGGACGCTGCCTGTCGCATTCGACGGGATCTCCACCGGCAGCGTTCGCGTGATCTCCTCTCCGCGGTAGGTGCGCAGCAGAACCTTGAGGGGCACCGTGGCGCCCGCTTTCGGCCGGACGCTGTCGATCCAGGCGCGCTCGAGCGTCGCAAGGCGCGGCTGCTCGGTGGACTCGATCTCGAGCGTGACCCCTTCGATCTCGACGTCCTCGAACGCGTTGCGCAGCAGGAAATTGATCGGCGCCACGACGTAGGCGGCCGCGCCCACCGACGGCTGCTCCCCGGTGAACAGATCCTCGAACGCCACGGCGCCGTACTTCTTGATCGTGGCCGTTCCCTTCACAGCGAAGCTGGCCGCCCCGTACTGACGTTCGTACGAGCCGAGTGTGTTGACGATCGACAGGTAGGTCAGGAGCGGTGTGAACATCTGATCGTTCACCACGGACATCCGGAACGTCTTCCTGATGCCGCGATCCGATGTCAGCGACAGCGAAATCGGAATCAGGGCGGGCCCCTTGCCGAGCGTGCCGGCAATCGTCGTGAACCGGTCCTGCTGTACCGTCCCGACGACTTCCCCGGTGCTCGCGACCTTCATCGACGAAAACAGGCTTGGGATAACCGTGTGCACGTAGGCGCGGGTCATCGGGAACTGCGTCGGCCCGAGGTTGTAGAACGGATGGCCGAACCCGTAGACGGTCTTGCCCTCGACGTGGGTGACGGTTCCTGTGGCGCCGAGCGAGAGGTCGCCGCTCATGAGCGCCACGCCCACGGGATCACCGGGACGGAGGGGCGGATCGCCCGCGGACATCGACGTCCGTGCAGGCTCCTGGCCGGCGCCGGCAGCGACCGGCAGGAAACCCTGGGCGCGAAACGCCTCGGCCAGCGGCTCGACGGTGGCCATGTCGAATCCGCCCATGCTGAGCGGTGTGGCGATCGGTCGCAGCAGCGTCGCGATGCCGGCCGAGAACTGCTGGCCGCCGAAGAGCCGCACGTCGGCCGGGCTGTCGGCGAACGGGCGGACCCAGGAGAACGCCTGGCGCAGTGAATCTCGCAGGTTTTCGGGCGTGATCGGCATCTTCAGCTCGACCCGCGCCGCGTGCCGCCGCGGTGCGGGGAGCGTGGCCGCCTCGAGCATTTCGCCGATGGGGGTGATTCCTGCAATCGGCTCCTTGGAGAATGCGCCGAGCGAGTAGGAGACGGCCCCCACCAGGCGGCCGTCGATGTACACGGGACTGCCGCTCATGCCGGCGATGACGCCCGTCTGCGCCAGCGGTCCTCCCTCGAGCTTCGCCAGGATCAGGTTCCGCCGTGGGCCAATCACGTTTCGGATGACGCCCAGGATGTGGACCTTGAACTCGTCGAGGCGATCCCCCTCGAACACCGTTCGCCCCACGCCGACCAGGCCGGGCCTCAGCTCATCGACCGGGAACAGCGTCGTAGCGGCAGGCAGCGGAGCCAGGCTGACGAGAACGAGCGCGCCGACCATGGCGAAAAATCGCGTCTTCATGGGGGTGTTTCCTGCCTCGAAGCGTACGGGTAAACCGTTGAAACTGCAAGTCCCGGGCGCGCGCCGGTTGACAGCGGCCGCGGCCCTGAGGTACTGTCGCCGTTCCCGTGCCAATCCAGTCCGTTCCCTTCGCGCGCCGTGCCCACACCAGCTTCTGGTGGTGGTATTGGTCCGCCGCTGAAGGGGCGGTTCCGGGCGCCTGACGCGCACTGGAACGAAACGGGACGGTTTCAGCCTCTTCAGCCTTTGCGGCGAAGAGGCTTTTTTGTTTTCTGGCGGTTGATTCTGACGAACGCGCTCCTCGTTGAGACGGTGACGGGCCGGACGATGGCCGAGCTTCGGCAGCGGCGGGATGCCGTGTCGCACGCCGACATCGTCGAGCTCCGCCTGGACGGCGTTGCCGACATCGATGTCGACGCCGCACTCGAGGGACGCCGCCGGCCGGTGATCGTGACGTGCCGCCCCCGCTGGGAAGGCGGCCGGTTCGACGGCAGCGAAGAGGAGCGCTTGCGCTTCCTGACCGCGGCCTGGAGCGGCGGGGCGGAGTACGTGGATCTCGAGTGGCGAGCGGGCGGTCAGGCGCTGCTGCGCCACTCGGGCGGCTCGCGCATCGTCAGTTCGTTCCACGATTTCGAGGGCACCCCCGCCCGGCTCGATGCGCTGCTGCGCGAGATGCGCTCCACCGGCGCCGCGATCGTCAAGATCGCGGTGACGGCACGCCGGCTGTGCGACGTGCTGCCGTTGCGGAGCCTCAAGCACGCCGGCCGTACGGTCCTGATCGCAATGGGCGCACCCGGCTTGCCGGTACGGCTCCTGCCCGCGCACTTCGGCTCCTGCTGGAGCTATGCCGGCGACGGGCATGCGCCGGGGCAGATTCCGGCAGAGCGGATGGTCCGGGAGATGGCATTCCGGCGCGTCGACCCGGAGACGCGCATCTACGGCGTGGTCGGAAGCGCCGTGATGCAGTCGCGCTCTCCGGCGATGCACAACGCAGCATTCGAGGCAACCGGCCTCGACGCGGCCTTCATCCCTCTTCAAACGGACGACTTCGCCGACTTCCTGGCCTTTGCCGAGGCGCTGCCGCTCGACGGTGCGAGCGTGACGATGCCGTTCAAGCGGGAGGCGCTGCGCGCGGCCGTACGCGCGGACGATGCCACGCGCCGCGTCGGCGCCGCCAACACGCTGCGGCGCGCCGGCGACGGGTGGGAGGCGACGAATACCGATGTCGCAGGGTTTCTGGCTCCGCTGGAGGGGCGGCGGCTTGCTGGCGCGCGGGCGTCAGTCCTCGGCGCCGGCGGCGCGGCGCGTGCCGTAGTCGTGGCGCTCGACGCTCGCGGCGCCCGCGTCACGGTTCACGCCCGCCGCGTGGAGCAGGCGCGCGAGGTCGCCGGGCTGGTGGGCGCCGCGCCGGGGCCGTGGCCCCCGGCGCGCGGGTCGTGGGACGTGCTCGTCAACTGCACGCCGCTCGGCGGAGAGCGCGATCCGAGCGCATCGCCCCTCGCGGGCGGACCGTTCGACGGCGAGCTCGTGTACGACCTGGTGTATTCGCATGACACGCCGCTCATGCGGGAGGCGCGTGCGGCGGGGTGCGAGGTGATTGGCGGCATGCCGATGCTCCGCGCGCAGGCGGAGCGGCAGTTCGACTGGTGGACGGAACACGCGCGCGAGGCGCGGTAGCCCCGGCTGGAATCGATGCATACGACGTCGTTCGAAGAGTTCAAGGAGCTGGCGCAGCGCGGCACGTTCGTGCCGGTGTACAAGGAAATCGTGGCGGACCTGCTCACGCCGGTCTCGGCCTTCCTGAAGATTGCCGAGCACTCCGACTACGCGTTCCTGCTCGAATCGGTGGAGGGGGGCGAGCACGTGGGGCGGTATTCGTTCCTCGGCAAGGATCCCTTTCTCATCCTGCGCGCCCGCGGCGGCCGGACGATCGTGGAGCGCGCCGGACAGACGAGCGAGTCGGACAAGCCCTTCATGACGGCGCTGCGCGAGCTGATGGCCGGCTTCAGCTCTCCCTTCGTCCCCGGGCTGCCGCGGTTCACCGGCGGGGCGGTCGGATACCTGGGCTACGACGCGGTCGGCTGGTTCGAGCCGATTGCGCTGCAGCCGGCCGCGGGCGGCGAGCTGGACGACGCGGGGTTCATGCTGTTCGACACCGTGCTGGCGTTCGACCACGTGCGCCATCGGATTCTGATCATCGCGAACGCCCGGATCACGGGGGACGAGGACCTGGAATCGCTGTACCAGTTCGCCCGCGCCAAGATCGACTTCGTCGAGGGAGAGCTCGAACGGGCGCTGTCGTACCCGCGCCGCTGCGGGCGCGACACGCTCGAGGTGACCTCGAACGTCACGCGCGAGCAGTTCGAGCAGATGGTCCGGACCGCACGGGAGTACATCGCGGCCGGCGACATCTACCAGGTCGTTCTGTCGCAGCGCTTCGAGGCGGAGGTGGACGTCGACCCGTTCACGGTGTATCGCGCTCTTCGCCACGTGAACCCGTCGCCCTACATGTATTTCATCCGCCTGGGCGAGCGGTCGATCGTCGGCTCGTCGCCCGAGATGCTGGTGCGGGTCGAGGGACGCCGGGTCGAGACCCATCCCATCGCCGGCACGCGGCCGCGGGGGAGAACCGACGACGAGGACATGCGGCTGGCGGAGGAGCTGAAGCGCAACGAGAAGGAGCGCGCCGAGCACGTGATGCTGGTGGATCTCGGCCGGAACGACATCGGCCGCGTGTCGGAGTACGGGTCGGTGCGGGTGCCGACCTTCATGGCGCTCGAGAAGTACTCGCACGTCATGCACCTCGTCTCGACCGTCGAAGGCAAGCTGTCCGACGATCACGATCGCCTCGACGCGCTCGCCGCCTGCTTTCCCGCAGGCACGGTGTCGGGTGCGCCGAAGGTGCGGGCGATGGAGATCATCGCCGAGCTGGAGAACCGGCGGCGGGGCGTGTACGCGGGGGCGGTCGGATATCTGGACTTCGCGGGCAATCTCGATTTCTGCATCACGATCCGGACCGTCGTCATCGAGCGCGGACGCGCGTCGATCCAGGCGGGCGCCGGCATCGTGGCCGACTCGAATCCGGCGGCGGAGTACGAAGAGACGCGCGACAAGGCACGGGCCGTCATCGCGGCGCTGGAGCTGGCCCAGCAGGGGCTCTGATGGTGCTCGTCATCGACAACTACGATTCGTTCACCTACAACCTCGTGCAGTATCTCGGCGAGCTGGGGGCCGAGGTTCGGGTCCGGCGCAACGACGAGGTCAGCGTGGACGCCATCGAGGCGATGCAGCCCTCGCGCGTGCTGATCTCGCCGGGCCCCGGGCGGCCCGAATCGGCCGGCGTCTCGCTCGAAGTGATCCGCCGGATGGGCGCGCGCACGCCGATCCTCGGGGTGTGTCTGGGGCATCAGGCGATCGGGCTTGCCTACGGGGGCATCGTCTGCCGCGCCGGCACGCCGGTGCACGGCAAGACGTCGGTGGTCGTCCACGACGGCAGGGGCGTCTTTGCCGGAATGACCGAGCCGTTTCAGGCCGGACGCTACCACTCGCTCGTCATCGCGGGCGATGCGGTGCCGCCGGAGCTCGAGGTCGCGGCGCGAACCAGGGAGGACGGCGTGATCATGGCCGTGCGGCACCGGACGCACCCGGTGCACGGCGTGCAGTTTCATCCCGAGTCGGTGCTGACCAACGAGGGCCGGCGCATCCTGCGCAATTTTCTGGAGATGTGATGTTTTCCGAGCTGCTCGAGAAGCTGACGCGCCACGAGGACCTCACGGCCGATGAGGCCGCCGGCGTGATGCACGAGGTGATGGACGGGCGCGCGGCGCCGGCGCAGCTGGCGGCGCTGCTCGCAGCGCTCGTGATGAAGGGCGAGCGGCCGGCGGAGATCGTCGGCTTCGCGCGCGCGATGCGCGAACGGGCGCTGACGGTCTCGGCCGGCGCGGAAGTGTTCGACACGTGCGGCACCGGCGGCGATCGGTCGGGGACGTTCAATATCTCGTCCGCCGCCGCGGTTGTCGTGGCGGCGTGCGGCGTGCCGGTGGCCAAGCACGGGAACCGATCCGTTTCGAGCCGCTGCGGCAGCGCCGATCTCTTCGAGCAGCTCGGCGTCCACGTGGCGGCGCCTCCGGCGGTCGTCGAGCGATCGCTGCGCGACGCCCGCATCGCGTTCCTGTTCGCGCCGACGTTTCATCCCTCGATGAAGCACGCCGCGCAGACGCGGCGCGAGCTGGGCATTCGAACGGCGTTCAATCTCCTCGGGCCGCTCACCAATCCGGCCGGCGCGACGCGCCAGGTGGTCGGCGTGCCGAAGCCGGAGCTGACGGAGCTGCTGGCGCGGGCGCTGCTGCTGCTCGGGTCCCGGCGCGCGTGGGTCGTGCACGGCGCAGACGGCATCGACGAGATCTCGACGACGGGATACACCAAGGTCTCGGAGTGCCGCGATGGGGCGGTGCACACGTTCTACATTCATCCGTCCGACTTCGGCCTGCCCAAGGGAAGCGCGGCGGACCTTCAGGGCGGAGATGCGGCGATGAACGCGGAGATCGTACGCGGCGTGCTCGCGGGCCGAAAGGGCGCGCCGCGCGATGTCGTGCTGCTCAACGCCGGCGCCGCCCTGTTCGTCGCCGGGGCCGCGGGCTCCGTGCGCGAAGGGCTTCATCGTGCGGCGGCGGCGATTGATTCGGGGGCGGCGGCCGCAACGCTGGAAGCCATGGTGCGGCTGTCGCAGCCGGAGGCGGCGGTATGAGCCAGGCTCCGGATCTCCTGCGGACGATCCTGGCCGCGACGCGCCGCGCCGTCGCCACTCGCCGGGAGCGGGAGCCGGTGGCCGCGCTCGAGCGCCGCGCCGCGGCGGCGCGGGCGGACGGCCGCCGGTTCGAGCAGGCGCTGGCGCGGCCCGGCCGCCTCAACGTGATTGCGGAGTGCAAGCGCCGTTCACCCTCCCGAGGCGTCCTGGCGCCTGCATACGACCCGGTCCGGATCGCTGCCGCCTACGAACGCGGCGGCGCCGCGGCGGTGTCGGTCCTGACGGAGCCGACGTTCTTCGACGGATCGCTCGAGCACCTCGCCGCCGTGCGGGAGGCGGTGAAGCTGCCGCTGCTCCGGAAGGACTTCATCGTGGACGAGTATCAGCTGCTCGAGGCGCGCGCCCACGGGGCGGACGCGGTGCTGCTGATCGTGGCGGCGCTGGACCAGCCGGCGCTGGAGGCGCTGCATCGGCGGGCGGGCGAGCTGAACCTGAGCGCGCTCGTGGAAGTGCACAGCGAGTCCGAGCTGCGCCGGGCAATCGACGCCGGCGCGCGCGTCATCGGCGTGAACAACCGGGACCTTCGCACGCTGGCGGTGGACACCGGCGCGTCGCACCGCCTGGCCCGCGGCCTCCCGCCGCACGTCGTGGGCGTCAGCGAGAGCGGGCTTCAGTCGCGGCAGGATCTCGAGCGGCTTCGCGCAATCGGCTACCGCGCCTGCCTGATTGGCGAGCGGTTCATGGTCGATCCCGATCCCGCCCGTGCGCTGGCGGAGCTGACGGGGGCGGCAGCCGCATGATCGCCAAGATCTGCGGCGTGACGCGGCTCGCCGACGCGCTCCACGCCGCCGCGCACGGCGCCACCGCGGTGGGCTTCGTGTTCTGGCCTCGCAGCCCGCGCTTCATCGAGCCCGAGCGGGCGGCAGCGATCGTTGCGGAGCTGCCCGGCACGGTGACGGCCGTCGGCGTGTTCGTGAATCAGCCGGTCGAGGAGGTCAGGGCCATGGCGAGGGCAAGCGGCGTCGCCATCGTTCAGCTCCATGGCGACGAGCCTCCGTCGTATGCGGGTGCGCTGGCGTGCCCGTTGTGGCGTGCGCTCGCGGCCAGCCATGCGGCGGACGTGATCGACGCATGGCCGGTCGAGACCACCATTCTGCTCGATGCGCACGATCCCGTGCGCCGCGGCGGCACCGGCCGTCGCATCGACTGGACGTCGGCCGCCGAGCTGGCGGGCCGGCGCCGGGTGGTGCTGGCCGGCGGCCTGACGCCGGCCAACGTGCGCGACGCGGTGCGGATGGTGCGTCCCGCGGGCGTGGACGTGTCGTCGGGCGTCGAAGAGGCGCCCGGCATCAAGAACCCTGACAAAGTGGCGCGCTTCCTCGCCGAAGCGCGCGCGGCATTCCATGGCTCCTGACTCAACCACCTTCGGCCGCCGCGATCCCGACCCGCGGGGCTATTTCGGCCCGTACGGGGGGCGGTTCGTCCCCGAGACGCTGATGGCGCCCATCGAGGCGCTGGCGGCGGCGTACCTCGCGGCGCGTGCGGACGCGTCGTTTCTCGCGGAGCTCGATCGGCTGCTGGCGCAGTACGTCGGCCGTCCCACGCCGCTGTACGAAGCGGCGCGCCTCTCGCGGGCCGCGGGGCGGGCGCGCATCCTGCTGAAACGAGAGGACCTCACGCATACGGGGGCGCACAAGATCAACAACGCGCTCGGACAGGCGCTCCTCGCGGCGCGGATGGGCAAACGCCGCGTCGTCGCCGAAACGGGAGCGGGGCAGCATGGCGTGGCCACCGCCACCGCCTGCGCGCTGCTTGGCCTCGAGTGCCACGTGTACATGGGCGCCGAAGACATGCAGCGCCAGGCGCTGAACGTCGTCCGCATGGAGCTGCTCGGCGCGACGGTCCGGCGCGTCGACGCCGGAAGCTGCACGCTCAAGGATGCGATCAACGAGGCGATGCGCGACTGGGTCACCAACGTGACCGATACCTATTACCTCCTCGGGTCGGTGCTGGGACCGCATCCCTATCCGCTCATGGTGCGCGAATTCCAGTCGGTGATCGGACGCGAGGCCAGGCGTCAGATGCTCGAACAGGCGGGCCGGCTCCCCGACGTGATCGTCGCGTGCGTGGGCGGCGGCAGCAACGCCATCGGCATCTTCGATGCGTTCGTCGAGGATGCCGGCGTACGGCTGGTTGGAGTGGAGGCGGGCGGCGAGGCCATTGCCGCAGGACGCCACGCCGCGCGGTTCGCCGGCGGCAGCACGGGGGTGCTGCAGGGCACGCGCACCTTCGTGCTCCAGGACGAGGCGGGGAACATCGAGCCGACGCACTCGATTTCCGCGGGGCTCGACTATGCCGCCGTCGGCCCGGAGCATGCGTGGCTGCGCGATCGGGGACGCGCGGAGTATGCCCATGTGTCCGATGCCGAGGCGCTCGAGGCCTTCCGGACGCTGGCTCGTCTGGAAGGCATCATCCCCGCGCTCGAGTCCGCACATGCTGTGGCGTATGCGATGCGTCTGGCGGCGGCGTCGCAGAAGGAGACCGTGATGCTGGTGAACCTGTCGGGCCGCGGCGACAAGGACGTGCAGACCGCCGCGCGACTGATGCACGCCGACGACGCCATGGGGGCACGGTCGTGAGCCGGCTGGCCGACACGTTCGCGCGGATCCGGCAGAACGGGCATCCAGGGCTCGTCACCTACGTCACGGCCGGCGACCCGGACCTGCCGCGCTCCGCCGACATCCTGAAGGCCCTGGATCGCGCTGGAGCGGACGTGCTGGAAGTCGGTGTGCCGTTCTCGGACCCGCTCGCCGACGGCCCGGTGATCCAGCGGGCGGCCGAGCGGGCGCTGTCGTCGGGCGCGACGCTCCCTCGCGTGCTCGAGATGGTCGCGCACGTCCGCGCCGGCATCGCGGCGCCCATCGTGATATTCAGCTATGCGAACCCGATCTTCCGGATGGGCGCGGAGGCATTTGCGGACCGGGCGCAGCGGGCCGGTGTGGATGGCGTCCTCGTGCTCGACCTGCCGGTCGAGGAGGCAGGCGAGTTCCGCGGGATCCTCGCCCGGCGGGCCATTGATACAATTTTTCTGCTCAGCCCGACGACCACCGACGACCGGATTCGCACGGCGGCGTCGCTGGGCGGCGGCTTTCTCTACGCGATCTCGCGCCTCGGGGTGACCGGCGTGCGGACCGAGGTCGCCACGGGCGCCCGGGATGTCGTACACCGGATCCGCGCGGCGACGGATCTGCCGGTGGCGGTCGGCTTCGGCCTGTCGAAGCCGGAGCACGTGCGTGCGGTCGGACAGTGGGCCGATGCGGCGGTGGTCGGCAGCGGCCTGGTGCAGGTGATCGCGGAGGCCGGCGGCGCGCCCGACCTGACGGCCCGCGTCGAGGAGTACGTCCGGTGGCTGAAGTCCTGACGGAGATCGAGGAGCTGCGGCGCCGGATCGACGTCATCGACGACCAGCTGATCCGGCTGCTGAACGTTCGCGTGGCGTGCGCGCTGGAAATCGGGCGCCTCAAGCACGAGGCGTCGATGCCGGTGTACGACCCCGAGCGGGAGAAGCGCGTGCTGGCGATGGTGCTCGACACCGCGACGAAACTCGCCGGGCCGCTCGAGGCCGAGGCCACGGTGCGGATCTTCGAGCGCATCATCGACGAGGCGCGGCGCGCCGAACGGATCGCCGCAGATCGGCGCGACGAATGAGGAGCGTCTGACGGGCGGGCGCCGGAGCGGACCGAGCGCCGATTCACGAACGGGAATTCAGCTTCCAGGATCGAGACCTATGGTTGTCGTAATGAAGGAACGGGCCACCGAAGCGCAGATCGACGCGGTCATCGCGCGCCTCGTGGAGTTCGGCATGGACGTCCACCGCTCGTCCGGCGCGACGCGTACCGTCCTGGGTGTCGTCGGCAGCGGCAAGGTGGACAAGGGGCTCATCGAGATTCTCGACGGCGTCCACGAGGTCATCCGCATCACCGAGCCGTACAAGCTCGCCGGCCGCACGTTCAAGAACGACGACACGGTCGTCGTCATCGATGACGTGCGAGTCGGCGGCGACGAGGTGATCGTGATGGCGGGACCCTGCTCGGCCGAGAACGAGGCCCAGGTCATGGCGACCGCGGCCGCCGTGAAGCGCGCGGGCGCCAAGGTGCTGCGCGGCGGCGCGTTCAAGCCGCGCAGCTCTCCGTACAGCTTCCAGGGTCTCGGCGAAGAGGGGCTGCGCCTGCTGCGCTCCGCCGCCAACGCGCACAACCTGAAGCTCATCTCGGAGGTGATGGACATCAGCCAGATCGAGCTGGTGGGCCGGTACGCGGATATCTTCCAGGTGGGCGCCCGCAACATGCAGAACTTCACGCTGCTGCGGGAGCTGGGCCACGCACGCAAGCCGGTGCTCCTCAAGCGCGGGCTCTCGGCCACGATCGAGGAGTGGCTGATGTCGGCCGAGTACATCCTTTCTGGCGGCAACAAGGATGTCATCCTCTGCGAGCGCGGCATTCGGACCTTCGAAACGGCGACGCGCAACACGTTCGACATTTCCGCCATCGCGGTGGTGAAGAAGCTGAGTCACCTCCCGATCGTGGCCGACCCGAGCCACGGCGCGGGGCGGCGCGACATGGTGGCGCAGCTGGCCCGGGCGGCGGTGGCCGCGGGCGCCGACGGGCTGATCATCGAGGTGCACGACAACCCGGACCGCGCCCTGAGCGACGGGGCGCAGTCGCTCTTTCCGGCGCAGTTCGATCGCCTGATGGCCGAGCTGCGGATCATCGCGCCGGCCATCGGACGGAGCATCTGTCTCGAGCCGGTCGCGAGGCGGGGCTGGGCCCGGTAGGGCTCCGGGAGCCGCGCGACCCGGGAGAACACGGAAGCCCGCATGTCCGACGACCGCCGCCTGCCGATGGTTCAGCCGAGAGACCTCGGCGCCACGCCGGTATTCGAGAAGATCGCAATCCTGGGGCTGGGGCTGATTGGCGGCTCGATCGCGCTGGCCGCGCGGCAGACGTTTCCGCGCGCCCTGGTCATTGCCGTCGACGACAAGACGGTGCTGGAGCAGGCGATGGTGCGGCACGCCATCGATGTCGCCGCGGACGAACCGTACGTCATCTCGGAGGCCGATGTCGTCGTGCTGGCGGC
>Ga0073934_10007444_pt1 | contig 15240 bp, 13 predicted proteins | sample LarsenN4metaG_FD_76834 | JGI IMG/M metagenome (GOLD analysis project Ga0073934, IMG submission 76834) | Hot spring sediment bacterial and archeal communities from British Columbia, Canada, to study Microbial Dark Matter (Phase II) - Larsen... ...
GGGGGGGGGGGGGGGGGGGGGGGGGGGGGGGGGTGAGCCTTCCCCGCAGCCTGCCCCCTTTTCGGACCCGGAGATTCTGGATTTTCTGTGCCGGAACGCGGCGGAAGTCGAGAACGCCGCGAGATCCGCAGCAAAACTCGGGCAGTCGGTTCTGGCAGAGGATCTTTCCGCGATCGCCGCGGCCGTGCGGGACCTTGCCGCCAAGCACGGTGGGGACGCGAGCCAGAAGCTCCAGGAAATCGAGCAACAGCTTGCGGCCGTGGAAGACAAGTTGACCGCCTCGCTCATGCGCGCGACGGATGTTGCGCTGCTCGCGGAGTTTCGGGGCGATGTTGGCCGCGGCTTGGGCCCCTATCGGCGGAACATGTCGGCAGCCCAGATCGAATCGCTGGAACGCCAGCTCCTGAAGAAAAGACTGTTTGAGCACTACCGCATCCCCCGGCTGAGCCTGTTCTATCTCTGAGGATGGAAGCTTCACAGTTGCGATTGTCCTCGTTTGAGCTGATCGCGCAGAAGCTGGTTTACGGAGGTGACGCCCTCGGCCATCACGAGGGACGGCCCGTGCTCGTGCCCTATGTGCTTCCGGGCGAGCGCGTGGAAGCAGAAGTGGTGCGCGTCGCCAAAGGCGTCCTTCACGCGCGGCCCAGACGGATCCTCGAAGCCGCGCCTGAACGGATCGCCCCCCCTTGCCCTTACTACGCCCGATGCGGCGGATGTCATTACCAGCATCTCTCGGCGGAACGCCAAAGCGAAGTGAAAAGTGGAATCCTCCGCGAAACGCTGCGACGAATCGGCAAGATCTCATGGGAGCAGCCCATTCCGGTCCTCACCGCGTATCCCTGGGGCTATCGCAACCAGGCGCAATTCAAAGTGCGTCCTACCGGCGAGGGTGGGATTGTGCTGGGCTACTTCGAAGCCCAATCCCACCGGCTGCTTCCGGTCGGGAAGTGTCCGATTCTCTCGCCGCGACTGAATTCCGTCCTTGCAGAGTTGAACAAACCTCTATGGGCCATGACTCTGGCCGACTGCCGCGAGGTCGAGCTCCTGGCTGACGATCAGGACGCGCGAGTGGCGATCACCCTGAAAGGGGACTTCCCCCCTCGAAGTGGCGGCGCGTTGGCCAGCCGTCTACTGGCCGAAATGCCGGGAGTAGCGAGCGTGACCGTGGATGCCGGACGGCAGCGCCGCGTCTTTGGAGCGCCGAAGCTGGAGTACCAAGTGGGAGATTTTCGCTATCGGGTCAGCCCCGGGTCGTTCTTCCAGACTTCGCGCTTTCTCCTCCCTGATTTCGTGGCGGCGGTGACGGGCGTCGAGCCAGGAGGACTGGCGCTCGACCTCTTCGCCGGCGTCGGCCTTTTTACTCTCCCGTTGGCAAGACGCTTTGAGCAGGTGATCGCCGTGGAGGCGGAACCGAGCACAGCGGCGGACTTGAAAGAGAACGCCGCCGCTCACTCGTTCGTCAACGTCCGGTCGCTCACCGCGACCGCATGTGATTTTCTGCGACGATTTGCGCAGACGGGTGCGGATCTGGTCGTTTTGGATCCGCCGCGCGCGGGGGTGGGGGCCGCGACCCTGAAACTGCTCGTGGCGTTGCGTCCCCAGTGGGTCCACTGCGTCTCCTGCAGCCCTCCCACCTTGGCTCGCGACCTGGGCTATCTCGTCGCGCACGGGTACCAGCTCCATTCCGTTGAGTTGTTCGATTTCTTCCCGCAGACCTACCACCTCGAATCGGTGACGAAGCTTGTCCGGTGAAAACGCCTCGCCGAGCTTGGCGCTTATCCATACGATGATGATTATGATTAGGACAAGTTGCACTTCGTGGTTGACCTTGCTATAGCCTCCCGTGTCTAATGAGACCGCCCAGGACTGGATGTGGGGTGAGATCCATCCTTCCGGGCAAGTTTCCAGATAAGCCCGGCATCCCACCGGCCCACTAGGGGGCGGGCACGAAGAGCAAGAATCGTAATTCCCATCGGTGCTTCGGCAGGAGATGAACGGGCGCCTCCGAGCATGAGAAGCCCGGCGCTCATTCTGGCGAGTTGTTTTGCGTTGGGGGTTGTTGTTGCACGGCCTCTCCACGCGGGGACCACGAGTATCCTCCTGCTGTTGTTATGCACCGCCGTATGTCTCCTGACGGGCCTGATTGCAATGCGTGCCGGCTGGCTGTTGGTGCCCTCGATTCTCGCCTTGGGCGGTTTCGTCAGTGCGGGTGCTGCGGCGACCCACCTCTTCGAAAAGAGATTCCCGCCGGATCATGTGAGCTACCTAGCCGGCCGGGGAGTGGATCTGGAAGACCCAATCAGGCTGGAAGGACGTCTCGTTTCAGATCCCATCCGTTCTTCGTACGGATTCCAATTTGATCTTGAGAGCCGACGGGTCCAAAACCGCGGCAAGGAATATCAGGTCAACGGGAAGCTCCGCCTGCGGCTGCTGGTGGCGGATGACGCCGAGAGCCTGGCGCTTGCCGACGCCCTGCATCTGGAGTACGGGGACACTATACGGGTGCTCGCCCGCTTGCGCCGGCCGCGCATCTATCATAATCCCGGCAGCTTCGACCTTCGGCGCTGGATGGAGTCGATCGAGGACATCCCCTACGTGGGGACAATCAAGAGCCCGCACCTGATTGAGAAACTTCCCGGCCGCAGCTCACCGGCATTCGCGAAGTGGATTCAGGCCATTCGCCGGCGACTGCTCGCGGGCATCGATCAGCTCTATCCGCCGTGGTCAATCGAAGGCCGGACCGGGGGGGTTCTGAAGGCCGTGCTTCTCGGTGACCGGTCGGCACTGGACTCGGACACCATCGATAACTTTCGAAGGACGGGCCTCTACCACCTCCTGGTCGTCTCCGGCCAACAAGTGGGACTGCTCGCGCTGATCGTGGGCCTGTGTCTTCTTCGCCTCCCGGTGAGTGACACGCTTAGGTCCGTGATCTTGCTGTCCTCTCTCCTCTTCTATGCGGCGCTCGTCGAACAAGGTGCTCCTACGCTACGAGCCACACTCATGATTGGCGTCTACCTAGTCGGTCGCTACCTGTACCGCGAACGGGCGCTGCTGAACGCTGTGGGGCTGGCGGCACTCTGCCTGCTGGTGCATCGTCCACCGTGGTTGTTCGAGTCCGGGTTCCAGCTTTCCTTCGCATCGGCGCTGATTATTGCGGGGCTGGCGGTGCCCACTATTGAGCGCACCACCGAACCCTACCGTCGAGCTCTGCGGCGGCTTGAGGAAGCAGACCGCGACATCAACCTCTCGCCGCGCGTGGCGCAGTTTCGGCTTGACCTGCGGAGTCTTGTGGTACGCCTGCGGGTGCACTGGCCATGGCTGGGACGGTCACCAGCCTTGTCCACGGCGATCGTGACGGCTCCGGCCAGGCTCTTGCTGTGGGCTTCCAGCGTGCTGATGTTTTCAGGCATCATCCAGTTGGGTCTTCTGCTCCCGATGGCGGAGACCTTCCATCGCGTGACTTTTGCGGGGATCGGATTGAACGCTTTGGCCTTACCGATGATGACGGCGCTATTGGCTCTTGCCGTCCCAACGACCCTCCTCGCGGCAACCGCCCCGGGGTTGGCGGTTTGGCCCGGTAGACTCCTGGACCTGGTGACGGGTGGCCTGCTTGGCCTGGCGGATTTGCCGCGACTTCCAGGTTGGCTTGCCTACCGCATCCCGGAACCGCCCTTGTGGGTATCGTTGGGGTTTGGTCTGTCGATGGTCGCGGCTGCCTGGGCTTTGGTGCGCTCGCGGCGTGCGTTCCAGGTCTCCATGCTGCTGGCCGTGGCGTTCGGAGGGCTGATCTCACTCCATCCCTTTTCGGCCCGTCTCCCAGCCGGGGCTCTCGAGGTCACGGCGCTCGACTGTGGTGGGGGCGATGCCATATTCCTCGTCTTCCCAGACCAGACCACCATGCTCGTGGACGGTGGGGGAACTCGCACAACTTCCGGCAGCAAAGGGGCTTTTGGCGGCCGGCGTTGGGATCCGGGCGAGGACATCGTCTCGCCCTATCTGTGGTTCCGAGGCATCTCTACGATCGACGTCGTCGTATGCAGTCACGCGCATCAAGACCATATTGGAGGACTCCCGGCCGTGCTTCGCAATTTTCGAGTGCGGGAGTTGTGGCATGGTAGAAACGCACCGACGCCGGCGTACTTGGCTTTGCTCACAGAAGCCGATCGGCGTCGGATACGTGACCGCCAACTGGCCGCCGGCGACCGGATCGAGTTACGGGGAAGTACAGTGCAAATCCTCTGGCCGCCGGCCGATCGGCCGGTGGGTGAGCGACCCTCCAACGATGACTCACTGGTGATGCGTGTTTCGGCCAAGGGTGCCAGCGCGCTGCTGCCGGGCGACATCGGGGAGACGGTTGAGCAGGAGCTTCTGCGCCGTGGCATGTCCCTCAAAAGCCAAGTCCTCAAGGTAGCGCATCACGGTGCCCGGACTTCCTCGAGCCTCAAGTTCCTTGCCAGCGTATCGCCGTCCATCGCCTTGATCACCGGCGAGAGTGGCGGGCTGGGCAATCTTCCCAGTCCGGAAACGCTCCAGCGCCTGCAAGAAGTCGGAGCGCGAGTTTACGAGACCGATCTCAACGGTGTCGTCACGGTTGAAATCTGCGGAGGCAAACTGGATGTTCGGACTTCCGGGGTGGCTCAACTGGAGTGATGCTTCGGCCAGCTAGGCATTTCCACTGGTCAGTCCGTTGGGCCGCAGCGTCCGATAGAGCGTATGAGAGACTTGCGCGCCAAAAAGCGTCACCGCCGAGGAGAGGTAGGCCCAGGTCATCAGTCCCACCACGACGCCGATCGAGCCGTAGATTTGGCGGTAGTTGAAGACCGGCAGGAGCAGGGTGAAGAGCGATCGCGCCGCCTCCCAAAAGACCGCAGTGAGCAGCGCACTGGGCAGTACTTGGCCAAACGCCATCGGGCGATTAGGCAGGCCCTTGAAGAGGACGACGAACATGGTGAGGGTGAGGCTGAACGTCGTTGTCATGACCAGCAGATGGTATGCGAGAGCGACGAGCGGAGAGGGGAAGAGGCGCGTTCCCATCCTCATCCAGCCGTGCACGTAGACGTTTACGCCCACCACCACGGAGGAAAGCAGAATAATCAGCCCGACCACGACCGCCATCTCGAGGGCCAGCAGGTGACGACGCAGCCAGCTTCGCTCCTTCGTGGCTCCCCAGGCGCGGTTCAGCGCCTTTTCAAGAGGCAGAAAAATCCCCGAAGAACTCCAAAGCAGAAGCAGCAGCGAAATGAGGCCGACTTTTCCGTACGCCCGCGAGATCCCTTCCAAATTGCGGACGATGAAATCTGTCCGCATGGGCAAGTAGCGGTCCAGGATGATCGCGAGACGTCCGGTCAGTTCGTGCTGCTGGATGTAAAAGCCGCTGAGCCCCATCAGCAACAGCAGAAAGGGAAAGATACTGAGCAGGCTATGGTAGGCGATGGAGGCAGAGACCGCGAGGGAATCCTCGTTGAAGAATCTCACCAGCGATTCTTCGAGAACCGCCCGTACGCGGCGCCAGCGTGACGGTTTGCGGGTCGATGTCTGAGCTGGGGTTTCGATTGGCATCGTGCGCAGTCGCCTTCCGTCGCCAAGGGCGAGCACGTCCTGTCCTCGAATGCATGACCGCACTTAGCTTATAATAATTGGCGGGGTGAGGGGCGAAGATTAGATAGGCGTCATGATTTTCCGCGGAGGGCGTTGTGCCAACGAGGGAAGAAATCCTGGAAGAAAACCGCAAGGTGAGACGCCTGCAGATTGTCGTCAACCTGGTGATGAATGTGATCCGCCAGACCGATCTTCCGATGGAGGAAGCCCTCGAAATGATCTCCTCCACGCGCCAGTACGCCCTGCAACTTTTTCCCGACAAGGAATTCACCTACGACCTGATTTACCAGTCAAGGTTCAAGCGGCTGCTCCGAGAGAAATACCGGATTGTGTGAAACCGCCCGAGGTCTCGGCGCTAGTGTGCCGAAGCGCTGCCTGGTGGCGCATTGGAAACCGACCTCAAGGTGCCGGTAATCGTGCCGGCGGCAATCGACGCCTTGATGCGCAGCGGCAGGCGCTGCTCGTCGTCGCTGAACCAGATCTGCATGCGGCCCTTGCGCGGGTACAGTCCTCCGAAAACCTTGGGCTCCACCCGAAACGCGTCGCGCAATCCCAGCGGCGTTTGGACCGGCTCGCGCGCCTGAACCGCCACGGTCACGTTGTAGGTTTTCGCGCCATCGTTGATCGGCAGCAGGATCGGCTCCCCAACGCGCATGGGCTGCTTCCGCACGGCGTAGAAGGCCGTGATCACGTCGGCGACGCAGGGCGGGATGGCATTTTCCGCGTGTTTGGGCGGCGCGTCGGGCTTGTTGAGATCGATTTCGTCCAAGATGGCCAACCGGCGCCCGCGATCGAAGACGAGGCGAGTATCCTTTCGGCGGCGGCCCTCATGGATTTTCTTGCGGATTGCGAGCGAGCAAAGCGTTCGCGCGTCGAAGAGCGAGTGGAATTCGTTCTCCACCTTGTAGAGAAGCGAAACGAAGCCTTGCGATTGTGCCGTGGTCACGACCTCGTAGGCTTCCGATGAGCTTCCGTCGCTCCGCTGGAGAGTCGCCGTCACCTGACCGGCGGGGAAGATGGACCAGGTCACATCAAAAATGAGCTTCTCGCCAGGGCCGAAAGGATGAAACGCAGGAGGCCCGGGAACTTGTGCAATGGCAATGGGCGCGCCCATCAGCGCCAGCAGAAACACGATCCCGGTGCAACCCGCCTGGAATGTCACCATCCGTAGGTTAGACGCCGCCTGAGCCGAAAAGGGCACCTGCTTCGTCGCTACCTCAATATCATTTTGACCCAGAGAAAGACCACACCCGCCGCGTAGCCCACGGCCGCCTGGTATTCGCGATTCCGGCGGTAGCTCTCCCATCGGAATCGTTGACCATCCGCGATTCTCGCGCGCGGGCTGGGGAGAAAGAATGGGACGGCGCCCGCATAGCGAGAGTAATCTTCTCCGAACTGCTGGCGCAGGTGGGCTTCTTCACGACGCATCACCGGCCAATAAACCAATCCGAAAAGGATCAGGAGCGCGACGCCCAGTAGCCATGACCCGCCGGCGATGGCGAATCCCATGCCCACGATCAGGCTTCCCAGGTAGAGGGGATTGCGCGTATGCGCGTAAGGGCCGCCGGTAGCCAGCTTCTGATTCTTCCTGAGGCAACCAGCGGCAAAAGCTCGGAGAGCCAGGCCAGCGGCCGCCAGCACGCTGCCTGCCAAGAGCAGGCGCGGCGTCGGCTGCGCAAAGACCAGGTAGACCGCCCCGAACGCGAATCCCATCGGGACGCGCCAGCGAGCAGCCCAGGCGCCGTAGCGGTTATCCATGCGCCCTCTTCAGCCGTTGGCGAATTGCGTCAACAGCCGAATCCACAGAAATCCCCGGAATCCAATCAGCATTCTTGGCCCGGCGAGTGTAGTCAATGGGCCCCCGATTCCAGAGCGTCACATCCTCGGAGGAGAAAGGCCCGTTGCGCGCCGGGTCCGTGGGACCGTAGATTCCGACAATCGGTGTGCCCACCGCCGCGGCCAGGTGCAGAGGACCGGTGTCTCCTCCCACAAACAGCCGCGCTCGCCGCGCCAGTGCGATGAACTGTGGGATCGTCGAGGGAAAGTACTTTGCTCGCGGCGTTCCGGAGCTGCGAATGATTCCGGCGCACAGCGGTTCCTCATCGGCCGACCCTGTTAACAGGAACTCGAATTCGTCCGCGAGCCGCCGGATGACTCCGGCGTAGTTCTCGGGTGCCCAACATTTGCTCCGCCAGCCCCCGCCGGGATTGACGATGACGAAGTCCTCACAGCCGCGAGCCCTGAGCTGATGCCCAACATATTGATCATCAGCCTGGCTGCTCGGCAGTGGGAACTGCCATTGCGTTCGATCGATGCGAGAGACGCCGAGGTGCTCGACAAGCGCCAAATTCCACTCGATGACGTGCGCCTGTTCGCGGACCGGCACGCGCACAGTGTAGAGTGCTGCGGCTGCCGGTTCGCGGAGGCGAATCTCCGCGAACCCCACTCTTTCCGTGGCCCGGCTCAGCCGGGCAATGACCGCCGACTTGTAGAGACCTTGGAAATCAATCGCCGCATCGTAGCGAACTTCGCGCAGGACGCGCAGCCCTCGCCAGACAGATTTCAGGGTGCGAGCGGACTGCAAGTTTTTGCGCCAGCCCAGCGTGTCGAGGGTGATGATGCGATGAACGAACGGATTGCCCTCCAGCAGCAGGGCGTAGCGCGATTCGACGACCCAATCGATCTTAGCGCTGGGAAACGATCCCCCCAGCGCGGCCACGGCCGGCAGGGCATGCACGATGTCGCCGATGGAACTGAGGCGGATGATCAGGAATTTCTGAGCAGGCTCCAGCATATTTCAGTGACGAACGGCGAATGACCCGTGAAAGCCCTCGCGCGATGCCGAAAGACGTCCGAGGTGGCTTGCCTGTCACTCGTCACTTGTCGCGCGTCAGGGTTCCGAATCGTCTGGCAATCTCCGCCAGGATGTCGCGCGTGGAATGATCCTTCACGTCTCCCACGATGCGCACACTTCCGCCCAGCTCCGCCATGATGTGCCGCTCGGGAACCGTCTCTTCCGTGTAGTCGGTGCCTTTGCAGTGCACGTGCGGCCGAAGAGCGCGCAGGACTCCCTCCGCGGTCAGGTCATCGAACACCACGACGTAATCGACGCACTCGAGGGCGGCCACCAATTGCGCCCGTGCCTCTGCGGGGACCAACGGCCTTCCAGGCCCTTTTAGTCCGCCAACGGACCGATCGCTGTTGACGCCCACCACGAGGACGTCACCTTGTTCTTTAGCCCCTTGAAGATAACGGACGTGCCCCACATGCAGCAGCTCGAAGCAGCCGTTGGCAAAGGCAATGCGAAGACCCCGACCGCGCAGACGCTCGCCCAGCGCTCCGGCCTCCTCACGAGGAATGATCTTGGCGCTCAAGCGTTGCGGATAGCCTCCTTCAGTTCCTGGGCAGTGACGGTGGCCGTCCCGCGCTTCATGACCACCAATCCTCCGGCGCAATTGGCAAGCAACGCGGCGTGATAAGAGCTGGCACCTGCCGCCAACGCCAGGGCGAACGCCGCAATGACCGTATCGCCCGCGCCGGTTACATCGACGGCCTGGTCGGACCCGAAGATGGGAATGTGCCGCGGCGCGCGCCGCGGTTCGAATAAAACCATTCCATCACGCCCGCGCGTAACAAGCAGCGCCTGGAGCGCCATGCGCCTCAGCAGTTTTCTCCCGAGTTTATGCAACAACTTCTGGTTCGCCCCAATCTTCGTGTTGAAAGCCTCCTCCACCTCGGGCTCATTGGGTGTGGCCGCCGTCACGTCGCTGTAACTGAGCAAATCGAATCGGGAATCGACGGCAATGGGCAACGGGCGCCGCCCCGCACGACGTCGGAGGCTGGCGACTTCCTTGGCGTCGGTCGAGCCGTAGCCGTAATCCGAAATCAGCAGCGCCGCGGCGCGCGGGAGCAAGCGTGCGGCTTTGCGGGTCAAATCCTTGCGAATTCGTCTCGCCAGCGGTTGGAGAGGTTCACGGTCGATGCGCACGATTTGCTGCCGTTGCCAGTGCGCGAGGCCGCCCAGGATGCGCGACTTCGTCGGCGTCACGTGATTCCGCACCCGAAGGATGTAGCGCGTCGAGATGCGCTTCTGCTCGAAACACTCGAGGAGGCCCGCGCCGGATACGTCGTCTCCCACAACCCCCACGGGGAATACCTTCGCCCCCAAATCGACCAGATTGTTGGCGGCGTTGGCTCCACCGCCGGGGACGATCCGCGTCTCGCGTTGTTTCAGGATCAGGACAGGCGCTTCTCGGGAGACGCGCGCGATCTCTCCATAAATGAATTCGTCCGCCACCAAATCTCCCAGCAAGACGATTCGCTGACGGCGGAATTTGTCCAGAATAGCGAGCAGCGCGGAGCGGTCGTCGGATGCGATCTTCATAAAGGTCCTAGCGCGGGCGAGCTGGCCTGGACACGGACACACTTTCTTACCTCCGCTCCTCACGGACTATGCGGCCTCCTTGGTCAGCCCCAGCGCCGCCACGTACACGTCGTCAACGGTCACAGCCTTCATGCACCGAAAATCGATCGGGCACTCCCGCAAGCCGCAGGGGCTGCACACCACGGGTCGCTTGACCACGCGGGTTCGCGAGCCGACAGGGCCGGTCGCCCGCTCGTCCGTGGAACCGAAGATGGCAACTACCGGGAGGCCGAGCGCCGCAGCCAGATGCATCGGCCCGGAGTCGTTGGTCACCACCAGCCGGCATTGCGCGAGCAGCGCCAGCAGTTGCCGCAGGCTCGTCTTGCCAGCGAGGATCAGCGGCGTATGCTTCATCGCCCGTCCGATTTCCTCCGCCAGCGCGCGCTCCTCGCGGGAGCCGAAGATTAGCACATCGGCGTGGAGGGCTCCAATCAGGCGGTCGGCCAACTGCGCGTAGCGGGAGAGCAGCCAGCGCTTCGCCGAGCCGTAGAAGGCCCCCGGATTGATGCCGACCAGAAAGCGCGGCCCGGACAGCCCCATCCTTTGGAGATGCCTTCGCGCCCACTCTTTTTCCGGATCTTGCACGACTAGGCGCACTTCTTTCACCGGCTCGTACCGGTCAATCAACCCGGCACGAAAGAGGAGCTGAAGGTAGTAATAAACCTGATGGCCATACACGCTGGGATCGGGTGGCTCGACCGCGTCCGTCAGCAGCGCGCTGCGGCTGTCACGCGCATAGCCAATGCGCACCGGAATCCGCGCGCACCAGGCCATCCACGCGGCGTGAAAGGCGTTTTGGAAGAGGACGGCGGCATCGAATCTCTCTTCGCGGAGCTGGCGCACCAGCTTCCAGAATCCCTGTGGGCCTTGGTGTTCTTTGTCGGGATTGTAAATGATTTGGCGGTTGACCGCCGGCAGGCTGTGGTAGAGCTCACTGACCCACGGCTTGCTGACCAGAACAATCTCGGCTGAGGGGAATCGCTCGCGCAGCGCGTCGAGCGCCGCTAAAGACATCACTCCATCGCCAATCCAGTTAGTGGCGCGGACCAGGATTTTGCGGAGATTCTCCGGTAACCGAGCCATCATCCTGGGACCCTCACCATGCGGAGACGCCAAATGATCGCCTCTTCAAACGCCTGGGCCTCCTGAATCTCCAGTCGGACCGCACAGGCGATCACGGGCATCTCAGGTTTCCATACTGGCGGGAAGTTCATCAGATCCTTTTCGGTAGTCACCAGGATTTCTGCGTGCGTGTCCCGCGCCCGCGCAGCCAGGCGCCGGAGCTCTCCGGCGCCATAAGCGTAGTGGTCGCGATACACAGCCTCCCTGACCACGTCAATCCCCCATTTTCGCAAATCTGCGAAGAACGCATGGGGATTGCCAATGCCACAAAAGGCCAGGGCGCGGCGACCTCGAACTTCGTCCAGGGAACGGCGGGAACCGTTTTGAACGTCAACTAAGCTGTGAAGGGTGAGTGAGCTATGGAAGACATTGGCCCGGGGATTGATGCGGGCAATGGCCTCACGATGGGGGGCCGGATCCGCTAGTTCGGTACGGGTCAGGACGATCACGTCGGCACGCGCGAGCGCCGAGCACGGCTCGCGCAGGCGGCCCTCCGGCAGCAAGGCACCCTCCGAAAGCTTCTCCGTCACGTCGAGGGTAACAATATCCACGTCGCGCGCAAGCGACCAGTGTTGGAATCCGTCGTCCAGGAGGTGAACATCGACGGCAAAGCGGTCTTCGGCCATCCGGCCCGCGCGATAACGATTCGCGCCGACGATGACTGGAACTTTGGGCAAGGCCTGGGCGAGCCAGGCAGGCTCGTCGCCCACTTCGCACGGATCGACCACCCTTTCTGCTTCCGGGGCGAGTGCCACCATGCCACCGATCCGCCGTTTGTAGCCGCGCGTGAGGATCGAGGGACGCCAGCCACGTTCGAGCAGTTTCTCAGCGATGTACATTACAAGCGGGGTCTTTCCGGTACCGCCGACGCTCAGATTCCCGACGCTCACTACCGGCCCATTCAGGCGATAGGTCTTGAACAGCCCGTGGCCGTAGGCGGCGCGTCGCAACTCGATTCCCACCCTGAAGCCCGTTGATAACGGCCATAAGAGACGGTTCACTCCAAAGTCCTCTCATGCCTGCGGGGTCGTCACAGGTGCTTCCAGCCAATCATTCATTACCGCCAGCACGCGCGCGCAGGCGCCGCGTTGTTCCTCGAGGAGACGCCTGGCGGCTTCGCCCAGCCGCCGCCGTTCGGAAGAGTCATCCAGCAATTGAAGTACGGTGGTCGCGAGCGTTGCGGCATCCGGAACCTGCAGGGCGGCATTCGATTGCAGGAAGAGTCGGGCCACATCCCGGAAGTTGTGCATGTGCGGCCCAAAGAGAATCGGCTTGCCCCAGTAGGCGGGCTCGAGGATATTGTGGCCTCCGGTGGGCACCAGACTGCCGCCCACGAAGACCACGTCGGCGAGTTCAAAGATGCCCGCCAATTCGCCGATCGTATCCAGAAGGAGAACTTCAGCGCCTGCGAGCTGCGAAGTGAGTTGAGGCTCTGCCTTGCCAAGTGCAGTCCGTCGCACGAAGTCTAGTTTCGTGTCGGCAAGCAGCCGGGCGACTTCATCGAAGCGCGTCGGGTGACGCGGAGCCAGAATCCACAAGGCCCTGGGGTGGCGGCGCCGGACTTCACTCCACGCCGGCAGCAATCGCTCTTCCTCACCCGGCATCGTGCTTGCCGCCACGATGATGGGACCGCGTTCTGCCATCCGCAGCCCCTGGCCCAAAACCTGAGCGAACTCTCCGAGTTGTGGCGGCTGAGCGTCAAACTTGAGGTTGCCGGCGACCAGGACGCGCCCCTGCGGCGCGCCAAAAGTTCGAAATCGCTCGGCATCGGTTTCACTTTGCGCGCAAATCCTATCGACATTCGCAAGGACGCGCCGCATGAAGGGTCGGATCAGCCGGTACCGTGGGAAGGAGCGGTCGGAGATTCGGCCGTTTACGACCAAGACATGGGCGCCTGCTTGATTTGCGGCGCGAAGCAGGTTCGGCCAAAGTTCCGTCTCGACAATCACCAGGAGGGCCGGACGAATTCGCGCCATCGCGCGTCGCACACATGCCGACCAATCCAGGGGGAGAAGGAACCGCCCGGCAACGTCTCGCAGGCGCGACGCACCGGCTTCGCGGCCGGCGGGAGTCACATGGCTCAGAAAGATTTTCCGTTCGGGGTAGCATCGCTGGATTTTCCGGATGAGTTCGACCGCGGCGAGCGTCTCACCGACGGACACCGCATGGACCCAGATGGCGCCGCGCTCGGCCTGCTGGAAATGGTCGGGTAGGAATCCGAATCGCTCTCTCCAGTCAGACCATGACGCAACCCTGCCCCGAAGCCGCCAAAGGTAGTATGGCGCAGTCGCGATTACTCCGAGAGTGAAAAGCAAGCTGTATAGAAGGAACATTGCGGACGGGCGTTGTGTAGAAGCTGCTGCAAAACCTGGTTTAAGGTGCTGTCAGGGCACGGCTTTAATCGTGCCGAAGTGGTGTCTCCAAGACCGCGGCTTCAGCCGCTGAGGGCCAACGATGCACCTCAGGGGCTGAAGCCCACTCGGTTCCCAATCTCCATCGGCACGACTGAAGTCGTGCCCTGACGAGGGTTACATGCGGTTTTGTAGAAGCTTCTAGGTTCATCCACCCGGCGCAGAACCACCCTCCATCATAAGCGACGCCCCCGCATCGAGGCAATCGAGTGCACACATGAAACGAGGCCGGGACGGCACCGAAGGGACTACGCTTGGGGTTCCGGAGGTGGCTGGGTTAATTCGTTGATCATTTCGTCGGAGATCTGACGGATCAGGTCTTCGACCGTGGAAGTGGCCAGCGCGGGCGGGGCCATCCGCACTACCACGTTGTGCACGATCCAGTAGACCAGGTCCGCATCGACTGCGGCCACAGGGCCGGAGACGACTTCAGGAGCCGGCTCAGCCACGGGGGCCAGCGCAGCCTCCGCCACCGCCGCAGGCGTCTCCAATGCAGGCTCTGGCGGCGGAGTTTCCAGTTCCGGAAATGGAGGGACCTCTGCCGGCATCGCGATTTCAGGTGGCGCCACGCCGACCTCACCCGCTCCTGCCTCCGCCAGCCTAGGACCCTCGGCCGCCGCTTCCAGGGGAGGCTCGGCAGGACCGGGAGGCGCGATTGTAGGCGCTTCCTCGACTGCGGCCGCTGGCGCCAAATCCTCGGCCAAAATCGGCTCGGCAATCTCAACCGGCATGCGGAAGAGCATCGTCCGCTCGACTCGTTCCTCTTCCGGTGGCGGCCAAGGTTCGACAGGTTCTTCCACCAGCATGGGTCCAGCGGGCGGGACCGCTTCCGCCACCACGGGCGGAGCCGCCTCGGCCTCCGCCACCTCTCGGCTCGGGACAGGCTCAGGGCTCGGGGGCTCCTCGACTGTCGGGGCTTCCGGGACGGGCGGAGCCTCCGGCAGGACCGCCTCTTCAGCCGCGCCCAGTCTGGCCGATAATGTTTCCTCCACCGTCACCGCTGGAGGAGCAATTTCCGGTGGCATTGCGGCAGCGTCTTCAACAGCCGGCACCACAAAAGCCATGCCTTCGGAAAGCTGGCCCAAGTCAGGGAACTCCTCTTTTGTTGACACCTCAGGCGGCAGATCCACAGGTTCTGTCACCATCGCCGGTGGCACTTCTACCGCAGCAGGAACAGGGGGCGGCAGCGGAGGGGGCGCCTCGATCTTCGCCACGAATCGGTTCACCGCCGTGACGAGTTCGTCTTGCCCGAACGGTTTCTTGATACGCCCGTTGGCGCCGACGCGCTGGGCGCGGGATTCGTCATAGGGTTCCAGATCGCTGAAGATCAGCAGCACAGGAACGTGAGCAAGGTCCGGTGTATTCTTGACGAACTCGCAGACTTCATAACCATCGCGGCCCGGCATGGAGACATCCGCAAGCACGAGGGCAGGTTTGAGAGCAGGAAGTTTCTTGATGGCCGCGACGCCATTGGAGACCGTCGCGACTTCAAAACCTTCGCCCGTCAGGATTCCATTGGCTCGCCGCTGATGGGTGGGGCTGTCGTCTGCGACTAGAACCATTCTTGCCACGCACGCCCTCCTTGTGACCCCGAACGCGCAACGAATACCACTAAAGACCCAGCAAAGTCAAGGCGCGCCAAGAAGCCTGTCAAAGCTCTTTAGAAATTTCCCCTTTCTTACCTCA
>Ga0073934_10007445_pt1 | contig 15238 bp, 8 predicted proteins | sample LarsenN4metaG_FD_76834 | JGI IMG/M metagenome (GOLD analysis project Ga0073934, IMG submission 76834) | Hot spring sediment bacterial and archeal communities from British Columbia, Canada, to study Microbial Dark Matter (Phase II) - Larsen... ...
CGGCGCTGGAGCGAGACGTGCCGCGGGATCAGCGGCCGCGCTACCTGCGGGCCGGTTGCCGCGTGGTGGACGTGCGGCTGCACGGCGACCGCGTGTGGCTGACGTACTTCGATCGGCAGGGGGAGGTGCGGTTCCTGCTGGCGCGGTACGTGGTGATGGCCAACTCCAAGCACGTGGCCAAGTACATGATCCACGACCTGGAACGTCTGGACTGGGACAAGTTCAACGCCATGCACCAGCTCCACACCGGCGCGTACGTGGTCGCGAACGTCCTGCTTGATCGTCGCGTGCAGCGCGACTTCTACGACGCGTTCCTGATCGAGGATGAGACGTTCCCGATGACGCCCGGGGACTTCGAGCTCAACTCACGCGTCGTCGATATGGTCAGCGGACACTACGCCGCCCGACCGCGCAGCCGCGGCGTGCTGACGCTCTACTGGCCGCTGCCGTGGCCCTCGGCCCGCTTCACCCTGCTGATCAACCAACCCTGGCAGACCTATGCCCAGCGGCTGGCCCCGCAGCTCCACCACATGCTGGGGATCGTGGACGTGCCGCTCTCGGCCGTGCGGCAGGTGCGCATGACCCGCTGGGGCCACGCCATGCCGTTGTCCCAGATCGGTATGATCGCCAACGGCGTGTGCGACCATCTGCGGCGGCCGTTCCAGGACCGCGTGTTCTTCGTGAACCAGGACAACTGGCTGCTGCCGGCGGTGGAGAATTCGCTGCTCGACGCGCGGACGGTGGCGGAGGAAATCGCGAACCGCCTGGGCTAGTGGTGCTCTTGCGAAGACCTCCACGACACCGCCGTAGACCGGCCCGTCACTGGCGGGCCGCTCGATTCGGGGAGCTGTCCAGCCCGGCGGGGCCCTTCCCCGAACGGGTCGGGGGGGCGGTCACGACGGAGCCGGGGACCGGCCGGTAGGTGCCGGGGAGCTTCCCGAACAAAGCGGGCATCGCGCTACTTGGGTCGCGCTGGCCCCAGGAAGCTCCGGAGGCGTCTTTGCAGCACTGGCGCCTTGCGCAACTCGCACTCCCACACCACCAGCACGCGCCATCCGAGCCGCACCAGTCGTCGACGATTGGCCCAGTCACGCTTCCGATTTCGTTCGCGCTTCGCTTGCCAGTAGGCCGCGTTTGTCCGGGGCGGGTTGCGCCCCGCCTTGCAGCGATGAAGATGCCAAAAGCACCCGTGGACGAAGAGGGCCGCACGGCGGCCCGGCAAGACCAGATCGGGACATCCTGGCAAGTCGCGCCGATGAAGCCGAAACCGATAGCCCAGCGCGTGAAGCAGCCGACGAACGGCCCATTCCGGGCCGGTGTCCTTGCCCCGTACGCGCTGCATCGTGTGCCGCCGAGCCTCGGGCGACAGGTTATCCATGGTCACCCGATGAGAACCGACACCGGTGCGGCCGTCGGCTTCTCGACGGCGGACTCATACACCGGCGTAAGAATGTGCTCGTCCAACCAGGTGATCGCGGGGACGCAAACCGCGTCGCCCAACCCGTACATCGCCTGAATCGGGGGAACTGTGATGCGATATTTCGGCACACCTTGCAGCCAGGCGATGTCAGGCCGTACGGAGTTCTGCAACATCGACCGTTGCGGTCCATTGCGCGGATACGGTGCGCTGGTATCGACAGGAAGCGGTGAGGGACGCGCGAGGGTCGCGAATCAACCTGGCGACAGGGCCTCGCGTGAGATTCCCAACGACAACGAGCCAGTACGCTATGGATCGTAGGCGGGCTTCGCTCCATTCGCGGTCAGTGAAAAGGATTGTCCCACGTAGCGTCTTGATACCTTTTACCTCGATCGCCAAGCCGGCGTCGCGTTGCGTCCCGAAGTCGAAGCCGCACGCGTCATTCCGTCTGTCGATGATCTCGGATCTCTCTATCCCCGAAATCGCGTGGCTGTTTTCCAAGAAGAACTGCTCTGCGAGCCGACCCGTCAGAAGTCGATCCGCGACGTTGTGAACGACGCGCAGTGGACGAGCCAGTGGCTTGACAGCCTCGGCCAGCGCTTCGCGATCGTGCGCGAAAATGCGCGAAACAAGCTCGAGCAGGGCATCGTCGCTCGTCTCACATAGCTCTCCGATAACGCGCTGGCGAGATTTCCTCAGCGGCCGAGCGTGCCAGCCGCGGCGCGCGTTACCGTGAACGGGGTCGAACTCATCGCGAAGGTTCTTGAAGCTCGCCGGTGCGACGGAAAGGCGGTCGGATGCATGCGCGAACGCTTCGCGCCAGCTCGAATGATTGAAGGCCTGCAAGTAACGAGCGTCGAGTCGGCTCATCGCGTACCCGATTACGATTGTGCTCGTGTTCAGAAGGCGTGATTTCTTCGGCTCAGCCATACCGTCGATGGTACCTAAAGTCCGTGGACAAGGCATGGACTTGATGGCACGATCGGGGAAATGGAAAATGAGTGCTCCACCCCGCGATGTCTTCGAGCCGCTTGGCTCTTCGTGCCATTTCTGATGGGTCCGGACCGGCGGCCGCTCCGGTTGTGCAGGCCGTGCCTGGAACAGTGGGCGACTCGGGTCGATCGTGTTTCTTCTGCCATTGGCGGATTTGGCATCGAGGCGCAAGTCAATTTGCGAGCGATCGTCCGCCTCCGAAACGAACTCGTCAATCTGCTCGAAGATCACGCAGAGACGGACCGCGCCTCGCCGTTGTGGGGGATCGTGAAACTCGTGGATCAGCTACCGCACATTCTCCGGCGATGAGACGCCGATCTACGTCGGTCAGTCAGTGGGGGGAGAGGCTGAGGGGATCCGCGCCCGCGTCCGACGGCACCTGACGAGCGCTCGAAGCGACGTAATCGCCAACCGCCAGGTAGACGTGTGGGAAATCGCGTTTGTTTGGCCTTGGCCCGTCACCGACACCGCACAAATCGGCCCGCTTGAAGCGCACCTCTTTCACGACTTTGACGGCCGCTCCAGGCTCGTAAACGGCTCGATCCCGCCCGCGCCCGGTCTGCTTGCCTTCACCGTCCCTGAGCGAGTGCGCGTGCAGGTGATGGACGATCGCGAAATCGCCGGTCGCAAAGACCCCTCGCTGCGCTTTCCACGTCAGATACAGCACTTCGGGTCGCTGGTCGATTACATCTTGAACACACAGGACAAGCCGCATCTTCGCCGTGCCTTGCAGGTCTATTTCGATCGGCTCTCGCGCTACTACACGGCCTTCCTCGGCGGTCCGGAAAACACTTAACCTCAGCGGGCCACGTTCGCAGTTCGCGGGCGGGGACGCCCGCGCCACCCCTGCGCGACGGCTCGCGGGCAAGATGTCCACGCTATCCGCGTGCCGCCGCCGGTATCGAAGGCGAACACGCTCTCGCTGGTCTGGGGGATGCGTGGGACCGGCATCCTGCCGGTCAAACCGCGGCGGATCGCGGGCTGGAAGCCCGCGCCACCCATGCCTTCCCAGCGCAGGTCGCCAACGAGGGCGGTTACGAACGCGGGGGAAGCGCCGGCGGCGATATGACGAGGCGCGGGGCAACGCCTGCTAGGGCATCGGCCAGCGCAGGCGGAACGTGACGCCCGGGCCCGGGTTCGGGAACGCCTCCAGGCGGGCCTTGTGGTGCTGGGCGATCATGCGGCACACGTTCAACCCCAGGCCAATCCGCTGCCAGTCACAGGGCTGCTCTTGCGGATCGGCGGCCAGGAAGGGGTTGATCTCCCTCTCGATGCGCTGCGGTGCGATGCCGATGCCGCTGTCGATTACTTCGATCACGACCTCGTCGCCCTCGCGCCGCGCGCGCAGCGTCAGCCGCCCGCCGCGCTCCTGCATCGCCTGACGGGCGTTGAGCAGCAGATTGAGCAGCACCTGCACGAACAGCACGGGCTGCGCCTGCACGGCCAGGTCCTCGGGGATGTCGGCCCGATATTCGATCGCGTCCTTCTCCAGCGGGCGGGCCATCGCGGCCAGCGCGTCGGCCGCTGCTTCCGCCACGCGGCACGTTTCCCGCGGCGCCTGGCGGCCGTCGGCCAGCGCCAGCAGCCGCCGGGTGATCTCCATCGCCCGCTGCGTCTGGCCGACCGTGCAGGCCAGGGCCTTGCGCATATCGGCCACGTCGTTGCGCAGCAGGGCGTCCTGCGCGCGGGCCAGCACGGGCGTCATCAGGTTGTTGAACTCGTGCGCCACCATGGCCGACAGCGAGCCGAGCATGGCCTGCCGCTGGTAGTCGGCCAGATCCGGCTGCTGGCTCAAGCTGGCGGAGGTGGAATCGCCTGGCATGGGTCGGTGACCTTCCGCTCCACTCGGAGTCTCAAGCCTCTCCAGGGGTGCCGTCAGCCGCGATGCTAGGTCGCCGCGCCGCGGCTGTCAATCTGCCTGATTGAGCCGGCGACGAACTACTAATCGCCCTTCGTCACCGCTCAGTTTCGGTGGGGTGGCACGGTCAAGCGAAGCTTGGCCGTGATCCTACAGCGCGCACGGCCTGGCCTGGCCGGAGCGTGCCACCCGACGCATGCGCCGGCGGGCGGCCGCGGGCCCGCATGCCCATGCTATCCCATCTCCTCGGCCTTCAGCGGCCGGTTCATCAGCTCGGTGATGGCCAGCAGTGGTGGCCGGGACTCAAACAGCACCTTGTACACGGCCTGGGTGATCGGCATCTCGACCCCATGCCGCCGGGCCAACTCCAGCACCGCCTGCGTGGTGGGGATGCCTTCGATCGCCGAGCGGCTCTCGCGCACCACCTGTTCGACGGCCACGCCCTCGCCGATGCGCTGCCCGGCGGAACGGTTGCGGCCGAGCGGCGAGACGCAGGTGGTAACCAGGTCGCCGACGCCGGCCAGTCCGGCGAACGTCTGCGGCCGCGCCCCCATCGCGACGCCCAGGCGCGTGATCTCGGCCAGGCCGCGCGTCACCAGGGCCGCCTTGGCGTTGTCGCCGGCCCGCAATCCGTCGAGGATGCCGGCCGCGATCGCCACCACGTTCTTGAGCGCCCCGGCCAACTCGACGCCCAGCACGTCCGGGTTCGTGTAAATGCGGAACCACGAGGTGTGAAGCACGTGCTGCACCAGGCCGGCCAGCTCCGGGCGCTGGCAGGCCACCACCACCGTCGCGGGCAGGCAGCGGGCCAGCTCGGGGGCGATGCTCGGCCCGCTGAGCACCGCGATCGGGCTGCCGCGGACGTACTCGGCGATGATCTGGCTCGGCCGCTCTAAAGTAGAGGTTTCAATTCCTTTGGTGGCGCTGCAAACCGGCACCTCACCGGCCAGCCACCCGCCGATCCGCCGCCAGGTCGCCCGCAAGTGCTGGCACGGGACGGCCGAGATCACCAGCTCGGCGCCTGCCAGGGCGGCGCCCGCGTCCAGCGTCGGAACCACGCGCTCGGGCAGCTTCAGACCGGGCAGGTGCGCGCGGTTCTCGCGCCTGGCGCGGATGTCCTCGACCAGCTCACCCCGCCGCCCGAGCCAGCCAACGTGCACCTCGTTCTGCGCGAGGATCCACGCGGCGACCGTGCCCATCGCGCCCGTGCCGACCACCGCCGCCTTCGTGATCATCCATCGGTCCCCTGCCGGCGTGCAGCTCCGCCTGCCTCCACGCGTTCCACGCGCCGCGCCCGCAGAAAGACCAGCGCGGCGCGCCCGAGAGGTCGGTCGAAGAGCTCGGTCGCAGCGCGCGCGTACTGCTGTAACTGCACGCCGTACGCCTCGACGCGCCAGTTCCACTCGTCAGCGTCCCGCATCCGGTCGGTCTTGTAATCCAGAATCACCAGACCCTCCGACGTCTCGATCACGCAGTCAATCACGCCACGCAGCAGCGTGCGCTCGCTGTCCTCCGGGTCGGGCAGCGCGTAGACGAACGGGACCTCGCGGCGGCAGACCGCGGCAGACTGTGCCAGCAGCCGGCCTTCCGGCGTCCCGCTCAGCCAGGTCAGATCGTCAGGCGCGATCAACGCCGCCTCCTGCACCGTCAGGCGGCCGCGCGCCAGGAGATCGTCGATCTGCCGCCGGACGTCGGCTTCACTCCGCAGGCGCGACAGGTCCGCCTGGCGCAGGAAACGATGATAGGCGTTTCCCACCGCGGCGCCGGCAGCGACGGCCCTTTGGGCTGCGAAGCGCGGCCCGCGCAGCGAGCGCCAGCGGAAGTGCGGCGGATGCCGGAACTCGTCGGCCAGCGCGGCCCGCTGCTTGACCTCGCTGACCGAGACGACCGCCGGCCGGCGGGCCAGCGTCAGGTCGATCGGCGTCGTAAGCCAGCGCCGGCCGCATGAGATCCAATCTTCGTCTTGCGGCGTCAGCTTCTGCTTCTCATCGTCCGGCGCGCGCTGCGGCGCCAGCGCCGCTTCGATCGGCTCGTCATAGGATTCGATCCGCACCCGCGGCAGGTCTGCGCCCTGCGGCTGGTGCAGACGGCCGGCGGCGACGGCGGTCAGCGCCCATTCCAGCATGCTGGCGGCCGACAGGCGCGAGAGCAGTGGAGGCGTTTCGCCCGCGGCGCGGCGCGGCTGCGGCCTGGGCCAGGTGTCCGGCTTTGCGTGGCCGACGATCAGCAGCAGTTCGCGCGCCCGGGTGGCCGCCACGTACAGCAGTCGCAGCTCCTCCGACAGCTCGCGATTCCGTGCCGCCGGCTCGAGTACCTGCAGCTCGGGGCTGCGCAGCGTGCGCCGAGCGCGGGAATCAAGGAACTCCACGCCCACGCCGTGCTCCTCGTCGCAGCGCAACGACGGTCCGCGCGGCCTGCGGTCAAAGCTGGCGCCGCTGTTGGCCAGGATGACGATCGGGAACTCCAGCCCCTTGGCGGCGTGGATGGTCATGACGCGCACCACGTCGCCGGGTCCTGCCGCACCAACTTCCGGGCTGCGCTCCTCGTCGCGGAGCTGATCGAGGTATTCGGCGAATTCCGCCGGGGCGTGCCGGCCCCAGCGCGCGAAGTCGGCCGCCAGCGGCTCGAGCGTCCGCAGCAGCGCGGCGCGATGCCCGCCGGACGGCTGGGCGCGGGCGAAGTGCGCCAGGCCGCTCTCGCGCACGATGCGCCGCAGCAGTACGGGCAGCTCCTCGACCGTCGCCGCGGCCCGCCAGCCGTCAAGCTGCGCCAGGGCCGCAGCCAAGCGGCGGGGCAACTCGCCGGGCGGCGCGGTGCGACAGAAGTGCGCAACGGCCCCGTAGAAATCGCTGCGCGGCGCGGCCCGGCGGACGTGCAGCAGTTCCTCCTCATTCAGGCCCACCAGCGGACCGCGCAGATACGCCGCCAAGGCCAGGTCGTTGCGGCGGTTGCCCAGCAGCGCCAGCACCGTGCGGACGTCCTGGACTTCCAGGCTGTCCAACAGGGTCTCGCGCCCCACCGCCGCGCACGGCACGTCCGCCGCACGCAGCGCCGCCGCCAGCTCCGGTGCGTTGCCCTTGGCCGAGCGCAGCAGGATGACGACGTCGCGCCACTGCATCCTCCGCAGGTGCGGGGAACCGTCAGCGGAATGATCCAGGACTTGCGCGCCGGCCGCCCGCAGTTCTCGCAGCCGCCGGACGATCACCGCCCCTTCGCGCTGCATGTGCGTCAGCGGCTCAGCCTCGTCGTCGCCAGCGTTCGCGTCGTCCCGGCGGCGCTCGCGCTGCGGCAGCAGGTGCAGCTCGATCCGCGGTTGCCCGTCGAGGCTGAGGTTGGGCAGCTCGCTGCGGCGGGCCGCGAGCCAGTCCTCGTCATCAAACGTCGTACCCCCAAGCTGCGGGTCGAACAGTCGCGCGAACAGCGCGTTCAGCCCGTCGAGCAGTCGCGCGTGGCTGCGGAAGTTGTCGGACAGCGGCTGCACGCGTCCGTGCTCCCGGCCGTCGCGAAAGGCCCGCGCCTGTTCGACAAACAGGCGCGGCTCGGCCTGCCGGAAGCCGTAGATGCTCTGCTTGACGTCCCCGACCAGGAAGCGGTTGGCGACGCCCAGCCCGTCGCGCGACACCAGCCGCAGCAGCTCCACCTGCACCGGGCTGGTGTCCTGGTACTCGTCCACCAGCACCTCCGCGTAGCGCTGCTGGAGCTCCAGCGCCAGCGGCGTCGGGCGCCGCCGCTGCCCCGCGACCGGCTCGCCGAGCAGGTCCAACGCCATGCGCAGCACGTCGGCGAACTCATATACCCCACGCCTTCGTTTGGTTTCCGCCAGCCGTCGCTCGAACTCGCTCTCCAGAGCCAGCACGTCGCGCACGAGGCCCGCGGCCGCATCCGCACCGTCGAGCATCGCACGCACCGCCTCGGCTTCCCAGCGCTCCTTGAGCCGCCGCTTGAACCAGCGCTCGTTGACGTCGTGCAACACGCCCGCGTCGGCCGCGGACAACCCCTTCGGCTTGCCGGCCGTACGCGCGGCGATCCGCTCGAGGACCTCCGTCAGCCGCCGCGGGTCGCCCAGCCCCTCGCACCAGCCTTGCAGGTCGTCCCGATACTCACGAAGCTCCCCGGCGACAGGCGGTACGCAACCTGCGGCCAGCATCTGCTCAAGCTGCCCGCGCTGAAACGCGCACTCGTCCCTCAAGGCCTGCGCCAGCAAACGCTCGGCCCGCGCCCGTCGCTCGTCCGCGCCGCTCTGCACCGCCGCCCGCTGCGCGTCGATCCAGTCCTGCGGGTTGACCAGGTGCTCGCGCTGCCGGCTGAGTTGCTCAACCCACTCGCGCAGGAAGCCGTCGCGCGGCTTGCGGTTCCGCCGCACCCACTCGCGCGCGGAGCGCGCCACGGCTTCGTCGGCCGTGTAGACCCACTCGAACAGCTCGTCCAGCACCTCGCGCCGCAGCAGCCCGGCCTGCTCCTCGCTCAGCACGCGGAACCCCGGGTCCACCTCCGCCGCCGCGAAATGCTCGCGCACGATCCGCCCGCACCAGGCGTCGATCGTGCCGATGTCCGCCGCGTCGATCAGCGCCGCCTGCCGCCGCAGGTGCGCACGCAGCCTGGCCTCGCGCGTGGTGGCCGCCCGCCGGCGCAGCAGCTCGGCCACGCGCACGCGCAGCTCGGCCGCGGCCGCACGCGTGAACGTGACCACCAGCAACTGGTCGATCGCGCACGGCTGTTGCTCCTCACAGACGCGCTCCAGGCAACGCCGCGCCAGCACCTCGGTCTTGCCCGATCCGGCCGAGGCGCTGACCAGCAGGCTCGAACCGCGCTGCGTGACCGCCGCCCGCTGCTGCGGCGTGAGCTTTTTGGGCGCGGTGCTCATGGCAGCTCGTCTCCGCTGCAGCCAGCCTCGGACGGCGTCGGCAGCGCCTGCGGCGCATCGCGGATCGTGTTGCGCCCGGCCTCAAAGCGGCACAGCGGCTGGAAGTCGCAGTGCTTGCACGCCAGCGCGCTTCCGGTTCGCAACGGCGCGACCTCCACGCCGCCGATCCGCACCCCCGCCACCGCCTGCTCCAGCGTGCGCTGCGCGAGCGTCAGACGGCTCTCGATCTCGGCGGCGGGGCGGGCGTCGGCCCGCAAGTAAAAGTCGCCGTCCTTCTTGCGGGCCATCGCCGCCACTGGAGATGCACCGACTTCATGGTTGACATCCAGCCAGCCCGCGACAGCCTGGTCGAACCGGCCGCGCGGGCGGTACAAGAGCAGCGCTCGATCGCGCTCGTCCGCCTTTTGGAAGTACGCCTTAACCAGGATTCCCAAATCGGGAAACAGCGGCGCCAGCAGCGCTCCGGCGACGCGGGCGCGGCTGGATTGAGCCTGCTGCACGGCCAGCAGGTACGTGAACACCTGCAGCGGATAGTCCACCAGGTACGCGTCGCGCAGACGGATCAGCGACGACTTGTAGTCGTACACCAGCAGCCGCCGGCCGTCCGGCCCGTCCGCCGCGTCGATCCGGTCGATGCGGCCGCGCACCCTTACGGGCGGGCCATCCCCCACCTGCAACTCCAACGCCGGCCATTCGTTCGGGCCGTCGCCGCCAAAGGACTGCTCAACCGCGACCGGCGCGAAATCGCCGCGCCGCCAGCGCTCCGCGTGCACCAGCACCAGCTCACGCAGGAATTCCTCCAACACCCCGCCCAGAAAACGTGTCTGCGCGTGGAACGGGGCCGGCGGCTGCTCGGCCTTGAACTCCGCGATCGCCTCCGCCAGGAACTTCAGCCACCGCTCGTCGCTCAGCTCGCGCACCGGTCGGCCGGCGTCCATGGCCCGCCGCACCACGCCGGCCAGGATCTCGTGCCCGACGCGGCCTTGCTCAAGGTGAAGCGGGTCCGGCCCACGCAGCGGATCGAGCTTCAGCCGGTAGCGCGCGAAGTGCTGGAACGGACAGCGCAGGTACGCATTCAGCTCACTGACCGAGACCGCCCGGCCGCGCAACCCGCCGGCCGACAGCTCCTCCGGCAGTCGCACCGTCCGGTTGGTGTACGTCAGCCCGCGCACCAGCCGCTCAAGCGCTGGCCCCACCCCCGGCTCGTCGCGCAGGCGACCGCACAGCGCGGAATAACGCGCCCGCGCCAGCGAACCATCGGCCTCGCACGCCGTCGCCACGCGCCCCCACGCCAGCTCGGCCACACACACCGGCGGGTCGTCGTCCCCCGCCACAACCTCCACCACGCCCGGCAGGGCCGCCTTCACGTCGCCCAGCAGCGGCGAGGGGAACTGCGGTTGGCCATCGTCGCCGGCCGTCGCGTAGCTGATCGTCAGCCCGTGCGCCGGCCGCGTCAGGGCGATGTAGGCCAGCAGCCGTTCGGCGAAGAGGTCGTGCCGCCGCGGACGCAGCCCCTCCAGCCCTGCCGATGCCAGCGCGTCGCGCTCCGCCGCGCTGAGGATCGGCTCCTCCACCGCGGGCGCAGGAAAGACGCCGTCGTTGAACGCGAACAGCCACGCGTACTTGATGTCCGGGTGCCGGCTGCGCTCGATCGCGCTGACCAGCACCTGATCGAGCGTCGGCGGCGACAGGCCGACGGTCGTCTCACACAACGCCGCCGTGACGACCTCGGCACACTCGCTCAGCTCGAGCGGCGTGCCGGCGAGCACGTCGTGCAGGTGGTCGAGCGCGTCGCAGAGCGCGGCCCACGCCAGCCGATGCACCTCGGCCGTCTCCCAGTCGCTGCGCTGCTGGGCCGCCCGCATCCAGCCGGCCAGCCGCTTGCCGACGCGCAGTGCTCGCAGCACGGCGTAGAGGGCCACGGCCCACTCGGAACCGGTCGGCGGCGGCGCGCGGTGCGAGGCCAGCACCAGCGGCGCGGCCGCCGCCGCGATCGCCACGCGTGCGGCGTCGAGCCTGGCCGTCCAGGGCTTGTCCGGCCGCGGCCGCGGCGATCCGCGGCCGCCGCCGTACGGCCAGTGCGGCTGCCGCCAGGTTTCCAGGCCGGCAAGCTCGTTTCGGCGGATGACGTTTTCGAGCCGTTCGGCCTGGCTGCGGCGGAGCGGCAACAGGCCGGATTGCAGCCAGCCGATCGTCGCCGTTGCGGCGAAGTCGCTCTGCACGACCTCGAACAACGCCTGCACGAATGCACCGAGGGCATGCGCCGCCAGCGGTCGGCGGCGGTCCACGAAGAAGGGGATTTCGTACTCTGCGAAGACGTCGGCGACCAGCGCCGCCAGCGGCGTCAGGTCGCGTGCGATCAGGGCGAAATCGCGGAAGCGCAACTTTCCAGCGGACTCGATCACCACACGGCGGATGTAGCGCGCGGCCTGGTGAACTTCGTCCCGCCGCGTCTGACACGCCACGATACGTACGTCGCCCGCGGGCGCGGGCCGCGGGGGCGGCAGGTCCCAGAGCGTCGGCGCCGCGGCCTCGGCGCGGCTGCCGCTCGCCCGCGAAGTGCGGCCCATGCCCACGGCGCCGCCGGCGGCCGGCTCGCTTGTCGGCGGCGGAGCAGACGGCGCGGCTGTGAGCGGCGTGGCCAGCCCGGCCTCGAGCTGCGCCAGCACAGCGTTCTGGGCGAAGCGTGGCGGCGTCGGAGGCTGGAGAAGAATCGCCGCGCGCAGCTCGACGCCCGCGTCGCGCAGCATGCTCAAGAGCCGCTGGTACGTCACCTGCGTACGGTGGAACAGGTCGAGCACGTCCGGCGGGCGGCGCGGGTTCGCGACGGCGGGCGCCGCAGGGTCCAGCAGCAGCGTGATCGTCACCTCCCGCGCGCGCCGCGCCAGCGCGAGCAGCGTTTCGAGCTCCTGTCCGGTGAAACCGGCGAAGCCGTCGACCCAGATCGAGGCGTCGCGCAGCCAGTTGATCTCATCCAGCCGGACGCGCAGCGTCTCGAGCCGCTGGGCCGGGTCGCACCGCTGCGGTCCCAGCCACGCCAGGAACCGTTCGTATAGCTCGGCTGTGGCCAGCCCGCGCGCCCGCACCGCCGGCGGCGCCCGGCCGGCCGCTTCGCGCAGCGCTGCGGGCGATACGTTGTCCAGCAGCAGGGCTTCGATCAGCCGACTGAGCTGCGCGAAGAAGCCGCGCGTCCGTGCCGCACGGCCGAACGCTGCCATCCCCGCCGGCGACTGCCGCACCACCACGCGCAGCGCCATTTCGCGCGCCGCGGGTACCAGTTCGTCGGGACCGCAGCCGAGCTCGTCGAAGATGCGCCAGGCCAGCCGCGAGAAGCTCAGCACCTCCGCCCGCCAGTACCCGTGCCGCGGGGCGCGCAGCGCCAGCGCCCGCTCCATCTGAAAGCTGGCCTGCTCCGGGACGAGCAGGAGCAGCCGGCGGTCTTCAGGTTTGGCCAGCTCGGCCGCCAGGGCATCCAGGCAGCGGCGGGTCTTGCCCGTCCCCGCTCGCCCGAGCACAAACTGCACTGCCATCGCCGACGCCCCCGTTGGGTAGCCGGCGTTATGATCCGCCTGCGACCGGCGCGCGTCAAAACCGCACGGCGCCCCGCCGCGCGGATATCGTGTTCCAGAGCGCGTGTGCGCTCTCGATCCTGCATGACCGACCGCCCACGAGTGCTCGTGCTGCTCGGCTGCACCGCCTGCGGAAAGGGGGCGCTGGCCCGCGCCCTGGCGGCGGAGCTGGGCGGCGAGATCCTCAGCATCGACTCGATGAAGGTTTACCGCGGCATGGACATCGGCACCGCCAAGCCGACGCCCGAGCAGCGGGCCGCGCTCCCGCACCACCTGATCGACGTGGCCGACCCGTGGGAGAGCTTCAGCGCCGCCCGCTTTGTCGAACTGGCCGACCGCGCCGTCGCCGAAATTCACAGCCGCGGCCGGCCGATCATCGCCGTCGGCGGAACGGTGCTGTACTTCAAGTGCTTCTACGAGGGCCTGTTCGCCGGGCCATCGGCCGATCCCGCGCTTCGTCGCGAGCTGCGCGCCCGCGCGGCGCGCGACGGCGTCGACACGCTGCATGCCGAGCTGGCCGCGGTCGACCCGGCGGCGGCGGAACGGATTCACCGTCACGACCTGCGGCGGATCGAGCGGGCGCTGGAGGTGTACCGGCTGAGCGGCGTGCCCATCAGCCGCTTGCAGCAGCAGTGGGATGCCGGCTGCCTGCGCCGTCCGGATTGGGACTGGGCGCTGATCCATCTACAGCGCGAACGGGAGGCGGTGAACCGGCGCATCAACGAGCGCGTGCGGCAGATGGCGGCGGCGGGGCTGGTAGAGGAGGCGCGGCGGCTGTGGAGCGACCCACGTGGCGTGGGGCCGCAGGCGCGCCAGGCGGTCGGCTACCGCGAGCTGTTTGACCACTTCGAGGGCCGGCTGACGCTGGACGAGGCCGTCGAGCAGATCAAGGTCCGTACCCGCCGACTGGCCAAGCAGCAGCGGACTTGGCTCCGCCGGCTGCAGGCAGCGGGTGTGATCGCGGCAAGCGAAGGCGACGACGTGCAGGTGCTGCTGGCGCGTGCGAAGGCGCTGCTGGGGAAACCATAGCGGTGCGCGAAACGCGCATACTGGAAGCGGCTCTAGGTCTTGATGCACACGTTCTTCGGCTCGGTGAAGAAACGCAGCGCCTCGTCGCCGCCCTCGCGGGGCCAAGGCGCTTTGCTTCACGCCCCCGAAGCGAGGGCGCTCGGTACGTCCGGTGTGTGGGCTTCGGCGTAACTCGCGGTTCGATAGAGGTTTGCGCTAACTGCGCTTGGCGCGCCTTCCCTTGACACGTCGAAAGGGGGGGTAGAATGTGCCCGGAAAGCGCACTTACACAGGGAGGAACAACTAATGGTACGAGTTGTGGCCTACAGCGTCATCGGCGCAACGGTTCTTTCTGCCGCAAGCCTGGCGCACGCGCTGGCGATCTTCGGCCCGCCGGCCCCCGCACAACCGTCGTGCGTCCAGCAGCCGTCCTCCTCCGCGCAGGAGCAGCCACCGGCTCCTGTGCCGCAGTTGTTTAGACGTGTTCCGCTGCCGTTCGAGACTAACGGCACGATTTGGATCCTCGACAACGGTTACATCGTCGTTCAGGTGACGCTAGACAGGTCACACGCCGAGCAGCGCGAGGACGGGAGTCGAGCGGCCGTCATGCAGAGGCTGGGCGCGAAGCGTGAGTTGAACGCCCAGAGGCAGCGGTCGCGTGTGCGGGCCGTGGTGGCTGATGAGCAAGAGACCTTTGTACTGCGCCTCCCTCCCGGCGTAGCGCTGGTGCGCCGAGCGAACGGCTGGTCGGCGCGAGCCTCCACCGAGACGGATGAGTCCGTCGGACGCGAAATCGAACTCTCCGCCGCGCCGTTATATGAGGGTGCTCGGCACAGTGTTCTCGATATCGCCGGTGGAGTAGCTGTGCGCTTCGATCCAGAGAAGGCGACTTGGAGCGTCGAGGCTGTCGATGCCGCCACAGGGGAGCGTCTGCAGCTCAGCTTCTCGCGCGCAGACTTCGATTTCATGGTCCAGCCGGCACCGCCTGCCTGCGAGGCGCACTGCGCTAATGGCGACTGCTGGGTCAGCTGCAGGCCCCCGAAGCTGCCGGTATGTTGGTGGGACTCGAACGGCGACCCCCATTGCGAATGCTTTCAATTCTAAGGCGGCCCTCGGCCCCAGCCAAAGTCGAGCGTCGCAAGATGCGCGCAGGCTGCGCGCATCTTTCAGGCTGAGGGCCTAAGCGACCTGCCAAGCGTCTTGATGCAGACGTTCTTGGGTTCGGTGAAGAACCGCAGCGCTTCGTCGCCGCCTTCGCGGCCGACCCCGCTCTGCTTGACGCCGCCGAACGGCGCCCGCAGGTCGCGCAGCAGCCAGCAGTTGACCCAGACGGTTCCGGCCTGGAGCGCGTCGGCCACGTGGTGGGCCTTGTTCAGGTCGCGCGTCCAGAGCGAGGCCGACAGCCCGTAGCTTGTCGCGTTAGCAAGCGCGACCGCCTCGTCCGCGTCCTTGAACGGGAGCACGCTCACCACCGGGCCGAAGATTTCTTCCTGATTCGTGCGGCAGCGCGCGTCCAGGCCCGCGATCAC
>Ga0073934_10007447_pt1 | contig 15226 bp, 17 predicted proteins | sample LarsenN4metaG_FD_76834 | JGI IMG/M metagenome (GOLD analysis project Ga0073934, IMG submission 76834) | Hot spring sediment bacterial and archeal communities from British Columbia, Canada, to study Microbial Dark Matter (Phase II) - Larsen... ...
AGACTATGCCGGGATGAACTTGAGCTCTCGACCGTCATCCCTTGGGCTGCTCTGCCGAGGCCAGGATAGGGCGGAACATCGGATCCGCGTCGAGTACGGCTTTCAGTAATTCACTATGGAGGAAATAGCGCCAGACCTCTTCATCTTTTTCTGGTATCTCATCAAACCAACGTTTGGCTTCGGTCAGATGCCGTAACATCTGATTCTTATCCCCGTAGTTCGGCATGAAAATCATGCTGTAGGCCATGGTGTATTCCGCGAGAAACTTGTCGAGTGGCAGCTCGGCGATGGCTGATGAAGCGTGGGCGTCCTCGTACGCTCGGACGCTATCGGGATCGTGCAAGATCCGGTTCCAAGCCACCTTATTGATACGGGACCAGGCCAGTTGCACCAGCGCCGCGGCTCTCGGTGTCCTTCGGTCGGTTGGAATGTCCTTGACCAGCGCTTCGAACGTCTCGATCATCGGCACTTGGTCATTGTTCCAGCGATAGGCCATGCCGAGTCGGAAGCGGGTATCCAACTGCTTCGGATGGGTCGTCGCCAGGGTTTCCAGGGCGGGCAACAGTCGGTACAGGAAATCGGCCGGTGTCGGTTGTGAAAACCCACCCATTTCCATCGCGTTAGAAAGATCGAGGCGACCGGCAGCCGCATAGATGTTCCAATAGAACTCATTGACGGCCAGCGATAACGCCGAATCCTTGACGTTCAGTTTATGGCTCTGGGTGGCTTCCCGGAGCAAGACGGCGTGGAGATTTCTGGTCAGGATCGTGAGTGCCTCGACGTGATGCGGATCGATGATCAAGATGCGATTGAGCATGGCGACTCGATCGCGTAATTCTGGAAACGCAGCGGCTTGTGCTGCCGCAGCCGTCAGCGTGCCCGGCTGATCATCAGGACCCCACCAGACAATAGATCCGGGAAGGGCTCGGCTGGTTTCGGTCGTGAACGGGATCCGGTCGGCGAACGTACCGGGTGTTTCAGGATTGGAGACGACCGGTAGATGGAAAACCGCGTGGTCGCGTGGGAATCCATGGGTTCGGAGTCCGGTAAAAACCACCCACCGAGTGGTGAGGGATTTCACGGCCCGACGTTCACGTTTGATCGTATTCGTCCAACGGACGGAGCCCGACCCGTACGTCACCGGTGATGTGAGCGGGTCATGGTAGTGGACGGTCAAGTCAACCGCGGTGGTCGGGACGGCGAGGACTTTCCCATTCGGTTTCAGTCGGAAGGAGCCGTTCGGGATCGGACGGCTGTCTGTCACTGTGAGATGAAGGCCGGTTCCAGGCGGCGAGACTCCGAGGGCATCCATCATAAAGGCAGAGGCCTGGGTTCGGGAGAGCTCGTCTCCATAAAACGCAAGGGAACCGGTGCTGGGCCAGAGGACGTTCATCCCAATATCCGATCGTGTCAAGACCGGGGCATGGGCGGCAGTCAGTTCCCGCCAACAATCCTCATAGGCGGCCTCGGTTGCGGAAGGAGGAGGAGGATTGGCCACCAGTGCGGTCAGAAGCTTATATTGGCACGCGAAGTCCAACTGTCCGGCCGTAATCTTGTCGCCTTTGGCGATGGCTTCGGCATATCGAAGGGCTGTGTCGATGGCGGCTTTATGGACGCTCTTGGTCTTCGTCGACTTCTGAGGAGGCTTGGACGCTGCAGTCACAAGGTCCGGCAAGGTCGTTTGAAGGGCCATCAGCAGGCCAGAAACGAGCAGAATTTCAAGTGATAAGTTCTTCTTCATGATGAAAAAGAGTCGGGCGTTGGGAGTCGTCAAGTTGAGGCGGTCTTTAGGATTTTCTCGCGCATGAACGCCCGATCGGCTGCCGATAACGTTGGTGCCGGACTGTGACGACAGAGTGACACGGTTTGGCGCAACGACATCACGAAGGTTTCACAATGTGGACAGGCGCCCAGGTGTCGACGAATTTCTTGGCAAATACTCGCGGAAAGTTCGTCGTCGATGTAGGCGGACAACTGGCGAAGGATACGCAAGCATCGCATTTTGCCGTGAGCATGTCGGTGTCGAGCTGTTGAAGAATGTGGTGGTGGTTTGGAAGCACGACGTTTTGCCATATGGATCGGTCCCTCCGCTACTCCAGTGAGCCGAGATCGCCGGGCGCTTCGCCGAGGCCTCGCGCACTGAGTTGACGGCGCACAAACAATCGAGCCCGGTGCAAGCGTGATTTCACCGCTCGTTCGTTCAAGCCCATGATGGCTCCGACCTCCTTGGCGCTTAACCCTTCCATGTCGCGAAGCACCAAGACCATTTTGTATTTCTTCGGTAATTGGTTGATCGCCGTATCGAGCGCTTCCCGCAATTGCTTGTTTTGGAGTGCTTCTTCGGGGCTGAGTCCATCGATCGGAATCTGTAATCGGATTTCGCCGTCGGACGCGGGGATGAATTCTTCGAGGGACAACTCCCGCTCCGGCGCCCCTTTCCGTCTGCGCCGCATGCGCAGACACGCCCGCGAGGCGATGGTATAGAGCCAGGTGGAAACCTGCGCGTCACCACGAAATCTCTCGAAGCCCCGATAGGCATTCAGAAAGGTCTCTTGGACCAAGTCTTTGGCAGCTTCCGGTTCGCCGCACAAACGATAGGCGAATCGATACATGAGGTCCACATGATCCTTGTACAGCGTATCAAAATTTTTGGCAGATGGGGAGTCAATCGAAGACGAGGCCGGCGAGCGGCGAGTCGTAGGTGAAGCGCTCATAAGCTGCGCCAGTCTACGAGGGGATTGAAAAGAGAGTCAAGACGAAGGCGGGAGATCCCGGAGCTACTTCATCCGGTGAAATTCGACGACGTCGCCTTGCGCGTCGAGTTCCACCGTGATGGGAGTCCCTTCCTTTGCTCCGTTGAGGGAGGATTTGCCAAGATCCGTGGGGTAGATTTGTTCTCCTTCAGGAGTCCAGAATCGGACGCCGGCCCGATCCGGAAAGGCGAATTCCAACGGACCCGTGATGAAGCGTCGGATAGGAACAGCATCGATGGAAGGGGAGAGGTCCGCCACGACATGGTGGTCATGCATGCGCAAGGTCAAGGTCTGCCCGACCTTGGCATTCTTGATCCCGATCTTGGCATTGACGTTGACGATGCCGATGGGAGTCCGAAAGAAAATGAAATTGGACTTCAGTTTTGCGATCGTCCCGGTCAGCAACACGTGCGCTTTAGCTCCATTGGCGGCAACCTGGCCGATCTGAAGGTCGAACTGGAGATCGTGCACGCCGATGACGGTATCCGTGCCGTCAACTTCCACCGTCACTGCTTCGCCGTTCTTACGGGCGGCGAGCGCCCGCTCCTGTGTACCCATGTGGAAGGCCTTTTCTCCATCTTCCGGTGTCCAACGCATCAATTTTGTGAGGTCTTCGCTGTCTCGCTTAAACGGCCCGGTCAGATAGCGGTGGACGAGAGTCCCGTCGGTTCGCTTCACAATATCGATAACCACGTGGTCTTCATGGACCCAAAAGGATACTTCTTGTGAGGCGGGGAGGGATTTGAGCGTGGTCTTTGAACTGAGCGACATGAGCCCGATCGGTGTTTTCAGGAAGACGATCCCAGGTTTGGCCCGCCAGACCCGGCCCGTCAGCCTGATGGAGGGGTTCACCTCCGTGAGAACGGGCGTTGGACGATCGGGTTCCTGTGGCGTAGCCGGAGGATTGTCCGTTTGTGGCTGAGCGACTGGAGCAGTGTCGGGAGACTCAGCTTGGGGAGGTTCGCTGCTTTGAGGCTGAACGGCTGCAGGGATCTCAGTCTGAGGGCCGGGAGGTGCCGCCTCGTCGGCTTCGGCTTGACTGGGTGTCGCTTGATCAGGTTGAGGTGGCGTTGGTGCAGAGACAGTAGCCTCAGATTCCGAGGGGACAGGATCAGGGAGCGATGTCTGGGCCTTCTCTCCGTCCGGAGGACTTGCCGTGGCGCATCCAGCATTGACGAGTCCTAGGAGAAACACTCCCAGAAATAACTGTCGAGTGTATACGAATCGATCCATGGAGGAGGTGTTAGTCAGTAGGGTATGAATCGTTTGTTGTGTCTAAACGAAAACCCCTCGATCTTCTAGATCATGGTGCCGCAATCAATCCCGATTCGTCAATGGCCTATGCGGAATAACATGAGCTCAGAATTGGAGTCAACCCGAAATCGGATAAGATATCAAGAGTCCGCAGCGGACCATGTCCGAATGGAGAGGAGAACTCAAGGATGCAGACGAATGCCGCCGAGGTCGTCCGAGTGCATGATCTCACACACGATGTCCGTGAGCTTGACCTGCGATTGATCTCGCCCACGACATTGGACTTCCAGCCGGGGCAATTCATTTCCTTTGAGATTCCGGTCGAAGGGAAGCCGCATCCGGCGACGCGTGCCTATTCGATTGCCTCGCCGCCCAGTCAACGGAGCATCCTGACATTGGTCTTCAACCGCGTGGACCATGGACCAGGGTCGACATTTCTCTTCGGCCTCAAACCCGGCGATCCGGTCCAGTTCAAAGGGCCGGCGGGAAGTTTTCGTCTGCGCGACGATGCGCCACGCAATCTGCTGTTTGTCGCGACCGGCACGGGGATTGCTCCGATCCGGTCTATGCTCCATACCCTGTTGCCCAAAGCCACCCCGCGGATCGTGTCCTTGCTATGGGGTCTCAGAGCTCAGCGGGATCTGTACTATCAGGAAGAGCTACATGAACTGGCGGCCAGGTATCCCGTATTTCACAGTACCATCACATTGTCTCGTCCGGATCCGGGATGGACTGGTCCGACCGGTCGCGTCACCGCGCTGGTGCAGGAGCGTGTTAAGACGGTGGACAACCTCGCCGTGTATCTCTGCGGAAACGGCGGCATGATCAAGGACGTGACCGACTTTCTCCGCTCCAAAGGCCTCTGCCCGATCTATCGTGAGAAGTGGTACGACGAAGAGAATGAAGAATGACATTACTGTTCATCAGCTGGCCCGGATTTCTGGACACCATGTGAAGACCAGCGGGGAGAAACGAAGCGGAGGGCCTATACGTGTGCAGCTAGTCCATCAAGCAAGGCAATGGTTCCTGCCACCTTTATCTCCTCGTTAGAGGCACACGGTTGGGACCACTGGCGTGCAAGATGGTCGATTCCTGCACGGACGGATCGTGCGCCGCTCAAAGAGAGGGCTGGTCGGGCAAGAACAGATCTTCGAAGAGGATACTTACTTCTTCCTGACCATGATGCGGAGCGGTGTGCCGGTGAATTGGTACGTCTCGCGCAGCTGGTTTTCTAAATATTTCAGGTAGGCCGGGGTGAGATCTTCCGGATGGCCGACAAACAACGCAAAGACCGGCGGTTTGGTGGCCACCTGCGTGATAAAGGCGGACTTCGTGACGGCTGATGGCTTATGCTTGCGAGCGGGCAATGGATGGGTGACGAGGATTTTCTGGAGCCAGGTGTTCAACATTCCAGTAGGGACACGTTTGGTAAACATTGCGTGTACGTCCTTAAGGAGCGGAAAAAGACGGCGGACGGATTCCGGTTTGAGGGCTGAGCCATACAGGACCGGGGCCCAGGTCAGAAAGGGAAACCGGCGACGGAGTTCGCGTTCATACTCTTGTCGTGCCTTCGCATCTCCAGCCCGCAAGTCCCACTTGTTGATCAACAGAATGCAGGCACGACCTTGTTTCAGAATAGCCCCGGCAATCTTGGTATCTTGTTCCGTGACTCCTTCCATCCCATCGAGTAGAAGGACTGCGATATCGGACCGACCGATAGCACGAAGCGATCGGAGCACGCTGTAGCCTTCAACCCCGCGGTCGACCTTGCCGCGACGTCTGATACCCGCCGTGTCGGTAAAGACGTAACGCTGATCCTGGTGCGTGACCAGTGAGTCGATCGGATCACGTGTCGTTCCCGGAATATCGCTGACGACGACCCGCTCTTCTCCGAGCAGCGCGTTCACGAGAGTGGATTTGCCGACGTTCGGACGTCCCACCACAGCTACGCGAGGGAGTTGTTGCAGCTCGTCGGATTCATCCGCCGATGGAAGAAGGGGGTAAATCGCATCCAACAGCTCAGCGACACCCAAACCATGTTCGGCGGACACAGGGTAGAGCTGGTCGGTGCCCAATTTGTAGAAATCGGCGAGTAACGGCTCGGATTTCGGCGTGTCGATCTTGTTGATCGCATAGAATAGGGGCTTGGTCACTCCGCGAAGGAGCCGCACGATTTCATGATCCGGCGGGGTCAATCCTGAGCGGCCGTCCAGCAGAACAATGAGGATATCGGCCTCGGCAATCGCCAGTTCCGATTGTCGCCGAATCAAGGACAACATGCTGTCGGACGCAGACAGGTCCAGCCCTCCCGTGTCGACCAGCCGAAACTTTCGATTACGGTAGGTGGCGTCAGCATAGTTGCGGTCACGAGTCACTCCGGGAACATCATCCACAATGGCGATCTTCGCGCCGAGGATCTTGTTAAACAGCGTCGACTTTCCCACGTTCGGCCGGCCGATGATAGCGACAAGAGGCGGTGATCCGCCTTCCGGTAAAAGCAACGGCAGCGTCGGTTCTTGCTTGGGAGCTGATTTCGTGTGCGGCATAATGTGTCGGACCGTAACATAGGGTTTTTCTCAAAGACAACCGTCTCGCCTTCCCGCTCGCCCTCCGATATACTTTTGCCCATGATGCAGTCCGCAGGCCTCAGTCCTCAGCACTTCCCCGACTGGACCCGGATCGACGACGTGCTGCTTGATATGGACGGCACGTTGCTTGACCGCCATTTTGACAACTTCTTTTTCGAGGAGGAGCTGCCGCGTCGGTATGCGGCCCTGCATGCGCTCCCGTTTGAGGAGGCTCGCGATCGCCTGATGGCGATGTACCGATCCGTCGAAGGCGAACTTGCGTGGACGGACCTGGATTACTGGACGAAGCGGGTCGGCATCGACGTGGTGGCGATGCACAAGGAACTCGATCACATGATCGGTTTTCTCCCCGGCGCTCAGGAATTCTTACAGTACCTTCGGCAACTCGGGAAGCGGGTGACCATCGTGACGAACGCCCATTCTACGGGAGTGTCGGTCAAGGTCGCCAAGACCGGTCTGGATCGGTACGTCAACCGGATTGTGGATGCCTTTGAAGTCGGCTATCTCAAAATGCGACCGGAGTATTGGCCGACCTGTCAGCGCTTGCTGGGCTTCGATCCAGGGCGGTCTTTATTCATGGACGATGATGAAGGATGCCTGATGGCGGCGAGAGCATTTGGGGTGGCTCATCTCATCCATAGCGCCAAATCGAGTTCACGGTTACCGCCGACTCCACTCCCACAATTTCCATCCGTCACTGGATTCACGACGCTTTTCAACGGCAGGCCGCCTGCCTAATCTTGTCGGGTTGCTGCACCTCGATACATGGTGCCACCCAGTCTAGGAACGCTGTCCATAGTGAATCGGTCGATACGGATGATGGTTAATCCAGCTTGCACGATCAGTTGATCGATCTTCCGGTTCAGGTTACATCCGCAACCGATCACGTTTTGAATCGGATTCAGTCGGTCCTGCCAGGCAGCGATCTTCTGGTCATCGCTCCGGCCATGTTCCAAGAATAGAAAACTTCCACCCGGTTTGAGGACACGCCTTACCTCTTGCAGCGCCGCCACTGGATTGGGAATCGTGCAAAGCGTCCAGGTGCTGATGACATAATCAAACCCTCGATCGGCATGGGGGAGCATCTCGGCGGTGCCCCGTTGGATGCGAACTGGAAACGGGAGGCCGGCGCTGCGTGCTGCGACGGTTTTTGGAAGAAGATCGGCTGGGTCGACCGCTTCCAGCCCCGTGACGGTCTCCGGATAGTGCGGCAGATTGAGACCGGTTCCTATCCCAAGCTCCAGGACTTCACCATGGGCTGAAGCGAGTAGGCCCGTACGCAAACGACGAAATTCCTCGCCCGCCATCACCCACTCCATGAGGCGAGGAAAGATATGATCGCAGTAGAATCCCATTGTATGGGTAGTATAACAAGGTCCTGCTGATCGCCTCGGAACTTGTGACCCCAAGGGGGCTATGTTAGATTTCCTGATTCCACGGCGGCAAGTATTCAACCTTCAGCGTATAACCGTGATATGAGCAAAGGATACGATCACCGAACGATTGAGGCGAAATGGCAACGGTACTGGGATGAACACCGGACGTTTCGCGTCACGGAAGATCCCGGTAAGCCGAAATTCTACTGCCTCGACATGTTTCCCTATCCCTCCGGGTCAGGGCTCCACGTCGGTCACCTTGAGGGATACACCGCCACCGACATTGTCTCTCGATATAAGCGGATGAAGGGATTCAACGTGCTGCATCCTATGGGTTGGGACGCGTTCGGTCTGCCGGCCGAGCAGTACGCGGTGAAAACAGGCATCCATCCCGCCAAGACGACCGCCGAAAACATCGCCACCTTTAAGCGTCAGATGAAGCGAGTCGGGCTCTCCTATGACTGGGAGCGAGAGCTCAGCACCACCGACCCTCAGTATTATCGTTGGACGCAATGGATTTTCTTGAAGCTCTTCGAGCGAGGACTGGCCTACGTTGCGGAAGTTCCCGTCAACTGGTGCCCCGCGCTCGGCACGGTGTTGGCCAACGAAGAAATCGTCGACGGCAAGAGCGAAGTAGGCGGCTTCGATGTGATTCGCAAGCCGATGCGTCAATGGATGTTGAAGATCACCGCCTACGCCGATCGATTGCTTGAGGATTTAAAGCTCGTCGATTGGCCCGCCAGCACGCTGGAGATGCAGAAAAATTGGATCGGGCGCTCGATCGGCGCAGAGGTGGATTTTTCGTTGGCCGATCAAAAGGGTGCGATCCGAGTGTTCACGACCAGACCGGACACGCTGTTCGGCGCGACCTATATGGTCCTGGCACCTGAACACCCGCTCGTCGATGTGATTGCAAGCAAGGAGCAGAAAGCGGCTGTTCAGGCCTATCGCGAGGCCGCTGCAAGGAAGAGCGATCTGCAACGACAAGAGCTCGAAAAGGAAAAGTCCGGCGTCTTCACGGGCGGCCATGCCATCAATCCGGTGAACAACGAGCGGTTGCCGATTTGGATCGCCGATTATGTGCTGATGAGTTACGGGACCGGGGCAATCATGGCTGTGCCGGCGCATGACGAGCGCGATTGGGCGTTCGCGCGGCACTATCATCTGCCGATTCGAGAAGTCATTGCCGGCGGAAACGTTCAAGAGGCGGCGTTCACCGACACGGATCGAGGGACGGTCGTGAATTCAGCGACCGATGACGGCAGCTTTTCGATCAACGGTCTCACGCCGTCCGAGGCAATCCCGAAGATGACGGATTGGCTGGCGAAGCATGGGAAGGGAGCGAGGGCCGTCAACTACAAACTCCGAGATTGGCTCTTCGCCCGGCAACGGTATTGGGGGGAGCCGTTCCCTATTCTGTGGGTCGATGGAGAAGCCCGTCCGCTTCCGGAGGAGCAGTTGCCCCTCGTGTTGCCGGAGACCAACAACTTTAAGCCGTCCGGGACCGGTGAGAGTCCATTGGCCAACTTGGACGCGTGGTTGACGACGACCGATCCTGTCACGAATAAGCCGGCTCGGCGTGAAACCAACACCATGCCGCAGTGGGCAGGGTCTTGCTGGTACTACCTGCGATTCATCGATCCCAAGAACTCGACACAGCTGGTCGATCCAGCCAAGGAACGGTATTGGATGCCTGTGGATCTCTACATCGGGGGCAGCGAACATGCCGTGCTGCATCTCTTGTATGCGCGGTTCTGGCATAAGGTCCTGTTCGATATCGGTGTGGCGAGCACGCCCGAGCCATTCATGAAGTTGGTGCACCAGGGGATCGTCCTGGGAGAAGACAATCAGAAGATGTCGAAATCGCGCGGCAACGTGGTCAATCCCGATGAGATGATCGATCAGTTCGGCGCGGATGCGGTACGGCTCTATGAAATGTTTATGGGACCGCTCGAGGCGATGAAACCCTGGAGCACCAGGGGTGTGGAAGGCGTGACCCGCTTCTTGGAACGAGTCTGGCGGCTGATGGTCGATGAGCACGGCCGACTATCCACCGCCATTGTGTCGACCACACCGAGCCTCGACCATCAGCGTCTGCTGCATCAGACGATCAAGAAAGTCACGGAGGACATCGAAGCGCTTCGATTCAATACGGCCATCTCGCAGATGATGATCTTCACCAACGAGATGACGAAGGCGCAACAACGGTCTCGATCGGTGATCGAGCCGTTCGTCTTGCTGCTCTCACCGTTCGCGCCGCATGTGGCCGAGGAACTTTGGAGCGTGCTTGGGCACCAACCCAGCGTATCGCACCAGCCTTGGCCGATCTTCGATCCGGCACTAACGGTCGGCGAGCGCATGACCATTCCCATTCAGGTCAACGGGAGGCTCAGGGCAAAACTGGATGTTGCAGTCGACACGTCACGCGACGAGATTGAACGGTTGGCTCGCGCAGAAGCGGCGGAATGGCTCCAAGGCAAAGAGCCGAAGAAAATGATCTACGTCGAAAAGAAGTTGCTCAACTTTGTTGTGTGAAGACGTGCGTAGTACGAATGCTCGACACTCAAGACTCCGTATACCGCTCTCGGCCATCGGGTGTATCGCGGTGACGGTCCTGTTGACCGCCTGCGGCTACCAGTTCCGAGTGGAGGGAGCCGGTCCGACCATCGGAAGAGCCCCGGCCACTTCTTCCCAAGAGCCGCCGCCCCGCCTCGTTATTCGGACATTGCTCAACGGTAGTTTTGAGCCGAATCTGGAAACGCGGTACACCAACTACCTCCGTGAAGAGTTTTCCACTGGCAGCGGAGCGCAGATCGTGTCTGATTCCGAAGCGGCGGATCTTGTGCTGACCGGGCAAATCCTATCGGTCATGGTGCCGACGCTCAGCTTTTCGACGACGGCCACGTTGGAGAGCCGAACCGAGGTGGTCGTCTTGGCCCGCGTTGAGGATGTCCGGTTAGGAAAAGTGGTCTGGAGCCAAGTCGTCAAAGGGTCGTCGGAGTTCTTCATTACGCCCGATCTTCAGTTTAATCGCGCGCTGCAGAATCGTGCGCTTGAGCAGGCGGGCCGCTTTGTGGCGGCCGACCTGGCGGCACGTTTTCTGTTACAGCTCGAGACGGGTGCCCTCACGAAACAAGCATCGGCTGTGCCGGCTCCTGTGTCTCACTAGCATCGAAGGTTGGACCAATGGCATCCGCCATGAATCAAGTGCAACTGGAGTCGGCGTTGAAACAACAGGGGGCCGGGCCTCTGTATCTCATCGTAGGGGAAGAAGACCTCCTACGGGATGCTGCGCTTGCTGCCATCGCACGCGCGGCCCTGGGCAGTGAAGGGGATGAATTCAATTACGAACTGTTCTATGGAGATGAAGCGAGCGGAACCGATATTCGAAACAGTGTAGCGGCCGTCCCGGTTTTTGCGGAGCGTCGGGTAGTCGTGGTGAAGGCGGCGGAGAAACTGACCGCTCGGGAAAGCGAGGTCCTCCTCGATTGTGTGAACGATCCGGTGGAATCCACCACCCTGGTCTTCGTGAGTTCGAAGCTGGACGGTCGGCTGAAATTTTCTCAAGCCTTGGCACGAGCGGCGATCATGGTCGATTGTTCACCTCTCCGCGACGCGCAGCTCCCTTCATGGATTGTCGGTGAGACGAAACAGTTGGGTCTTCGCCTGGAGAAAGAAGCGGCTCAATTGCTGCAGGAAGCATGCGGCTCATCCCTGTACAGTGTGCGGCGCGAATTGGAGAAGCTGGCTTCGTACGTACCGTCCGATCGTTCTGTCACCGTTGACGACGTTCACCTGTTGCGCGGGGTGGATCCCGGTGCGTCCGTATTTGATTTGACGCTGGCCATCGGAGAGGGGCGCCGTGGCCGGGCGCTCTCGATCTTGGCGCGCAATCTCGAAGCAGGAGAAGCCCCGCTGCGCATTCTCGGCTCGCTTGCGTGGCAGTATCGCCGTCTCTGGAAGGTCAAAGAGTCGCTGGCCAATGGTGGCCGTGAGGCGGAGGCGGCCAGAAGTTTGCGCATGGAGCCGTGGAAGGTCCGCTCTTTTCTCGATCGGTTCTCTGAGCCCCATCTTCAATCGGCGCTGCGTCTGTTTCTGGACACCGATGGGAGACTCAAGGGCGGAAGCGGGAGTCGTCCGAGGATCGTGCTGGAGCGTCTGTTGTTGAAGCTTTGTGAGGACATTACCGGCCGTCTGGCCGAGCCGGCTCCTGGTCCTCCGGCCTCACCGAGGCGAGTTCCTGCACGGGTGATGTCGAACGTGCGAACGATTAAGAGCCGGAACCAGACAGGGCATTGACGCGAAGAGTCAAACGAGAAATTCGGCGGGAAGCCGTATTGCGATGAAGGATTCCTTTCGAAACGGCTTTCCCGATGGCCGAGGTGGCTTCCTGCAAACTGGTCCTCGCCTCTTCCGTCTTTTTTCCGGCCACAGCGGACTGCACCTTCTTGATGAGCGTCTTCACCGTGTTGATAGTAGCCCGATTCCGTTCATGCCGTCGCTCAGCTTGGCGAGCTCGTCGAATCGTCGATTTGTGAGTCTGAGGCATCGATCACTCCTGTGAATAAAGAGGCCGATTAGTATCATAGGGCGTCGCCGATCGTCAAGGATCGGACTGAGGAAGGAGCAAGGGGTATGGTAAAGATCGCGGCACGCGACCGACTCATCTTTGCGTTGGATGTGCCTTCCACCGCAGAAGCCGATCGGCTCTTGGATCGACTCCAAGGACACATCTCCTTCGTCAAGGTGGGGCTCGAACTCTACACGGCGGCAGGTCCCGAGATGGTGAAGCGGATTGTCGAGCGGGGCATGCGGGTGTTTCTCGATCTGAAGTTTCTCGACATCGAAGAGACGGTTCGTCGTGCGACGGCGCGGGTTGCAGCCATGGGGGTCGATTTCTTGACCGTGCACGCGAACCGCAAGGCGCTCACCGCGGCCGTCCAGGGGCGGGAAGGATCATCGCTGAAGTTGCTCGCGGTGACTGTGTTGACCAACTTCGACAGCCACGATCTGCGGGAAATGGGGATACAGCGGACAGTGCAAGACCTCGTCACAGCCAGAGCGTTGCTCGCTTCGGAGGTCGGCTGCGACGGTGTGGTGGCATCCGGTGAAGAAGCGGCGGCCATTAGGCAGAAAACCGGCCCGCATTTCACGATCGTCACGCCGGGTGTTCGGCCGGCCGGAAAGGGAGTCGATGATCATGCCAGGGCGACCACTCCGACACAGACGATTGCATCCGGGGCGGATTATCTTGTGATCGGTCGTCCCATTCGTGATGCGACAGATCCGGCGGCAACTGTCGCCGCCATTCTCGTAGAGATGCAAGCCGCCTTTGATGCACGAGGTGAAAAAGATCAATAGTCAGAAGTCATATTCGCTCAGCATGAACAGACTTTCCCTCGCCCATGGCACATGATTCGTGACCGACGGCTGCTCTATGGTTGCGACCGCATTCGGCTCTTTGCTAATATCCTCTTTCTCGTCTTCGTGGTGGGTGTAGCTCAGCTGGTTAGAGCGCCGGATTGTGGATCCGGAGGTCGCGGGTTCGAAACCCGTCATCCACCCCAACCCTCTCTTTGTAACTGCCTGTGCAGTCTGCTGATCTGAAGAAACCGGCCCAGGAAAGGGTTTCTCCGGTTGCGCGGAGGTTGCGGAATCTAGCCGGTCAACAGCTTGTGTATTCCCTCCTGGAACCAACCGGACGTACAGCCCACCGTGACTTGAATTAAGCTGTGGCCCATCTGATCCTTCACAGAGACAGGATTCTCACCGTTTTGAAGGAATAACGAGGCGACGGTATGGCGGAGATCATGGAACCGGACTTGCCCGACTCCGGCTCCATTGAGGAACTTGAAGAATCGCGAGCGGATCCAGTTTTCGATGGAACGGCTTTCTATGTGCCAACAATTCTCCGGGGCGTTCTACTTCAATTTCCTGAACGGCAGCACACGCGCAGGAGAATTCAAGGCCGTCTTCACGATGGTCTGAGCTCGTTTGGCTTTGTCCTGTAATTCGTCCAGTGAAGCCGTCACCGGTTGCATGAGCCAATCGAGCTGTTCCAGCGCGTGCCGAGACTTCGCCGACTCGCCCTGTAATTGCTTCAGTTGTTCCTCTAATCCTCTGGTTTCCCGTTGCAGCTTCTCTCGCTTGGATGGTTCTTTGTCGGTCTCTTGCAGTCGAGTCACAGAAAGAACCAGTTGCGCATGCGCCAGGGCATCGAAGAGTGCCGAGCGTTCCGCCTCGATGCGCTTTTGCCGAGGCGCTCGATTGACAAAGGTTTCCGCCGCCTCCGCCAGACGCCGGCAGGCTTGAAGTAAATCCGGGCTGGCATCATTCCTTGCGTTCCTCCCCATGGTTTCATTGTACCGACGAGCTTTTTGCTCGCCTACTAGGTAAGCCTCTTAGATCCCCATTGGGTGTTTCTTTTTCTCGGTATCAATTCCTTTCGCTCTCTTGCAACAAGGTGAGACAACTTTCGCGAAAGAATAGCTGGCAGGCCCGGGCAAGGTTGTGGGGCCTGGGAGATTTATTGGGTATCGTCGTGCTCGTCACGCGATGTTTACGTCGGTTTGCGTTCCCGTCGAGCCATACCGGGCCACGCCAAGATCTTCATGGTATTGCGTATCGTGCGAGATTTCGGAAGGAAGAACGTCAGTCGGTTCGTGCTGTTTGTGTTCATTCGTCCAACCGAGCCGGGTTCGAACCGCGCCCCTTGGACACGAGGCTCGAGTGAATCGACAATACGTTTCGCCTCCTGTAGGGATGCCGTTGCCGCCTCTTCACGGGACGCGAAGCTACCGTCAGGGCATCCCTGGTGATACGCCCAGCAAGTTTGTCTGAATTCAATAATGCGATACGGACAATGCCAAGTCCCGTCAGCTTGCCGTCTGGGAGTCAACTCGATCTTGCGATGCTTATAGTACGGCATGGTCCTTCCCTCGCGTCTCTAGCAACTCCATCAATACGAAACACTCACGATACTTATCGAGTTTTTCACATCACAACCCGGCATATCGGGGTGAGAGACATGCTCATGGATCGACAAGACTATCTCATGCTTAGATTACGGTGGTGTTACCGTGGGCTTCATTGTTTGTATCGCTTCAGCATACCAGGGGCATGTGGCTTGTGTGAGGCAGAAAATGAGTCGTTCGGCACGTCTCAGAATGTTGTCCGTGAAGTGTGCGACCCTGGCGGCACAGAGCCCTGAGGCAATCAACACAATCGGCGATTTAGGGTGCTGCACACGACCGTC
>Ga0073934_10007449_pt1 | contig 15223 bp, 12 predicted proteins | sample LarsenN4metaG_FD_76834 | JGI IMG/M metagenome (GOLD analysis project Ga0073934, IMG submission 76834) | Hot spring sediment bacterial and archeal communities from British Columbia, Canada, to study Microbial Dark Matter (Phase II) - Larsen... ...
CGCCCTGCTCTCGCGCAAGACCGGTGGGCGGCCGGTCAAGTGGATCGAGGACCGCATGGAGTACCTCGCCGGCGGCGCCGGGCAGTCGTGGGACCGCCACTACGAGGCGTCGCTGGCGCTCAGGAAGGACGGCACCATCACCGGCTTCCGCGTCAAGCTGCTCGACGACCTCGGCGCCACGGCGGAGGGATTCGGCGCGGTCAGCGCCGCCAAGCCGCTCACGGCGTTCACCGGTTGTTATGCCATTCCCGCCGCGCAGTACGACCTGACCATCGTCGCCACCAACAAGCTCCCGGGCAGCCCGTACCGCGGTATGGGCCCGCCGCCGCACAACTGGGTGCTCGAGCAGCTCGTCGACATCGCCGCCCGGCAGCTGCAGCTCGACCCCGCCGACATCCGGCGGAGAAACTACATCCCGCCCGACGCCTTCCCCTACACCATCGCCAGCGGCAACGAGTACGACAGCGGCAACTACGCGGCGGCGCTCGACGCCGTGCTCGAGATGGCCGACTACGAGAAGCTGCGCCAGGAGCAGGCCGAAGCCCGCAAGCAGGGCCGGCTGCTCGGCATCGGCCTGGTCAACACCATCGAGCCCGGCGTCTTCGACTGGAACGCCTACGCCATCGTCGGCCTGCCGCAGACCGGCGTGCCGGAAGGCGCCACGGTCGGCATCGACATCCTCGGCAAGATCGTCGCCAAGATCGGCTTCTCGCTCGAGGGCCAGGGCCAGTACACGGTGATCACGCAGGTGCTCGCCGACTACTTCGGCGTCGGAATGGGCGACGTGCGCGTGGTCTACCAGGACAGCCTCTCCGCCCCGCCCCACTTCGGACCGGGAGGCAGCCGCCTCGGCGTCGCCATCACCGGCGCCGTGCTCGGCGCCGCCGAACGCGTCAAGGAGAAGCTGATCGCCGTCGCGGCGCGGCTCATGCAGACCGAGCCCGCCGCCATGGAACTGCGCAACGGCATGGTCGGCATCAAGGGCGTGCCGCAGGCGGTGATGCCCATCGCACAGGTGGCGGGCGCGATGCTGGCGCGCAGCGACCTGCTGCCGCCGGGCATGGACCCCAACCCGGAAGCGACCTACGTGTGGACCGCCCCGGGCCGCACCCCGGCCGACGATCAGGGCCGCGCCAAGAGCTACCTGACGGCCGCCAACGCCTGTCACGTCGTCCTCGTCGAGGTCGACCGCGAGACCGGCATGGTGCAGATCTTGAAGTACTTCATCGTCGACGACTGCGGCACCCGCCTCAACCCGGCCAACGTCGAAGGCATGACCCAGGGCGGAGTGGCGCAGGGAGTCGGCGCCGCGTTGCTGGAAGAGTACGTCTACAACGAGGACGGGCAGCTGCTCACCTCGACGTTCATGGACTACCTGCTGCCCACCATCGACGAAGTGCCGATGACCGAAAAGAAGGCGCTCTGCACGCCGTCGCCGTTCACGCCGCTCGGCGCCAAGGGCTGCGGTGAAGGCTCGATCCACACCACCCCGGCCGCCATCCTGTGCGCCATCAACGACGCCCTGCTGCCGCTGCAATTGCGCATCACCGAGGTGCCCGCCGCGCCGCGACGCCTCTGGGCGCTGCTCAAAACGGCGGCCGGTTAGGCACGAAACGACGCCAAGGACTGCAAGGACTGCAACGACAGAGAGACCCTTCAAAGGAGATGATCATGGCCAAGAAAGACTATTTCGTCGCCCTTTCCGAGTGTCACTTCATGAATCCCGAATCGATGCACGAGATGGCGTACTATCCGGGGTTCGAGCGCTGGTGGAAGAGCATCGACGGCGTGATGCGGGCGTGGGGCGGCGGGCGTGACCTAGCCGGCGGCGCCGCCATGCCCGAGCCGCGCGCGCACGACCTGATCAAGTACATGGACGAGTTCGGCGTCGACGTCTGCTTCGCGCTGAGAGAATCGATGATGGACGTGAGCGGCTACGCCACCTGCATGTCCACCAACGGCTTCATCATGAAGGAGATCGAGCCCTATCCCGAACGCATGTACCTCGAGTGCAACGTCGGGCCGATCCTGCGCCGCGGCGTCAAGAACGCGATCTGGGAGCTCGAATTCCTGGTGAAGAACCGCAATGCCAAGCTGTGCAAGGTGTACGCGCCGGAGGACGGGCCGCTCAACGATCGCCAGCTGTGGCCGTTCTACGAGAAGGCCTGCGAGCTCGACATCCCGCTCACGATCCACACCGGCATGGCCTACGTCTGCCCGCAGCCGAACAAGTACACGCTGCCGATCCTGCTCGACGACATCTGCCTCGACTTCCCCGAGCTGAAGATCATCGCCTACCACATGGGCTGGCCCTACCAAGAAGAGCTGATGGGCCTGGCCGGCAAGCACCGCAATCTGTACCTCAGCCTGTCGGGGATCATCGGGTGGTTCGTGCACTCGCCGTACCGCGGCTACCACATGATCGGCGATGCGCTGCAGTGGGTGTCGGACGACAAGATCGTCATGGGCCTCGACCTCGCCTTCGACGACATGGGCAAGGCGGTGGACTACATCCGCAACCTCGAGATGCCCGAGGAGCTGCAGCAGAAGTGGGGCTACAAGCCGATCACCGACGAGACGCGCGCCAAGATCCTCGGCCTCAATCTCGCCCGGCTCGCCAAGATCGAACCCACCAAGCGCGTGAAGTGAAGCCGTGACGCTCAGGGACAAGGCCTGCATCGCCGGCATCGGCGAAACCAGGTACGTGCGCGCGCCCGGCTCGGGCCTGAGCCTGTTGGGGTTGCAGCTTCAGGCGGCAACGCGCGCCATCGAGAACGCCGGGCTGCGCAACCGCGACATCGACGGCCTGATGCCGTTTCCCGGACTCGGCACCGCGGAGGAGTTCGCCGCCAACCTCGGCATCGAAAACCTGCGCTACGCCGCCACGGTCAACATGGGCGGCGCGGCGCCGGTCGCCTCGCTGCTCTCGGCGGCCATGGCCGTCGCCTCCGGCGCCGCCCGCCACGTGCTCGTCCTCGGCGGCTGGAACGCCTACTCCGGCAGCCGCACGCGCCAGGCGGTGATCGCCGACACCTCGGCCCTGCCCGGCAAGGGCATCGCCCGCGACTACTACCTGCCGCACGGCCTGACGGCGCCGCCGCAGTGGTACGCGCTCATGGCGCGCCGGCACATGCACGAGTTCGGCACCCGCCAGGAGCAGCTCGGCGCCATCGCCGTCGCCATGCGCAAGCACGCGCAGCTCAACGACAACGCCGTCATGTGCGGCAAGCCGCTCACGATCGAGGAGTACCTGAAGTCGCCGGTCATCGCCGACCCCTACCGCCTGTTCGACTGCTGCCTGGAGACCGACGGCGCCGCCGCGGTGGTCGTCACTTCGGCCGAACGCGCCCGCGATCTCGCGAATCCGCCCGTGTACATCCTGGGTGTCGCCGTCGCGCAGCCGAATCCGGCCGACGAAATCACCAACCGCAAGGACATCTTCGAAACCGGCCTCTCGATGGCCGCGCCGCGCGCCTTCGAAATGGCCGGCGTGCGCCCGGCCGATGCCGACTTCGCGATGATCTACGACTGCTTCACCTTCGAGGTGCTGCAGCAGATCGAGGAGGCCGGCTTCTGCAAGCGCGGCGAGGGCGGCGCCTTCGTCGAGGGCGGGCGCATCGAGCTCGGCGGCGAGCTGCCGATCAACACCCACGGCGGCCTGCTCTCCGAAGCCCACGTGCTCGGCATCAACCACATCGTCGAAGCCGTGCGGCAGCTGCGCGGCGAGGCAGGCCGTCGCCAGGTACAGAACGCCGAGCTCGGCGTGGTCACCGGCTGGGGCGACTTCGGCGACGGCAGTATTGCGGTGCTGCGGAAGTGAACGAAGGGGGAACGATGGCCGGTGCCTACGCTTCGCCGACTCGATCCTCACGGCTATGCCGCACCGGTGTTGCGGGCGATGCTACCGTCGCGGAAAGATACGCGTCCCCAGAGCGGAGATCGACACGATTGGCAGTCCGCAACCAGGGCGGGCGCCGATCCGGTGGTATCGGCCTCCAGCCTCAACCACCGGCTATTCGCTGCGATCCCTAGCGGGATCAGGAGGTACGCCCGTGACAGAGGGCCACTACGACAAACCACTTCCTTTGCTCGACGGTTTTGCAAAGGACTTCTACGGGTTCTGCAAGCAGCGCGAGTTGCGCTTTCAGCGTTGCCGCGATTGCCGCGCCTGGCGGCACGTGCCGCGCGAGATGTGCCCGCAGTGCGGTTCGTGGAACTGGGACTGGGAGAAATCAAGCGGCCGCGGCAAGATCTTCACGTGGACCGTCGTGGCGCGGCCGATGCACCCGGCGTTCAAGGACGACTGCCCCTACGCGGCGGTGGTCGTCGAAATGGAGGAGGGCGTGCGCCTGCTCAGCCAGGTGACCGATTGTCCGCCGGATCGACTGACCGTCGACGCGGCGGTGCAGGTTGTCTTCGAGGACGTGAACCCGGAGATTGCTTTGCCGAGATTCGAGCTCGCCTCTAAGCCGTAGCCCAATTCAGTTTTTTGACAGGATTTACAGGATTCACGGGATTATCCAGCGCGATCCCTCATCCTGTAAATCCTGTAAATCCTGTCTAAAGCCCTTCCGCGGAGGTTCCCCGTGCAGCTGCCACCGACCTTTCTCTACGAAAAGCGCGACCGCATCGCGATCATGACCATCAACCGGCCCGAGGCCATGAATGCCTTCACGGCCGACATGCTGCGCGGGATGGACGCCGCGTTCGACGACTTCAACAAGGATCCGAACCTGTGGGTGGCGATCCTCACCGCCGCCGGCGACAAGGCGTTCTCCTCCGGCATGGACCTCAAGGAAGCGATCCCGCTGCTGCAGGCCGGCGACGAGATGGGTTACGAGGACCACACCAAGCGCCCGTTCTCCGACGTGTTCAAGCCGATCATCGCCGCGATCAACGGCTTCTGCATCGCGGGCGGGATGGAGTTCATGCAGGGCACCGACATCCGCATCGCCGCGCAGCACGCGACGTTCGGTCTCGGCGAGGTGCGCTGGGGCCTGATCCCCACCGGCGGCTCGCACATACGGCTGCCGCGGCAGATCCCGTGGGCGATCGCGATGCAGCTGCTGCTCACCGGCAAGCCCATCGACGCGCAACGCGCCTTCGACATCGGCCTCGTCAACGAAGTGGTGCCCGCCGATCAGCTCATGCCGACCGCCCTCAAGTGGGCCGAGGCGATTTGCAAGAACGGTCCGCTCGCGGTGCGCACCGCCAAGGAGATCGCCGTGCGCGCCCTCGGCCTCGAGTCGGGCTTCGTACTCGAGAAAGCCCTCGGCGCCCGCGTCTTCACCTCGGAAGACGCCAAAGAAGGCCCCCGCGCCTTTGCCGAGAAGCGCCCGCCCAACTACACCGGCAAATAGCCGCCGTCACCGCGTCCATCACGTCCATCGCATCCATCACGTCCATCCGCCCCGAGAAAGGACCACCATGAAGTTCGCCCTCGGAACCCCGGCCATCATCAATTACCCCGCCATCATGAGCTCCTGGGAGCCGTCGGCCACCGGGGCCGACATCGTGCGCATCGCGCAGCAGGCCGACGATCTCGGCTGGGACTGGATGACGATCTCCGAGCACGTCGTCATCCCCAACGACATGGCCGGCGTGATGGGCCGGCGCTTCCCCGACTCGCTCACGGCGGCTGCGGTCCTCGCCGGCGCGACCAGGCGCATCAAGTTTCTCACCTACGTTCTCGTGCTGCCGTATCGGAACCCCGTCGTCCTGGCCAAGAGCATCTCCACGCTCGATTTCCTTTCCGGCGGCCGGCTCGGGCTCGGCACCGGCGGCGGACATCTGCAGAAGGAGTTCGAGGCGATCGGCGTTTCCTTCGCCGACCGGGGCAAGCTCACCGACGAGTACATCCGTGCGATGAAAGAGCTGTGGACGAGCGACAACCCGTCGTTCGACGGGCAGTTCGTGAAGTTTTCCGGCATTGCCTTCGAGCCCAAGCCCGTGCAGAAGCCGCACCCGCCGATCTTCGTCGGCGGCAACTCGAAACCGGCCATGCGTCGCGCCGCCAGATTCGGCGACGGCTGGCTGCCGTGGCTGGTCACGCGCGAACAGCTTCCCGGTTGTCTCGACTACATCCGTTCGCAGCCCGGCTTCGACGCCAGCAAGCACTTCGAAGTCGCGATGCCCATGATCATCCCCAACGTCGAGGACTACTCGCACCGCGAGCTCGGCGCGACACGGGAACCGGGCAACCGCGAAGAGATCCTCGAAGAGGTCGGCCGCATGAAGGAAGCCGGCGTGACCCTCGTCCAGGTCGTGCCGCCCAAAACGGCCAGCGTGTCCCAGGCGATCGAGTGGATCGACTGGTTCGCGCGCGAAATCTTCCCAGCGTTCCGAAGATAATTTTGGAGTGCGGAAAATATTTTGGAGTGCGGGACCAACGGTCCCGCTTTGGACCGCCCGCCCTGGGCACACCGGCTGCGCTCACGCCGGACGGTCCAAAGCGGAGCCCTCGGCTCCGCACTCCAAATGGTTCTCAGTAGATCACCTGCTGCTCGACGAGGGTGCGGTACTGCTCTTCGGACATCCCGAGCAGCTGCTTGAACACGTACTCGTTGTCCTGCCCCATGCGCGGACCCGGCCGCACGGCCACCTCGCTGCGGCTGCACTTCACGTAGGCGCCGTAGATCGTCTCGGCAAAGCCGAGGGGGTGCTGCACTTCGACGAAGGTGCCGCGGGCGCGGTAGTGCGGGTCGCGCAGCAGGTCGCCGACGTTCAGGACCGGCGCGGCGGCAACGCCGTGGCGCTGCAGGCGTTCGGCGAGCTCGTAGTCGTCGAAGGAGCGGGTCCACGCGCCGAGCTGCTCGTGCAGCCGCTCGATGTTCGTCAGGCGACCGGCGGCGCTGGAGAATTCAGCCCGGCGGGCCCATTCGGGGTCGCCCATCGCCTGCAGCAGGCCGCGCCACTCCTCCTCGGTGAGGACGGCGATGCTGATCCAACGATCGTCGCCGGCGCAGGGGAAGACGCCGTGCGGCGCCCCCGCCCCGAGCGGGTGCCGATTGCCGAGAGGCGCGGCGATGCGGCGGTTGAGGACGTAGTCCATGAAGGCCGGGCCGACCATCTGCATGACCGCTTCCTGCTGCGAGTAGTCGATGTGCTGGCCTTCTCCGGTGCGGGCGCGGTGCTGCAAGGCGACCAGCACCGCATAGGCACCGAGAATGCCGTTGTACGGGTCGGAGAAGGCGTTCTCCATCGGCACCGGCGGGCCGCCGGCGTAGCCCGTCAGGCTGTCGAGGCCGGCGATGCTGGTCAGGCTGAGGCCGTAGGTGCGCACGCTCTGCAGCGGGCCTGACAAGCCCGCGGCCGGCATCGAGAACATCACCACGTCCGGCCTGACCGCCCGCAGCTGCTCGTAGCCGAGGCCGGCTTCGTTCATGAAGCCGGGGCCGAAGTTCTCGACCACGACGTCACAGCTGGCAATGAACCGCTTCGCCAGCTCGCGTCCCTCCGGCTTCTTCAGATTCACCGTGACGCTGCCGTTGCCCGCCCAGCAGGCGTGGTTCGACAGGCTGCGATCCGGATCGCGCACCCCGCCGCCGAACGGCGGCAGCATCCTCGTCAGGTCGATGCGCGCCCGTGACTCGATCTTGTAGACCTCCGCGCCGAGAAACCCGAGCGTCTGCCCCACCACCGGCCCGGCCCACACCCAGCCAAAGTTGGCGACACGGATGCCGCGTAGCGGCAGCGACGCACCGCGTCCCTGCCCGCCGGTTCCGCTCTCGCCCGTCGTGCTTGCGGTCCTTGTCGTCGTTGCCGTCCTTTGCGCCGCCGCCCCGCCGCCGCCCAGCACTTCCTCGTTGTGCTGCCCCAGCAGCGGCGCCGGCTGCCGCGGCCCGCCCGGCGCGGCCGGCAGCCTGAAGGGCGCGCCGAGGTCGCGCACCTTGCCGAGGCGCGGGTGCTCGAGCTCGACGATGTAACCGCGCTCGCGCAGGTGCGGGTGCTCGGCGGCTTCGGCGACGGTGAACACGGCGCTGACCGGTACGCCCTCGGCCTGACAGAGCTCCATGATCTCCATCTTGCCGTGCTCCATCGTCCACATCTCGATCAGCGGGTACATGGCGTCGGCGTTCTGCGCGCGCACCAGCATCTCCTGGAACATCTCGAGCTGCATCCACTCGGGGTTGCCCATGACGCGCGCCAGGCCGTTCCACTGCGCCGCCTCGAGCGCGAGGATCCACACGTAGCCGTCCTTGCACGGCAGGATCGTCGCCGGAGCGCCCAGTGACATGCCGACGCCGGTGCGCTTGTCGAAGCGCCCGTCCTGCGCGCAGCCGCCGATGTTCTGCCCGCCGACGAAGGTGGCGGCGATCGCTTCGGCGCACGAGACGTCGAGGTGCTGGCCGCCGCCCGCGCTCTCGCGCCCGTGCAGCGCCGCCATGCCCCACGCGGCACCGGTAATGGCGCCGTAGAATTCGGCCGAAAAGGTGCCGTGCTCGAGCGGCGGCTCGCCCGGCCGCCCGCAGTAGCGGCTGCCGCTCGCCGTCAGGTGGAAGGCGTTCAGGTCGTAACCCTTCCACTCGCCGTACGGGCCGCTCTGCCCGAACGGCGTGATCGACACCACCACCAGCGACGGATTGAGCGCCGCCAGGGTGGCGTAGTCGAGGCCCCACTCGCGCATGCGGGCCGGAGGGTTGTTCTCGATCAGCACGTCGGCGCCGCGCAGCAGGCCGAGCAGCTTCTCGCGTTCGCCCGGCTGCGCCGGGTCGAGCGTCACGCCGCGCTTGTTCGTGTTGAGGAAGAAGAACAGGCCGCTCTTTTCCGGATCGCGTTGGTCGCCCGGAAACGGCCCCCACTGCCGCGCCACATCGCCACCGAGCGGCTCGACCTTGACGACGTCGGCGCCGTAGTCGGCGAACAGCTTCGCGCAGTACGGTGCCGAAACCGCCTGGCCGAGCTCGACGACCTTGATCCCTTCGAGTGCGCCTCGCATCCGGTTGCTCCTCTCCGAAGCCACGTTTCCAAACGATCGTTCGGATAGTACGAATGCGCCGGCCGGACAAGCATGAATCGGCGCCTCCAGAAATGCGCCGAGTCGCCGGCCGGCTTCGCGACTGCGCCAGGGCCAGGGTCGTCAGGGTGCCAATACTCGCGACCGCATCCCGTCACGGGTCTCGCGCCTGCTCTATCCCAAAGCCTCCGGACAGAGACCCCGCTGAGGGGTCTCAGCGATTCGCCACTGGCCGAGCGCCAGCGACACCACCGGGCCGGCGCTCGGCCTCGCCGGGAAAGGGATTCGATTATGGGATAGTGGCCGTGAAGCTGCTTCGCCCGAGAGCGATAAAGATAGTGAATGCGAGTACTGGAGCCGGCGTGAACGGGCCTGCGAAGAGTGCCGGTCGAAAAGCGAGGAGGAAGCGATGAGCGAGCAGAGTTTGCAGCGGATCCTGAGCGGCGCCAGCTGGGATGAGTTCTGCGAGTCCCTCAAGCGGGCGGGCGCGGTCGTGCTGCGGGAGGGATCGCCGAAGGATCCGTTCGATCGCGCCGAGGGCTTCCGCTACCTGAGCCGGCTCGCGCGTGTGGCGCTCGAGTCGTACATCGAGTTCGCCGACCCGGCCGCTCCCGTGCTGCGGCGGCCGGCGCACGAGACGGTGAAGATCGGCGCCGACAACCCTGACAACTACTACCAGAGCGCGGCGATCAGCGGCCGCTACAGGTACCGCATCCGCGGCACGCGCGGCAGCGTGTACTACCTCGGCTTCGGCACCTACGCGGGCAGTTACGGGTCCAAGGCGCGCATGGCACAGACCGGCTACCTGGAGGGACGCGACCTGCAACTCGAGGCGGACGGGTCGTTCGAGATCGCGCTCGGTTGCGAGGAACAGCCGGGCAACTGGCTGCGCATGGAGCCGGACACCTCCTCCCTGATCGTGCGGCAGACCTTCCGCGACCGCGCCGGCGAGCGCATCGCCGACCTGCGTATCGAGCGCACCGATTCGAACGAGCCGCCGCAACCGATCACACCGGAGCAGGTCGACCGCGGTCTTGCCGCCGCGGCCACCTACGTCAACGGCACGGCGGCGCTCTTTGCCGACTGGGCGGAGGGTTTCCGCTCACGCGGGATCAACGAGCTCCACCCGCTCGACCCGGCGGTGGCCGCCGCCGCGCACGGCGACCCAAACATCTTCTACTACCACGGCTACTGGCAGCTCGGCCCAGATCAGGCGCTGGTCCTGGAGGCCACGCCACCCGCCTGCGACTACTGGAACTTCCAGCTCAACAACCACTGGATGGAGTCCCTCGACTACCGCTACCACCGCATCGCCGTGAACCACCACGGCGCGAAGTACCGTCCCGACGGTTCGGTGCGCATCGTCGTCGCGCACGCCGACCCCGGCACCGACAACTGGATCGACACCGCCGGCCACCGCCGCGGCACCATGTGCTGGCGCTGGATCCGCGCCGCCTCGCACCCGCGCCCGGCGGCGCGGGTGGTGGCGTTCGCCGACCTGGTCGGCTGAGGCTTCCCGACCGGACAGCCGGCTCAGGCCGGAACGGCCAGCCCCACGGCGTGGCGGCCGGCCATGCGGCCGAAGAAGGTGCCGTCGGCGAGCGAAAGGCCGCTGCTGTAGCCCTGCGCGGCGAGCCCGGAGGTGGTGCGGCCGGCGGCGTAGAGGCCGGGGATGACCTCGCCGTCGGGCGTGAGCACCTGCCCGGTCGGCAGCGTGTGCAGGCCGCCCAGGGTGAAGACCGTGTAGAGCGAGTTCTTCGTCGTGTAGTCGATCGCCGCAAACGGCGGTGTCACCAGCGGCTTCAGGTAATCGCGCGCCTTGCGGAAGAGTGGGTCCTCGCCGCGCGCCGCGTGCCGGTTGTAGACCTCCACCGTGTTCTGCAGGCTGCCCTCGGGCATCGCCAGCGCTTTTTCGAGCTCCGCAACCGATCCCTCGACGGCCGCGATCTCGGCGGGCGCGAACGGGCGCTCGAAGATGTCGTTGTCGAGGATGAGGAACACCTCGCCGTTCTCGCGCAGCAGCGCGGCTTCGCCGACGGTGGTCTGGTAGACGTCCTCGTTGATGAAGCGCATGCCGCGCCGGTTGACGAGGATTCCCTTGATGAGCTGCTTGGGGACGGTGAACGGCAGCACGATGCAGCCGACGTCCATGCGGATCGCGGCGCCGCCGGCGCCCATGCCCATGCGGATGCCGCGCCCGTCGTCGCCGTCGGAGGCGGCGCGGAAACGGCACTTGCGCAGCAGCGGCGCGTAGCGGTTCACCATCTCCTTGTTGTTGATGAACCCGCCCGCGCACAGGATCACGCCCTGCCGCGCGTGCACGTATTCCTCGGCGCCCTCGCGCTTCATCAGCACGCCGACCACTTGGCCCGCGTCGTCGAGCACCAGCGTCTGCACCAGGCAGTCCACCAGGATGCGCGCACCGGACTTCTCGGTGGCCGCGCACAGGGCGCGCATCAGCATGCTGCCCGCCTCGATGCCCTCCTGCTGCACCGTGTGGCCGCGCGGCGCCGGGCGCGCCAGCTCGCAGTAGGGGTGGGCGAGCTCGCTGCCCGAGTAGCTCAGGCAGTCGTCGGTCGGCGTGTAGGAGCCCTCGCCGTAGAAGGACTGTTTGAACGGCACGCCGTGCCGCACCAGCCAGTCGTAGTGCGCCACGCTCTGGTCGCAATACATGCGGATCTTCGCCTCGTCGGCGCCCGGGCCGCAGGAGGCCATCAGGTACTTGAACATCTCCTCGGCCGAATCCTCGAAGCCGCACGCCTTTTGAATCGGCGTGCCGCCGCCGAGGTAGATCTGCCCGGTGGAGAGCGCCGAGGTGCCGCCGCCGCCGCTGGCGCGCTCCAGCACGAGCGCGTCGCGCCCCGCCTCCGCCGCCTCGATTGCCGCACACGCTCCCGCCGCGCCGAACCCCACCACGACCACGTCGGCCTCGTGGTGCCAGCGCGGCACCTCGCCGGTACGCCGCACCGCGGCCGCCTTTCCCATGTCGCGTTGAATCGCCATCAGGTCACCTTCGGAGTTTGGAGCCACCAATGTCAGCCGTTCACCGCCCGCGGCCCAGCAGCAATCGCGCCGTGCTGCGCGGCACCTGTGCCTCCTCGGCCGGGTCACGCCCGCGCAGCGCCGTCGCGATCAGGGCCGAGAACAACACGTAGCCCAGCACCGTCGTCACCTCGTCGAGGTTCTCGATTTTCTCGCCGCGGGTCAGCGTGCGCAGGTAGACCGCAACCGGCGCGGTCCACGACGAGAACGCATCCGCCGCGGCGGGATCGGAAGAGGTCGCCGCCAGCACCAGCGCCGAGGTCAGGCCCGGATTGCGCGCGGCGACCTCCAGAATGCGCTCGAAGGCGGAGGCCACGCGCTCGCCCAGGTTCCTTCCCGGCGGCGGGTTGCGGCGCAGGTCCTCGTCGATGCGCTCGGTCCACTCCTCCATGATCTCGGCCAGCAAGTGATCCTTCGACGAGAAGTAGCGGTAGATCGTCGCCCGCGAGAGCCCGATGCGGTCCGCCACCGCGCCCATCGTCACCGCCTCGTAGCCGCCCTCGGTGGCGAGCTGCGCCGCCGCCTTGCGCGCCTCGAGGCGCTTCTCCGACTGCGCCGGGTTGAACCGGCGCGTCAGCGTCACCGTCTCGCGCCGCGCCGCGGCTGGCTTGTTCATGCGCGCAGAATGCCACCTTTGGACTCGTGTTGCAACAGGTGTAGCGACAGGTGTCTTGACATGTGTCTCATTCACCGCTATTCGTCGGCTCACCGAGCAATTCCGTTTCCCGCAACCCGCCGCCGAAAGAGGAGCCGATCTCATGGCGAAGAACCCCCTGCACACGAAGCTCTGCGACATGCTGGGCATCGAGTTTCCGATCATTGCCTTCACCCACTGCAAGGACGTCGTCGCGGCGGTGACCAACGCCGGCGGCTTCGCCGTGTTGGGCGAGGCGATGCACACGCCCGACGAGATCGCCGCCGACATCAAGTGGATCCGCAGCCGCGTCGGCGACAAGGCGTTCGGCATCGACCTGGTGCTGCCCGCTTCGGTGCCGCCGACCGGGGACCTGAACGAGCTGAAGAAGAAGATCCCCGAGACGCACTGGAACTTCTGGCTCGACATGAAGAAGCGCCACAACATCCCCGACCCGAAGGGCCAGGTGGCGCTGCACCAGTGGGGCGGCCTCAACCAGGAGATCGCGCGCAAGCAGCTCGACGTGCTGCTCGAGGAGCGGGTGCCGGTGATCTGCTCCGGCCTCGGCAACCCGGCCTTCATCCTCAAGACCGCGCACGAGCGCGGCATCAAGGTCTTCGGACTGGTCGGCAAGGCCCGTCAGGCGAAGAAGGAAGCGGAGGCCGGCGTCGACGCCATCATCGCGCAGGGCATCGACGCGGCCGGCCACACCGGCCCGATCGGCACCTTTTCGATCGTGCCCGAGTGCGTGGCGGTGGCGGGCGACACGCCGATCATCGCCGCCGGCGGCGTCACCACCGGCAAGCACCTCGCCGCGGCGCTCTGCCTGGGTGCGGTGGGGGTGTGGACCGGCACGCTCTGGCTGGCCTCGCGCGAGTCCGACAACGACATGATCATCAAGGAGAAGCTGATCGAGGCCACGGCCGACGACACGGTGTACTCGGACTGCATCTCCGGCTTTCCGATGCGCATTCTCAAGTGCGCGTGGACCGAGGAGTGGGCGAAACCCGAGGCACCGAAGGTGCTGCCGGCGCCCTATCAAATGCTGCTCAGCTCCGACTACATCCAGGCGGCCAACGACCACCGCCGTCCCGACCTGATGACCGAGGCTGCCGGCCAGGGCGTGCGTTTCATCACCGCCATGAAGCCGGCCCGCCAGATCGTCTTCGACATGGTGGAGGAGGCGCTCGCCACCTTCGAGGAGCTGACCGGCGCCGCCGCCGAATGATCGCGTCGCCGCGGGGTACGGTTCGAATCCGACGAGACATCCTGATGCCCTCCACCTCCCCTAGCCAACCCCTTCCGGTCTCCGCCGGCTTCGACCCCGAAAAAGCCGGCAAGCGCGCCGAGTGCGACGGCGGCGGTCCGGCCGTCACCGCGAAGTACGCGACGCGCGAGGACTTCGCCGGCACGCTCACCGGCGAGTACGTCGATCACGGCAACCCGCCCTGGCGCTGGTACTTGATGGTGGACCTGACCCGCAAACCGGAGGGCTACGCGTGGGACAGCGTGTGGTGCGAGTCGGAGAGCATCTATCTCATCGACGAACGAAAGTGACGACCATGAAGATCGTAGTGTGCGCAAAAGAGGTTTTGGACCCCGACGCCGTCGACAACTACGTCCTGCACGGCCGCCTGGAGATCGGCGCCGACGGCAAGACGCTCACGCAGGTGTCGATCCCGCGCCTGATGAACGCCTACGACGAGCAGGCGATCGAAGCGGCGCTGCGGTTGCGCGACAAGGGGCTGCAGTTCACCCTGCACGTCGTCTCTGTCGGCACCGACCCGTCCGCGATCCTGCGCCACGCCGCCGCGCTCGGCGCCGACGAGATCGCGCACGTCCCCGCCGACGCCGGGGCGCTGGACGGCCACGCGGTCGCCACGCTGCTGGCCGCCTACGTCCGCTCACTCGGCGGCGCCGAGCTGGTGCTGTGCGGCCGTCAGGCGTCCGACGACGACCAGGGGGTGGTGCCGGCCCTGCTCGGCGAGATGCTGGGCGCACCCACCATCACGGTCGCACGCGCCGTCGAGCTCGAGGGCGGCAGCGTGACCGTGACCCGCGTCACGCCCAACGGCGACGAGGTGGTGGAGGCCCCCTGCCCCGCCGTGGTGACGATCAGCAACGAGCTCGGCACGCCGCGCTATCCCACCACCGCCCGCACCATGAAGGCGCGCAAGATGAAGCCGGCGGTCGTCGGCACCGAGCAGCTCGGACTCGGCGCCGACGACGTTCGGCCGCGCGTGCTGCTGACGCGGCAGTTCGTCTCCAGCGTGCAGGGCAGCTGCGAGATGATCGAAGGGACGACCGCCGCCGAGCAAGCGCAAAAGCTGCTGGCGCGCTTGCGCGAAACGCGCGCCCTGGCCTGACGAGCAAGGGAGGATACCGTGTCGAACGCCATCGTCGTATGCACATGGGAAAGCGGCCGTAGCGGCATTCCGACCGGCGCCGCCGAAGCACTGACGCTCGGGCGCAAGCTCGCCGCGGCGCGCGGCGCCGAGCTCGGCTGGCTCGTGCTCGGGCCGCTCGGCGAACAGGCCGCCGCGCTGGCCGCGCAGCACGGCGTCGCAACGGTCGAGCGCATCGAGGACGCG
>Ga0073934_10007450_pt1 | contig 15223 bp, 5 predicted proteins | sample LarsenN4metaG_FD_76834 | JGI IMG/M metagenome (GOLD analysis project Ga0073934, IMG submission 76834) | Hot spring sediment bacterial and archeal communities from British Columbia, Canada, to study Microbial Dark Matter (Phase II) - Larsen... ...
ACCGTCATTGCGAGGCGTTTTTTGCCGAAGCAATCCTACGGACGCAGTCTCTGGGCTTTCAAAGGATTGCTTCGCTGAGAAGCGCTCGCAATGACATTAGAAATCTAACTTAACATTGTCAAGTTACTCGTACTCGCTTTTTAAAGCGCTTGAAAGGCGAGTAGGAGTAAGGGGTGTACATTTCAATAGCGTGTAAATTTTAGGCTGCTGAGGAGCGTATGCCATCGATTAGTGCAGGTATAAGCGCTAACGGTCTCGCATGGATGCTGAGTTAAAAAACAATGAAAAGCGAGACTTCCATGAACAAGATGAAACCCCGCGGCGCGGGGCTGTGCGCCGGCACTTGGATTTTTATCCTGAGCCTCGCGAGCCTGGGCCACGCGCAAATTATTCACGAAGAAACCAAAACCGGAGGGGCAAGCAAATCTCTTAGCGTGACCACTTCGGCGAGCCTCACCGGCGCGGACGGCCATCTTTATTTAGCCGCGATTGTCACCAAACCGAAAGTGAGTGTGACCGCCGTCTCCGGCCTCGGGCTGAGCTGGACGCCGTTGAAGAAGCAGTGTACCGGACGAAACGCCGCCGTCGTGCAGCTTTGGATGGCGATCGGAACTTCGAGCGCCAGTCCGGCGGAGGGGGTGACTGCCGTTCTCGCAGATACCGCCGCAAGCGCGGTTATCACCGTTTCCAGATACTCCGGCGTGGAGGCCGCGCTGCCGATTGGTAATGTTGTGGCCGGAAACACTAACGGCAAGAATGGGAATTGCAAGGGCGGCGCGGATAACAGTTCTTATGCGCTGGATTTGACCACGACGGTGGATGGCGCTCTGGTGTACGGTGTAGCAACGATGCGGGCCAAGACGCATATCTCCGGTGTTGGCTATACCGGACGCGCCGAAATTCTGCAGGGTACCGGCGGCAATGCGGTTTCGCTGGCCGTGCAAGATCAGAGTATCGCCCTACAAAGCGGGGCCAACATCGTCGTCGATGGCACGTTTAGTGACGTCGTGGACTGGGCGGTTGTGGCGGTGGAAATCAGGCCGGTTGGTTCGGGCGGCCCCAAGCAATATACATTAACGACGAGCATGTCAGGCAACGGCAGCGTCGATTTAAATCCGGCCGGCGGCATTTATGATGCCGGGACGGTTGTGAAGCTGACCGCGATGCCAGCGACCGGCTTTGAGTTCGGCGGCTGGAGCGGCGATTTGAGTCCCGCAGGCGGGAATAATCCGGCCAGCATCGTCATGGACGCCGACAAAAACGTGCAAGCGATTTTTAAAAAAATCAGCTTGGGTGGCCCTGTCGTCCATGAGGAGACACAAACCGGCGCGGCCGCTACCTCGAAGACGGTAACCACGGCAACGAATCTCAAAGCTGTGGATGGGCATCTTTATTTGGCCGCTATTTCCATCAAACCGAAATTGAGTGTGTCCGCCGTGTCCGGCCTCGGCCTGAACTGGACGCTGGTGAAGGCGCAGTGTACCGGGCGAAACATTGCGGATGTGGAAGTTTGGATGGCGCAGGCTACGCCCGGTGGCAGAACGTTGAGCGGCGATGATGTGGTCACCGCCACGCTTTCCGGCTCAGCCGCCAATGCGATTATCGCCGTGTCAAGATACTCCGGCGCGGATGCCGCCAAGCCGCTTGGCAGCGTGACTTCGGCCAACACCACCAGCAATGGCGCGTGTGTGGGCGGTTTCGATACGAATGCTTATTTGCTGAACCTGACCACGACGCTCGATGGCTCGTTGCTCTACGGCGCGGCCACCATGCGGGCCAAGAAGCACAAGCCGGGCGATGGATATGCGGAACGCGCCGAGATGAAACAAGGCACCGGCGGCGATGTCGTTTCGCTCGCGGTGGAAGACAAGACGAACCCGTTGGCCTCCACAGCCGCCGTTGATGGGAGCTTCAATGGAAATGTGGACTGGGCGGTCGTGGCTCTCGAGGTCAAGCCGCAAAAGTATGATTTGACGGTGAATACCTCGGGTTCCGGCAGTGTTAATTTAGAGCTGGCCGGCTCAAATGTGCTTTCGGGCGGCACTTATAATGCCGGCGTCGAGATCATGTTAACCGCGATTCCGGAAAGCGGTTTCGAGTTCAGCGGCTGGAGCGGTGATTTAACCGGGGTGATCAATCCAGCGACGGTCACGATGGATGCCAACAAGAACGTCACAGCTACCTTCACGCCGAAGCCGACCTTAACAGTGAATACTGCCGGTTCGGGCAGTGTCGGTATAAATCCGTCGGGCGGTGTGTACAATACCGGTGATGTGGTGACGTTGACGGCGGCGCCTGGGCCAGGTTTTGTGTTCAGCGGCTGGAGCGGTGATTTGTCCGGTTCGGACAATCCTGCAACGATCACGATGGACGCCAGCAAAACCGTAACGGCGACATTTATCGGCAACGGCGATCCGAGCACGAATCTGGCGAAGAATCAACCGGTTCTCGCTTCGAGTTCGATTGTCGAGCAACCGCCTGAAAGCGCGGTGGATGCCAACCTCATAACCTTTTGGCGCAGCGGGAAGGTCACCAAAACCAATCCGTCGGCCTGGCTGCGAGTGGATTTAGGGGCTTCGCAAAAGCTTGGCCGGGCCATCATTCGCTGGAAAGGCAGCTATCACGCCAAGATTTACGAACTGCAAGTCTCGGACGACGATGTGAATTGGACCACAGTTTATACCAACACCGCGGGCAAGAGCGGGGTGCAGCAATTTGTCTTTCCGCAGACAACGGCGCGGTATGTAAGATTTTATATGAACAAGGCCAACTCTGGCAGCTACCGGATGCTTGAGTTTGAAGTCTACTCTGGCCCGCTCGCGAAAAGAACTGTCGAAGCGGCGGAAGCGCCTGTTCCGCAAGAAATTGTGCTGGAGCAAAATTATCCGAATCCCCTACGGGCGTCTGCCTTCAATCCCACCACCTCGATAAGCTACGCGCTGCCACGGGATATGAAGGTTACGCTCAAAGTTTATAACCTGAACGGCCAGGTGGTGGCGACGCTGGTGAACGGTTATCAATCGGCAGGCCGCCACGAAGCCAGCTTCAATGCCTCGCGTTTGCCGAGCGGAAATTATTTTACGGTTTTGCAAGCCGGCGAAGAGAAGCATGTCCGGCGGATCGTGTTGATGAAATAAGGTCAAATGGCCGGATTGAAAACAAAAGCTTCGGTGTAACTATCCAACGAAGCCTCAAACCTTACAGGCGCAGCCGACAAGAAAGAAATTTGGCACAAAAGTGAAATCTCACAAAATTGCTTGTTTTTGTGTGCTTTAAATTTTATGTCCCCACAAAACTTTCTCTGTTTGTAGAGGTTTTTTTTTGGTTCAAAATTAGGGAGTATTGTCGAAAATGAAAAAAATCAAGGCAAAACCATTTGGGGCAAAACTATTTTAGTTGGCAGCAAGAGTCCGGCATAGTCTCGCCGAATTTGGTTTGAGGCGGGGGCCTACAATTTTCATCAAAAATAATTTTGCAACAGGAAGGCGAAATATTTTCATGAACGAGACACGATGGTTATCATGGGCGGCGGTTTTCGTACTGGCGCTGTGCCCTTTGGCCCCGGCGCAGAATCAGCCGATCACCTTTTCGGTGATGGCCGACATTCCATACGACAGCAGCGAAGCTTTGGTTTTGCAGCAGCACATTGCCGAGCATAACAAATACAGTCCGTCTGAGTTTATTGTGCATCTCGGCGATTTCCGGGGTTCGACAACCTCCAATTGCGCGGAAGCGGACTACAGCAGCGTCGCGAATATTCTGAAGGCGCTGGCGGTTCCGTGCTTCATCGTCCCCGGCGACAACGAGTTCAACGATTGTGCTGATCCAACGCAAGGCTGGGCCTGGTGGGTGCAGTACTTCATGGACTTTGAAGAGAATTTTTGCGGCGCGCCTCTTGCGGAGCGGCAAAGCCTCCGGCCCGAAAACTTCGCTTTTGTCCGCAATGGCGTGTTGTTTATCGGCATCAATCTCGTCGGCGGCACCGTGCAGGATTGGAACGAATGGAACACCCGCATGCAACAAGATGCCGATTGGGTGAGCCAGCAATTTCAAGCCAAAGTCAGCCAGGTGCGCGCGGCCGTTATCTTTGCCCAAGCCGGACCGAACTGGAAGCGCGAGCTGTTCTTCACTCAATTTCGCCAGTCCGCCGCGGCCTTCGCCAAACCCGTTTTGTTTATGCACGGCGACGGCCATACGTGGATTCAGGATCAACCGTTTCCCGAGCCGAATATTTTGCGGGTACAAGTCGACGATGGCGGCCCGACCGTGTTGCCCGTGCAAGTCACCGTAAGCTCGGATACGACGCTCAACATGTTTTCGTTTGAGCGCAATCCGTGGTCCGGCAGTAGCCAGCCATTCAACATGCCGCCGTGTGTCAACGCCGGCCTTGATCAGATCATCACGTTTCCGCAATCGGCAACGCTCAATGCCGGCGCCAGCGATGACGGCGATCCCGATCCGCCGGCCAACCTCACCGTGACGTGGAGCAAAGTCAGTGGCCCGGGAACCGTTACATTTGACAACGCCAATGCTCTCGTCACCACGGCGAGCTTCAGCGCCGTCGGAACTTACGTTTTGCGCCTGACCACCGACGACGGCGAGCTTCAGTCCAGCGACGATATGACCATCGTGGCGAGTGACGGCAGCCCGATCGTGAATGCCTTCAGCCCGGCCAGCGGACTAGCCGGGACGGAGGTAACGATCACCGGCAGCTATTTTGCCGATGTGACCGGGGTGACGTTTAATGGCATTCCGGCCGCGAGTTTCATCGTGGATAACGCCACGCAGATTCGCGCCGTCGTGCCCTCGGGCGCCACCACGGGGAAGATCGGCGCCATCAATTCCATCGGTATTGGCTTGAGCCCGGCTGATTTTATTACGCGTTATTCTCTAACGGTAAATGTGTTCGGTTATGGCAACGTCGCGCTCGATCCGCCCGGCGGGAATTACGACGACGGCACGGTGGTGACCTTGACGGCGACGCCGGAGGCCGGTTATCAGTTCAGCGGCTGGAGCGGCGAATTAAGCGGCTCGGCTAATCCCGCCACGCTTACCATCGACGCCAATAAAAACGTCACGGCCATTTTTACTTTCATCAATCCCAACGGCCAAATTGCCCACGAGGAAACTCAAACCGGCGGGTCTTCCAACTCTACGATTGTAAAAACTTCGGCGAGTCTGACGGCGTTAAGCGGGCAGCTTTATCTCGCAGCGATCTCAACCCGGCCGAAAGTGAGTGTGCTGTCGGTATCCGGCTTGGGATTAACATGGACGTTGGTCAAGGCACAATGTTCCGGACGCAACAACACCGGCGTGGAAGTGTGGTGGGCGCTGGGTGCACCAAGCGGTAATGATACGATTACCGCAATCCTGACCAGTGCGCCGAACAATGCGGCGATTGCCGTGTCGCGTTATTCCGGCGTCGACGGGGTGACGCCCATCGGCAATACGATCTCCGGCAACACCAATGGGCTGGACGGCGCGTGTTTCGAGGGCGTGGATACGAACGCCTATTCTTTAAATCTCGTCACCACGATGAATGGCGCGATGGTTTATGGCGCGGCCACGATGCGATCCAAGACGCACATTCGGGGCGCGGGCTACACCGAGCGCGCCGAAATCCATCAAGGCACTGTTAGCAACACTATGGCTTCGGTTGCGGTCGAAGATCAAAGCTTCGCCTCGGCGGATACCGTCGTGGTGGACGGTTCATTCAATGCCAGCGTGGACTGGGCGGTGGTGGCTCTGGAAATGAAGCCCCAGCTTATTTTGACGGCGAACACGGTCGGCTCGGGAACGGTTTCGCTCAATCCTCCGGGCGGTAGCTATAACGCCGGCACGGTGGTGACCTTGACGGCGATCCCCGCTTCCGGCTGGGAGTTTATCGGCTGGAGCGGCGATTTAAGCGGCTCGACCAATCCCGCTGCCATCACGATGAACGGCAACAAGACGGTGACGACGACATTCAACCAATTGCCGCCGCCGCAGTATACGCTAATGGTAAATAAGGTTGGATCGGGAAGCGTGGCGCTCAACCCGCCCGGCGGGGTTTATGACGAGAATACCGTGGTGACGTTGACGGCGACGCCGGGAGCCGGTTATCAATTCAGCGGCTGGAGCGGCGATTTGAACGGCGCGACGAATCCCGCCGCCATCACCATCGACACCAATAAAACCGTCACGGCAACCTTTGCCCCGGCGCCGGCAGGAGTTTTTCACGAAGAAACGGCGACCGGCGGTTCTTCCAACTCGACGACGGTCACCACTTCGACGAGCCTCACCGGCGTGAGCGGGCATCTTTATTTGGCGGCGATTTCGATGCGGCCAAAAGCCGCCGTGGTTTCCGTTTTCGGCCTCGGATTGAATTGGACGCTGGTCAGGTCGAAATGCGCCGGACGCAACACCACGGCCATCGAAGTGTGGATGGCGCAGGGCGAGCCGGCAGACAGCAGCGCGGTGACGGCGACATTGGCCAATGCGCCGAGCACCGCGGTGATCGCGGTGTCGCGGTATTCCGGCGCGGCTGAGACGAATCCGCTCGGCGATCTGTTGGCCGGCAACACCAACGGCAAGAACGGCAGCGGCGTTTGTTCCGGCGGCGTCGATAACAGTTTGTACTCGTTTAATCTCACCACCTCGCTGAATGGCGCCGTCGCTTATGGCGCGGTCGCGATAAAAGGCAGATTCCACACCCCGGGCACGGATTATACCGAGCGGGCGGAAATTCAGCAGCCGCACGCGACGAACCCCTGCGGCCTTGCGGTTCAAGACCGGACTGTCGCCTCGGCCTCAACCATTGCCAGCAACGGCTCGTTTAACGACACGGTCGATTGGGCGGTCGTGGCGTTGGAGATCAAGCCGCTGATCGTGACCCCATTTACCTTGACGGTGAACACAACCGGTTCCGGCGCCGTAACCATCAATCCCTCCGGCGGGGTTTATAATCCGGGCACGGTCGTGAACTTGACCGCAACGCCGGCGTTGGGATTTCAGTTCAGCGGCTGGAGCGGTGATTTAAGCAGCTCGGACAATCCCGCCGAGATCACGATGACCGGCAACAAAACCGTCACTGCGGTCTTTATTCCCACCGGTTCCATCGTGCACGAAGAAACCCAGACCGGCAGTTCTTCCAGCGCCACCATCGTGAAAACTGCTGCAAGCTTGCTTGGGGTCAGCGATCATCTTTATCTCGCGGCGATTTCAACCCGGCCCAAAGTGAGCGTCGTCTCGGTAAGCGGCCTGGGGTTGAATTGGACGCTGGTCAGGGCCAAATGCGCCGGCCGCAACACCACTGCTGTCGAAGTGTGGATGGCGCAGGGCGAGCCGAGCAGCGACGACTCAGTTAAAGCGACCCTGGCCAGCGCCCCGGTCAATGCTGTCATCACCGTATCGAGATATTCCGGCACCGACGTGGGCAGTCCGATTGGCGAAGTGATTGCCGGCAACACCAATGGCTTGAATTCGGCCGGTGCCTGTGGCGGCGGCGTCGATAACAGCGCGTATGCGTTCAACCTCACCACCACGGTGGACGAGGCGGTCGTTTATGCGGCTGCCGGGCTGAAAGGGCGAATACACACGCCGGGCGCCGGATATACGGAACGGGCTGAAGTGCAGCAAGCCGGCAATAATTTTGTCACAGCGGCGGCGGTTGAGGACATGCGCGTCGCCGTCGCCGAAACCGTGGCGGTAAGCGGATCGTTCAGCGGCGACGTTGACTGGGCGCTGGTGGCTTTGGAGATTAAGCCGCAGTCGCTGGGCAAACGCGCTGGCGCTTCAGCAGCGGAAACGCCGGCCGCGACGCCTTCAGCTTATCGGCTGCATCAAAATTATCCGAATCCCTTCGGGCGTCTGCCGTTCAATGCGCAAAGTGTAATTGAATACGATTTGCCGCAGGAGACGAATGTGCGCTTGCTGATTTATAACGTGCGGGGTCAAGTCGTGCGCCGGTTGGCGGAGGGAACGCAAGCGCCGGGCCGCCGTCGTGTGATTTGGAACGGCCAAAATGAGTTCGGCGCGCCGGCGGCTTCCGGCGTTTATTTTTATCAATTGGAAATCGGCGCGCAAAAGCTGACGCGGAAAATGGTTTTGCTGCGATAAGGCTGTAAAACGGAAAGTTTAAAACGTAAAACGAAACGCCGCTTGTTCCGTCGTCCGGAGCAAGCGGCGTTTTTTTGTGCGAAAGATAATTTTCAAATGCTGATTCGAATCCGCACATCGGCGGCGGCGCATTGCTCCAGCTCATGAAAAAGCAAAAAGGGGTTGATGTCCATTTCAACGATTTCGGGGAAATCCTGCGCCAGTTGCGAAACCCGCAAAATCGTCTCGTAAAGTTTGTCGAACGCCACCGGCTTCTCGCCACGTTTACCTTGTAAAATCGCCAGGCCGCGAATGGACTGCACCATGTCCTCGGCGTCTTCGGCCGTCAAGGGCGTCACCCGCAGCGCCAGGTCGTGCAGCGCTTCGACGTAAATCCCGCCGAGACCGAAGGCGATGATCGAACCAAAGGTCGGAATCGCGTTGATGCCGAGCAGCACTTCACGGCCGCCTTCGGCCATCTGCTGCACGAGAAACTGCACGCGCTCCGGCGGAATGCCCGCCGCTTGCAGGCGCACGATCAATTTGTGATACGCCAGGCCCAAATCCGCATCGCTGCGCAAATCGAGCTGCACACCGCCGATCTCCGACTTATGAATCACCTCCGGCGAAGAAACTTTCAACACCAGAGGATAGCCGAGCTGATGCGCCGCCTCAATAACCTCGTCCAAATGGCGGCAGATTTTCGTACCGACGCTGGGGATGCCATACGCCGTGAGAATCTGAAACGCTTCCCAATCGGTGAGCTGCTCGCGTCCGGATTTTTTTGCGCCGGCAATAATCTCGGCCGCAACCTCCCGGCGCACGGCAAAAGCGGGAAAGTCGCCGGTTTTGCGCTGCCGCCATCGCGCATAACGCACCATCGCCGCCAGAGCGCGCGCCGCGGATTCCGGAAATGAAAACGCCGGCACCGCCTGCTTCTGAAGCTCGGCGGCGGAAGCCAGGCCTTTGACCCCCATGAAACAACCGAGCACGGTTTTATCGGACTTCTCGGCGACGGCGGAAATGCGCTGCGCGACTTTGATGGCGTCGGCGCTGATCGGCGGCACGGAAATCACGATCAGCGCATCAACATTACCGTCTTGCAAAATTTGTTCGAGGGTGAATTGATAATCATCCTCATTCGCCGCCGGCAAAAGATCGACCGGATTGGCAACACTCGCTTCCGGCAGGAGCCGCTCACGCAGGCGCTGTTGGGTTTCCGGCGCAAACCGCGCGAGACGCAAACCCAAGCTCTCGCAGGCATCGGTGGCCATGATCGCTGGACCGCCGGCATTGGTGACGATGGCAACACGATCGCCGCGAGGGAGAGGCTGGTTCGCTAGGCCCATGGCAAAATCAAACATCTCTTCAATCGTATTCGCGCGCAAAACGCCGCATTGTGTAAACAGGGCGTCGTAAGCCAGATCGGTTCCGGCGATGGCACCGGTGTGCGAGCTGACCGCGCGCGCCCCGCCTTCGGTGCGGCCGGATTTGACAATCACAATCGGCTTGCGACGCGACACCGTGCGCGCGAGCTGCACGAACTTGCGGGGATTGCCGAAACTTTCCAGGTACATCAGAATCACACCGACGCTCTCGTCTTCCTTCCAATATTCCAAAAGATCATTGCCGGAGATGTCGGTTTTGTTGCCCAACGAAACAAACATGGAAACGCCGAGATTGAGGCTGCCGGCGTAATCGAGAATCGTCACCCCCAACGCGCCGCTTTGTGAAGCAAATGCAATTTTCCCGGTTGGCGGATAAACCCCGGCAAACGTCGCGTCGAGGCGAACCTGCGGATCGGTGCACATCACGCCCATGCAATTCGGGCCGACCATGCGCATGTTGTGGGCTTTGATGATTTCCGCCAAAGCCTGCTCGCGCGCCGCGCCCTCGGCGCCGGTTTCTTTGAAACCGGCGGTGATGACGATCAGGCCTTTCACGCCTTTTTGGGCGCATTGCTCGACGGTTGGCAAAACCTGATCGCTCGGCACAACGATGACGGCGAGATCAACCGCCCCGGGAATTTCGAGAATCGTCGGATATGCTTTGACCGAATGAACATATTTCGCGGTGGGATGCACCGGATAGATCGGGCCATTAAAATCCGCCGCCAGCATTTTGTCAAACAAATTGCGACCCAGCAAACCCGGCCGCGTCGAGGCGCCGATGACGGCGACGGATTGGGGTTTGAAGATGACGTCCAAGGATTTCATGTGAAAACTCGCGCCAAGAATAAAATAAAAAAATAAAGTCGGACCTGCACTTGCAAGCAAGTCCGACCTTGATTCTTTCAGCCTTTCCTTAAAATTAAGATCGACTCCTCATCCCCCTTCCGTGCGCGGCAGCGGGACTTGCTTGATGGCAATGTCGCCGGGACGGTCCAGCGGCACGAGCGTGCGATCATCGAGCTTGTTGTAGCGCCGCAGATCGATCCAGCGGTGGCCTTCCAAAAACAGCGAATAACGTTTCTCATGCAGCAGTTGATTCAACGCATTCGCCGCGGTGAGCGTCACCGCCGCCAGACCGGCTTTGGAGCGAATCAGGTTGATGTCGGTTTCCGCCGGGCCGAGATTGCCCAAGCCGATGTTGGCTTCGGCGCGCAGCAGAATCAGCTCTTCGTTGCGAATGATCGGGAAACGGTCGGTCGAGCTTTTGGCGACGGTCTGCGCCAGATTGCTGGTTAAAGCATCGAACACCGTCGGCGTGGCACGCTCAAAAATTTTTGAGCTGTAACGCGTATCACCCGCGACAGCATCGCGCTTGAAAATCGGATGGCCGTACAGCTTGATCGCCGGCGCGGTCGGAATCTCGAAAAGCGGATTGAGCAAATCGCTCGAGCCGGTGCTGTAAACGTGATACACGCCAAGATCGAGCGCAGCGGCCGGATCAAGAAACGATTGGCCCAGCGCCGCGAGCGCATCATTATATCTTGCGGCCTCGAACACGCCTTGATAAACCGCGACGCGGGCTTTCAACGCGCGATTGAATTTGAGAAAATTCGCCGGCGTGTTGAAACCGCTGAAGCCGCCGGACAACGCGAAGCTGAACGCGCCGCCGGCCGCCTGCAAATCGGCCTGCGCCTCGTCGAGTTTGGCTGCAATCGCCGCCAGGGCCTCGCGCGCTTTCAACACCGGAACGCTGCCGCCGGAGAAATCCGTCTTGATGCCGTTGTCGTAGGTGTAATTGTGGTTCAGCAAAAGCTCGTAGGCAATGATCGTTTTGGCAAAGCCGGCGACGCCGCGGTCATTCGCGGCTTTTTGCAGCAGAATATTGCAGGTGCCGATCACGGTGTAGCGCCCTTCCCACGAACGGGTGACGAGAAAGCCGCCGGGATCGAGCGGGCCTTTCATCAGCTCGCCGGTGTAGCGCGGATCGGAAGGCTCGAAATAATACGCCTCGCGGCCGAGAACGGAAACCACGCGCAAATAAATGTCGAAATCGATGCGCGCGCCGGCCTCGATACCGGTGACGAGATTTTGCACCGTCGTCGCTTCCGCGGTCGGCGAATTGGGATCGGCAAAATCCAACGTTTCACAAGCGAGGAAGACCAAAAGCGACAGCAAAAGAATCAGCAAGAGCGCCGCTCTCGGCGGTTTGAAAGAGATGGTTTTTATCATGATAAATTCTCCTTACAGGCGTATGCCTTTTCTCAGAAACCAAATGCGACATTAAAATAAAGGCTCCGCGAAGAGGGGAACGGGTTCACTTCGATGGAGCGGCCAATGGCTTGATTGCCGAAGTTGCTGACTTCCGGATCGTAGCTGCTGTAATCCGAGATCAGAATCAAATTGCGGCCGGAGACGCCAAGGCGCAGATACGAAAGCTGGCCGCCGAACCATTTGTTGACGGTTTCTTTTTTGAAGGAATAAGACAAGTCCGCTTCCCGCAGTTTCCAATAAGAGCCGTCTTCGATGAAGATCGAAGTCAGGGTGCCGAATTTGGATAACCGCGCCGCCGCGGCGCCGGTATCGTAATCACCCGACGTGCCGCCGAGGTCGGTCAACAGCCGCGTCAGGTTGATCACGTCGCCGCCATTTTTCCAATCCCACAAAAAGCCCAGCTCGAAATTGCCGAGCTTGACCTGGTTTTTGAAGGACATTTGAAAATCCGGCGTTTCATCGCCGAGCGCCACGAGCACGCCGTTCTCGCGTCCGACGATTTGCGTCGGTGACTTGCCTTCTTCGATGCGGTAGCGGCCCAACACATCCGCAAAGCCGAGGACGTTGAACGCCGGCACGTCGAGCTGCGTGACTTCCGCGTCGGTGGTGTAAAAATTCACGCGCGTGTTCCAGGTGAAATTGCTGCGGCGCAAGGGCGTCAAGCCCAGCGAGACCTCAACGCCGGTGGCTTTCATTTCGCCGCCGTTGAGGGCTTCCGAAGCATATCCCGATGACGGCGGCAGCTCGCGGAACAGCAGCAAGTCGCTGACGTTTTTGCGAAAATACGTGAACTCGAGAATGCCGTTGCCGTTAAACAGCGCGGCGTCAAAGCCAAGCTCAAGCTCTTTCACGCGTTCCGGTTTGATGTCGGGATTGCCGCGCACGTCGCCGAGCAGCAAGCCGCCGCGGCCGCCGGTGTTGGCCGGCACAAACGACGTAAACTTCGCGGTCGGCACCGGCAAGTTGCCGGTTTGGCCGTAAGCGACGCGGAGCTTGAATTCATTGGCGGTTGAAGACAGGCCTTGCCAAAAATCATATTGCGACAGGCGCAGCGAAGCCGAAGCTTTCGGAAAGAGATAATACTTCTTGGTGTCGCCGTTGGTGCTGCTGGCGTCGCCGCGCACACCGGCGGTCAAAAAGATTTTCTCGTTTAAATCGACTTCTTCCTGCAGGAAGAAACCGCGCTCGCGCTGCAGAACAACATTCTGCGCCACCGAGATACTCGAGCCTTGATCGACGCTCTTTTGATCCGGCGGCAGACCGTCCGCCACCGTCAAAACGTTGTTGCGATCCTGATTCTCAAACTGCACGCCAGCCGCGGTGCGGAAACTGAAATTGGACGGCGTGGTGTACCGGTGCACGAGATTGAGATAAAGATTCGTGTTCCTGCTGTCGGTCAGACCACGGATCGAGGTGCCGGGCAACGGGCTGCTGGCCTCGAATTGCAATTCGTTGGGGAAATACGATTGATTTTCCTGCGAGAAGAAATCGATGCCGCCTTGCAGGATAAAATCCAGCGTTTGCGAGCGGCTGCGCAGCACATTGAATGTAAGCTGGCCGGAGCTGATCGTGCGGTGAACCAGCTCGTTATTCTCGATGAGATCGACGGTTTGGATGGCGTTGGCGGAGTTAAATGGGTTAATCGGGTAAACGCCGTTGACCGGCTGCTGCTGGAGAAAACTCGGGGTAAACGCCAGCGTGATGCCGATGGTCGCGCCGCTGTTGTCGTTGCCGAACAAACCGCGATCCGCCGAGGTGCGCAGGAAATTCGTGTTCAGGCTGAAGTCGAGCCGCTCGCTGAGGCGATGGCTCAAATTCAAGCGGCCGGAATATTTTTCGTAGCCGGTTCTTTTGACGATGCCCTCGTCATTTTTATAAAGACCGGAAAGATAGAATTGCGTCTTGTCCGTGCCGCCCTGCAAGCTGAGCGTGGTTTCATTCAGGATGCCTTTTTGGCCGTACACTTCTTCTTCGTAATCGATGAACGCGCCGTTGCTCTTCTGAAACTCTCTTTCGCCAGCGGCGCCGTATTGCGTTCTCGCGGCCGCGACGTTGGCAAACCGCCGCGTGCCGATTTTGTTCAGCAAACTGGTGAAACCGATTTGCTGCTTGACGTCGATTTTGGTTTTGCCGGCGGCGCCGCGCTTGGTGTTGATGATGATCACACCGTTGGCGGCTTTGGAGCCGTAAATCGCCGCGGCGCTGGCGCCTTTGAGCACCTCGATGTTATCGATGTCGTTGGCATTGACATCGGCGATGCGGTTGACCGGCTGATCCTGCGGAAAACGGCTGCCAGCCGCCGCCGCCAACGTGACCGCGTTGACGCCAGATTGAATTTCCGAGTTGTTGACGATCACGCCATCGACAACATACAAAGGCTGGTTGGCGCCGTTGATCGTCGACACGCCGCGCAAGCGCACGTCGATGCCGCCGCCGGGCGCGCCGGAGTTTTGGCTCACGGTGATGCCGGCAAATTTACCCGACAACGCGCCGTCCAACGTCGCCGTCGGAGTCGGCACTAATTCCTGCGCCGAAACCGTTGCCACGGAGTTGGCGAGATTCGTGCGCTTGACCGACGTCGCCAAGCCGGTCACCACGACCTCGGATAATTTGAGCACGTCTTCCTCCAAACTGACTGTGAGGGCAGATGTGCTCGACGTGACTCGCACTTCAACGGTTTTATAGCCGATGAAGCTCACGACCAGCGTCGCCTGGTTCATGCCGGAAAGAAGCAACCGGAAGCTGCCGTTGACATCCGTGGTCGTACCGAGCTGGGTTCCTTTCACCACCACATTGGCGCTGGGCAGATATTCGCCGGAGGCTTTGGAAACCACCGTGCCCGATATCGCCAGGTCCTGGGCGGTGGCCCTCACGCTACAGAGCATGAAGGTCACCATGATGAAGGAAATGAAACGTGTACAGATTTTCATACCTCTCCTCCTGTTTGGTTTAAAAAATGGGAATGAGTTGGTCGAAGTTTTGAAATGGATCGCTGCATTTTGAAATCACGAGCGCAAGCTCAAAGGCGGGCTTTTTTCCAAAAGATACTGCAACTGACAAGCAAAGCTCTGGCGTGAAGACCTGAAAGCGGCTGGCGATAGTTTACACATATACTTAATCACTCGATTGTGACGACTGGTTTACTCCAATATAAGAAGCCAAGTTAAAAAGTCAAGAAGATTTTTGCGGTGGGCTGTTGCGCGCAACCTAAAAAAAATTGCATAGGACTTGACATTAACGCAAAGTTTTCTAAATTGAGGAAGACGTTTTTTTCCCTTCTTCTGATAACATTCTATGAGGCCGCCATGAGTTCGATTCGCGATATTGCCAAAGCCGCCGGCGTTTCGATTTCAACGGTTTCGAAAGCGCTGAATAACAGCGGCCAGCTCTCCCCCTCGACGCGGCGGCGGATTCGAGAAATCGCGAAACGGATGAATTATCATCCCAATAGTTTTGCGCGCGGGCTGGCCGCCAAAGTCGTCGAT
>Ga0073934_10007451_pt1 | contig 15219 bp, 14 predicted proteins | sample LarsenN4metaG_FD_76834 | JGI IMG/M metagenome (GOLD analysis project Ga0073934, IMG submission 76834) | Hot spring sediment bacterial and archeal communities from British Columbia, Canada, to study Microbial Dark Matter (Phase II) - Larsen... ...
GAAGCCCTTCAAGCACATGCGCGGGTTATGGGCGAACGTCCCGCGGTTGCCATACAAGTCTTCATAGGTTTGGTGGTCATAGTTTTGCTCGACGCGCATGACCACGCCGTTGCGGACGAAGGCGCGCACGCGACACGCATGGGTATCGTTGGGCGAGCAGACCCACGTAAACGAGGAGTCATAGCGATATTGGTCATGATAGACCCGCTCCCACGACCGGTCTGGATAATCCCCCAGCGGGTTGCCGACTTCGATCACCGGCTGCAGCGCGGTCAAAGCCAGGACTTTGTCCGCCACAGCGGCAGCTGCGACCGTACCGGCAGAGACCTTCAAAAATTGTCGACGTGACAAGAACATTGTGGATACCTCCTCAACGTTTATGAACTTCAACAGATGCGGTGTCTTGTTTGGTTTCCTTGGTTTCGATGGGACTCAAAAAGCCATGACGCACACAATACACTCCCCACACTAATCGGACATAAACTTCCGCAATATTCGAGCCATGTTGACGGTGAGAGGGTCCTCTTCCGAATTCATCATAACTATTGGATATATAAGTAGTTGTCATGCTATGACGTTTTGGGTCCGGAATGTGTTGGATTATACTGATGAGTAGAGTTGGTAGCAGGTGTTTCTATTCCGAGCGTGATCCCGGTTTGCATTATTGTTACTTATGCTCTGTATTATCATGCGTTTATTGTGTAAGTATTCATCAGTGTTGATGTACGTTACGTATATGTAACGGAATCAATTTGGTAACTGGACTGCTCAATACACGGTCGCCTGGGAGTTGTTCTGCCGGAGTGGCATATCCAAGACCTTTCGGGGACTCAGAGTCTTCTCCACCACATGACGAATGGCATGCACCAGCGAGGTTCCCTTCCCTCATCGCAATACTGTCCTATCCGACTATCTCGCCCTATTCAAGAAAGAGGATATTTCTACAGTGGTGAACGGACAGTATCATCATTATGTGATTTACAGCTCAGAGACCCTGGCTTGACAGTGCCCAACGAGGTCAGTACACTCCGCACTTCAAACCTCGTGAGCGGGAATAGCTCAGTGGTAGAGCATCGCCTTGCCAAGGCGAGGGTCGAGGGTTCAAATCCCTTTTCCCGCTCCATGAGGTTTATCTTTCCTCCGTCCAAACCGATTTTAGCGGATCGGCTTTACTAGCCACACACATCTGAAGATGTGCACAAAGGATGGCTCCGCCAATCACGTTACGGCTTGTCGAGTGCCATCAAATGGCGAAGATGGTCCTCGGCAAGGGTCAGTTCCTCTCTGGTGGGTGGGATTTGGCCGAATCGTGTTCGGCAATAGAGCTCGGTGATCGAGGCAACCGCTGAACCGGCGGCGCTCCACCGCTCCCGAGTGAGGCGGACAAGCTCAAGGGGCGGGGTCGCAGCGAGTTTCGAAATACCTTTACGGGCCAGGTGTCTGACCATTCGCCCGTAGAGCTGCACGATGCGCTGTTCGTCATGGATCGTCCTTGTCCAAGCCATCCCCTTGACCCAGGGCCGCTTCATCCCTAGCCAGAGAAGAAGGGCGAGGCCGATCAGCACGGGGCCAAGCACTTCAGGCCGCATGCCTTGAGAGACGTATGCCGTCATGCCGCTCAACATGGCTACGACCGGGCTGAACAGGGCGGTCATCGAATCGAGCGCTTTGTTTCGCGCCGACGTCCCCTCCGCTTTCAACTCCCGCACGACGGCCAGCTGATCGGCCGCACTATACTGCACGAAAAATCGGCTCCACTGCAGCCTGATGGTATCCATCATTCGTCCCAATGCGTGCCATGCGGGAGACCCGTTGCCGATACTGTCTATCGAAGGAGGAGTGGGATCCATCGTGATCCACCCGGAATGGGGGAGGTGCATCTCCACCCAGGCATGGGCGTCTTGCTGTCTCACCACATAGTAATTGCCGTATTCATTCCACTCGGTGGCGAGAAATCCGGTGACGAGGCGCGCCGGGATTCCGATCGTCCGAAGCATGATGACCATGGCGGTGGCGTAGTGTTCGCAATATCCGGTCTTGCGGGAGAAGAGGAACTCTTCAAGCGGCTGGTCCTGCTCTGTCAGTGGCGCATCAAGACTATAGCGAAAGTTGTGCGTCAGGAAGGATTGGATGGCGTTGGCTTTATCAAAAGTCGTGCGGTGTGTGTGAGTGATTTCCTTAGCCAGGACGGTGATCCGTTCGGATTGAGCAGGGATCTGCAAGAAATATCGGGTAAATGATTCAGGGTAGAGGCTGGGTTCCGAACCGAGATCTGCTGGTAGCACCGGGTTGGATCGTGAAACGACGGCATACTCAATCCGTGACGAACTGGGGAACGGCAGATAGACCGAACCAGTTTGGTCGAAATTGACGCTCGGAAACTTTCCGCTGACTTTCTCGATGAAGGGAGCGGCAAAGAGAACCGGGGTGTCTAACGGCTCCAAAAGAATGTTCTGTCGGATGGTTTCTCCGAGGAGAGGGGGCGCAGGAGATCGACTACTACGAAGAACAAAGGTTCCGGTCGCATCTTCGTTGACACTCCGCCGGTAGCTCAGCCGATTCGTCCAGCTCTTGCCGTCGTATTGATCGAAGGCAACGCCTCGTACGTAGAAGCGGCCCGTGTCATGCGGGGCGCCATCTGACAACTCAACCCGCATCACGACGCTGGGATCCCGCTTAATGGGCCCAATTTCTCCTAAGTTCACCGTTTCGGAGAATCCTGATGTTCGAATGTTCTCCCCGAAGCCCTTTTGGTAAAACCCGGTACTGACTCGGGGAATTATAAAGAAGATCACCAACGTCAGCCCAAAGGTTGCGAGGGCAAGCCCGTTTCCTACCCAAAAGAGCTGCGGTGTCACCTGATTAACTGATGCAGCAAGCGGTGGTTGCATGGGGACCGACATCGCAAGAGTCCTGGTTTCCTCAGAATGTTTGGTCAGCTGAAACAGGAGCAGCGTCCACACGCCGGTCAAAAGATAGAGCAAGAAAATCGGGAGGTACCATAGATCCGTCGTGAGCGACCCAGAAGCCAAAATTGCGACCAGGCTGATGGCGTAGAGATGCAGATAGTCACGACGAAACTTGAGGTTGAACAACTTGATGATCATGAGAATCATAAGGAAGTGCACTCCGGCCGGAAGAAGTTCACCGGAGACCCAGAACATATCCACCCAGAAACCTAGAAAACCGACCATCACAAGAAGGTTCCATCCAGTGGCTGAAATGAGCGTATACGTGGCGAGCCGCTCAAGAGGCTTGCCTCGTACGTTTCGTAAAAGGGCAACGATCAGCGCGAATCCGGTCAGCGCAGCGAGCCAGTCCGGCAGACCCGCTCCGAGCGTCAACCCGATAAAGGCCGTGGACGCCAGCCAAATCGATGCGAATCGAAGGGCCTGATCAAACGGCATACGTCGCTCCAGCGATGACGGTTCCATTAATTATGATGGTAGGACGGTCGGGCTCGATCTCACCCGACCCCCGCCACGACTGCACAACAATCATCGTCCCTCCATCGACCTCCAAAGAGTCACCGAGTAGTTCCCCCGGCGCGACGGACTCTGCCGGTGGTGAGCGTCGCTCACAAAGGGCGAGCATTCGAAGAAGGTCCAAGAAGTGCAGCTCGCCTTGACCGAACGACGAGCGAGATGACCCTACCAGCAACTGGAGAATATAACCGCGATGGGCCAGGTGCTGAATGATGGAGGCCGCCAGTGAGACCGACTGTTCAAACGAGGCATCGTGGCTCTCCGGAGCGACCGTCGGTAAATGAATGACGGCTCGACGTTGATCTTCAGCCTCGGTTTCTCGGACAGTCAGTTGGGATGTCCGTGCCGTTGTCGGCCAGTGAATATTTCTCGAGTCATCCCCCGCTTGATACAGGCGCAGATTGTACAAATCATTGCCATATCCCCGTCGGTGAACGCTCTGTTCTGATCCAGCGGTGAGAAGCCCCTGAAACAGCCTCTCGTCGATCGGCTTGATCTCCGGGCAGACAATGACCGTTTCTTCGATCGGGTAAAACGTTTGTTTCCTGAAGAGCCCGAACGGAAACTCCGTCTCGACGCAGACACCGTCCAGTTGTAGCCGACCACGCCGCGTGGCCACGAGAGGATACGACACCAGTTGGCTCCTCCCGGAAAGGAGTTGACGAATCTCGAGACCGTGATCCAGTTTCCGGCCATCGCTGACATCAAACATCTTCAATGAAATGCTCGGGAGATATGACTTCCGGTTCTTTACGACCAGCGTGGCGGAGGCCGGTTGATTCACAATGAGATGATCGGGAAGGTGACGATGGAATTCCAACCGTCGCAAGCAGTGTTCCGCCATAATTCCAGAGATCAACACGAGACTCAGCATCATCGCGAGCAAAAGATAGAACAGATTGTTGCCGGTATTGATGGCCGCGATGCCGATCGCCAGGGTAAAGAGCAGGAATTGAACGCCCTCTGAGGTCATGCTGGTCGACTTGTGACGAAATATTCGACGAAGGAAGGAAAGAGATTGACGCTGCATGTACTACGAACTCCGCGTCGGGATACAGACTTCAGGGAAGCTAGACGGGGACGGGAATCGTGTCGACCAGATCCTGAATGATCCGCTCGGCTTGCTCAAAACTTCGCTGACGCAAGCCCTGCGTGCGTGCCACCATAATGCGGTGAGACAACACGATGGGGGCCAACTCCTTGATATCGTCGGGCAGACAATAGGTCCGACCGCGGACGAGCGACAAGGCTTTGGCAGCTCGACTCAATGCCAATGCGCCCCGGGTACTGACCCCCAATGACAACAAGTCCGATTGCCTGGTGCGTTGGACAATCGCCAGCAGATAGTCCGTAAGGCTCTCCTCCATGAGAACCTGATCGACCTGTTCCTGGAGCAGAAGAACATCGTGAGTTGTCAGCAACGGTTTGAGTTCTTCGGCTGGGTGGAGCGACTGCGGTCGGTCGAGGACTTTTTTTTCTTCCTCCGGCGAGGGATAACCGATACGAAGCCGCATCAAGAACCGATCCAGCTGCGATTCCGGAAGGGGAAACGTACCGTGGTATTCGGCGGGATTCTGTGTCGCAATGACCATGAAGGGTTGGGTCAAGGGATAGGTCTTATTGTCGAACGAAATCTGAGCTTCGCTCATCGCCTCCAACAGACTACTCTGTGTTTTCGGCGTGGTTCGATTGATTTCATCCGCGAGCACGATGTTGGCGAAAATCGGACCCGGCATAAATTCAAAGGCCTGTTTCTGGCGATTGAAGATCGAGACGCCCACGATATCGGACGGAAGCAGATCGCTCGTGAACTGAATGCGCTTAAAGGAGCAGTCGAGCGATCGCGCAAGACTATGTGCCAGCGTCGTTTTTCCGACTCCTGGAACGTCTTCGAGGAGAAGATGCCCGCGCGCCAAGAGAGCCACCAGGCTCATTTCGATGACATTGGGTTTGCCCTTGATCACCCGTGCAATATTCTGCTGGATAGCTCGAATGATTTCCGTTGAGTCCATGATGACTAAGGCGTGGGATGCCGCTGTAGGATGGCCTGGTGATCGGACACGGTCGAAGTCTAACAAAGGGTCTGGAAACGGTCAATTATTCAAGCGTTTTGAGATCTTACGACGTGGTATCAAGCACGGAGCTTGGACCAGAGGTGTAAGCCGGAACCAATGTGACGAGCCATGGGGGGACTTCTTCAGTCATGGAAGCAAACTTCCGTGCGGTACTACTCGCAGGAGTACCAGGGAAGGTGGCGCCTCTGCTGATGCGGACATACCGAAAATGACCGGCATCACCATCCGTTGATGAGTCTGACTGAAGATAGTGACGCCGAAGGGCTGCCACGTCAGCCAAGTCAATGGACTCGCCGATCGGTAGATTGGCAAGAACATGGTAGACCTCGCCGAAGATCTTGGACAGATTGACGGGGTTAAAGGGTTGGTCTGGCGGGCGATAGTGTGGCTGCTCCAGCAACTGCGCGAGCAGTTCCCAAAACACTTGCGCATCCACTGATCCGAGCACACACAGACATCCTCGAGAGGCGAGCAGGCTCAGGAGTGCAAGGGGACCGACAATCTCAAACTTCCACGGTGGGAAGAGGAGGGCACGGCCTGCATGCCGGACTTCGAGTGCTTGTTCTTTTCCAAAACAGGTATGGTGAAATGCGCCTTTGGTACGCTCCAGCTCGGTGCGAATGAGCGCCTTAGAGAGCCTGGTCGGTTCATAGGCGAAAGTCGGTGTAGCTGGTGCCCAGCACGTCGCAACGGCATATCGCGGGGCCAGCAACGCTTGTTCGTCCAGACGTCCAAGCTCAAACATGTCTTGATTGCCGAAGAAGGAGAAGCACAGCCCTTCCTTCCGCTGTAGCCTCTGCAGTCTCTCCGGACTCGCATGGAGCGGGCCGCCCAATTGAGAGCGGGGATCGAGTCGGTCCAGGCAGTGAATGATGAACGGTCGGTGTTGTTGCTTGAGCTCAGCGCCGTACAGATCAGCTAACTCCTCAGCGAACGAGAGATCGCCGGCCCCGATTTCCAGCACGGAGGCCACATCTATGTGACGAAGGAGGTCGAATGGATTGTCCAGCTTGCGCACGGCTTCTTCGATTTCCTCGCTCGACAGATGAGGCACAGACCACCTCGAGCCGGCTACAGGTACCAACCCAAAAAACACAGCAAGGGCACGTACGGCCTTGGCCGGAGGAAAGCCCGTAACGGACTTGAGGCTTTTCCCATCGAGATCCTGAACGTGCCGCGGCATAGGTCGTTCGAAGAGGCGCAACAAGATGTCTTTCACTGAAGCCGGAAGATCGTGGTGCTGAACAGTGTCATACAGCCGGACGATGGTAGAGGGGAAGGCGGCATTTTCCACCAACTTTTTTGATGCTTCCCATTGTCTGGGATGCTGACGTGCGCGAACACTTACGGCGCGACGGAATTCGGCGAGTGGATCTGCACTCATGTGAACGCGCGATCAGCTGTGTATGGGGGATGTCGATGAGACGTTACGCTTCGAAGCATAATGATCTTCAAACTTCAGCGTCAAGTCCGCTTGTTCACGCTCATTCGGTATGGTAGGAGTGGTTTCATGAGAGTGAGATTCCTGTCCACTGATTCTTTAGCTTGGCGATCAACCGTTACGCTGTGCGTGCTCGTAAGCCTACTGGCATTCCCGATCGGCTGTGCGGCTGAGCTTGATGGCAGCCTCCGTTCCGTCGTCGATGAGGGATGGCGGCCCTGGCAGATTCTTGAAACTCAAACCGGCCGTGTGGTCCCGTTTTCAGAATTGATCACGAACCTAGAGCGGCACGACATTGTCTATCTCGGAGAGGAACATCACAACCCATATCATATTGAGGCGGCACTAAAAGTGCTGAATCAATTGGTGGCCGATGGCATCGAACCGACCATTGGAATAGAGATGTTCGGCTGGGACGGCCAACCAGCACTCGACGGCTACATCGCAACACCCCAGCCGGTCACAAACGAGTTTTTAGAACAGGTCCGCTGGAAACAAAATTGGGGTGGCGCCTTTGAAGACTACGCCCCATTGGTGACGTTTGCTCGAGACAATCACTTGTCCGTCCTGGCGATGAACCCACCCAAACCCTTGATTCGTCGCGTCGTCAAAGTGGGGCTTGATCAGGCCAGGCAAGAGCCTGAATGGGCACCGTGGGGGATCCTGCAGGAGGATATCGTCGACGATCCGGCATACCGCGAGAGGATCTTTGATCAGTTGAGACGGTGCCACGGAGGAACCGAGGAACACTTCAAGACGATGTATGAGGCATCAATGGTCCGAGACGAGGGCATGGCGCGAACGCTGGTCCGCAGGCAAGAGGAATTTCGCCAGGCGAACGGCGGCTCTCGCCGGATAATCGTGAGTTACACAGGGGGAGGCCACGTTCAATACAACCTTCCCGTGCCGAAGCGGGTTGCCAGGCGCCTGGGGGGGGACGTTAAACAGACCACGATTTACATGACATCGTTCGAGCCTGGTAAAACAGATGAAATTCGCGCTCTCATGCAGGAACCCATCGCAGACTATATTTGGCTGACCCCGATGGGCAAGTCCAGTTCAGCCAAACCCTGCCGGTAACTTACTTTCTACACACCCAGCGTCCCTGCCAAGGCAGGGGAGCACAATACCAAAGGCAGCTTGACACGATTCAACTCGCTCGTCACACTGTGGCCACATCATTCAATCAATGCGAAGGCTAACTCAGGCCGCAACGATGCGAAATAAGATTCCTTGCAGCGCTGATCGACTCGGGTTGTTGAATCCTCAGATGATCCAAGCCGTCGCCGAAGCGTCCGCCTTTCAAGTCGCCCAACAGTACTTGACTGCAAATCGCGTTCGTATTGCCGAGGCCGATGAATCGCAGATCCGGTCCGCCGTCATCGGCAATGCCGGGCTGTACGAGCAGAACATCCAACTGAAAGACGGCCACCTTGTTTCAAAATGTTCCTGCACGCTTCCCGAAGAGCCTATGTGCCGCCATTGCATTGCGGTACTGCTGGAATACCAGCGATGGGCCCACCCTCCGCAGTCGCGAAATTCTGGCCTTGCGAAAGAAACGATCACGTCACCTCCGGCCGGTCCTTCAGATGATAATGGGAAAAGGGCCACCCTACAATCGTTTACGCCGGACGTAAAACTGAGTGAGGTCATGGTCTTTCTGGAATGGCTACAACCGGCGGCGAAAGCTCTCGAAAGGCAAGAGCCGCTTCCCGCACCTCCCGTACTTGGTCCCGGAGCGGTCTCGACGTGGATTCATACGATTAGCAACCTTGAGGATCGACGTAGGGAAAGTGAAGAGGTCATGACGAGTCTCGAATCTCAATTGAAAGACCGAGAGACGGACGTCGGCCATCTCAGGCAACAACTTCAGCTTTCTCTGAAAGAGAGCAAGGCTGCGCAGACCACAACTCAGGAACTTCAACGCGAATTGGCGTCCTACAAGGAGGTGCTGACCAGAGTCAGCGAATTGACCGCCGAAGTCGTGCGGCATGCCGGGCAGATGCGCGCCGTTACGGGCGATATGCTCCAGAAGGGCTCTCAGCTCGATAAGCTTGTCAGCTCGTTTAAAGATGTGGCTGAGGCACTCCAGTCAGCTGTCGAGCTGCCTCCACATGGCTAACACGTTGCCCATCTCTCCGTCTATTTTCCTTGACCTGATTCCTCTTGCACCTTCCAGCCGATGTCCAGTACAATACGCCCCACTTTTTCGTGATCGGATTTAGAAGGGGGAGAGATGAAACGGCTACTTTCAGGAACAGGGCTGTTAACGGGGGCCTTGTTGGTCCAGGCTTTACCGGCGTTGGCGAACGCCCCAGAAGGGCCTCCGGACTACAGCGGGATTACTGGTCTGTATTATTCGCTGATCGCAATCGTCCTTGCGTACGGCGTCTACGACACGTTTTTCAAGAAGTCGTAGGGAATCGACCCGCCTCACGTCACCCTGTCTTACACGTTGCGGGTTCTGATCGAGAGATCTCACATTCAACTCTGTTTGTGAGCGGCGGTGGGTCTTTGTGCCCGCTCATTCAGCACTGGCCTGAGCACCTTGAGTACTTGCTCCACGATGACCTCATAACCTTCCTTGGTTGGATGAATCCCGTCAGCCTGATTCAACGAGGATGAACCACCTACCCCTTCCAAAAAAAAGGGGATCAAGGGAAGTTGGTACTCTTTAGCCAGCATCTGATACATGGCTTCGAAGCGTGCCGTATAATCCTCTCCGTAATTTGGTGGCAGCTTCATCCCCGCCAAAATAACCACCGTACCGGCCTCTTGTAGTAGTCGGATAATCTGACGAAGATTACTTTTTGTTTGATCGAGCGGGAGCCCTCGCAGTCCATCGTTCGCACCCAATTCGAGAATCACCAGCTCCGGCTTGTTGTTCAGGATCCAAGGTACGCGTCGAAGTCCGCCGGCCGTCGTGTCGCCGCTCGCACCGGCGTTGATCACCCGATAGTGATAACCAAGGCTATCCAGTCGACGTTGAAGTTGAGCCGGATAGGTTTCATCAGCTTGCACCCCAAGTCCGGCGGTAAGACTATCACCAAACGCCACGATGCGGGGTCTATGGTCCGATGTTGAAGAAGGAATGACTCCTGACGTCAGCGGCCACAGAAGCACCAAGAAGGCCGCCACGAGCATGTCATGTAGTCGGTTCATCGATAATATATTTATGATGTGAAGCAATACTCGCTTACTCGTTCTATACAGTATAATATTCCTGATCCTCTCATCGTGGAAGGCAGACAAAGTTTTTAATGATCACTGTAAAGAATGTTTCGATGGTCTTGGCGGCGGCGAATCGTTCCGTCACGATCCTGGACCGTGTCACTTTTGAAATCCCTGCAAAACAAACCGTGGCCATCGTGGGGCCATCAGGAAGTGGAAAGTCGACCTTGCTTGGTTTGATGGCCGGCCTTGATCGACCGACCACTGGGTCAATTCAGCTGGATGGAACAGACTTCACGTCTATGGGTGAGAACCAGATGGCCCGCTTCCGGCGCGAAAAGGTGGGCTATATCTTCCAATCGTTTCATCTCATCCCGACCCTTACGGCGATCGAGAACGTCGCCATTCCCCTGGAACTCAGCGGAGTGAGCCGAGCCGGCGATCGGGCGGCGGACCTACTTGCGGCGGTCGGGCTGTCGGACCGTATGGGGCACTATCCGGTACAGTTATCCGGAGGAGAACAACAACGAGTCGCAGTGGCCCGGGCTTTTTCTTGTCGGCCACCTATCCTATTGGCGGATGAGCCGACGGGGAATCTCGACAGCTCTACCGGTGCCCACGTCATCGAGCTGCTGCTCTCACTTCACCGTGATTACGGCACCACGCTTGTGCTCGTGACACATGATGCAGCACTGGCTTCCTCGATGCAGCGTGTCCTGTCGCTCCGCGACGGACGCCTGGAGTCCGACAGTCTGCCCGTCTATCCGGAGTTCCTCGTCGACTCGGCCTCCTCGCCAGGTGCGGAGCAGGCGCCTTCCACCGATGGGTTCTCCTCGAGTTCCTTTCCTGCATTCGGATCATGACTTCATTCGTGATCAACATGGCGTGGCGAGAGACCCGCGCGGCTTGGCGACACTTTCTCTATTTCCTGGTCTGTATCGCGATCGGCGTGGGGGCATTGACCGGGGTCTCTCTTTTCGGAACGCAGGTAGAACGAGCCGTGACCAAAGAAGCACGCGGCCTTCTCGGAGGAGACCTTGAAATCCGACTCTCTCGCCCGATCAGTTCCAAAGGTCAGGAAGTGTTGGACTCCTTGCGTGATCGTGGAGTCGCGCTCACCCACGTCAGCGAGCTCGTCGCGATGGCCGCGAGAGTCGAATCCGGAAGCGGGCAACCGACGCAGATCATAGAACTCAAAGCCGTCGAACCTCAGTATCCTCTATATGGCACACTCCGATTGGAACCACACAGCGACGTAGCGGAGCTTCTTCACCAGCAAACTCGCAGGTGCCCGGACCGTCCCTGTTTTGGAGCGGTCGTGCAGGAGTCTCTCCTGATCCGGATGGGACTCACGGTAGGAGATCGACTTAAGATCGGACAAGGCCTGTTCATCATCACCGGCGTAGTTAAAACGGAACCGGATCGGATGGCAAACGCTTTCAGCCTCGGTCCTCGAGTCCTGATATCACGAGAAGGACTTCACGCGGCTGAGCTGATCAAGATCGGCAGCAGGATTCGTGAGCGATATCTCCTGAAAATCCCAAGCACGATGGCGCCTGAACCGTTACTCTACGAGTTGAGGGGACGGCTTGCGTCGGACTCTGCCCGCGTATCGGGCTACCGAGATGCACAACCGCAACTGAAGCAATCTTTGGAACAGCTGACCCGTTATTTAGGCTTGATCGGATTGACGGCGCTGTTTGTAGGAGGTCTGGGAGTCGCCACGTCAGTCCATGCCTTTGTACGAGAAAAGTTGAATACGATCGCCATTTTGAAGACAGTCGGAGCAGAGTCTCCCACGATCATTCGGACCTATGGGTTACAGGCGATGATCCTCGGGCTGGTCGGAAGCGTAGTCGGCCTGATGTTCGGTGTGCTGCTCCATCAAGGACTCCCCTGGATGATTGCGGCCCTGACGGCATCGGATCTCCTTGACCAATTGGGATTTGCGAAGAACGGGACGAACATTTCTTTCGCTCCTCTAGCGAAGGGGTTGGCATTGGGCATGCTATCCACCCTGCTCTTTACACTGTGGCCGCTGTTGACGATCCGCGATATCAAACCGGCTCGGATCTTCCGCCGTGAAATTGCTCCTCTGACCCCAACCACAACCAATCCAACGATACCATGGTGGAAGGCTTGGCGCGAGATCGACAGGGTTAAGATCCTGGTATCGGTCGGAATCGGCATAGGATTGGCACTCTTGTCAGTGTGGCAAGCTGAGTCCTGGAAAGTCGGCTTGCTCTTCGTCCTGGCCTTTGCGGCAGCGGTCCTGCTGTTGGGTGTGTCGTCACGTTGGGTGCTCATGGTCCTGAAGAAATCTCCTCGACCTGGACCTCTTGTTCTTCGCCAAGCACTGGGCAACGTCGTACGGCCAGGAAGCCAGGCCGTGAGCATCACGATTGCGATCGGCATCGCCGTCATGGTCGTCACGACCGTGTCGCTCGTCGAGCGCTCGCTCCTGGTACAAGTGGGGGACAATCGGCCGACCGACGCCCCGACGTTTTTCTTCATTGATATTCAACCGGATCAGGCAGAGGGGATGTCGGCTCTCTTACGCCAGCGGTCCAGTGATCCAAACCCTCGGCTGACACCGCTGGTGCGATCCAGACTCTCGGCACTCAATGGGGAGCCCGTCAAGGTGGAAGCGATGTCTGAAGAGGAAGAACAGAAAGAAAAAGCCGCGGCGAGGGAAGAACGGCGGAAGAAGTGGTACCTGACACGCGAATACGTCCTGACGTTCCTCCAGGACCTTCCTAAAGACAACAAGGTCGTTCAGGGCAAGTGGTGGAAACCGGGACAGGTCTTTACCAAACCGCTGATTTCGATCGAGGAAGACGCGGCGAAGCAACTTGGGCTTACAGTCGGAGACACCGTTGAACTGGACATCCAAGGGACGCCCGTCACCGGAGAGATCAGCAGTATTCGACAGGTGGAGTGGGGAAACTTTTCCACGAACTTTTACATGATCTTTTCGCCTGGGTCCCTCGATGGGGCCCCACATACCTATGTGGCCACTGTCCGCGTCGCCCCCTCCGAAGAGCTGGCCTTACAGCAAGCGGTTGTCGCCTCCTTTCCTAATGTAACCGCCATCAATATGGGGGAGGTGCTCGACAGTTTTGCCCGGGTACTGGATCGACTGTCCCTCGCCATCCGTGCCGTGGCTCTGTTCTGTGTTCTGTCCGGAGGTCTGGTCATGGCTGCAGCCCTGGCCGCGACGCGCTATCGCCGGTTGTACGAATCCGTCATTCTCAAAGCCCTCGGAGCGACTCGCAGCGTGATTGTACGATCGTTCGCGGCCGAATACGCGCTCTTGGGGGCACTGGGCGGGTTTCTGGGATGTGCATTGGCCAGCGCACTGTCCTGGGCCGTGTTATCGACAGTGTTTGACCTCTCCTGGAGTCTGCAACCAGCCGTGCTGGCCATGGGCTTTGCAGCGACGATCACCCTCACCATGCTGGTTGGCTTTCTCAGCACCTATCGGATACTCGGTCAGCCCCCGTTGGCGGTGCTTCGCCACGAATAGCCCTGAATCCCCATGGGAACCGGAATAGTTACTCTACCGACCTGATGGCAAGAGTTCGGGCAACCACACATCGATGAGCTGGCGAATGCGACGCTCATCGCTTCGACGGATGCGAGTGAAACGCAGGCCGATCGCGCCATTGACTGACGACCGCACCACGGCCTCCTCGATCGTGATCGGGAAGGAATCGTTGGAATGCTGAAATTCCAGTTCGAGCCGCGAGCCGATTGCTACTGGAGCAGACGAACGAATCCGGCAGCCACGTATCGAGAGATTTTCCATCATGCCTTCTTGCCCTATTTCATCGGGATATTTGGACCGACGTGGCCTAAACCAGACCGGGAAAGAGACTTCGACACGCTCGAAGCTGCGGCGGGGATTGGGCGTGCGGCGGCCGAGGAATGTTCGAAAGCGATCGGCGCAGAGCTGGCACCGAAACGGATAAATCGTCAGACCGCTCAGGAGAACATCAGAAAGAGATTTTCTGGTCGCGGGCCGGATTTTGCTCGCTCCGCAGGCCGGACAGCGGAGATCGGACATCGGACTTTCCAAAATAAAGGGTTCACTGATTGTACCGAGCGCGATAGCCGACTACAACGGAGGGGATATGCGTATCACGTACTACCTACGTAAGGAGAGCAGCTTCAGGCTCTTTCTTTCTGAACCTTACCCCCGGATTGAAAGCCTACGGTCGTACGCTGCACGGCCATGAGACAGGATCAGAACAAAACCCAGTATCGGGTGGGGAGTCGTCGGAACAGTTGCTATTTTGAGGAAGCGAGATGGAGATTCGAGTTCTACAGTTGTACGGATCGATCGAATATTACGCTTAGTAGAAGAAGAGGGTTGATTTGACCAGCCGTGCAAAGAAGGCCGAATGTCAGTAGGAGAATCAGTTCCCTCAGATCACGTACGAATCGGGTAAGGAATGGACGCTCTGGGTTTCATACCTCTAACGAGCTGAGAAGCGCGGCTCGAAGCGTGCTTCCTTCGCGCTCACGGAATGCCACGGCCACACGAAGCTGTTCCAGGTACTGCTCCAGTGTTTTCCCGCCCAGATCGATCTTGCGAGCGGTAAAGAACGCTCGTACGTCCCGTTCCAGTTCCGGGGTGGCAAGCCCGACGATGCCCCCGCACATGCGTCTGAGGCCTTGCTTTGGGAAGAGCCGATCCATGTGATCCCAGTTGGCCTTCACAAAATCCCAGGCGAGTTCTCGGCCATCCACATTCATCAGCAGCGCCCCGACGATGAACGGAGCATCTTGGGTGCGGATCTCGCCGTTGATTGTTCGAACCAGTGTCCGCTTGAGTAGGTCCTCGTGCCGAAAGGCAGCCAAGGCAAAGAGGTACCGGCGCTCCTCTTGCGGGGTGGCAGCAGTGCGATAGCAATCTGAGAATTCTTCGTAGCGCGCCTCGTCGCCGGTATGGGCCAGAATAGCCACGAGTGCGGGCACGATGTTCGGATCGACGATCGTTGGGTCCTTGCGGTATCGTTGATATCGATCCGCTGCTTCTTGCTGC
>Ga0073934_10007452_pt1 | contig 15219 bp, 13 predicted proteins | sample LarsenN4metaG_FD_76834 | JGI IMG/M metagenome (GOLD analysis project Ga0073934, IMG submission 76834) | Hot spring sediment bacterial and archeal communities from British Columbia, Canada, to study Microbial Dark Matter (Phase II) - Larsen... ...
CCGCGGTCTTCGCGACGATGTCGAGCAGCGCCGCCCTGTCGCCGGCGGCGCGTTCGAGATAGCGCCGCGCCGAGTCCCCCCCGGCCTCCGCCGTCGAGCGCGCGAACGCCGCGAGCGCCCGCGCGCGCTCCTGCGGCGCGAGCCGCCGGAACATGCCCATCAGCGTATCGGCGCGCAGGCGAAGATAGCGGGCCTCGCCGCTCACGCTTTTTCCTCCGCCGCCTGCCTGCGCAACGCGTTCTTGTCGGTCTTCGCCACCGAAGTCTTCGGCAGCGCATCGAGCAAGCGGATCCGCGACGGCACCTTGTAGCGCGCGAGATTGGCGCGGCAATGGGCGACAAGATCGTCCTCGGCGGCGACAGCGCCCGGCCGCAGGACGACGTACGCCACCGGCAGCTCACCGCGGTAGTCGTCCGCGACGCCGACCACGGCCGCTTCCAGCACCGCCGGATGCGAGACGAGCACCTCTTCCACTTCCCGCGGATAGACGTTGTAGCCGCCGACGATGAGCATGTCCTTCTTGCGATCGCGGATGAAGAGGTAGCCGTCGGCGTCCAGCTCGCCGATGTCGCCGGTGTATAACCAGCCGCCGCGCAGTGTCTGCGCGGTTTCTTCCGGCAGATTGCGGTAGCCCTGCATGATCTGCGGGCCGCGGGCGCGGATCTCGCCGCGCTCGCCCGGGGCGAGAACGCGCGTGCCGGTCTCGACGTCCACGATCTCGATCTCGGTGAGCGGCACGGCGATTCCCACCGAACCGGGCTTCACCGGTCCGCCCGCGGGATTGAACGAGAGCACCGGCCCGGCCTCGGTCTGGCCGTAACCCTCGTACACCGGCGCACCGACCGCCTCGCGCCAGCGCGCGAGCGTCTTTTCCGCAAGGGCGGACGCGCCCGAATAGCAGGTGTGCACGCTCGCCCAGTCGGTCGCGGCAAAGCGCGGGTGCGCGAGCAGTCCGGTGAACACCGTCGGGCTGCCGGGAAAGATCGTGACGCGCTCGCGCTCGACCGCCGCGAGGACATCGTCCGGCGCATAGCGCGGCAGCAGCACGAGCGTTCCGGCGCACCAGGCGGCGAGGAACAGACCCATCGCCATGCCGTAGGCGTGCGACACCGGCATCATGCACAGGACCCGCTCACCCTCCCCGGTCGGCAGCAAGCCCTCGCGCTGCGCGACGTTGATCGCGATCGCGCGGTGCACGAGGTTGACGCCCTTCGGCCGGCCGGTGGTGCCGCCGGTGTACTGCAGCAGCGCGAGGCTCTCCGGATCGGGCAGGTCGCCGAGCGCGAGCCGCGCACCGCGCCACTCGTCGAGCAGCCGCGCACCCGCGCCGACCGCGACCACATGCGGCACGCCGGCTGAGCGCGCCACCGGTGCGACGGCATTGGCGAGCGTCGAGTCGAGAACGATCACGCGCGGCGCGGCGTCGCGCAGGATCAGGTCCAGTTCGCGCGCCGTGTAAAGCGGATTGAGCGGCACATGCTGCGCGCCGGCGGCGAGCACCGCGAACGCCGCCACGCACGCCTCGATCGAGTTGGGAAGCAGCGTCGCGACACGCTCACCGCGCGCGCCGAGCGCCTGCAGCTCGCGCGCGAATCCTGCGACGCAGGACGCGTACTCGAAATACGTCAGACGGCGCTCGCCGCAGACGAGCGCCTCCTGTCGCGGCGCGCGCTCGACCGCCTCGGCGAGAAGCTCGAGCACCGTCGCCGGCCGGCGCGCCGGCATCGCAGGGCGCGCGCTCATCCGCCGCCGAGCGCCTCGCGCAATGCGGCGGCGTGCGCCTCCGGACGCACCATGGCGAACTTCTCGCCGAGCAGGAGCTGAAGGTAGGCCACGTCGGAATTATGCAGTTGCGGGTGCAGGTAAAAGCGCGGCAGCAGCCTCGCGCCGAGCCAGTGTCGCCCGTGGACCGCGCCCTCGGCGTCCGGAAAGAGCGTGAAGTTGAAGCTCCAGTGCCCCAGTTGCGAATAGGCGGCGGCAAGACGCGCGAGCGTGCGCGCGAACGTGCGGATCTCGTCCTCGCCGCACTCGGTGAGCGTGGCGCGCCCGCGGATGAGCGCCTGTGCATCGCCGAGCATCCCGACCGGACAGAACGGCACCCACCAGGTCACCGGCCCTTCCTCCAGCACCAGCCGTTCGCCTGCGGCGCGCTCCGCGGCGAGCACCGCCTGCGGCCAGGGGACGGCGTGACGCGCCAGGAAGCGCGTCTCGGCGTCGAGCTCGCGCCGCAGCGCGTTGCCGGGCGCGTCGGTCACGATGACCTGAAGGTGCGGGTGGACCTGGGAAGCGCCCGAGGGCGGCATGTAGTTCCAGGTGACGATGCCATACGCGTCGCGCCCGGCCACCTGCGCGGCGGCGCTTGCGATGAAGTCGCGCGCGAGCAGCAGCGCGTCGGCGATCACCTCGGCGCGCAGCGCGTGCATCGGCACGAAGTGCGCGCGCTCCATCGCCACGATCGCCGACACGTCGTCGTAGGGAAACAGGTTCGGAAAGAGCAGCGCCTCGCCGCGGCGCATGCGTCCCCCGGCGAGCATGTCCCCGGGATAGCGCGGCGTCACCGCCTCGATTCGCTCCGGGCAGAACGGGCAGCTCGCGCGCGTCGCCTCGGCAAGCGGCGCAAGATCCGGCACCTCGCGCGGCGGGAACGCGAAGTGGCAGATGCGCGCCGTCTCGCCGGTGAGCGGGTCCTCGCGCACCTCGCTCTCGATCTCCGTGAGCGCGAAGTCGCGGCGCGGGTCGTGAATGCGCGCCACCTTTTTGCGCACGCGGTACTCGATGCGCGGCTCGGGGCGCGCGGCGCGCCGCGCACCGAGAAACGCCTGATGCCGCTCGATCGCATCGGCGAGCGCCGCCACGCCCTCGCCGGTGCTCGCCACCGTTCTGAGGAGAGGCGGCGCCCAGGCGCTCCGGGCGCGCAGCGCGAGCATGCCGGCGAGCGCCTCCTCGGCGCGCGCCGCCTGCGGAGAGTCGGCCTTGTTCACCACCAGGATGTCGGCGATCTCGAGCACTCCCGCCTTGATCGCCTGCAGCTCATCGCCCAGGCCCGGCGCGCAGACGACGATGCGCGTCTCGGCCACCGAGGCGATCTCGACCTCGGACTGCCCGACGCCCACCGTCTCGACGACCACGACATCGTAATGCGCCGCGTCGAGCACCTCGATCGCCTCGCGCGTGGCGCGCGCGATCCCTCCGAGGTGGCCGCGCGCGGCGAAAGAGCGGATGAAGACGCGCTCATCGTTCTGGCGTTCCATCATGCGCACGCGGTCGCCGAGCACCGCGCCGCCGGTGACCGGGCTCGAAGGGTCCACCGCCACCACCGCCACGGTGCGCCCGCGCCGCAGGAATTCGCCGATCAGCGCGGCGACGAGCGTGGACTTGCCGACGCCCGGTGCGCCGGTGACGCCGATGACGCGCGCATGCCCCAGACGCGGGGCGAGCGCCGCGCGCAGCGCCGCGGCTTCCGGCGCCTCGTTCTCGATCGCCGAGATGGCGCGCGCGATCGCGCCCCGCTCGCGCGCGGCGATGCGGCCGGCCCAGTCCGCCGGTGCGCGCATCGCCGCTACCGCCCGTCGGGCTTCGCGCCCGTCAGCTCGATGATGCGCCGGTAGCGCGCGATGTCCTCGCGCACCCATTGCTCCAGTTCCTCGGGCGTGCTGGGGGCCGCGTCCACCCCGGCGCCCGCAAGGCGCGCCGGCACCTCGGTCCCCTTCAATGCGCTCACGCGCGAGACGAACGCAAAATCGGCGAGGGAATCGTAGGGAAGCCTGAGGCCGAAGGCGGCGTTGATCGAGTGAAAGTCGGTGGTGAGAAGCAGCGTGTGGCCGTCGGGCTCGGCGCGCGCCGCCGCCTCGGTCGCGATCACCGAGTTGCCGCCGGACCGGTTGTCCACCAGCACCGGCTGTCCGAGGTCGCGCTGCAGGTGCTCGGCGAGCGCGCGCGCCGCGACGTCGGTTCCGCCGCCGGGCGGAAACGGCACGAGGATCCTGATGGGCTTGGACGGAAAGCCCTGCGCGGCGGCGAGGCAGGAAAAGGCGGCGAGCAAGGCTGCGACCCACGCTTTCATGGCATGACTCCGTTCAATGGCGCGGAAGGCTCGGTGCGGCGAGCATCGGCCCGTGCACCGCGAGATACACGAGGAACGCGCCCGCCCACAGCAGCGCGAACGCGCCGAGCACCCATTCGGCGAGCCCGTGCACCGACCACGCAAGCCGCGCGAGCGCCGCCGCGAGCACGGCGAAGAACGCGGCGTGCATCGCCGGCGCGACTTCGAGCGGCCGGCCGGTGTGGCGAAGCGCGACGCGCGTCATCAGACCGGTCATGGCGAGTCCCAGCGCTCCGACCGTGAAGGCGTGGATCCAGGCCTCGCCCGGAACCGCCGGTGTGAGCGCGGCGAGTCCGCGCAGCGCCAGCGCGGCGATCAGCCACGCGTAGCCCAGATGCAGCGTCCACAGGAGCGGCTCGGAAGCGGTGCGCCAGCCGCGCCAGCGCGCAAAGCGCACCGCGTGCACCACGACGGCCGCCGCCGCTGTCGCGGCGACCCACGGCGCGGGCGCTCCGGCAAGGTCGGCGACGGCGAAAGCGAGCATCGCCGCAGCGGTCGCGTATTCCAGCGGCACGTGGATCGCGGCGGCCGGCTCGCCGCGCGCGCGCAGGAAGTTGCGCGTGAAGGCCGGCGTGAGCAGTCCGCCGTAGAGCGAATACAGGAACGCGAGCGCGTGCAACCCGAGGCGCAGGCTCCAGCGCGCCCCCTCCTCCAGCTCCCAGGCGCGCGCGAGGTGAAAGAGCGCGTTGCCGAGCGCGAGCGCCAGAAGCGGCGGCAACGTCCATGCGAAGAGGCGCTTGCGGGCTCCGGCGAGCGCCGGTGCGAGCGCAGCGAGCATCGCCGGCACAAGCGCACAATCGGCGATCGCCGCCACGGCCGCGGGCAGCCGATCGCCCGCCCACCACGCGGCGCGCCCGGCGAGCCAGACGAGCGCAAGCAGCGCAAGGGGCGCGCCGCGAAGTTCCCGGGCACCCGCCCAGCTCGGCAGCGCGGTGAGCAGCACGCCGGAGACGATCGCCATCGCGAAACCGAACACCAGCTCGTGTCCGTGGCCGAGCGGCCCGCCGGGGCCCGCCAGCGTCCATCCGGCGCGCTCGGCGTACCAGAAAAGGACGAGCACGGGGCCGTAGGCCGTGCCGAGCAGGAAGAACGGACGAAAGCCGCTCGACCAGAGCGCACCCCGCATCAGGCCGGTATCGCGCCGGCGGCCGCGAGCGCGCGGCACTCCTCGTCGGAGAAGCCCGCCTCGCGCAGCACCGCGAGCGTGTGCTCGCCGTATTTCGGCGGGAAGCGGAATGCGCGCACCGCCCCCGGCAGGTCCACCGCCATCGGCTGCATGCGAACCCGCCGACCCGCAGGCGTCGCGGTCTCGGTCAGCCGACCGCGCAGCGCCTCCAATTCGCGCACCGCGGCGATGCTGTGGATCCTTGCGTGCGGGATCTGCGCCGCGCGCAGGTCGGCCATCACCTCCTCGCCGGTCGCGCGCGCGGTGATCGCGGCGATGTCGCGGTGAAGCGCCTTGCGCTCGCGGATCCGGCCGGCGTTGGTGGCGCGCGCCTCGGTCGCGAGCGACGCGAAGCGCGGCAACGCCGTGAGCCGGCGCCACTGCGCGTCGCTGCCGATCGCCATGTAGAAGTAGCCGTCGGCGAGCGGATAGACGTTGGTCGGCACGAACTTGCGGTGTTCGTTGCCGGCGCGGCTCACTTCCCACGGCTCGCAGTCGAAGTCCAGGAGCGGCAGCGTGGTGATCAGCCAGGAGGCCGCGGCCTGGAGCATCGAGACGTGGATCGCGCGGCCGCGGCCGGTCTCGGCGCGCTCGGCGAGCGCGAGGAGCACGTTCGCGTACACCTCGTCGCCCGCCTTGAGGTCAATCACCGGCACGCCGCAAAGCACCGGCGTTCCTTCCGGGTCGCCGGTGAGCTCGACGTAGCCCGCCATCGCCTGGATCACCGGATCGTAGCCCGGCACCTCCGGGTATTCCGGCCCGAGCGCCGAGATGCCCGCCCAGACGAGATCGGGCTTTACCGCCGAGAGCGTCTCGTAGTCAATGCCGAGCGGGCGGTAGCGCTCGGGCACGGTGTTGCAGCAGAACACGTCCACGTCGAGCGCGCGGATGAGCCGCTTCAGGGCCTCGCGGCCCTCGGCGCTCTTCAGGTTGAGCGCGATCGCCTCCTTGCCGACGTTCGGCGCAATGAAGTAGCTGCGCCGGTCGGCATCGGCCACCTCCGTTCCGATGTAGCGGTTCGGATCGCCGGGAAGCCCCCCCGCGCCGTGCGCCTCGATGCGGATCACGCGCCAGCCGAGGTGCACGAAGCGCAAGGTCGCGTACGGGAGCGAGAGCGCCTGCTCCAGGCTGAGCACCGTGCGGCGCTTCAATCGGCCGGCCTCCACTGCGGCGGCTGTGCCGCGCCCCTGAGCGCCCGATAGACGTTCTCCGGCGTGAACGGCAGCGCGGTGATGCGCACGCCGGTCGCGTTCTCGATGGCGTTGGCGACCGCGGCCGCGATGCAGATCGCCGGCGCCTCGCCCACGCCCTTCGCGCCCTGCGGCCCCTCGCCGTCCATCGTCTCGATGAATTCGACGTCAATCTCCGGGATCTCCGGCGCGGTCACCAGCTTGTAGTCGCGAAAGCACGGGTTGCGGATGGCGCCCGCCTCGACGATCAGGTTCTCGGTGAGCGCGTAGCCCTGCCCCATCACCACGCCGCCTTCGATCTGGCCCTCGATGCCGAGGCGGTTGAGCACGCGCCCGACGTCGTGCGCGCCGGTGACGCGAAGCAGCCGCACGATCCCGGTCTGCGTGTCCACCTCCACCTCGCAGACCTGCGTCGCCCACGCGTAGGCCGCCGACACGTCGCCCTTGAACCCGCGGTCCTGGTGCTTCGAGGGCGGCTCGTAGTAGTGGGTGGTCATCACCAGTTCCGCCTTGTCCTGGAAGTGCAGCGAGCGGATGAGCTTGCCCAGCTCGATCACGCGCTCGCCGCTCGCCTTGAGCACGACGAATCCGCCGCGCAGGTCGAGGGCCTCGGGCGCATGGCCCGATTTCGCGGCGGCGGCGGCGAGGATCTTCGCCTTTGCCTTGCGCGCGGCGCCGATCGCGGAATTGCCGGCGATGAAGGTGGTGCGCGAGGCGTGCACGCCGACGTCCCACGGCGTGATGTCGGTGTCGTTGTTCACCACCGTCACCGCCGCGATCGGCAGGCCCAGCTCCTCGCACACCAGTTCCGCGAGCACCGTCTCCGAGCCCTGCCCGATCTCGGAGGCGCCGGTGATCAGCGTCACATGCGCGAAATCGTCGAGCTTGAGGATGGTGCCGCAGCCGTCGGACGGATAGATCTTCGCGCCGCCGCCCACGTGCAGCATCGAGGCCATGCCGATGCCGCGCTTGACGGGGTTGGCATCCATCTGCCGCGCCCGGTAGGCGCGGCGCTTCTCGACATAGCCGCTTCGCTCGGCCGCCGACTTGAGGCAGTCCTTCAGGCCGCAGGTCCTGAAGTGCATGCCCTGCGGCGTCGTCTCGCCCGGCTCCTGCGCGTTTTTCAGGCGGAATTCCAGCGGATCCATGCCGATCGCGTCGGCGAGCCGGTCCATGTGCGCTTCCACCGCGAACGTGGCCTGCAGGTTGCCGTAGCCGCGGAACGACCCGGCGTACGGGTTGTTGGTGTACACCGCCCGCGTGTGGTACTTGCAGTGCGGGACGCGATAGAGCGAGGACACCGTCTGCATCATCACGAAGGGGGTGGTCGCACCCCACGAGGTGTAGGCGCCGTTGTCGTGCAGCGTCTCGGCCACGCGGAAGGTGAGCGTGCCGTCCTTCCGGCAGCCCGAGCGCAGCCTGAACAGCACCGGCTGGCGCGTCGGCGAGGCGAGAAACTCCTCCTCGCGGGTGAAGACGAGCTTCACCGGCCGGCGGGTGATTCTCGCGAGGAAGATCGCGATCGGCTCGAACGGGTAGATGTCGAGCTTTGAGCCGAACGCGCCGCCGATCGGCGGCTGGATGATGCGGATGCGCCCCGGGTCGATGCCGAGGAGTTCGGCGAATTCGCGCTTGTGCAGGAACGGCACCTGCGTGTTGGAGTAAAGGCGAAGGTTGCCGTTCGGCTCGAACTCGGCGATCACGCCCGAGACGCCCATGCAGCAGTGCGTGACGTAGTGCAACCGGAACACGTCCTCGACCACGACGTCGGATTCGGCCTCGCCCTGCCCCACGTCGCCGTGCGAATAGTCGAAGGTCATCGCGATGTTGCCGGGACGGTCGGCGTGAATGAGCGGTGCGCCCGGCTCAAGCGCCGCCGTCGCGTCGGTGAGGACAGGAAGCGGCTCGTACTCGACGCGGATGAGTCCGAGCGCCGCCTCGGCGATCTCCGGCGTGTCGGCCGCGACCGCGGCGATCTCGTCGCGCAGGCTGCGTACGCGGTCGGGCTTGAGGGGCAGGTGGTCCTTCGCCACGCCGATCGGGCGCTGCCACGGAACGTCGGCGGCCGTGATCACCGCGTGTACGCCGGGGAGCTTCTTCGCCTGCGAGGTGTCAATCGCGACGATCTTCGCGTGCACGTGCGCCGAGCGCAGGATCTTGGCGTGCAGCATCCCGGGCAGCTGGAGGTCGTGGATGTAGCGCGCCCGGCCGCTCGCCTTCTCCGGCGCGTCCATCTTCGGAATGCGCGCCCCGATCAGGGAGACGGTGGCGAGCTCGCGATTTTCCGAAACGGCGCTCATTGCCCCTCGCCGGCGGCGGCAAGGGCCGGGTCCGGTCCTGAGCTTGCGGCCACGATGGCGTCAATGATCTTGCGGTAGCCGGTGCAGCGGCAGAGGTTGCCCTCGATCGCGCGCCGGATTTCCGCTTCGCTCGGCTGCGGATCGGCGGCGAGCAGCGCGCTCGCCTGCATCACCAGCCCCGGCGTGCAGAAACCGCACTGCACCGCGCCCGCGTCGGTGAACGCGCGCACCAGCCGCTCGCCGCGCTCGGTGGCGGCGAGTCCTTCGATGGTAAGGATCTCCCGCCCGTCGCACTCGGCGGCGAACATCAAGCACGAGTTCACCGACCGGCCGTCCACCAGGATGGTGCAGGCGCCGCACTCGCCTTCGCCGCAGGCGTACTTGGTGCCGGTCAAGCCGAGCACCTCGCGCAGCATCGCGAGCGTGCTCATCGCCGGCGGCACGCTGGCACGCGTGCGCACACCGTTCAGCGTGAACTCGATGTCAATCCTCGCAGGCACGGCGAACAACTCTCGGCAGCATGTTTCGCACGAGTTCGCGGCGGTACCAGTCGGAGGCCCGCACATCCGCGATCGGGTGGATCGCCTCCAGCGCGGCCGCGGTCGCCGCCGCGAGCGCCTGCTCGTCGGGCGCCGCGCCTTCCAGCGCCGCCTCCGCCCGCGCCGCGCGGATCGGCGTCGGCGCGACCGCGCCGAGCGCGACGCGCACCGCGCGCAGCACGCCGCGCTCGCGTACCGCGCCGAAGCCGATCGAGATCGCGGAAATGTCGAGCGCGGGCCTTGTGCCGAACTTGTAGAACTCCGAGACGAAGCCGGCGGGCGGCGCCGGCACTTCGATCGCGGCGAGCAGCTCCCCGGGCCGGCGCCGCGTGCGCCCCGGGCCGAGGAAGAATTCCGCGATCGGCAGCCGGCGCACCTGCATCGCACCGTCGGGCTTGGACACCAGCACGACCTGCGCGTCGAGCACGAGAAGCGGCACCAGCGTGTCGCCCGCCGGCGAGGCGTTGCAGACGTTGCCACCGATCGTGGCGGCGTTGCGCACCTGGTCGCTCGCGAACCGGTCGCACGCCTGCCAAAGGATCGGCAGTCGCCCGCGGACCAGGCTGCTCGCGCGCAGCTCGCGGATCGTCGTCGCCGCGCCGATGCGGATCGTACCCTCCGTCTCGGCAATGCCCTGCAGCTCCGGCACGCGCCGCACGCTCATCAGCACGCGCGCGAGCGGCAGCTTTCCCGAATGCGACTGCGGCATGAGGTCGGTGCCGCCGGCGAGCACCGTCACCTCGCCCGCGCGCAGGATCTCCAGCGCCTCCTCGAGCGAGCGGGGCGCCGCGAAGCGCTCGACTGCGCTCATCACCCCTCCGGAAAAAGGTCCTGCGCCCTTTTTCTCACCGGGCCGCGCCGGCGCCTTGATGTCCATCAAAACCGCACCGGCTCGCGGTAGCGCCCGAATACCTCCACCAGCACCCGCGTGATCTCGCCGACGCTGGCGTAGGCCTTGACCGCCTCCATGATCGCCGGCATCACGTTGACCCCGGCGCGGGCGTCCGCGCGCACCCGCTCGAGCGCCCGCGCGACCGCCTGCCCGTCGCGCTCGGCGCGCACGCGCCGTAGCGCCTCGATCTGCGCCTGCGCGCCTGCCTCGTCGTAGGGGTGGAATTCGATCTCGCGCGGCGCCTCCTCGATGCGGTAGCAGTTCACGCCCACCTTGCGCACGCGCCCGGCCTCGATGTCGAGCTGGCGCCGGTAAGCCTGCGCCGAGACCTTCGCCTGGATCGCGCCCTCGGCGACGAGGCGCACGATTCCGCCCTGCGCGTCCACCTCGGCCATGACCTTCTCCATCTTCGCGCGCATCTGGTTGGTGAGCGTCTCGATGTAGTAGGAGCCGCCGAGAGGATCCACCGTATCGGCGAGACCCGTCTCCTCGATGAGGAGCTGCATGGTGCGAAGCGAGATGCGCTGCGCGTATTCGCTCGGGATGGTGTAGGCCTCGTCGAAGCAGCACAGCGCCATCGTCTGCGCGCCGGCGAGCGCGGCGGCGAGCGCGTAGTACGCGCCGCGCACGATGTTCACTTCCGGCTGCTCGAAGGTGAGCCCGCCGCCGCCGCCGCCGGCGATCATGCGCATCCACATGGACTCGGGCCGGGTCGCCCCGTACTGCTCCTTCATGATCCTCGCCCACAGGCTCCGGCCGGCGCGGAATTTCGCCACCTGCTCGAACAGGTTGCCGAAGATGTTGAAGTTGAACGACAGCCGCCCGGCGAACTCGTCCACGTGCAGCCCGCGCCGGATCACCTCGTCGGCGTAGGCGCGCGCGATGCAGAACGCATAGGCCATCTCCTCGACCGGGTCGGCGCCCGATTCGCGGATGTGGTAGCCGCACACCGACACCGGGCTGTATTTCGGCGCGTGCCGTGCGCAGTACTCGATCGTGTCGCCGACCAGGCGGATCGAGGGCTCGACCGGGAAGATCCAGGTGCCGCGGCCGATGTACTCCTTGAGGATGTCGTTCTGCGCGGTGCCGCGCAGCCGCGCGATGTCGTAGCCGCGCTTTTCCGCCATCGCGAGGTACATCGCGATCAGGATCGCCGCCGCGCCGTTGATCGTGAGCGACACGGTGATCCTGTCGAGGTCCACGCCCTCGAACGCGATCTCGAAATCGCGCAGCGTGTCCACCGCCATGCCGACGCGCCCGACCTCGCCCTCGGCGAGCGGATCGTCGGAATCCAGCCCGCACTGCGTCGGCAGGTCGAAGGCGACGTTGAGGCCCGTCTGGCCGTTGGCGATCAGGTAGTGGAAGCGCCGGTTGGTGTCGGCGGCGTTGCCGAAGCCGGTGTACTGGCGCATCGTGAACGGCCGCCGGCGGTACATCTCGGGGTGGATGCCGCGCGTGAACGGGTACTCGCCAGGCCTTCCGATCATCGCGGTGCCGCCGCTCGCCTCCACGTCCTCGGCGGTGTAGAGCGGCTGAATCTCGATTCCCGACTCGTTGACGACCGGCTTGAGCGAGCGCTCCGGAGCGTCGTTGGGTTTCATCGTACGTTCTCCCGGATGAAGTTCACGATGTCCTCGATGCGCGAGCTGGAGGGGAAGATGCCGCGGAAGCCGAGCGCGGCGAGCGCCTCGTGGTCGCGCGCCGGGAGGTTGCCGCCGATCACCCACAGCTTGTCGGCGAGGCCCGCCGCCTCCAGGAGCGGCTTCAGCTTCCTGCAGATCGGCAGGTGCGAACCGGCCATCGAGGAGAGCGCGATCACGTCCACGTCCTCGTCGGCGGCCGCGCGCGCGATCGCCTCCGGCGTCTGCCGCAGGCCGGTGTAGATCACCTCCATGCCGGCGTCCATCAGGCCGCGCGCGACCACCTTCGCGCCGACGTCGTGGCCGTCGAGGCCCGCCTTGGCGAGGAGCACGCGGATGCGCCGCCCGCCGCTCACGCGCAGACCTCCTTGGCGATGACGAGCTTCAGGATCTCGCTCGTGCCGCCGCCGATCAGCGTGAAGCGCGCATCGCGCAGGTAGCGCTGCGCCGGGTACTCCATGGCGTAGCCGTAGGAGGCGAAGATGCGCGCCGCCTGGTCGGCGATCCTCACCGCCGTCTCGCTCGCGAAGAGCTTCGCCATCGCCGCCTCCGCATGGTGCGGGCGCCCGGCGTCGCGCAGCCACGCGGCGTGATAGACCAGGCGCGCCGCCGCCGCGAGCGCCGTCGCCATCTCGGCGAGCTTCATCTGGATCGCCTGGAAGCGGTTGATCGGCTTGCCGAACTGCCTGCGCTCGGCGGCGTAGCGCACCGCGGCATCGAGCGCGGCGCGCGCAAGGCCCACCGCCATCGCGCCGGTGATGATGCGGATCTCGGCAAGGGTCTTGCGCAGGTGTTCCTCGCCGTCGCCTTCCTCCCTCGACAGGCGGTGGCTCGCCGGCACGAAGCAGTCCTCGAACGAAAGCTCCGAGGTGGGAAGCGCCCACACCCCCATCTTCTCGATCGCCCGCCCGATGACGAGGCCCCTGAAACCGCGCTCGACGAGAAAGATCGTGAGCTTGCCCTCCTCGCCCGCGCGCGCGAACACGGTGAAGAAGTCGGCGACCGGCGCCGAGGTGACCCAGGTCTTGCGGCCGTTCAGCACGTAGCCGCCCTCGACGCGGCGCGCGCGCGTCGCGATCGCGCCGAGGTCGCTGCCGGCGTCGGGCTCGGTCATGCAGATCGCGCCGATCCGCTCGCCGCGCAGCGCCGGTTTCAGCAGCCGCTCGACGATGTCTTCGTTGCCGAGCAGATGCAGGAACTTGGTGCCCATCAGCGACTGCATCGCGGCGCAGCCGGCGAGCGACATCGAGCCGCGCGCGATCTCCTCCAGCGCAAGGCAGAACTCGACGAGCTGCATGCCGGCGCCGCCCAGCTCTTCCGGGTAGCGCATACCGAACAGGCCGAGGCGCCCCAGCTCGGCGAAGAGCTCGCGCGGAAAGGCGTGCGCCTCGTCGAGCGCCGCCGCCTGCGGCGCGATGCGCTCGTCGCAAAAGCGCGCGAACGTTTCGCGCACCTGCTTCTGCTCGGGCGTGAGGTCGAAGTCCACCGCCTAGGCCCCCTCGCCCAGCTCGCGCCACTTGTAGTCAATCAGCTCAAGGAGCACCCCGTTCACCGCCTTCGGGTGCACGAACGCGAACTCGCAGTCGCGAAACGGCCTCGGCCCGCCGACGAAGGGATAGCCCTTCGCCGCGAGTTCCGCCATCGCCGCGCGCGTGCTGTCCACGTTGAACGAGACGAGCATCACGCCCTCGCCGCGCTTCTCGATGAACTTCGCCACCTCGCCGTCGGGGGTGAGCGACGCCATCAGCTCGAAGCCGACCCCGCCCAGCCAGTAGCGCGCGACGCGGATTTTCTCCGCCTCGTCCACGTAGGCGTCATCGGGCGCCTGCTTGCCGAGGATCGGCTCCCAGATCCTGCGCGCCGCCTCCAGATCGCGCACCGCGATGCAGATGTGATCAATCTTGTTGACCTTCATCGCGCCCCCCGCCGGCCGGTCACTTCGAGCACCACCGCCATCGCGGTGTCCCCGGCGGCGCAGCCGGTGAACAGGCCCCAGCCGCCGCCGCGCGCCACCAGCTCCTCGATCAGCTCGATCACCGCGCGCGTGCCCATCGGCGCCTGCGGGTGGCCCCAGACGAGCGACGAGCCGTAGTTGTTCATGCGCGCGAGCGGCACGCCGGTTTCGCGCGAAAAAACGATGTCGTTGACCGCGAACGGATTGTGGGTCTTCACCGCGTGCAGGTCGCCGAAGCCGATCCCGGCCTGTTCCAGCGCGCGGCGCGCCGCCGGCACCGGCGCCTCGGGCATGAAGCCGAGCGCCGCCCGCGCCTGCCCGAAACCGTGCAGGCGGATGCGGATCGCGGGATCGCGCGAAAGCGCACTCGCGCGCTCGGGCGCGGCGAGCACGATCGCCGCGCTGCCGTCCGCGGGATACGTTTGTGCACCGTAGGTCACCGATCCGCCTTCGAGCACCGGTTTGAGCTTCGCCAGGCCCTCGGGGGTCGAGTGCCGCACGCCCTCGTCGCCCGCGAGGCTCGCCTGCGCCTTGCGGTAGGAGGGATCCGGCACCTCGAACGGCAGCGTCATGTAACGCTTCTGGAACGCCTGCTCGTTTGCCAGCGCCTCGCGGTATTGCGCCTCGCGCATCAGCACCACCTCGTGCTGCTCGGCGGTGCCGATGCGGTGCTTCGCCGCCACATTCTCGGCGGTACGGATCATCGCGTGCGGTCCGAGCGGATCGCAGTTGAAGTTGTCCATCACCCAGTCCTCGTGCTCGCCGGTGCCGCCGGGGCCGCGCGGATTCGGGTAATAGAGGTGCGGGCCGTTGGATGTGCGGTCGCAGGTGAGCGCGAGCGTCGCCTGCGCGAGACCGCACTCGATCTCCTGCGCCCCGGCGAGCAGCACCCGCACGCCGGTGGCGCAGGCCTGCATCAGCGTCGGGCCGCCCACATGGCCGGCCCCGGCCAGACCCGCGAGCCACGGCAGGCCGTAGAACGCGTGCTTCTGCGGCACGCTGAAGCCGAGCACGCCGTGATCGAACGCCTCGGCGGGAAGGCCGCGCCGCGCGAGCTCCTTCCGCGCGACGTGGGCGGCGAACTCGATCGAATGCAGGTTCGCGAACGCGCCCTGCCAGCGCGCGAACGGCGTGCTCCAGTAGCACCCATAGGGGATTTCCGCCTTGTAGGCCATGGGCTTGCTTCCCGTCAGCGCGAGGCCGCGAGCGGCTCGCGCTCGGCCTCGATCTTCTCGATGAGAATCCGCTTGGCGTTTTCCAGATGCGCGCGCATCGCGGCCGCGGCCGCCTCGCCGTCGCCGGCCGCGAGCGCCGCGGCCAGCCGCCGCAGGCCCTTGAGCACCAGCGCGCGCACCGCCGGCTCATCGAGCGTGAAGGCGCGCAGATACCGGACATGGTCGGCGTAGAGCCCGATCGCGCGAACGAGGCGCCGGTTCG
>Ga0073934_10007455_pt1 | contig 15213 bp, 15 predicted proteins | sample LarsenN4metaG_FD_76834 | JGI IMG/M metagenome (GOLD analysis project Ga0073934, IMG submission 76834) | Hot spring sediment bacterial and archeal communities from British Columbia, Canada, to study Microbial Dark Matter (Phase II) - Larsen... ...
CGCGCGCTCGCCCGCGAGCACCCCGCCGACGCGGACATCGTGATCGCCGTTCCGGACTCGGGAAACTCGGCGGCGCTCGGCTTCTCGCTCGAGAGCGGGATCCCCTTCGAGCACGGGTTCATCCGCAACCACTACGTCGGCCGCACGTTCATCGAGCCCAAGCAGGGCATCCGCCACTTCGGGGTCAAGGTCAAGCTGAACCCGATGCGGGAGGCGCTCGAGGGCCGCCGGGTCGTCGTTGTGGACGACTCCATCGTGCGGGGTACCACCAGCCGGAAGATCGTCAAGATGGTGCGCAATGCCGGCGCCATCGAGGTGCACATGCGGATCTCTTCACCGCCGACCAGCTACCCGTGCTACTACGGCATCGATACGCCGAACCGCAAGGAACTGATCTCGGCCTCCCACACCATCGACGAGATCCGCAAATACATCACCGCCGACAGCCTCGGCTACCTTTCCCACGAAGGACTGATCAGGTCGGTAGGGATGGAAAATACCCCCTACTGCACCGCCTGTTTCGCCGGCGACTATCCCATCTGCTTCCCGAACATGGGAGTTGATCCGCAGATGGATCTCTTTGACAAGGAGTATCAGAAATGACGGACCGTGAAAAACTGAAGCAGATCATTCTCGAGCTTTCCTACGAAAAGCGCCTGGTAACCCTCGCCTCGGGCCGCCAGAGCGATTTCTATTTCGACGGCAAGCAGACAACCCTCCACGCGGTCGGCGGTTACCTGGTGGGCAAAATGTTCTACGAGGCCATCAAGGACGTAGATGGGGTACAGGCCGTCGGCGGCATTACCCTCGGTGCCGACCCTATCGCCACTGCCACATCGATCGCCGCCCATCTGGACGGCAAGAACCTGCACGCCTTCATTATCCGCAAGGAGCCGAAGGGTCACGGAACCGGCCAGTGGCTCGAGGGTCGCAAGAATCTTCCCCCCGGGACAAAGGTCGTCATTGTCGAGGACGTTGTCACCACCGGCGGCTCTTCCATGAAGGCGGTCAACCGGGCCAAGGAGGAGGGTCTCGACGTACTCGGTATCGTGACGCTCGTCGACCGCGAAGAGGGTGGACGGGAGAACATAGAAGCAGAAGGGTACTGGCTGAAGACGATATTCACCAGGAGCGAACTCGTAGCCTGACCGATACGACCTGACACCAGCAACTGAAAGCCGGCAGCCAGCAAACATTCATGGCGCCGGCTTTTTTTAAATAGCTCCGAATACCGGATGACGGACTGTGAACATTATGAAATCAACAGAGATCGTTCCGCACTACCAAAATCTTCTCCACCATATCGACCAATGGTTCAGCACCGCCATCGACCGCTATCCAGAACATATCCGCTGTAGTGGCGGATGCAGTGGCTGCTGCCGGGGGCTGTTCGATATCACCCTGCTCGATGCGATCCTGCTGCGACAGGGTTTCGATCTGCTGCCCGAGTCAAGTCGTGACGATGTACGGCAGAAGTGCCTGGAGAGACTGATGGAGCTGCAGCGTCTCTGGCCCGAGCTCTCCCCCCCGTTCATGCTCAATCACCGCACGGAGGATGAGTGGGAGGACCTGATGCCCGATGACGACGAGACCCCCTGTCCGCTGCTGGATGGCCAGGGAAGATGCATGGTCTACGAACACCGCCCCATGACCTGCCGCCTCCACGGCCTGCCGCTCGTGGATGTCTCCGGCACGGTCATGCATGACGAATGGTGCACGGAGAATTTCACCACTGTGAACCCGCTTGCTCTCCCGGAGCTGACCGCCCCCTTTGAAGGGATATTCCGCCGGGAGGTCTCACTCGGCAGGGAATTGACCAGCAAGCTGCTTGGGGAGACGGTGTTCGAACTGGACACCCTTATTCCTCTGGCAATACTGGTGGATTACACCGGTTTCGATTGGCAATCATGGTGGCATGAGAACCGCGCCGAACTGTTGCCGCCGACAGCAACCAACTAAAAGTCCGAGGAGTTCCCATGGAAGACCGGCTTACTGAACTTGAAATCCGCATTACCCATCAGGAAAGAACCATTGAGGAATTGAACGCTATCGTCTCTCGACAAGAGATCATGCTGGAACGAATGGAACGAGATCTGCTCCAACTGCGGGAACAGATGAAAATTCTCCTCCCATCGCTCAGCAAGGAAGAGGACGAGGAGGAGCCGCCACCACACTATTAGCAACGGACTTCCGGTTCGGGAAACACAAACACCGCCTCTATAACAGCTGAGGCGGATATCATCTCACCTCGCCATTATCAGAATGCTGCTCCCATAAACCTTTTGTCGATTTCAGTTCCGGATGGTCGGGTCTGAAGGACGAAAAGTTCCTCCCCTTCCCCGATGACAGCCGCTGATCAATAAACGTTTCATTCCGTTTTTCCACCTCTTTACTCTTTTTACTTATCCAGTTGACGGTTATTGCTTCGGCATGAAGCTCTCTCATCGCGGCGTCGCCGATGATCCTCAATTCGCTGCAACCGTTGATACAGAGTATCAGTATGAGTCCCCATGCATATCCCATGACGAACCTCGCGCACTATCTCTTTACAAATTGCATTACGAGTTTCATGCCAAGTACCTGACATTCTAACAGGCTGATATCATGGAGTATTTTTTTGCAATTACACTCCCCATGTCCAATACCTGCACACACATGATCCGAGTTTTGCGAAACTCACGGCAAAGCCGCTGAGATCAGATTGCAACTGCAAGAAAGCAGGCTCACCGTCTGCATTTACATTTTCAAGTCAAATGTGCAGCGAATGAACAACTGTTCATGTTTCGCGATCGATGCGGATAGGTCACTATCACCATTCTTACGCAATCAGGACTGTACCTGTTCTCAACTTATACATCAAAAACGTGCCATACATTTATGAATCGATGTTTATTCCTTTTTTTTCGAATAGTTACACCATTACATCCACAACGATTCTCGGCATCATTTTTGGAATATGTTTAGTGAGACCGTGAAAGGAGATGAGATCATGAAACCGCGTACAGATGTACCGAACATGAGTCTTAAGAACGCCTTCATGACGTCGTTGGCCATCCTGGTATTCTTCAGCCTCCTGTTCTTCGAGAATATGGTCCAGGGGAGTGACTGTACGATGGCACTGCAGCTCCAGGATCCTTATGTGAGAGCGAACTATGAGTCGGTAGTCGAGGCAGGCAGAATCCATGACGACAATGTTTTCTGTGGAGCTCCGGTCACTCCATTCGAGCCCGGCAATAACGGTTCGGGTACGATATTCGACCCGATATCGATGGAGTGCATTAACTGTCACGACGGGACCGTAGCACGTGCCGTAGATTTCAGATTCGAAAAAACCGAATCTCAGGGGGTTGCCTCACTGATAACTTTAGTTGCTTCGCATCCGATCGGCGTGGACCTTACGAGATTTAGCTGCGACAACAAGTTCAATCACTGGAAAAGCCTGCCACCCGAAATAGTCTTGATGGATGGCAAAGTAGGCTGTGCAAGCTGCCACAACCTGCTGGGTGTGAACTATCTCTACCTGGCCGTTGACATGGAGAAGAGCAATTTATGTTTCACCTGTCACAGAAAGTAATCTCAGAGACCTCATCTGAACAGTAACTTCAGGAAAGGCTCTGGATCGAACGACATAACGTCAGGACTGGCAGGATAATATGGGATACGATAGCAAATATGAAAATACCAACGAGAGCGAAAGGTTCAGGGTCATCCAGCTTACCGGGAGATTTCACATTGAAAGACTCGGTGTGAGATCATTCAACCAGATTCTGCTCCTGAACAATGACCTGGAAACGCTCCTCTTTGTGGAAGAGCACCTGAGCAGCGTGGTCAATAACGCTGTCATGGTGAAGAAACACGAATACAGCCGGCACGATACGCCTGTTGAGTTCATGGAGTTCTGCAGAAAATTTGAGCCGCTGATCAACGCCATAATCATGAGGCAGGAAAAGAATCTTCTCTCACGCATGACATCATCACTGAAAAAAGCGATTTTGTCCCTGGCCATCGACCGGTGCAACTCTGACAGGACAACGATCTGTCATGCACTTGGATTAAGCGACAGGGAACTTGATGAAGAGTTGCGGTTGTGCGGATTGATGATTTCAGATAAGAGAAAGAAACCATGACCTCATTGTCGCAAGAAACAGGTCACTTGTCCTGCAGATTGAAACGATCTATTCGCGCCCTGAGAGTATTTCTGCTTATGCCGAGCATTTTTGAAGCAAGTACCTGATTTTGCTTGCATTTGGCAAGAGCCATGCGAATAAGGGCCATCTCGAAACCCGAATTGACATTTTCGTATACTTTGCCATTGTTTTTCCTGCAGATAACATCGAATAATGGCTCAAGTATACTTCTGAACATATCGCAATAATTGGATCCTGCTTCTGCCAATTCCACCTGGTTTTGTACCGGATCACTGTCCTGCAGCATGACAAAATCCTCGGGGGTGAGTACCGGACCGCTGCTCAGGACAACTGCTGAATTAATGGCATTCTGCAACTCCCTGATATTTCCTGGCCACGAATGATTCATCAACAACTGAAGGGCTTGAGGAGAAATATCCTTGATCGGTTTACCGTTCTTTCTCGAATATCTACGAATGAAAAGACTGATCAAGAGGGGAATATCAGCTTTTCTTTCCCGGAGAGGGGGCAGATGAAAACTTATCACTCTCAGACGGCTGAACAGGTCCAGCCTGAATCTGTTTTTAAGGACTTCTTCATGAAGACACCGATTGGATGCAGCGATGATCCTGACATCCACCGATATTGTTTCATTCCCGCCAACCCGTTCGAACTCCTGATTCTCCAGAACACGCAGCAATTTACCCTGATTTGCCAGGCTCATCTCTCCAATTTCGTCGAGAAAAATGGTACCGCCATTGCACTGTTCGAATTTGCCGATCCTCCTGCAATGGGCGTCGGTAAACGCCCCTTTTTCATGACCGAAAAATTCACTCTCAAGAAGATGTTCCGGTACGGCTGCGCAATTCACTGCTAGAAAAGCACGGTTTCTCCGTTTCGAATTGCTGTATATTGCCCGTGCGAGCAGCTCCTTTCCGGTACCGCTATCTCCGGTAATGAGAACCGCGGCATCGGAGTCCGCAACCTTTCCAACCATTTTCCAGATCTCCATCATTTCAGGTGTAGATCCGATCATGATATCTTCATTGATGTCCTCGTCAGACTCAGTGCTGTAAGACTTTGTTATACGGACCTTCTTGTTGAGAAGATTGCATTCAACCGCTTTTTCTACCGTCCTTTTCAGGACCTGCACGTCGAACGGTTTGGTCAGCAGGTCATAGGCGCCATCTTTCATGACCTCTATGGCTGTTCGGGTATTGCTCAGGTCGGTTGTCATGATGACGGTCAGACCGGGATCGATGGTTTTAATTTCATTTATTATTTTCAAACCATCGACCTGCGATAGGCGTAAATCCAGCAAGGCAACATTCGGACGCTTCTGCCTGATACAACAGAGTGCCGAATCAGCGTCACCCTTGAAGATGTAATCCATGCCTCCTTCGCCAAAAACCTGCTTCAGAGCGGATAATGTTGCCTGATCATCATCAAGAATGATTATCTTTGGTTTCATATGAGCTTCCTTGAAAGCCGCAGAAAAACGATAATTGCTCTAAAAGCTGTAGTCAAATTAACGAGTCCTCATAATACATATTACTCCCAATGCGGTATATTTACAACTTTCAAACAGATTAGCCTGCCAGTTGAACGCCACCGGCATTCGCGCTGACGCGCTATTTCAGGCAGTTTCCGACTGCCGTTTTCAGGATTAAACGTTTTGATTATTCAACGTGATAGCGTCTGGCAGGATGAAACCATGAACGGTAAAGGGAGAAAGGATGGCCCAGAGAATGGATTGAACTGATCAGAACATGAACCGGCGCATGCTCACATTAAGGAGGATCCCGGCTCCGATCATGGACGTGATCATGGACGTGCCACCATAGGAGAAGAACGGAAGCGGTACACCGACCACGGGAAACAGTCCGATTACCATCCCCATATTGATGACAATGTGCCAGAAAAGCATGGCGGTTACACCAACGGCAAGCAGACTGCCGAAACGGTCATTTGAACGGCTGGCGACATGCAGCCCCCAGAGAATGAGGGAAAGGTATAAAAGAAGCATCACCATGCAGATCAGAAAGCCCCACTCTTCGGCAAAGACGGAAAAAGCGAAATCAGTATGCTGCTCCGGGAGAAAACGGAGCTGCGACTGGGTACCCTGGAGATACCCTTTACCGGTCAAACCTCCGGAACCGACGGCAATCTTGCTCTGGATGATGTGATACCCGCTCTTGAGAGGATCCCGTTCCGGATTGAGGAAATTCAGGACCCTGTTTTTCTGATAGGTTCTGAGGAAATAATGCCAGCCGACATAGATCACCGGAACGGACGCAAGTACCATGGATACCACAACACTCCACCTGACACCGACAGCCAGGGTTATGGTTACGGCAACCAGACAAACCATGATGGCGGTCCCAAGATCCGGCTGTTTCATGATGAGAATCGCCGGCACTGAGAGCAGTACCAGGGGGAGCATGACCTCCCGGAACCTGAGCCCCCCCACCGGCTGATGCCTGGAGAAGTAGCGGGCGAAGGTGATAATGATGACGATCTTCATCGGTTCCGAGGGCTGTATATTGAAAAGGCCGAGGTTGAGCCAGCGGGTGGCACCCATGGAGGTTTTCCCGACGAGGAGCACGAGCAGCAGGAAAATGATCAGAATACCATAGAACCAGTAGGAAACGTCCTCCAGGATATGATAATCGATACTGCAGACAACGAGCAGCAGTCCGGTACCGATGATGGTCCAGTAAACCTGCTTGACCGCGTACGGGGTGCCGACAATAGTGTAGGAAGCAGAGGCGCTGTTGATATTCAAAACGCCTACGAATGCGATGAAGAGAACCAGCAGCAGGACCTTCCAGTCAAAATTTGTCAACAACCGCCTGTCTATCAATCGTTGCCTCCCACAGAGTCCTCTTCGCCATCTTCAATTTCTTCTTCCTCGTCCCCGCTCGCCCTCTTCCCTTTAATGACACCTTTTGACTCGAAATACTGGCGAAGAATCTGTCCCGCTACGGGTGCGGCCGCTCCGCCACCATGTTCACCATGCTCTACCACCACCGAGACCGCAATCTCCGGCTTGTCAAAGGGGGCAAAGGCGACAAACAGGGCATGGTCCCGGTGCTGGTAGGCAACTGGCCCCTTTGTGTCTTTCAACTTGACCACCTGGGAAGTACCGGTTTTTCCTGCCACCTTTACTTCGTAAAGCCTGGCTGCAGCACCGGTGCCACGGGGTTCATTAACGACGGCCAGAAGCCCATCCTTTACCATGCGGAAGTGCTCTGGTTTGAGTGCAACGCTCTTCAGAACCTCGGGGAGAAACTCCTTGATGGTCTTTCCGTCACGGTCTATGATTTTCTTGACCAGATGCGGCCGGTATACCGTGCCGTCAGTGGCCACTCCTGCTGTCATGGCCGCCAACTGGACAGGAGTGGTCAGCAGATACCCCTGGCCGATGGATACCGGCAAGGTTTCCCCCTTGTACCACACCTTGCCGTATTTTTTCTGCTTCCACTCGCTGGTCGGGACAAAACCGCTTTTTTCATTCTCGAGACCACATCCCGTTACCTCCCCAAAGCCGAACATCTTCGCGTAGCTCGCTATCTTGTCGACACCAAGACGTTCGCCCAACTGGTAGAAATAGACGTCGCATGACTCGCGCATCGCCCCTTTCAGGGTGACACTGCCGTGACCTTTCCGGTTCCAGCAGCGGAATTTACTTGTACCGAGTTTATACTCTCCCGAGCAGGTTACAACGGTTTTCTCGTCAATTAACCCTTCGGCAAGGCCGGCAAGAGCCGTGACTATCTTGAAGGTTGACCCCGGCGGATATTGTCCTTTCAGTGCCTTGTTTTCAAGAGGATGACGCTTGTCCTCAAGATATGCCGCCCACTGTTCCGGAGGCATCCTGCCCGAGAAAAGAGACGGATCGAAGCCGGGGGTGCTGGCAAAGGCAAGTATTTCTCCCGTGTGGACATCCATGACGACCGCTGCAGCTGCCTTGTCGCCCAATGCCTTTTCCGTGGCCTTCTGCAAATCCTTGTCAATGGTGAGCATGACACTTTGGCCGGTTGTGGGCAGGGTTTCACTGACCGTTCGCAGGTAGCGTCCCCGTGCATCAACCTCGATCTCCCGGCCACCGTCCTCGCCATGCAGGTACTTTTCGAAACTTCTCTCTATGCCGCTCTTCCCCATGTAATCACCCGGGTTATAATCGGCGAATTCGGGAAGGGAAAGCTCTTTCTCGGATATTTCGCCGATATATCCGAGCAGATGTGACGCAAAGGCCCCCTCAGGGTACTCGCGGACCGGCTTTACTTCAATATCGATGCCGGTCAGACGCAGCGAATTCTCCTCCAGATACTCGAATTGATCGCGACTGAGTCCATGTGCAAGTATTACGGGGAAATATTTTGCCTTCCCCTTCCCTTTCTCCCATTTGGAAAGGAGTTCATTCCGATCGATCATCAGAATCCTTGCCAGGGTATCCAGCAGTTGATCTCGATCCTTGACCTCGTTCGGAATCACGGCGAGACTGAACGAAGGCATGTTGTTGACCAGGATCTTGCCGTTCCGGTCCAGCAGCGACCCTCTTGAGGCAGCTACCGGGATGAAACGGAGACGGTTGTTTTCTGACATCTCCTGGAGACGTTCGACCTGTATGAACTGCAGGAACCAGAGCCTGCCAAGGAGGATGAAAAAGACGAGTACCGCGGCAACGGACAGGGCAAAGATACGCCGGTGAAGCTCCTGGCCCCCCCTTTTGTAGAGATGGTTGTTCACGGTCGAGCCCTCCTCGCTCCAAGCGAGGAAAAACCGAATATCAGGGAGGCAACAAGTGAGTTTACCAATGCCTGCGGCAGGAGGTTTGTCAAGAACGAATGGTAAATGCCCGAAGAAGATGAGAAGAGGAGGATGAATACCATTGATATCAAGGCATCCACTACGGTAGCACCAAACACGACAACAACCATCAGGTGGTCACTGTCGGTGTAAAGCTGGTCGGAAATCTTGCCCAACAGGAGATAGATGATCAACAGGGAGATGCCCGCAAGACCGAAGTGAACAGCGCTGTAGGTCCCGTGGAACAGACCGAGCAGGTATACGACCAGGGGTCCGAAACAGGAGATATCCTCGCGCAGGGCAAGATAGGAGACGAATAAGATCATCAGGTTCGGCTTGAACGGGTCTTCCAGATAAGCCGGCAGCAAGGTTACCTGTAGAATGAGAACCAGCACGAGATAAAGAAAAAGTTTGACCCACCTGAACATAGTCACTCTGTATTCACTCGGTAACGGGTGGCAGTTGCAGCAGGTCGGCAAAACGGTCTATCCGCCAGGAGGCTTCTGCCAGTTCCGCGTCATCTCCGTAGCCCCACGAACAGCCGACAGTCGTCACGCCGGCACCATTGCCGGAGGCAATGTCATTGATACTGTCTCCGACCATCACGGTATCACCGGGGGTATAGCCCTGCTCTGTCATGACATGCACCAGCGGCTCCGGTGACGGCTTTCTCGACGGCAGTGTATCGGCACCATAGATGCCGCGGAAGTAGACAGTCAGTTCAAGGGCGGCCAGGAGTGAGCGGCTGAGCGACTCGTTCTTGTTTGTCACAACCACCATGACGTGACCAGCCTGCTGCAGTGTCGTGAGGGTACTGACGACACCGGGAAAAGGAACTGTCCGGTCAGCCAGATGTTTCTCGTTATGGGACAGGAAAATGTCCAGTCCACGCCGCAGTTCGTCTTCACACGCGCCCGGCATGGCCCTCGCCACCAGTATTTTCGCACCCTGCCCGACCATCCCGCGTACCACATCACGACAGACGGACGGACGGCCGAAAACGCTCAGCATGTGGTTCACCGAGACCGTCAGGTCATCGAGGGAGTCAACCAGGGTTCCGTCGAGATCGAATATAATCAGTTTCTGTTTTGCCATAAATAAAGAAGAAAGGGGCTACAATAAGAAAGCCCCTTTTTCACTCCTGATTGAGGAGACGTGAATTTTTCGTTCTGGCAAGGCTGTTGAGAAAGTGCGCGGCGTAGAACCCGCCAGGGCGAAAAATCACGTTTCCCACTATTCCCACTCTATGGTTGCAGGTGGTTTTGACGATATATCATACACCACCCGATTAACCCCTTTTACTTCGTTGATGATCCTGCCGCTGATCCTGGCAAGATCCTCGTAGGGCATCTGGTACCAGCCTGCTGTCATGAAATCCTTTGTCTCCACCGCCCTGAGAGCAACTACAAATTCGTAGGTACGACCATCACCCATGACGCCGACGCTCTTCACCGGCAGGAATACGGCAAAGGCCTGACTGATCCGTTCATAATGACCGGATGAATAGAGCTCCTCGATGTAGATGGCGTCGGCATGGCGGAGTATGTCCGCATACTCCTTTTTAACGTCGCCGAGAATGCGGACACCGAGGCCGGGACCGGGAAACGGATGGCGCCAGACCATCTGGTGGGGGAGCCCCAATTCCTCGCCAATGGCACGAACCTCATCCTTGAACAGCTCCCGGAGAGGTTCGAGCAGTTTCAGCTTCATGTATTCGGGCAGGCCGCCGACGTTGTGGTGGCTCTTGATGTTGTGAGCCTTGCCGGTCTTGGCTCCGGCCGACTCGATGACATCCGGATAGATTGTCCCCTGGGCAAGCCATCTGGCATCTTCGATTTTTGCCGACTCTTCCTCGAAGATGTCAACGAAGAGGCCGCCGATGATCTTGCGCTTCTTTTCCGGATCGGTTTCACCGGCAAGTGCGGAGAGGAATCGGTCCTCGGCATCGACACGGATGACCTTGACACCGAGATTGCTGGCAAAGGTGGCCATGACCTGGTCCCCTTCTGAAAGACGCAGCAGGCCGTTGTCGACGAACACGCAGGTGAGCTGATCACCGATGGCACGGTGGATCAGCGCGGCTGCAACTGATGAATCCACCCCGCCGGAAAGTCCGAGAATGACCCGGTCCGATCCAACCTGGGCACGAATGCGGGCAACGGCATCGCTGATGATATGGCCGGGGGTCCACTGACCGCTGCAGCCGCAAATCTTGCGCACAAACGTATCGATGAGCAGTTCACCACGGGGGGTATGATTGACTTCGGGATGGAACTGTACGCCGTACAGCGAGCGGGAAACGTCCTGAATGGCGCAGACCGGTGCATTGGCCGAGCCCGCAACGACCTCGAAGCCTGCCGGCACCTTTGCCACATGGTCACCGTGACTCATCCATACCGGGCTCTTACCTTCGATGAAGAAAGAGTCGAAAAGCGGACCCGGCTGCCCGGCGGCAAAGAGATCGGCATGGCCGAACTCCCGTTTCCCCGCAGGGACTACTTCACCGCCGAAATGACGGCTCATGAGCTGCATGCCGTAACAGATGCCGAGCACCGGCACCCCCAGTTCGAACAACTCCTCCGCGACTCCCGGAGCACCCTCTTCATATACCGACTTGGGACCTCCCGAGAGGATAATGCCACTGGGACGGAAGTCGCGGATAGCTGAAAGATCCATGTCAAAGGGGTGCAGTTCGCAGTAGACATGGGACTCCCTCACCCGGCGGGCAATCAGCTGGGTGTACTGGGAACCGAAATCGAGAATAAGGATTTTTTCGCTATGAATGTCGGACATTATTGAGCCTTTTTTGAATAGAGCATGAAATGCGGGACTGCGATTTTTTCGCAAGGTCAAGGCGCTCCCACGGATTTTCGCGCAGGCGGCGCTACGTCGAGCAGGTAATCCGCGGGAGCAACGCCGAGATTGCGGAAAAGGCGCTGTCCTTAGTTGCCGCCTACGCGGTAGTTGGGCGCTTCCTTCGTTATCGTCACATCATGCACATGGGACTCCTTGAGTCCTGCACCGGTTATCCTCATGAAGCGACCGTTCTTCTGCAACTCCTGGAGATTTGTGCTGCCGGTATACCCCATGCCGGCACGAAGACCGCCAATCAGCTGGTGAATATTGGCGCCGAGCGGTCCGCGCAGCGGCACCATCCCCTCGATCCCCTCGGGAACCAGTTTTATCTCACTCTCCACGTCCGACTGGAAATATCGATCCTTGCTCCCTTCCTTCATGGCGCCGATGGAGCCCATGCCGCGATAGCTCTTGTAGGTCCGCCCCTGGTAGAGGACGGTATCGCCAGGGGATTCCTCGGTACCGGCAAAAAGTGATCCGATCATGACGACATCCGCCCCGGCGGCAATTGCCTTGGTAAGGTCGCCGGAGTACTTGATGCCGCCGTCGGCAATGATGGGCACGCCATACTTTTTGGCAACAACAGAGCAGTTGCTGATGGCGGTAATCTGCGGCACACCGATACCGGCGACAACACGGGTCGTACAGATCGAACCTGGTCCTATGCCGACCTTGATGGCGTCTGCGCCTGCCTTGATCAGCGCCTCGGCAGCCTGGGCAGTTGCAATGTTGCCGGCAATGATTTCCAGGCCCGGAAAGCTGGCCTTGGCAGCAGCCACCGCATCAATGACCCCCTGAGAGTGGCCGTGGGCAGTGTCAATCACGATCACATCAACACCAGCCTTAATCAGCGCCTCGATGCGGGCCTCCATGTCGGCCGTGGGGCCTACGGCTGCTCCGACGCGGAGACGGCCGAGGGAATCCTTGCAGGCGTTGGGATACTTGCGAACCTTCTCGATATCCTTGATCGTGATGAGCCCCTTGAGATAGCGATCCTTGTCAACGACCAGCAGTTTCTCCACCCGGGTATGCTTCAGGTGCTCCTTGGCTTCTTCCAGGGTCGTACCGACCGAAACGGTGACCAGGTTTTTCTTCGTCATTCGTGCGGATATCGGAATGTCCAGGTCGGTTTCGAAGCGAAGGTCGCGGTTGGTGAGAATGCCGACCAGCTTGCCATCAGGTTTGGTGATCGGTACACCGGAGATGCGGTATTTTGCCATCATGTCAAGAGCATCCCTGATCTTCTGATTCGGGCGCATGGTGATCGGGTCCACTATCATGCCGGACTCGCTCTTCTTAACCTTGTCAACCTCCAGGGCCTGTTCTTCAATGGTTAGATTCTTGTGGATAAAGCCGAGCCCACCTTCCCGGGCCATGGTAATGGCGGATCTTGCCTCGGTAACCGTATCCATTGCGGCACTGACCAGCGGTATGTTAAGCGGTATGTTTTTTGTCAGCCTGGTGGAGAGATCGACGTCACGAGGAAGGATAGTGGAATGGGCGGGTACGAGCAGAACATCGTCAAAAGTCAGACCTTCGACAATAGTATCATCAAGCATGCAAGGCTCCTTATTGGTTGGAATTGCTGATTGCCGGAATGTTTATGTGTCGTAGCGTACCGGGACTGGCAGCTAAAGTTAACCGAAAAAATTAGAGTACCGGAGGGTTCAAGTCAAGTTAAAATGGGTTTAAAAGGAGTACCACTGCCAGATCAGACACGGCTAAACCGGCATTCTGAACTGAGAAAGACCGCCCCGACCGCTCCTAACCCGCCAAAGTCTTTTCGATTGTATCCAGCACTTCCTCGTCGTAAAACGGCTTGTAAATTACGCCACGTGCACCGGCCTGCATGGCAGCATCCAGGTCCATGTCGTAACCGACGCCGGAACAGATGAGAATTTTTGCCCTGGGATCGATTGCCATGATTTCCTTGATCGATTCGATACCACTCTTCTCAGGCATGTAGATATCCATCAGAACTATTGCTGGTGAATGCTTCCGGTACAGTTCGACCGCTTCGGTCCCGTTCGCGGCATCAGCCACGACATTTAGGCCGGCCTTGCCGAGAATGTCCCTCAGCAACCCCCTGAAAAAAAGCTCATCGTCAACTATCAGGACAGTAGCAGCCTGAATATTCTGTCCGCATTCCATAGGGCCCCTCTTTCCAGGCACGATACCTGACAATTTAATCCTTGAATCTTACAGTATTTATATAATTAATCCAGTAAAAACATGTAGTTCATTCTCGCAACATGAGCAATTCAAGACCAACCGTAAAACACCCGTTATCCTTTTGTTCACCAATTGGGCGCAATAATATGCTAGATAGGGATATAACATGGAGGAGCAACAAATTGTCTTACAAAATATCCCGTCGCAAGGCGCTTATCAATTCATTGAAATGGGGAACCGGCATATGCCTCTCCATCCCCATTGCCATCCTCGCCGTAATCATCCCTGACTCCCTTATCAAAGCGTTTGGCCGTGCATTGGGAATCATTGCCTTCCACCTTCTGTCACGGGAGAGAAACAGGGCAATCAAAAACATAACCGCAGCGATGCCTTCTCTGCAACGTGGTTCCGGCTGGCTGCATGCCGGAGAAACACCGCACGGCATCGCACGGGAAGTCTTCGCCAATCTCGGCATCTCATGCATCGAACTGATAAAACTCTACCACGGCAATGGCGAGCGGATAATCGACAGTGTCGCCATCACCGGCATCGAGAACTATCAGAAAGCCCAGTCTCTCGGCAAAGGGGTCATTCTCATCTCGGGTCACTGCGGCAATTGGGAGTTGATGGGGATGGCCGTCTGCCGCCAACTTGCCAAATTGTCAGTGGTTGCCAGGAAGCAACCAAACTCCTTCTTCAACGGCATCATTGAAAAACTGCGCAACAGATACGGCAGCAGCGTAATCTATAACAGGGGTGCAGCCAAGACGATATTCCTCACACTACGAAAGAAAGAGATAGTAGGCATTATCATCGACCAGGTAGTAGCGCCGTCCGAAGGTGAGATTGTCGATTTTCTCGACAGACCAGCCTGGATGACCAATGCTCCTCCGGCAATAGCTGAAAAAACAGGCTCTCCCATTGTCCCCTTCTTTATTCACAGGGAAAATGGCGGCCACAGGGTAACCATCTCCGAACCGGTCTATCCTGAACAGTTCTCCAACGCCACCGAAATCACCCAGAAACTTAATGCGGAAATTGAAGAGTACATCCGTAACCATCCGGATGAATGGCTCTGGATGTACAATCGCTGGAAAGGCGTCCATCAACATCACATATGACGCGCAAGGGGCGCCGGATATCCACCCGGCGCCCCTTGTATTTGACCTGTCGCAAGATCCCTTTACACCGGCCGCAAGCTCTCGGCCACCACCTCGGCGATGTCCCGCACCTTCGTTTGTCCCGC
>Ga0073934_10007456_pt1 | contig 15210 bp, 13 predicted proteins | sample LarsenN4metaG_FD_76834 | JGI IMG/M metagenome (GOLD analysis project Ga0073934, IMG submission 76834) | Hot spring sediment bacterial and archeal communities from British Columbia, Canada, to study Microbial Dark Matter (Phase II) - Larsen... ...
AAGGAACTGGCCGAGGAGATCTACCGTGCGTTGCACTGACACCCTGCCCCCGGACGAAGGCCGGGCCGCTCGCCGCACGCTGCTGCTGGCGGGCGCCGCGGCGCTCGTCGCCGGCTGCGCGAGCAAGGCGCCGGCCCCTGCACCGGCTCCGGCACCCGTGCGCGCGGCCCCGCCCGGCGCCCCCGCGCCCGCTGCGCCGGCCGCGACGCCCGTGGCGCCGGCAGGCGGCACCGTCAGCCTGCCGCCGCCCGGCCCCGCGCGCAACTGGGACGAGTTCCGCCGCCAAGCCGGCCGCCGCCTCGTGCAGGCGCACCCCTCCGGCACCTACATGGGCAAGCCGCCCGACATCCTGCTCGGCATCCCGGTCATCGAGACCGAGCTGTACGTCGACGGCACCATCAAGTCGATCCGCGTGCTGCGCGAGCCGAGCGACCCGGCGGCGCGCGACGTCACGCAGCTCGCCGTGTCGGCGATCCGCCGCGCCGCCCCGTACGGCGACATGTCGCGCATGCAGCAGCCCTGGAAGTGGGTCGAGACCTTCCTGTTCAACGACAAGCGGCAGTTCAAGCCCCGCTCGCTGGACTAGACCGACGGGCGGCGCGCCGATGTTCCTCACCGTCCCCACCCTGCTGACCTGGGCGCGCATCGCGGCGATCCCGCTCATCGTCGGCGTGTTCTACCTGCCCTGGCCGGGGCCGACGAAGAACCTCATCGCGACGGCGCTGTTCATCCTGTTCGCGCTCACCGACTGGCTCGACGGCTACCTCGCGCGCCGCCTCAACCAGACCTCGTCGTTCGGCGCCTTCCTCGACCCGGTGGCCGACAAGTTCCTGGTCTGCGCCTGCGTGCTGGTGCTGGTGCACCTGGAGCGCGCCGACGTGTTCGTCGCGCTCATCATCATCGGCCGCGAGATCGCGATCTCGGCGCTGCGCGAGTGGATGGCGCAGATCGGCGCCTCGCGCAGCGTGGCCGTGCACATGGTGGGCAAGGCCAAGACGGTGGTGCAGATGGTGGCCATCCCGTTCCTGCTCTACGACGGCGCGCTGTTCGGCGTGATCGACACCCGGCTGTGGGGCACGGCGTTGATCTGGATCGCCGCGGTGCTGACGATCTGGTCGATGGGCTACTACCTGCGCAAGGCGATCCCCGAGATCCGCGCCAAGGCGCGTTGAAGTGAGCGGTTAATCGGGTGGCGATGGACGGGCAGCGCCGCGACGCGCTGATCGCGGCGATGCCCGCGGTCTTCGTCGGCATCTGGAGCACCGGCTTCGTGGTGGCGCGCTTCGGCATGCCGCACGCGCCGCCGCTGACCTTCCTGGCCTGGCGCTATGCGCTGTCGATCGTGGCCTTCCTCGTCTGGATCGCGCTGGCGCGTGCGATCTGGCCGCGCGACCGCGCGCAGTGGCTGCACCTGGCGGTGGCCGGCGTGCTGATCCATGCCGGCTACCTGGGCGGCGTGTGGGCCGCGGTTCGCGACGGGCTGGGCGCCGGCACCACCGCGCTCATCGTCGGCCTGCAGCCGGTGCTGACGGCGCTGTGGGTCAGCGCCAGCGGGCAGGAGCGGCGCGTCAGCGCGCGGCGCTGGCTCGGCCTGGCGCTCGGCCTGGCGGGCCTGCTGCTGGTGGTGTGGCGCAAGCTCGGCGTCGGCGAGGTCACGGCCTTCAACCTGGGCTGCGCGCTGTTCGCGCTGCTCGCCATCACGGCGGGCACGCTGTACCAGAAGCGTTACGTCGCGCCGTGCGACGTGCGCACCGCCAACACGGTGCAGCTGCTGGCGGCGCTGGCCGTCACGGCGCCGCTGGCGGCCTTCGAGACCGGGGCCGTCGAGATGCACCCGGAGCTGATCGGCGCAATGTTGTGGTCGGTGTTCGCGCTCACGCTGGGCGGCAGCTCGCTGCTGTACATGCTGATCCAGCGCGGCGCCGCCACGCGCGTGACGAGCCTGATGTACCTGGTGCCGCCGTGCACCGCGCTGCTCGCCTGGCTGCTGTTCGGCGAGGCGCTCGGCGTGCTGGTGCTGATCGGACTGGCGATCACGGCGCTCGGCGTCGCGCTGGTGGTGCGCGGGTAGCGATCATTGCCGATCGGGAGTCATCGGCCGGCGGGGTGGTGGCTTGTGGCGAACGAGCCCGGCGCTCCAGAATCACCGCCATGTTCGCGGGCTTCGAGACTTGGCGTGTCGCCGTCGACGGCGTGGTGCTGCACGGTCGGCGCGGCGGCGTCGGCAAGCCGCCGTTGCTGCTGCTGCACGGCCACCCGCAGACGCACGCGATGTGGCACCGCGTGGCGCCGCTTCTCGCCCAGCGCTTCGAGGTCATCGCCGCCGACCTGCGCGGCTACGGCGACAGCGACCGCCCGCCCGCCGACGCCGACCACGCCGCCTACAGCAAGCGCCGCATGGCGGCCGACGCCCTGGCGCTGATGGCGCACTTCGGCCACGCGCGCTTCGGCGTGCTGGCGCACGACCGCGGCGCGCGCGTGGCGCACCGCCTCGCGCTCGACCACCCGCAGGCCGTGACGCGGCTGCTGCTGCTCGACATCGCGCCCACCCTGGCGATGTACGAGCACACCGGCGAGGCCTTCGCGCGCGCCTACTGGCACTGGTTCTTCCTGATCCAGCCGGCGCCGCTGCCCGAGCGCCTGATCGAGGCCGACCCGCCGGCCTACCTGCGCGACGTGATGGGCCGGCGCAGCGGTGGCCTCGCGATCTTCGCGCCCGAGGCGCTCGCCGAGTACGAGCGCTGTATCGCGCGGCCGGGCAGCGCGGCGGCGATCTGCGAGGACTACCGCGCCGCGGCCGGCATCGACCTCGAGCACGACCGCAACGACCGTGCGCGCGGCGCGCGCCTCGAGATGCCGCTGCGCGTGCTGTGGGGCGAGCGCGGCGTGGTCGGCCGCTGCTTCGACGTGCCGGCGCTGTGGCGCGCCGCCGCGGCGCGCTTCGGCGGCCGCGCCGTGCCCGCCGGCCACTACATCGCCGAGGAGGCGCCCGCGCTGCTCCTCGACGAGGCCTTCGATTTCTTCACCCAGGAGACACCATGAGCCAACACCGCATCGCGGTCATCGCCGGCGACGGCATCGGCACCGAAGTCATGCCCGAGGGCCTGCGCGCGCTGGACGCCGCGGCGCGCCGCTTTGGCATCGACGTGCAGCTCGACGAGTTCGATTTCGCGAGCTGCGCCTACTACGCCAGGCACGGCACCATGCTGCCGGCCGACTGGAAGGACCGCATCGGCGGCCACCACGCCATCCTGTTCGGCGCCGTCGGCTGGCCGGCCACCGTGCCCGACCATGTTTCGCTGTGGGGCAGCCTGCTCAAGTTCAGGCGCGAGTTCGACCAGTACGTCAACCTGCGCCCGGCGCGCCTGATGCCGGGCATCCGCTCGCCGCTGGTCGACCGCCAGGGCCAGCCGCTGGCGCCCGGCGCCATCGACATGTGGATCGTGCGCGAGAACACCGAGGGCGAGTACTCGAGCGTCGGCGGCCGCATGTACGAGGGCACCGAGCGCGAGGTGGTGATCCAGGAGACGGTGATGTCGCGCGTCGGCGTCGACCGCGTGCTCAAGTTCGCCTTCGAGCTGGCCGCGTCGCGCCCGCGCAAGAAGCTCACCTCGGCCACCAAGAGCAACGGCATCTCGATCACCATGCCGTACTGGGACGAGCGCGTCGAGGCGATGGCCCAGGGCTACCCGCAGGTGGCGGTGGACCGCTTCCACATCGACATCCTCACCGCGCACTTCGTGCAACGTCCGCAACATTTCGATGTGGTGGTGGCGAGCAACCTGTTCGGCGACATCCTGTCCGACCTGGGCCCGGCGTGCACCGGCACGATCGGCATCGCGCCTTCGGCCAACCTCAACCCGACGCGGCAGTGGCCGAGCCTGTTCGAGCCGGTGCACGGCTCGGCGCCCGACATCGCCGGCAAGGGCATCGCCAATCCGATCGGCCAGATCTGGAGCGTGGCGATGATGCTCGACTTCCTCGGCCACAAGGCGGCGCACGACGCGGTGCTCGGCGCCATCGAAGCGGTGCTGGCCGACCCCGCGGCGCCGCGCACGCCCGACATCGGCGGGCGCGCCGGCACGGCCGACCTGGGGCGCGCGATCGCCGAGCGCATCGCGGCGCGTTAGGTTCGCCAGGTCCGTTAGGCCTCCGCCCTGCGCTTGTCAAGCGTGGAATCACGCTGCCGTGCTCGCGTGGGTTGCCACCCGTCGGGCACGATCGCACGCCTAGAATCGCGCCTCCGCTTGACACCCGACGAAGCCGGGCGATCTAATGAATTTCGATCCGCGGCACCGGCTTCATCGACGCATCAGGCCGCAGCCCGAACCCATCGAAAGCCCAAGACCGATACACCTTGAGAGGGGGTAGCGTCGTGAACAAGAGTGAACTGATCGAACACATCGCCCAGCAGGCCGACATCTCCAAGGCCGCGGCGGGCCGCTCGCTCGAAGCGGTGATCGGCGCGGTGAAGACCACGCTGAAGAAGGGCGGTTCGGTCACCATCACCGGCTTCGGCACCTTCGCGTCGGCCAAACGCGCCGCGCGCGCCGGCCGCAACCCGCGCACCGGCGCGGCCATCAAGATCAAGGCCGCGCGTGTCGTCAAGTTCAAGCCCGGCAAGGCGCTCAAGGACGGCGTCAAGTAAACGAGCGCGGCGCGGCGCGCCGCGGCGGCCACCGGGTGCTTAGCTCAGCCGGTAGAGCGGCGCCCTTACAAGGCGTAGGTCGGCGGTTCGATCCCGTCAGCACCCACCAGATGCGCGGCATTCGGCCGCGACCGGCGGCGGCAGCGCGCCGCGGCGGCTAGAATTCGCGCCCGATCCCAGGCGAACCGCGGTTCGCCTTTTTTGCGGCCGGCGTCCCGCTCGCGCCGCCGGGCCCGAGGTGAAGAGCACCCCATGTTCGAATTCATCCGCACCCACCAGCGCCTGACGCTCGGCTTCCTGCTGCTGCTGATCATCCCGTCGTTCATCTTCTTCGGCATCGAGGGCTACACGCGCTTCACCGGCGGCGGCAACGAGACGGTGGCCAAGGTCGACGGCGCGTCGATCACGCGCGCCGAGTGGGACCAGGCGCACCAGCGCTTCGTCGACCGCCTGCGCCGCCAGCAGCCCGGCCAGGACCTGAGCGGCCTGGACACGCCGGAGGCGCGCCGCGAGACGCTGGACGTGCTGCTGCGCGAGCGCACGCTGATGGCGGCGGCGAGCAAGCTGCACCTGACGCCCTCCACCGAGCGCGTGCAGGAGATCTTCCACAGCGACCCGCAGTACGCCGCACTGCGCACGCCCGAGGGCAAGGTCAACCACGACCTGCTCGCGCTGCAGGGCATGAATGCGGACATGCTGGCCGCCCAGCTCAAGCTCGAGATCGGCATGCGCCAGGTGCTGGCCGGCGTGGAGCGCAGCTCGATCGCGCCGGCCGGCGCGTCGTCGCAGGCGCTCGATGCGCTGCTGCAGCGCCGCGAGGTGCAGGTGCAGCGCTTCGACCCCAACGCCTACCGCGCCAAGGTCAACCCGGGCGAGGCCGAGATCGAGGCCTTCTACAAGAGCCGCCTCGACGACTTCAAGGCACCCGAGCAGGCGCAGATCGAGTACGTGATGCTCGACCACGAGGTGCTCGGCAAGTCCATCGAGATCAAGGACGACGAGGCGCGCAAGTTCTACGACGACAACGGCGCGCGCTTCACCACGCCCGAGGAGCGGCGCGCCAGCCACATCCTCGTGAAGGCCGACCGCAGCGCCAGCGCCGACGAACGCGCCAAGGCCAAGGCCAAGGCCGAGTCCCTGCTCGATCAGGCGAAGAAGAACCCGGCCGGCTTCGCCGAACTGGCGCGCAAGAACAGCGACGACACCGGCTCGGCGGCGCAGGGCGGCGACCTCGACTTCTTCGGCCGCGGCGCGATGGTCAAGCCCTTCGAGGACGCGACCTGGGCGCTCAAGCCGGGCGAGGTCTCCGGCGTGGTGGAGAGCGACTTCGGCTACCACGTGATCCTGCTCACCGGCACGCGCGGCGGGCAGAAGAAGCCCTTCGAGGAGGCCAAGGCCGAGATCGTGGCCGAGCTGCGCAAGGCCGCCGTCACCCAGCGCTGGGCCAGCGAGGCCGAGCAGTTCAACGACCAGGCCTACCAGCACAGCGACAGCCTGCAGGCGCTGGTGGACAAGTGGAAGCTCGCCAAGCAGACCGCCACCGTGCGCCGCAAGGCCGCGCCGGGCGCCAGCGGGCCGCTCGCGTCGACCAAGCTGCTCGACGCCATCTTCTCGAGCGACGCCATCAACAACAAGCGCAACACCGACGCCATCGAGGTGGCACCCAACCAGCTCGTCGTGGCGCGCATCGTCAAGCACGAGCCGGCGCGCACGCAGACGCTGGCCGAGGTGAAGGACGTGGTGCGCGAGCGTGTCGTGATCGCGCAGGCGGCGGCGCTGGCGCGCAAGGAAGCGCAGGAGCGGCTGGCCGCGCTGAAGCAGCCGGGCGCGCCGTCCGACCCGATCGGCAATCCGGTCACGATCTCGCGCATGCAGACGCTGGGCGCGCCACGCAGCGTGCTCGACGCGGTGATGCAGGCCGACCCGCGGCAGCTGCCGCACGTCGCCGGCGTGGACCTGGGCGACGACGGCTACGTGCTGCTGCGCGTGACCAAGGTGCTGCCGCGCGAACAGCCGCCCGGCGGCGGCGAGGACCCGATGCGCGCGCAGTACGCCGCCGCCTTCGGCGCCGCCGAGACCGAGGCCTACCTGGCGGCGCTCAAGCGGCGACACCGCGCCGAGGTGAAGGCCGCCGCCGCGACCGCCACCGCCGCGGCCTCGGCCCCGACCCGCTGAGCGCGGTAGCCGCTGCGCGCGCGCCGCTACAATGCGGCGCTGCGACGGTGGCTGTAGCTCAGTTGGTAGAGTCCCAGATTGTGATTCTGGTCGTCGTGGGTTCGAGTCCCATCAGCCACCCCAGCTAACACTGATCCAGCGGCCCTTCATCGCAAGATGCAGGGCCGTTGTCTTTGGTGTCTCGACCCAAGGTCCACAGCCCGTGATCCTCAGCAGCACCGCGCTCGGCATGCCCTGGCCGACCCTCGACCCTTTCCTGCTCTGCGTGCACCACGACGACCGCTACCCGCGTGGCAACGGCCGCTTCGGCCCGGCCGCGAGCCTGGCCGGCCGCCAGATCGGCGCCGACTTCAGCGGCAAGGACGGCTGGAGCCTCTACCACGGCGACGAGGCGCCCGGCTTCCCCGCCCACCCGCACCGCGGCTTCGAGACCGTCACGTGGGTGCGCCGCGGCTTCATCGACCACGCCGACTCGCTGGGTGCCGCCGCGCGCTACGGCAGCGGCGACGTGCAGTGGCTCACCGCCGGCCGCGGCGTCGTGCATGCGGAGATGTTCCCGCTGCTCGACGAGGCCGCCGACAACCCGTTGGAGCTGTTCCAGATCTGGCTCAACCTGCCGGCGCGCAGCAAGCTGTGCGAGCCCGCATTCGCGATGCTGTGGGCCGACCAGATCCCACGCGCGAGCTTCATCGACGAGCGAGGTGCGAAAGTTGAGCTCGTCGTCGCGGCGGGCCGGCTGGCGTGGCCGGCCGCGGGCGCCGGGCCGCTGTCGCTGGACCCGCCGGCGCCGCCGCCCCATTCCTGGGCCAGCGATCCGCAGGCCGACCTCGGCATCTTCACGCTGGCGCTGGACCCCGGCGCCCGCTTCACGCTGCCGCCGGCGCGTGGGGCCGGCACGCGCCGTGTCGCCTACTTCTTCGCCGGCGACGGGCTGCTCGTGGCCGGGCAGCCGGTCGGCACCCACGCGGCGCTGGAACTCGATGCCGGCGCCCCGGCGCCGCTGGCCAACCCTGGTGGGCGCCGCGCCGAACTGCTGGTGCTGCAGGGCCGCCCCATCGGCGAGCCGGTGGCGCAGGCCGGCCCCTTCGTGATGAACACGCAGCAGGAGCTGAGGCAGGCCTACGCCGACTTCGAACGCACGCGCTTCGGCGGCTGGCCCTGGCCCACGCCCGCGCCGGTGCACGGCCCCGACCGCAGCCGCTTCGCGAGGCCGCCGCAAGCCGGCGGCTGACGCGCGGCAACGAGCCCGGCTTGCAACATCGTTCAAGATGACGATAATGTCATGATGACAGCGCGGTATGCCTTCGCAGACGCGCCCGCCGCCCACCGAAAGGACCCGCTCGCATGACCGTCCAGGACCACCGCCCGCGGGTCGCGGCCGAACGGCGCGAGCGCATGCGCATGCGGCTGCTCATCACGGCCGTGCACATCGGCGCGCAGAAGGGGCCGGCCGCGCTGACGATCGACGACATCGTCGTCGGCGCGGAGGTGTCGCGCGGCAGCTTCTACAAGTACTTCCCCTCCACCGACGCGCTGCTGCGCGAGGTGGCCACGCAGATCGCCAACGAGCTGATCCGCATGGCCGAGCCGGTGGTGCAGGGTTTCGACGACCCGGCCGAGCGCGTGGCCAGCGGCATCCGGCTCGTGGCGCGCACCGCCATCGACCACCCGGCGGTGGCCGCGTTCCTGGTGCGCCTGGGCTGGCCCGACGTGCGCGGCCCCGACATGCTGCTGGAGTTCGTGCGGCGCGACCTGAGCGCCGGCATCCGCCAGCGCCGCTTCACGCGCATGCCGATCACGCTGGCGCTCAACATCGTCGCCGGTGCGGTGCTCGGCGCCGCGCACTGCATGCTGCACGCCGACTGCGAGGCCGACTTCGCCGAGCAGACCGCCGCCGCGGCCCTGCGCGCACTGGGTGTCGACGCCGACGAGGCGAAGAAGCTCGCCACGCGCCGCCTCGGTGCGGTGCAGTGGCCGGCCGACGGCCTGTTCGCGGAAACGATCGCGGTCGCGGGCTGACACCGGCAGCCCCGGCTGCAGCGCACCGGCCGCGAGCCTGAAAGGGTTCAGCACATGTCCCGCCCCGCACCGGCAGCGAACCCCCTGCACATCCGCTTCGCCGAGTTCGAGCTCGACGAGGCCAACGCCTCGCTGCGCCGTGCCGGTGTGGCGGTGGCGCTGGCGCCCACGCCCTTCAACCTGCTGTGCGCGCTGGCGCGTGGCAACGGTGCGCTGCTGAGCAAGGACGCGCTGCTCGACGCGGTGTGGGGCCACCAGTTCGTGTCCGAGTCGGTGCTGAAGACGGCGGTCAGCGACCTGCGCATCGCGCTCGGCGACAGCCCGCGCGAGCCGCGTTTCATCGAGACCGTGTCGCGGCGCGGCTATCGTTTCATCGCCGATGCCGCTGCAGTATCGGCCGCGTCAGGCGTTGCGCCGGGTTCGTCGGAGTCGGCCGCCACGGCCCCTCGTGAGACGACGGTGTCGCACACCTTCGTCGGCCGTGCCGGGGTCGTCGGCCGCCTGCACCGGGCCTGGCAGCGCGCCAGCGAGGGCCAGCGCGCCGTGGTCTGGATCGCCGGCGAACCCGGCATCGGCAAGACCACGCTGATCGAACATTTCGCGGCAGGGCTGGGTGGCGTGGCCCGCGCGCGCGGCCAGTGCGTGGAGCACCACGGCGCCGGCGAGCCCTACCTGCTGGTGCTCGAGGCCCTGGCGCAGCTGTGCCGTGCCGACGCCGCGCTGCCGGCCCTGCTGCGCTCGGTGGCGCCGACCTGGCTGCTGCAGCTGCCCTGGCTCGGCAGCGCCGAGGAGCGTGAGACGCTGCGGCGCGAGCTCGCCGGCGTCGGCCCCGAGCGCATGCTGCGCGAGATGGGCGAGCTGCTCGACCGCTACACCGAGCAGCGGCCGCTGCTGCTGGTGACCGAAGACCTGCACTGGAGCGACCGCGCCACGATCCAGCTCATCGACCACGTGGCGCGGCGCCGCGGCCGCGCGCGCCTGATGTGGCTGGCGAGCTTCCGCCTCGCCGAGGTGGTGGCGCTGGAGCACCCGCTCAACGCGCTGCGGCGCGAGCTGCGCGTCAACCGCCTGTGCGAAGAGGTGGTGCTGGACCCGTTCTCCGAATCGGAGGTGGCGGCCTGGCTGGCCCAGCGTTCGGCCGCGCTGGCCCGCGACGAGGCCTTCGTGCGCGCGCTGCACGAGCGCAGCGACGGCGTGCCGCTGTTCGTGGACTCGATCATGGCCGAGGTGCTGGAGCAGGGCGGCGGCGCCGGCCTCGAGCACCGGGTGGCGGCCGCCGTGCCACAGAACCTCGCGGCCATCATCGAGCACCACCTGGCGCGCCTCGGCCCCGAGCAGCGCACGCTGCTGGCGGCGGCGGCGGTGTGCGGCGTGGCGTTCAGGGTCGAGACCCTGGCCGGGGCGCTCGGGCGCGAGCTCGCCGACGTGGCCCTGGCCTGCGACGAACTGGTGCGCGGGCAGGTGTGGTTGACCGAGCCGCGCGCCGAGCCGGGTGCTGGGCCGGGTGTTGGGCCGGGTGTTGGGCCGGGTGAGGCCGCGCCGCCCTGCACCTTCCGCCATGCGCTGTTCCGCCAGGTGCTGTACGACCGCACGCCGGCGGCGGTGCGCTCGCAGCTGCACGCCAGCGTGGGCGCGGCGCTCGAACGCGAGCGGGCGGCGGGCCTGGGCGTGCCGGCAGCCGAACTGGCGCTGCATTTCGACCGCGGGCGGCAGCCGATGGCCGCGCTGCGCCACTACGCCGAGGCGGCCCACGCCGCGCTGCTGCACTTCAGCCCCACGACCTGCATCGCGCTGACCGAGCGCGCGGCCGTGCTCTTGCCGCAGGCCCCCGAAGGCGCCGAGCGCGATGCGCTGGAGATCACGCTCGCGACGCTGCGTGGCATCGCCAGCTTCCACGCGCACGGCGTGGGCGACCTGGCGTGCGACGCCTTCGAGCGGGCCCGCGCCCTGCTCGCCCATGTGCCCGGGCACCCGATTCGAGGGCGCTTGCTGCATGGCCTGGGTTACCTGCGGAGCCTGCGCGGCGAATACGCCAAGGCGCTCGAGGTGGCGCGGCAGGCCGAAGCCCTGGCCCAGGGCGAGAGCGACGCAGCGCTGATGCTGGCCGCGGGTTTCGTGCAGGCCCATGCGCGACACCTGCAGGGCCAGTGGCGCGAGGCGCGTTCCTGGCTGGCGCGTGGCCTGGCCCTCGCCGAAGGGTCCGGCGCACAGGATCACGAGGGCTTCGCGGCCGATCCGCAGGTGGCGCTGCTCGGCCTGCAGGCCCTCGACCTGCTGCGCAGCGGCTCGATCACGCAGTGCCGCGAGCAGCTGCAGCGCGCGCGCGAACGCGCCGAGATGCTTCGCCAGCCGATGTCCAGGCTCGTCGTCGCCTGGCACGAGGCGCTGGTGGAGGTGCGCCTGGGCCACGTCGCGCGCCTGGATGCGCTGGCCGGCGAGATGCAGGCGCTGGTCGACGCGTTTTCGCTCGAGCAGGGGCGCACCGCCAGCCAGTGGTTCCGCGGCTGGGTGCTGGCGCGCCAGGGCCAGCCGCGCGAGGGCCACCGGCTCATCCGCGAAGCCTGCGACCGCAACGTGCAGCTGGGCATGCGCGCGGGCTCCAGCGAAGTGCTCGGTTATGCCACCGAGGCGCTGCTGCTGGCCGGCGATGCACCCGCGGCGCAGGCCGCGCTGCTGGAAGCGAAACGGCTGGCCGACGAGCTGGGCGAGGAGGTCTACCGCCCGCAGCTGTGGCTGCTGGATGCCGCGCTGGCCCGCGCCGACGGGCGGCCGGCGGCGGCCGATGAGCGCGTGCGCATGGCGGTGCAGGCGGCGCGGGCGCAGGAGTCGCCTTGGTTCGAGCTGCAGGCGCTCGTCGAGCTGGGCCGCCACGGCCCGCTGGCCGCCGACGAGCGGCAGGCCCTGGCCACGCTGGTCGAGGGTCTGCCCGAGGCGCACGAGCAGCCCGAGATGCAGCAGGCGCGGCGGCTGCTCGCGCCCGTCGGGCTCGGCTGAGCCGCCGTCACTGCAGCCACGACAGGCTCATCGTGCCGAAGTCGGTCGATCGGCGCTCGGTGCTGAAGACGTTGCGGATGCGCGTCGCGGCCAGGCTCAGCGTGAGGCCGTCGCGGCGCAGGCACAGGCCCATCGAACCCATCTCGGTGTGGTGCGCCGGGTCGACGGCGCGGCTGTCGCGGAACATCGTGCCGTCCAGCGGCAGGTAGCGGCCGACCGCGTAGGCACCGACGCCGGCGAACACCGACACCGACCAGCGGTCCAGCCGCCCGACGCCGACGGTCGACGCCGCGTTCAGGCTCGAACGCAGGGCCGTCACGCCCAGGGCGTCGACGAGGTTCCAGCCCCACTCGCCGTACAGCCCGAGGCCCGCGCCGGTGAAGTAGTTGCCGATGCCGACCGTGGCCACCGGCACCAGGCGCCACTCGCTGGTGCCGACCGCGCGGCCGCCGGCGATGCGGTGCGCCACCGAGTACGAGACGTTGACGATGCCTTCGTTGGGCAGCTGCGTGTGCCAGCCGCGCGGCTCGTCGGCGCCGATCATGCGATGGAACCTGCGCTGCACGTGGTCGGCCTGCGACGCCGGCCCGACGACGCCGAGCTTGAGCTGCCAGGCGTGCGTCCAGTCGCGTGCGCGCAGGTAGACGATGCCGTCCAGCGACAGGATGCCCGAGTAGGGCTGGTCGTCGGTGCTCGGGTTGGGGTCGGTGATGTCGTCCGGCGTGTTCATCTCGTGCGCCAGCGCCCACGAGACGTAGGTCGTGTGGCGCTCGTCCTGGGCCAGCGGCAGGAAGGACCAGAAGCGCGCCCAGCGCGCGATCGGCCCTTCGTCGCCGGCGCGCACGGCGCCTGACACCCAGGCCATGCCCAGGCCGTTGGTGTAGTTGTTGTCGGAGCGCGTGAAGGTGTCGTTCTCCAGGGTCAGCGTGAACGCGCCTTCGCTTGCCGCCATGGCTGGTGTGGCGCAGCCCAGCGCCGTTGCCGCGGACAACAGCAGCCCGATGGGTTTGCTTCGCACGATTCGATCCCTTTCCTGCCGAAGTGGCGGTGCCGATGGTGGGCGGGCGCCGGCGCGAAGTCGTCAGCAAGCGGTCGCCGATCGGTCGCCGTTGCCGTCCGTTCGCCGTGTCGACCGAACGGCGACCGTTCGCTGACGACACCGGCGCAGGCCGACCCTAGGCTAGCCCCCGTCACTTCGAGTGCGGTCTCCCGATGGTCCTGAACGCTGAAACCAAGTACCCCAACCGGCGCGCCTACGTGCTCAAGCTGCGTGCCGATGCGCAGGCCGACACGCTGGCCGGCCGCATCGAGAACCTGGTCACCGGCGAGCAGCTCGAGTTCGCCTCGCCGCGCGAACTGCTCGACACGCTGGCGCGCGACCTCGCGGCCGCGGCGCACGAATGCGTTGACGACGCCGATGCCTGAGCGAATCAACAGCGACCGAACGGCGACCCAACGCTGACCACTTCGTGCGGCGCGGCACCTAGGCTGACGACATCGTTGAACCCACCACCGGACACACCCATGCAAGCACCCCCGCCTGGCGCCACACGGCGCAGCCACCGTCGATACACCGAGGGCAGCCTCGGCTTCGGTGTCGTCACCTCACTGGCCGCCGCGGCCGCGCTGGTGCTGGTGGGTTGCGCCACGCCGGTGTCCACACCTGCGGTGGACGTGCCAGGCGCCTTTGCAGCCGGCCCCGCCGAGGCGGCGCAGCCCGAGGCGGCCTGGTGGGAGAGCTTCGGCGACCCCGTGCTGAGCGACCTCGTGCGCCGGGCCGCAGAGCAGAACCGCGATGTCGGCATCGCCGCCGAACGCCTGCGCGCCGCCCGCGCCGGCGTGACCGTGAACCGCTCGTTCCTGGCGCCCAGCGTCAGCGCCGTCGGCTCGGCCAGCGACCGCAGCAGCGGCTACAGCGATGCCGTGAAGCAGGCGATGCCGGACACGCGCAGCGCCAACCTCGGCCTGGGTGTGCAATGGGAGCTCGACCTCAGCGGCCGCCTGCGCGCCGGCGCCGCGGCCGCCGCGGCCGACGCGCTGGCCGCCGAGCACGGCGTGCGCGGCGTGCGGCTGATGGTGATGAGCGACGTCGCCACGAACTACTTCACGCTGGTGGGCGCGTTGCGCCAGCTCGAGTCGCTGCGCGCGATCTCGGCGGCCCACGACGAGACGCTGCGCCTGGTGCAGGCGCGCCACCGCGCCGGCCTGGCCGCGCCCTTCGACGTCGAGCGTGCGCAGACCGACGCCGAGGCGGCGCGTGCGCAGATCCCGCCGCTGGAGACGATCGCCGCCGTGTCGCGCCACCGCATCGCGGTGCTGATCGGCGACCAGGCCTTCAACGCCGCCCGCATCCAGCCCTGGCAGGGCGAGGCGGCGGTGCCGGTGGCCAGGCCGGGCCAGCCCGCGGCGCTGCTGCAGCGCCGCCCCGACGTGCTGGCGCTGATGGCGCAGCTCGACGCCGCCAACGCACGCCGCCAGCAGGCCGCCGCCGAGTGGTTCCCGCGCCTGTTCCTGGACGCCTCGTTCGGGCGCCAGAACGTCGAGCTGGGCGGCATCGGCCTCGGCACGGCCCGCTACACCCACGTGGCCGGCCTGCTGGCGATGCCGCTGTTCAACGCCGGCCGCACCCACGCGCTGGAAGACGTGGCCGAGAGCGGCCAGCGCGAGGCGCTGCTGCGTGCCGAGGACGGCATCGTGCGCGCGCTGGAAGACGTGGAGAACGCGCTCGTGGCCCTCGCCGCCGAGCGCCAGCGTGCGCAGGCGCTGCAGGCCGCCGCCAAGGCCGCCGAGGCGGCGCTGGGCCGCGCCCGCTCGCTCTACGACCGCGGCCAGATCGACCTGCTGCCGCTGCTCGACGCACAACGCGCACGCCAGACCGTGCGCATGGCCGCCAACGACAGCAGCACCCGGCTGCTGCTGGACAGCGTGCAGCTCTACAAGGCGCTGGGCGGCGGCTGGCAGGTCTTCGAGCCTGCCGCCACCGCCGCCACGCTGCCCACCGCCGATGCCGCCCGCGTGGCGCAGCACTGAAACCCATCGCCCTCCCAACCAGGAAACGCCATGAAGAACATCCCCGTCACGGCCCTCGCGCTGGCCGCCGCCGCCCTGCTGGCGGCGTGCAGCCCCAAGCCGCCGGCCGCCGAACCGCTGCGCCCGGTGCGCACCGCCGAAGTCCGCTACGACGCCGCGCGCGATGCCAGCCGCTACGCCGCCATCGTGCAGTCGCGCTACGAGGTGGAGCAGGCCTTCCGTGTCGGCGGCAAGGTGGTCCAGCGAAAGGTCGACGTCGGTCAGGTCGTGCGTGAAGGCGAGGTGCTCGCGGTGCTGGACGACAGCGACTACCGCCTCGCCGAAGAAGCCGCGCGCCAGCAATG
>Ga0073934_10007457_pt1 | contig 15210 bp, 13 predicted proteins | sample LarsenN4metaG_FD_76834 | JGI IMG/M metagenome (GOLD analysis project Ga0073934, IMG submission 76834) | Hot spring sediment bacterial and archeal communities from British Columbia, Canada, to study Microbial Dark Matter (Phase II) - Larsen... ...
ATCATCGTCCTGTTCGTGAACATCCTCCTGCTCGCGGCCGGCTGGCTCCTGTTGCAACAGGCCAAGTCGGAGCTCACCGCCCGCGCGGCGGAATCGCCGGTGCTCGCGGAGATCCAGGCACTCCAGAAGTCGGTGCTGGCGCTCACGGAGCAGCTTCAGCTTGAGTCGACTCAGGCAGGGGCCCGGCTGGAGGCGCGCTGCCTGGAGGCCCGGGAGTTGCTGGAGGCGCTGGACCGGAGGATCGCCGAGGCGGAGCAGGCCGCGGCGCGGCGGGCGCCCCGCCGCCAGGCTGCCAAGACCGCCGCGCCCGAGGAGGCGCCGCCCCGTTGCCGGGAGGTCTATGCGCTGGCCGACGGCGGCCAGGGCCCGGCGGCCATCGCTGAGCGCACGGGCCTCTCTGAGGGCGAGGTGGAGCTGATTCTGGGCCTTCGGAGGCAGTCCGGCTAGAGCGGGCGGGCACGGCTGCGCCGCATGGCTTCCCGGCGGTATTCATATCGGGTTGCGTCCCCGTCCGCTCCCCGAGCCGGGCCGCCCCATCGCAGGGCCCCTGAGTCGCCCTCCCCCAGAGGACCGACCGCGGAGCCGTCATTCAGGAGACCACACATTTGAGAATCTCGACCGGCCGCTTCGCGGCCGCGGGCGTCCTCGCGCTTGTCCTCGCCGGCTGCGGCAGCCAGGAGAAGATAGCCGCCCGTGTGAACAACGTGCCCATCACCGAGGAGCAGTTCAACATCCGTACGCGGAACGTGACCCCCGCGGACCTGCAGCGTGTCCACGTCCGCGCGGGCGAGTTTGCCATGCAGGAGCTCATCGCCGAGGCTCTCATGCAACAACTGGCCCAGCAGAAGAACGCCGTCCCCACCGAGGCCCAGATCAAGGAGTATGCCAAGTTCGCGAAGAGATACAACAACTCCGAGGTCACCTTCGTGCCGGACGACCCCTCCCGCCGCACGGACGAAGACTGGATAACGGACGTGCGCTCGACGGTGGCCTACCGGAACGTGGTGATGCAGTCGTTCAAGTTCACCGACGCCGATCTCCAGAGGGTGTATGAGCAGCTCAAGCCTCGGCTGCGGGAGCGGGATCGGTATCACCTGCGCATCATCGACATGCGCAACTCCGCCCGTGCCAAGGAGGCCCTCCAGGCGCTCAAGAACAACATCGTATTCGAGACCGTGGCGCTCAAGTACTCGGAGGACGTGGTTTCCGGACCCAAGGGCGGGGACGTGGGAGAGGTGCCGGACGTCTACATCCCTCAGCCCCTGCTCAAGGCGATCCAGGGGCTGAAGCCCGGGGAGTACACGCGTTCCGTCGTGGCCGCCACGGTGCCCAAGCCGCCCGCGCCGGGCCAGCAGCCCGGCCAGCCCACGGGCACCGAGACCCGGTACTTCCTGGCACAGCTGGTGGAGAAGAAGACCGGCACCACTCCCACGCGCGATGAAGTGCGGTTGCTGCTCGAGAACATGCTGGCCCGCCAGCGCGACCCGCAGGCGTTTCAGCGGGTGCAGCGCGAGTTGCGGGAGTTCCAGCAGAAGGCCACCATCCAGATCAACATCAAGGGCTACGACCACCTGCTTAAGCCGCAGCAAGGGCCTCCTCCCGCCCCGGCACCGGGAGCGCCCGCCCGCCCTTGACCCATGGATCCTGAGACGCCTCCCGGGTTCGGCCCGCAGCATCGGCCGGCCCGGGCGCCTTCCCTTCACAGCTGAGAGGGAGTCTCCCCAGGCATGATCTCCCGCCGCGCAACCGGCTGCGCCCTCGCCCTCGTGATGGCGATGGTCGCCGGTCCCGCCCACACCAGGCGCAGCGGTGTTGGCACGGCATCGGCGGAGCGCGTCCTGGTGGTCGTCAACGCCGCGAGCGCCGATTCGCAGGCGGTCGGCGAGCACTATGTCCGGCGGCGCGGCGTGCCGGCTGGCAACGTCTGCCGGATCGAGTGCACAGAATTGGAGGTCTGCGAGCGGGCGGCCTATGCAGAGCTGATCGAGAAGCCGGTGCGGGAGCACCTCCGGCGCCTGCGCAACGAGGTGGACTTCATCGTCCTCACCCGGGGAATCCCGATCAAGACCCGCCATGGCCCCCGGGGCGGGTACTCCGTGGACAGCCTGCTGGCCGCCATGGAGCTGGGACGGCACGCCGGCCCTCTGGCGAACCCCTACTTCAATCGGCGGGAGCCCTTCAGCTCCCGGAGGTACGGCCTCTACCTCGTCACCCGGCTCACCGGCTACACGCGGGCCCAGGCCATTCGCCTTGTGGACCGGTCCCTGTCGGCTCGGCCGGAGCATGGGCTCTTCCTCTTCCACACCGGACCCGGACACCAGCAGAAGGGCTTCCGACACATCAACCAGGCGATGATTCGGGCCGACCAGCTCCTGCGCCAGAGGGGACTCGAGTCCGAACTGAGCCCCGGCCCCCTGTTCCACGGTCCCCGCGTGGGGCTCATGGGCTATTACTCGTGGGGCAGCAACGACAAGCGGTTCGACCGCCGCAGTTATCGGGGCCTGCGATTCCTTCCTGGCGCCATCGCGGAGACGGCCGTCTCCACCAGCGCCCGCACCTTCGCCGACCGGAACGCCCCCGGCCAGTCCCTCATCGGGGACCTCATCGCCCAGGGCGCGGCGGGCGCCAAGGGGTATGTGTCGGAGCCTTTCACCACCGCAATGGCCCGGGCGGACATCCTCTTCGAGCGGTATACCACCGGCTTCACTCTTGCGGAGAGCTTCTACATGGCCTCGCCGCAGGTCCGCTGGAAGGACCTGGTGGTGGGCGACCCCCTGTGCGCGCCCTACGCCTCCGGCATCCCTCCAGGAGGATGACGGCGCGCGGCGAAGGCCTGACGAGCTCCCCCGCACCCATGCCCCTTGAAGGAGGCCTGCCATGCAGTGGATTCTCGCCCTCTTCGCGCTCGCGCTCCTGGCGGGATGCCAGGCGGTGAAGACCTCCAAGGTGAAGCCGCCCCCGTCTCTGGACCGTGCTGAGAGGCCCAGCAGCCAGCGCTAGGCGCCGTCCCGAGCGTTCTGCCGGGGTTCTCCGCGCCGCCCATGCGCGGCGAGGGAGAGATGTGGCAGTTGCGCTGTTCAGGAGGCGGGCCGCGCCGGCTCGGCCAGGCCGTGGCGGGCGGCCCACACGGCGGCCTGCACCCGGTCGGAGACCCCGAGCTTGCCGATGATGTGCTCCACGTGGGTCTTGACCGTGCTCTCGGCGACGAAGAGGATGGCGCCGATCTCGCGGTTGGAGAGGCCGGTGGCCACGAGGCGGAGCACCTCCAGCTCTCGCTCCGTGAGGGGTTCCACGAGGTCGCCTGTGTCGCTGGCCGTGGCGCTCAGGTTGCGCAGGGAGCGGACGAGCTCCTCCGGACGGAGGAGCATCTCTCCCCCTGCCACCGCGCGGAGGGCCGCCAGCAGGTCGTCGCGATCGATCCCCTTCAACAGGTATCCCGCCGCGCCCCCGGCAACCGCCCGGGCCATGTAGGTGGGGTTGTCGTAGGTGGTGAGCATGATGACGGCCATCTGCGGGTGCTCGGCCTTGAGGGTCTGGAGGGCGTCCAGGCCGTCCCCCCCGGCCATGCGGATGTCCAGCAGCATGAGCTGAGGCTTGACCAGGCGGGTCAGCTCGATGGCCTCCCGCCCGGAGGAGGCCTCGCCCACCACCTGGAACTCCGTGTCCTCCAGCATGCTGCGGACGCCTCCGCGCCAGATGGCGTGGTCGTCCACCAGGGCGACTGTCACGCGCCTCGTCTCATCCTGGAGGGCCGGCTCTGTCATTTCTGCGAATCCCCTTCTCCTTGCGCTTCGATGACGGGCACCGTGGCCTGAAGTGTGGTGCCCCGGCCGGGCGCGCTGCGAAGGCGGTGGATGCCCGACAGCAGTCGGATCCGCTCATAGATTCCCTGCAGGCCCACGCCACTGCCTCCGTCGAGCGTCACGCGCTCAGGGTCGAACCCGCGGCCCCAGTCCGTTATCTCCAGCATCAGGGTGCGGGGGCCGTGGGCTGGCTCCTCTCCAAGCAGCAACACCACGCGCACGCGGTCGGTGGATGCGTGTTTCCGCGCATTGGTCAGCGCCTCCTGCGCCACACGGTAGAGGGCGGTCTCCACGGACTTGTGGAAGCGGCGTCCAGCCACATTGTGCACCAGCTCCGCGTCGACCCAGCCGGCCCGGGCCTTCTCCTCGGCGACGAGCTGCTCCAGCGCGCCAGCCAGCCCCAGGTCGTCAAGCGCCAGGCTTCGGAGTCCGTTCACCAGCCGCCGCGACTCGATCACGGCTTCCTTCAGGTAGCAGAGGCCCTGGTCCAGCTCGCGCTCCGCCCGCTCGTGGCATCCCGCGCGATGGAGCCGCTTGAAGGCCTCCAGGTGCGCGTGGGAGGCCATCACGAACTGGGTGAGCCCGTCGTGGAGGTCGTAGGCAACTGCCCGGCGCTCCTCCTCCTGAGCCGCGATGAGCCCGCTGACCAGGGCCCGCTGGCGCGACAGAAGCTGGAGGTTGTGGATGGCCACTGCGGCATAGGCGCCCAAGGCCTGCACCGCGGCCTCGTCGGCCTCCGTGAACACGCCGCCCCCGATCTTGTTGGTGAGGTAGAGGCTGCCCAGCGCTGTTTCGCCCCGGCGGATGGGCACACCCAGGAACGACTTCATGACCGGGTGGGACGCAGGCACGCCCACCGACCTGGGGTGGGAGGTCAGGTCGTCGATGCGCAGGGGCTCTGTGCGCTCCAGGAGCACACCCAGGACCCCGCGGCCCTGGGGTGGGGGGCCGATGGCCGCCTCCTCCTCCGGGGTGAGCCCCACCGTGACGAACTCTGCGAGCCCCTTGCCGTCCGGCCTCGCCACTCCCAGGGCGGCATACTGGGCGCCGGCCAGCGTGCGCGCCGCTTCCGCGATGTGGCGCAGCGCCTCGATGCCCGTGCGGCTTGCGAGGATGTCCAGCGCCACCCGGTTGGCGGTATCCAGCACAAGGGCCCGGTTCTCGCCCTGGGCCTGCAGCTCGCGCAGTCTGCGGTCGGTCTGGCGGCTTCGCGTGACGTCCCGAGCGATGACGAGCGCGCCGCTGATCCGGCCCTCGGCGTCCCGGGCGGGCGAGACGGTGAGCTGGACGTCGATGAGCTGGCCATCCTTGCGCACCCGCACGGTCTCATAGCGCTCGATCCGCTCTCCGCGGCGGATGCGCGCCATCATGCTGTCAAGCTCGCCGGGCCGGTCGGGGGGCAGGAGCATCTCCATGGAGCGGCCCAGCACCTCCTCGGCCCTGTAGCCGAATATCCGCTCCGCCCCGCGGTTCCAGCTGAGGATGCGGTTGTCCAGGGAGCGTCCATAGACCGCCTCGTCCAGCGAGTCCACCAGCACCTGCAGCTGGGCGTGCGCGTCCAGGGGCGGCGTTGCCGTATGGTGTTCGTTGCGGCGCATAGTGCAGTCACCTCCGGCGGGCGGCGAGAATCGGCCGAATGGCGGATGGCGCGCCGGCTGACTCGACGCTAGGATAGCATAAAGAGGGGCCCGGTGTGGCGCGCGGGCGGCCGCAGGAGTGGGGCGCACAGCCCCCGGGTTGCCGAGGGAGGTCGACGATGACCGGAAAGGCCGCGGACTCCCGCCGGAACGGCGCATCCCACGCCCGTGCCGAAGTGCTTCTGCGTGGCGAATCCCTGCTGGCGGCCCTCCGCTTCATCGTGTGCGTCTTCGCCGCCGGCTGGTCGCTGCTTGCCCTGGCCGCGGCATCCACCCAGTCCGCCTCCGTGGACCGTATCGCCCTCGCGGGCGCGTGGCTTGTGGTGGCGGGCGGCCTCCTCTTTGTGGTCCTGAACGTGGTCGTGGAGCGGCTTCATGAAGCAGCGGCCAGGGAGCTGGGGCGCGCCGCCGGGGCGGGCGTGGTTCCTCGGCTGGCGCGGGAGGCCGCTTCGGAGAGCTGCCGGGGCTCCCGAATCGCCGGCCGCGCGCTGGTGCGGCAGCTGCGGCGAGCGTCCGAGCTGCCTCCGGAGGCCGTGGACGCGCTCAACGACCTGCTCGCGGGCCTGAGCCCGTCGCACAATCCCGGACTGGCCAGGGCCGTGTTGCGGGCCTTGGCTCGGCACGGAGACGCGCTCAGCCTCCAGCTTGCGGGGGAGATCGCCGGCGCTCCCGCGGAGACGGCGGCCGAGCGGCGAGTGCTCCAGGTTGCTCGGGAGTGCGCGCTGGCGCTGGCCGGGCGGGAGCAGCCGCGCTCGGGGGAGCGACTGCTCGTCCGCCCGAAGGGTCCCCCCTGCGCCCCGCCCCAACAGCCCCCGGCCTCCGCGGGAGCCTGATCGCCAGCGCGCGTTCGAGCGACAATCCGCCGAACAGCGGATGCGCCCGAACCCCGGGCGCGCCTACCATGCCTCTGCGGCCAGAGCGCGGCCGCCTTTCCCTTGCGGAGTTCGGCAAAGGAGACAACTCATGGCGGAACGAGATCAAGCGGTCCCCCGGGGTCTCCCGCGACGGAAGTTCCTCGCGGGGGCCGCGGCGGCCGGCCTGGGGCTGGCGTCTGGCCGGGCCCGGGCCCAGGCCGGAAGTCGGGTCGGAATCGGATTCATTGGCGTGGGCGGTCGGGGGACGGCCCTCTTCGGCGAGCTCCTGGAGCGCCAGCGCTCCCGCGGCGACGTGGAGATCACGGCGGTCTGCGACGTGTGGGACCGGCGCACGGAGGACCGCGTGCGCGACACGGGCGGCAAGGCCAAAGGGTACCGGGACTATCGCGAACTGCTGGCGAACCCGGCCGTGGATGCCGTCGTCATCGCCACCCCAGACCACTGGCACTCGCGCCAGACCATAGACGCCATGCGGGCCGGCAAGGACGTCTATTGCGAGAAGCCCCTGACGCTCTACTGGCGGCAGGCCAAGGAGGTGGCGCAGGCCGCCAGGGAGACCGGGCGCATCCTGCAGTGCGGAGCCGGCTCGGGATCTGACGGCCGGTGGCATACGATCCGCGACATCGTGAAGGAGGGCGGCATCGGCCCCCTCATCTGGGCTCAGGGGGGTGCATTCCGCAACGATCCCGCTGGCGACTGGAACTGGCCCATTCAGCCGTGCAGGCCGGGCGTGGACCTGGACTGGGAGATGTGGCTCGGCCATCGATGGAAGCTGGCGCCCCGCCGCCCCTACGACCCCGAGCGCTACAGCCGGTTTCGCAAGTTCTGGGACTACAGTGGAGGGCTCGCAACCGACCTGCTGTATCACACGTTCGCGCACATTGCCTTTGCCTTCGATCATGCCTTCCCCTACCGCGTGACGGCCAACGGAGGGCAGCCGGTCCACAACCTGCAGAACGACCGCCGGGAGGTGCCCACTCTCTTCACCATCCAGGCCGACTTCCCGAACCAGAGCACCTGTGTGCTAGTGGGCACTCAGGAGTGCGACGAGGAGCTGGAGGAGGTCGTCCGAGGGCAGAAGGCGGTGATTCGCCTCCTGGGCCGCCGCGTGCTGGTGAAGCCCCAGGGACCGTTCCGCGCGGAGATGCTGGAGATGGCCCAGCGGATGGAGTGCTACAGGGGCGCCGAGATCGAGACCCACAAGGACGGCGACAAGACCGTCCTGGATCAGATCAGCGTCCCGTCGCGCTATTCCTACGACCACATGGGGAACTGGCTGGAGTGCATCCGCACCCGGCAGCAGCCCACCCTCAACGCGGACCGTGCCTACCGGGTGATGGTGCCCATCGCCCTCTCGGTGCTGGCCTATCGGCAGGGCCGGGCAGTCTTCTTCGACCCGGCCAGGGAGGAAGTGGTCGACTACAATCCGATGGCGAGCCGGCCCAGCGCGTAGGGAGCGCCCGGGGGGCCGAGTGCACAGGCAGACGCGGGCCCCCTGGTCCGGCGGAGCCCCGCCTTCGTCGCCGGGGCAACGATCCCGGGGACACGGGTCAGTTGTTCGGACGGCCGTCCGTCTGGTGGCCGTCGGAATCGGCCTTGCGCCGCCGCTTGAAGGGCGTGCGCAGCACGATCTGGCGGTAGTCCAGTCCCGCGGCCGTGAGCGCCTTGTCCCAGGATTCGAAGCGACGCCGGGCTGCGGTGATCAGCGTGATGTCCAGCTCCTCCACGCTCTTGGCGTTCAGGTCGCGGCCCTCGGCGTGAAGCTGTCTCACCCGGTCAATGACAGACTGCTCGTCCCACTGCCGGTAGCGGCGGATGCCGCCGTAGTCCAGACCGGCGGCCTGGATGGCATTCTTCCACGACCCGAAGTGCTTCCGCTTGGTGGCAGCCGCCGCGAGCTGGGGGTCCACCTGCGTGCTTACGTGTCTCCAGGAGAGGTCGATGCCTTGCTGGTGAAGCTCCCTGATACGCTCCAGGATGCGCTCTTTCGTCCAGGTCTTGTACCGGCGTATCTCTTCATAGTCAAGGCCGGCGTGCTCCACAGCGGCCTTCCAGGATCCAAAGTAGCGGGTCGCCGCCCGAAGCAGCGCCATGTGGTGCTGGGCGATGTCGGCATAGTTGAGATCCGCGCCCGCCTTGTGCATCCGCTGGATCTCGGCGGCGATGGACTGCATGCTCCACTTTCGCACGCTTGTGCCCCTTCCAATGTGATTAGTTGCACAAATGGCCTGGCCGGAAGGCTGGGGCGGTCCGCTGCACGCGCTCGGGGCGGCCAAATCGAGGGAGGGGGCGCGACTCCAGGCGGGAAAAGCACAACAGGCAGGCCATTGCAGTGTTATGATAGGCTACGCATTGCACCTGTGTCAACCCATCGCGCAATGTTTCACAATCTCCGCCCGTCCGCCCGCGGCGGGCGGACGTCCGTTCCGGCGACGCCTTCATGAGCACGTGCCAGTGCCCGCGGATCCCCTCCATGGCAACGGCACCGGCGCGCGCATGGGGGGCCGGGGCAGTGCACCGCGGGGCGGCACAGATGGCTCAGCGGAGGATGCCTGCGAGGAGCGCCGCCACGGGTGCTGCCAGGAGCAGGCTGTCCAGCCGGTCCAGCAGGCCCCCATGGCCGGGGAGGATTGCGCCGAAGTCCTTGATTCCGATCTCGCGCTTCAGGGCCGACATGAAGAGATCGCCCGCCTGCCCGAAGACTCCCGCCGCGAGGCCGAAGGCGATCCCCACCGGCAGGGAGCCGGCCAGGAGCCGGCCCGCCAGAGCGCCGACCACGACCGCTCCCAGCAATCCCCCGGCAGCTCCTGCCACCGTCTTCCCGGGCGAAAGGGCGGGGGCGAGCTTGCGCCGCCCCCATGCCCTGCCCACAAAGAGCGCCAGCGTGTCCGCCGTCCACACGGCCAGCGCCAGGGTGAGGACCAGGGCGGCTCCAGACTCCAAGCTCGGGGCGACTCCCGTGCCCACCCGCGCGGTGTCCGTCCGGAGGCCGGAGAGCGCACCGAAGAGCGCCACACAGACAGCGCAGAGCAGGCCAAACGCCAGCCGCCTCCCTGCCGCCAGGTCGGCGGTTCGAGCGGCCCGCGCCACCTCGTAGACGACCGCGGCGACGAGCAGGATGAGAACTCCTGTCGCCGCAGTCTCCAGCGTGCCTGCCGGGAGCCAGGGGTGGCGGGCGCGCAGCTCGTCGGGAGCGGCAAGCAGGGGATAGGCGGGGCCGAACAGCCCGGCGGCGGCGGCGATGCGGCTCGGCGCCATGCCGGCCGCCTCATAGGCGTCGAGCAGTTCGGCCAGGGCCAGCGCCGCCACGATCGCGGTCGCGATGCCGAACGGGACGGGTCCCCACAGGCAGAGCCCCACAAAGACGGGAATCCCGGCCAGCGCCGTCATCCAGCGCAGGAGCATGGAGCGGGGGTCCAGCTGCCTCGCCCCCGCGGGCGTCCCCCGGCTCATTGGGGCCTGCCCCGGGGCAGAATGGCCCGGCGGGAGGTCCCGAGCGTCGGCCTAGGTCGATCCACGAATCCTCCTCACCAGGATGCACCCCAGCAGAAACGCCACCGAGGCCACCAGGAAGGCGAACTGGTAGCCGAAGCCCATCTGGACACGGTTGCCCATGTCCACGATCCAGCCCGCGAGACCGGTCAGCAGCTGCGGCGTGGTGACGCTGGACTGCCAGATTCCCATGTCCTTTCCCGAGTCCTCCCGGCTGGGCAGCACGTCGCTCACCAGCGCCCAGGAGGCAGAGACATACGCGCCGTAGCCCACTCCGAACGGAATGGCCAGTAGCATCACGACCCAGTAGACCGGGATCAGCGCGAACGGGACCAGCGTCAGGAACATGACCCATCCGGACCAGACCACCACGGCCTTTCGGCCGATCCGGTCGGCGAGCCTCCCCGCCCGAACGGCGCTCAGCGCTCCCATCAGCGAGATCACCAGCGCCAGGATGATCATGGCCTGGAACACTTCGCCAAACCGGAGGCCGAACAGATCGAAGACCCTCACGCGGTCCTTGAGGTAGTTGGTCAGGTAGAGCAGGATGAGGTAGTAGCCGAATGCGTTCAGGAACCGGGTGAACCAGACCCAGCGGAAGTCCGAGCTGGCCCAGGGTGCCAGCCAGGCATCCAGGCCGCGGCGAAGCCGGACGGAGAGCGGAACCGAGGGGGGCCGGACCGCGTCCGCGGGCCGCGCGGTGGATTCCTCCTTGACCGTGGCAATGACGATGACCGCGCAGATCACGTTTACGGCCGCGATGGCCATATAGATGGCAAAGAAGTCGCGCAGCACAAGGGCGGTTCCTGCCGCCACGATCTGGGCGAGCAGCTGCAGCAGGCCCATGATGCCGCTGGCGTGCCCGCGCCGCTCCTCGGGCACAAGGTCGGGCACCATGGCGCTGTAGGGTCCGGTGCCAATGTCGTCTGAAATCTGGAGCAGCAGGTAGCCGAGAGCCATGGCCCATAGGCTCTCGGCAGAGCCCAGATAGAACATGGCGAAGGCCGTGGCCCCGGCTCCCACCGCGATGAATGGCCGCCTCCGCCCGAATCGCGACCGGAACCGGTCGCTGAGCAGGCCGCAGATGGCCGGTCCGATCATTGCCTCCACCGCCCCGATGGAGACGATCCGGCCCCACCACGTGTTCTTCTCCCCGCCGGGCACCACCTCCGCCACCTGGAGCGGCAGCATGATCAGGAGGATGAACCACTTGAAGCTGGTGGCGAACCAGTAGGCGGACAGCCCCAGGTACCAGCCGGCGCTGTCGCGAAACACATGTGGGGGGCGTCCGCACTGGGCAGGGGCCGTCATCGCGGCCCGGTCCTGTCCGCGGACGCGGGCGCCATCACTTCGATCGCGCCGGGAACCACGTGGCACTGCATGGGGGTCGTGCCCCAGACCTCCCCGTCGATGAGAACGGGCAGGGGGCTGGCGGTCTCCACGGCCACGCGGCGGGCCCTCAGCAATGTCACTTTCGGATGGTTCACATGGGCGCCGCGGAAAACGCGGGGAAAGGCACGCAGGAACTCCAGGCGGCCCGCCTCGGCCAGCAGGAAGACGTCCAGGAGGCCGTCGTCGATCCGCGCGTCGGGTGCGATCCGCATCCCGCCTCCGTACGAGGGTGAGTTGGCCATGGCGCAGAGCAGGCCCCGCATCTCGATCGTCCGATCGTCCACGGCAACGGCGATCCCGGTTGGCCGGAGGCGGCAGAGTTCCAGGCAGACCGCCGCCAGATACGCCGTCGTGCCGCGCAGGCGCCGGAATCCCCGATTCACCCGGGCCGCCACGGCGGCGTCGAACCCGCATCCGGCCACGTTGATGAACCAGCGATCCCCAGCCCGTCCCAGGTCGACCCGGCGGGGAACCCCGTGGATCAGCGTGTGCACGGACCGCCCGAGGCTCGCGTGGACCCCCAGCTCTCGGGCGAAGTCGTTTCCCGTACCCAGGGGCACGATCCCCAGACGGACGCCCGATCCCGCGATGCCGTTGACCACTTCGCTCAGCGTGCCGTCGCCCCCCGCGGCCACCAGCAAGTCCGCCCCGTCCGCGGCTGCGGCCCGGGCAAGACGCGCGGCGTCCCCGGGCGCCCGGGTCTCCAGAATGCGCCAGGCAAACGGGCATCTCCGCGTGGCAGCCTCGGCCGCCAGGAGCGCCTCCAGATCCTCCCGTCGTCGGGCGCCCGTGCCGCGGCCCGCCGCAGGATTCAGAACCACGACGGCGTGGCGCGCGGGCGTGGATTGCGCGCAGGCTCCTTCTGTCGGGGCGAAAGTGCGGGCGGCGCCCATCCGGGATGCTCCTCTCGTCAGGCGGCCCATGGCGCGCGGGCGCCGAGTGGATGCCGCGCTGTTCTGCCCGCGCGCGCCCGTTTCCTGTGCCGCCGTCGCGCCGAGCAGGCTGCATCGGCAATGCCGCAGGCAGCAGTCAGGATAACACCGGACGCGGCAAGCCAGAACGCCGCAATCCGAATGCAGCCGGACCAGCACTCCCCGGACATGAAGTCCATCTTCATCCTCCCTCAATGGCTTCCCGCAGCCGTCGCGGGGTGCCCGCAGGTGTCATCGTCTCCAGTATCAGGGATGTCCCAGGCCGGGGCATGGGGCGAACGGCCCATCTCTCTGGAACGCCGGTCCCGATTCCCGCAGGACCTCCTGGGTCTGCCTGGCGGCTGGCTGCACGACGCGGGGTGGGCAGGAAGCGGACGCGGGGAGGGCGAACCGTTCAGGCAGATGCCGTGCTCGGTTCGAATCCGGACCGGGCCAGCCCGGGAGCCACACGGCAATTGGCGGAGGTCTGTCTGAACGTGGAGCTTCCCGCAGGGTCGGGATTCAGGCCGCCCGCACCGGAGGTGTCGGCGTGAGCTGGGAGGTGCGTCCCTATGCGGGCCCGGAGTTTGCCGCGGTGGTGCGGCTGCTCGCCCGCGCTCTTGCGGGCGACGCCATGACGGAGGGGCTCTTCGCGCGCAAGGTCTTGCTGGACCCCAGCTTCGACCCGCAGGGCGCCCCGGTGGCCTGGATGGATGGACGGCCCGTGGGGTTCCTGCTGGCCATCGCCAGGGTCCGTCCGCTGGAGGACGGACCGGACGACCGGGACCGGGGCTGGATCACCCTTTTCGGCGTGGAGGCTGCGGCCCGGAACCGGGGCATCGGGTCGGCCCTGCTGGAGCGGGGAACGTCCTTCCTCGCCGCGCGAGGCTGCAAGCGCGCCCTCGTCTCGCCCTACGCACCCAACTACTGGGTGCCCGGGGTGGACCCGGCGGCCTATCCGGAGGCAGTTGCGTTCCTGGAGCGCCGGGGGTTTGCCACAGTCGCCCGGCCCATCTCCATGGATGTGCGGCTCTGGGGAGGATGGCGCATTCCGGACTGGGTCCAAGAGCGCCAGGCCCGCCTCGCCCAGGAGGGAGTGCGCCTGGAGGCATTCTCCCCCGCGCTCATTCCCGCCCTGACGGCGTTTCTGCGAGAGGAGTTCCCGGGCGACTGGCAGCGCTATCTGCGCGAGGCCATGCTCGAGGTCGTGGCTGGCCGCCGCCCGCCGGAGAGCCTCCTCGTTGCCTGGGACGGGGACCGGATGATCGGATTCTCCCAGCACGAGGGGGAGCGCTTCGGGCCCTTCGGAGTGGCCGCCAGCCAGCGCGGCAGGGGCGTGGGCGCGCTCCTGCTCTTCCACACGCTGGAGCAGATGCGCCGGGCGGGATGCCACAACGCCTGGTTCCTCTGGACTGACGACCGCAACGCGGACCGCATCTACAAGTCTGCGGGCTTCGTGGAGAGCCGCCGCTACGCCGTCATGGCGCGGGATCTGTGACCGTCCCCGCAGGTGCCGCCCTGTAGAGGCCGCGCCGAGCGATCTGCTCGGCCACCGGGTCGGGCGTGAGGTAGCGGATGGGCAGGCCGCGACGGACGCGGTCGCGTATGTCCCGGGAGGCGATGGCCAGGGCGGGCGCGTCCAGGAACCTGACGCGGGGCCGGACGTGGGGTGCCAGCGCCGCGCCCACGGAGTCCGCCGGGAAGCCGGGCCTGGGCGCGCCCACGACCGTGGCGAGGGCCAGAATCTGGTCCGGTGCTCGCCAGGTATGGAAGTCTGCCACGGTGTCTGTTCCCGTGATCAGAAACAGCTCGGCATGGGGATTCGCGGACGCCAGCGCCCGCAGGGTGTCCACCGTGTAGGACGGGCCAGGCCGCTCCAGCTCCAAGCGGGAGGACGCGAACCCGGGATTGGGCGCGATTGCGGCCTCCACCAGGGCCAGCCGCACATCCCCGGGCGTCAGGTCCGGCCGCGACTTGTGGGGAGGGACGCTGTTGGGAATGAAGAGCACCCGTTCCAGCGAGAGCGTGACCCGGGCGGTCTCCGCAATGAAGAGGTGGCCGAAGTGAATCGGATCAAACGTCCCGCCCATCACGCCCAGGCGCATGCTCTGCTGCCTCCCCCGCGCCGTGCGGTCAGACGCACTGAATCGTACCACGCCCAACCATGCCCCAGGACCACGAGGAAGCCTCTATGCTGAGAATCCGACCCTTCGCCTTGGCCGCCCTGATGCTCGCGGCCCTCCTTCCCGCCGTCCCCGCCGCCGGACTGTTGCTGCCCCTGCCGATGCAGGCTGCCGCTTCGGGACTGGACGACCCGATCGCACGCATCCGCGACGAGGGTTTGAACCGCTCCCAGGTCATGCAGCACCTGGTCCAGCTCACGGACGTCATCGGACCGAGGCTCACTGGCTCGCCGGGGCTCAAGCGCGCCAACGACTGGACCCGCGACAAGCTGTCCGAGTGGGGACTGGAGGCGCGCCTGGAAGCCTGGGGGCCCTTTGGGCGGGGATGGTCCCTGGAGAGGTTCAGCGCCCAGGTCGTGGAGCCCCAGTGCATCCCGCTGATTGGTTTCCCCAAGGCCTGGTCGCCGGCAACCCGGGGAACGCTGGTCGCCGACGTGGTGCATCTGGATGCCCGGGACGAGAAGGATCTAGAGAAGTTCCGTGGCCGGCTCAAGGGCGCCATCGTCCTTTCCGGCGGGATCCGCGAATTGCAGGCGCGCTTCGAGCCGCAGGCGCGTCGCTTGACCGATGAGCGGCTGAAGGAGATGGGGACCCTCTCCAGCCCCGCGGGAACGCGCCGTGGGCGGCCCCAGGGCTTTCCGGCGGACTTCCGGGCGCGCTTCGAATTCGCAGCGAAGCGGAGCGCCTTCCTACTCTCGGAGGGCGCGGCCGCCATCGTGGAGCCCAGCTCCAATGGCGACGGCGGCACGCTCTTTGTCCAGTCGGCAGCCGTCCCGCCTCTCAAGAATGGCCGGCGCGTCCCCGCGTGGAGCAAGGAGGCGCCGAAGACGGTGCCGCAGATCGTGCTGGCGGCGGAGCACTTCAACCGTCTGGTGCGCATGGTCCAGGCGGGCGAGAAGCCACGGATGGCGCTGGAG